>OWHU01000002.1_pt1 | contig 186660 bp, 149 predicted proteins | sample 1732671 | NCBI WGS metagenome assembly OWHU01 (sample SAMN05065740, study PRJEB22554) | human gut metagenome | biome: ENVO:2100002; feature: ENVO:00000062; material: ENVO:00002003 | host: Homo sapiens | place: USA
TGCATTCAAAAGAATTTAAATGTGAATCAAATGGTTAAGCATTTATATACTGAACCATATGCGAAAGTTCAGTAATTAATTTAATAGTGCAAAAGATAATTGTGAAAAATATCTCTCCCAAAATTTTCCTATTCAAAAAAATATTCGTAACTTAGCAGCGCAAAACGTAAAGCATGTAGGAATATGGCAAAAATGGTAAATTTCTATCCTGTAGGAATACAGACATTCTCAAATATCAGAGAGGGTAATTATCTTTATATAGATAAGACCCAATACATCGTGGATTTTCGAGAGAAAAAAATGAAGTATGTTTTTCTGAGTCGTCCAAGACGATTCGGAAAGTCGCTCTTTGCATCTACCCTCCAGGCCTATTTCGAGGGAAGGAAAGAACTTTTTGAGGGATTGGCCATTGCTGATTATGAGAAGGATTGGGTGAAGCACCCTGTGCTGCATTTCGACCTGAGCGGCGCCAAGCACATGGGAGTGGAGCAGCTGGAAAGATACCTGGCTGATATGCTTGAAGAGCAGGAGACAATTTGGGGATATAAGACGCATCAGGTGGACGCTAACCTCCGTTTGAAAGACCTGGTGAAAGAAGCATACAAGCAGACGGGTAAGAAGGTAGTGATTATCATTGATGAATATGATGCCCCTTTGCTGGATGTAGTGCATGAAAAGGAAAATTTGAAACCGCTGCGCCTCATCATGCAGAACTTCTATAGTCCCATTAAGATGCTCGATCCGTATCTGGAGTTCACCTTCATCACGGGTATCACCAAGTTCTCGCAGCTCAGCATCTTCAGCGAACTGAATAACCTCGATAACATCAGTATGTTCGACCAGTATTCGGCTATCTGCGGTATCAGCAAGAAGGAACTTACCACTCAGATGAAACCGGATATAGAGGCATTGGGAGAAGACCTGGGTATGACGTATGAGGAGTGCCTGGCAGAGCTGACAAGATTCTACGACGGCTATCATTTCAGTGAGAAATCAGAGGATGTTTTCAATCCGTTCAGTCTGGTAAAGGCGCTGAATGCACGCAAGATTGCTCCTTACTGGTTTGGCTCGGGTACGCCGACTTATCTTATCAAGACGCTGCAGAAGTATCACGTCAATGTGATGGATATTGAGAAGAAATCATGTGATGTGGATGACTTTGATGTTTCGCCGGAAATGATGACTTCTGCGCTTCCGTTGCTCTATCAGAGTGGTTATCTCACCATCAAGAAGTATAACCCGATGCTGCAACGTTATACCTTGGAATATCCTAACAGAGAGGTTAAGATTGGCATGCTCAAGAGTCTTGCACCCAACTATCTCTCGCCAATATCACTGGATAATAACAGTCTGGTAGGTGATTTCCTGGAAATGCTCTATGAGGCAGACGTTGAGGGAGCGATGGTGCGCCTGAAGGCTTATCTTGCCAGCATTTCCAACCGATTGAGTAACAAGAGTGAACGGGATTTCCAGACGGTGTTCTATCTTATCTTTAACCTGATGGGAGCACACATGAGGGTAGAGGAGGATAGTGCGATAGGCAGGGCTGATGCCGTTGTGTATATGCCTGATGCCGTATTTGTTTTCGAGTTGAAATATGATGGTTCTGCCGAGGAAGCTATCAGACAGATAGATGAAAAGGGATATCTGATTCCATATTCTGCCGATGGTAAGCGTCTGTTTAAGATTGGCGTAAATTATGACAGCACACAGCGGACGATAGGTGATTGGATTATCAAGGAATAGGTCACTTGAATCCGACCTTGTTTTGCCATGATGAGATGCTGATATGCGAAAGTTCAGTCATTAAGAATCTGAGCAATTCATAAAAAACAGAAAGCGGAGATGTAGATTACGAATATCACCATATAATCAAGGGTCTATACGCCACCTTTTCATCGTGGCATATAGACCCTTGTCCTGTTACATAAAAAACGCAATCTCTCACTTTTTCCGTAACTTTTCCCAGAAATCCCTTGCAGATATGAAAATAAAGTCGTAACTTTGCGCTGTAGATTTTAAAACAGATGGTTATGAAGTACTTAGATCCTAAGGCAGACCTCACGTTCAAGAAGATATTCGGCAATCATCCTAAAAGACTGATCAGTCTTCTGAACGCACTCCTGCCACTCAGCGAAGAGGAGCAGATACAAGAAATCAAGTATCTGCCTACAGAACTTGTGCCCCAGCTCGAAGGGGGCAAAAACACCATTGTGGATGTACTCTGCACAGATGTCAGAGGCAGGAAGTTCTGCGTGGAAATGCAGATGGAATGGTCTGATGCATTTCAGCAGCGAGTACTGTTCAATGCATCCAAGCTCTATGTGAGTCAGGCTAAAAAGGGCGGAAAATACAGCGAACTGCAACCAGTGTATTCTCTCAACCTGATAAATGATATCTTTGCGCATGATACTCCAGATTTCATCCACAACTACCGCATCGTGCACGATAAGGACAGTAACAAGGTGATTAAAGGCTTGCATTTCACCTTCATTGAACTCCCTAAGTTCACACCTCATTCCATCGCCGACAAGCGCATGATGGTATTGTGGCTCCGTTTCCTCACGGAAATCAATTCCAATACGAAGGATATTCCTTCCGACCTGCTCAATGACCCAGAGATTGGAAAAGCCGTAGAGGAGCTGGAGATTTCCGGCTTTACAGATGCCGAGCTCCGTGCCTATGATAAATTTTGGGATTCCGTAAGCGTTGAAAGAACCCTCATTGATGATAGCTACCAGAAAGGTAAGGAAAAAGGTAAGGAAGAAGGTATTGCTGAAGGCATGGAGAAAGGTAGAGCAGAAGGCAAACATGAGGCCAACACAGAAACAGCACAACGACTGCTGGCAATGGGATTTTCTGCCGAACAGGTTTCCAAAGCTACCCAGCTACCTTTGGAAATCATTAAGAATCTGAGCAATTCATAAAAAACAGAAAGCGGAGATGTAGATTACGAATATCACCATATAATCAAGGGTCTATACGCCACCTTTTCATCGTGGCATATAGACCCTTGTCGCTTCCCGTGAGGCGCAATGTGTACCAAACCTGTTAATTATAAGTAATAAAAACAAAAAATCTATCGTTTTTGTTACTTATGCGAAACAAAAAGAGTATCTTTGCGAAAAGTTTTACTCGTATGAAACAAAAAATATTAGAAAGACTAGGGTATTCCAATCGTATCGAACGCATGTTTGGACGTGGAATGATGATTGCATTGACGGGCCAGAGGCGTGTCGGCAAGAGTTGTGTGATGCGGCGAATTTATAATCACATCGCTGAGAATGAAGAAAATCACGTTATCTATATAGATAAGGAGAAAACCTCATTTGATATGATAGCCAACTATCAGGATCTGGAGGCTTATGTAGCAGCCAACATCGTTGAGGGTAAGGAAAACTATCTGTTTATTGATGAGGTGCAGGAGATTTCTGATTTCGAGAAAGCACTCCTCAGTATCCAATCGGATGATACCTGCCAGATTATGATTACCGGCAGCAACGCCAAGATGCTATCGGGCGAACTGGCAACTCGCCTGAGAGGCAGATATATTGCTTATCGCATTAGAGGACTCTGCTATGAAGAGTTTCTGACGTTCCATGAACTGAAGGATGATGATGCTTCCTTGAACCTGTATCTGCAGTATGGCGGGCTCCCTCAGTTGCGCAGTTTAGGATTGGAAAATACGGATTTGGTAGAAGATTATCTTGACAATGTGTATAATACGATAGTACTTCGTGATATCATAGAGCGAGAAAACATCAGAAACATACCATTGTTGCGAACGTTGCTGAAGTTTGTGAGCGATAATATCGGTAAACAATTCTCAGCAACGAGTATTGTAAAATTTCTGAAAAGCCAGAACACCGAAACGTCTGCCAAGATGATTCTCACGTATTTGGAGTATTTAAGCAATGCTTTTATTATCGATCGAGTTAACAGATACGACATTCATGGCAAGCGACTTTTCGAGTTAGGCGACAAGTTCTATTTCGAAGACCTGGGAATCAGGAATCATATTATAGGTGGCAACAGGCGTTTTGATATCGAAAAGGTGATGGAAAACGCTGTATATATCCATTTGTGCAGGATGGGGTATAAAGTATATGTTGGTCAGATGTATAAGGCTGAGATTGATTTTGTTGCCGAGAAAGCGGATAGTGTGGCGTATGTGCAAGTTACCTATCTGCTGGCTTCTGAGGAAACGGTAGAGCGTGAATTCGGCAATTTGAAACTGATAAAAGACAGTCATCCCAAATACGTGATTTCTATGGATAGGCTTTACAGTCAAACCAATATTGATGGCATTAAGCACATTCATCTGCGAGATTTTCTGAAAATGACTACTTTGGTTTGATGCCAGGTAGATTATGATTATCACCATATAATCAAGGGTCTATACGCCACCTGTTCATAGTGGCATATAGACTCTTGTCCTGTCACATAAAAAACGCAATCTCTTACTTTTTCTGTAACTTTTCACAGAAATCTCTTGCGGGTTTGAAAATAAAGTCGTAACTTTGCGGCATGGATTTTTAATACAGATGATTATGAAGCAGGTAGAAGAAAGATATATCAAAGCCGAGATAGCCAAGTTTACTCCGCAGGAAATGAGGGAGTACGAGACCAGCAAGATGGCATATCGCGACATCAAGAATTCCGTAGACACAGCCAAGCGTGAAGGTCTTGCGGAGGGTATTGAAATCGGTATGAATCAGAAAGCTCAGGATATAGCAAAGAATATGCTGGCAATGGGACTTTCTGCCGAACAGGTTGCCAAAGCTACCCAGCTGCCTTTGGAAATCATTAAGAATCTGAGCAATTCATAAAAACAGAAAGCGGAGATGTAGATTACGAATATCACCATATAATCAAGGGTCTATACGCCACCTTTTCATCGTGGCATATAGACCCTTGTCGTTTTCCCGTGAAGTGCGGGTGAATATATGTTTACTGGACACCTTATACTCCTGCCCAGCTTAGGAGTTTATTAATCGTCTGCACAAATGATTTTATTAAATGTATAGCCAAGAAACTGTTTGTTATCGTAGTCTTCTGTTCCCCAATAGCTTCCTCCAGCTGGAACCCATTCATACGTTACTTCCTCTGTATAACGAAGCTCCATCATAGATTGTCGTGAAGACAATGTCAGGTCAACAACTTCGGTGTTACAAGTATCAAATATACCTCCTGTACCGTCATCATATGCTACTCCAACTGAACTAAGTGCACCGAAACGGACCCTATTTAAGTCGTAACATCCTTCAAATGCCCTGCTTCCTATCCTTGATGCCTTTTGCATATCTACATGTCTAAGATTAGTGCATAGGTAGAAAGCCCAATATTTAATCTCTTCGACTTTTGGAGCATATATTTCCGTCAATGTACTGCCTTGAAAAGCTTCATCTTCAATAATGGTAGCGTCTGGCAAGCGAACTACGTTAAACCATGGAGCAACGCCTTCTGGTAAATTACCAAAAGCTTTTTGAGGAATTCTCATAACACCTTTTAAGGTAATATTGACAGAACTTTTTGGAACACCTTTATCTTTTAAGGCATTCTTTATGGCATCAAAAAGATCTAACGACGCATTGGAAGGTAAAGTTAACTCCACATCATTGCCGTTTTCCAATTGCTTAGCGACAGATTCTCTTACACTCTCTTCCGTTACCAAAGAAGCCTCGCCACCAGGTATTGCCGTTCCTTCTTTCCAATCTGTCACTGTAACATTATCTATTATGGCTTTATCCTTACCAATCTTTAATTTATAGGTATAGCTCATACCGCTTTCAAGATTTGGAATGCCTTTAATAGAGTATGCTTTAGGCGTTCCAGTACCGTTTTCCTGTACACTTATGCATATAAAATCTTTGTTCGCGTCTTCTGCATTTGGAGCAACCAGAGCCACCCAAGAACTCTTTGGGTTAGCGTCATCCACCTTATATGCTTTTATAGCTGAAACATCTGCGCCTTGAGTTGCCGGTAGCTGTAATTGAGAATATATATTTATCTCAGCTACATGTGGTTGGTCAAACTCATTCATGAAAGTCGAATTTTCTATATCGATAACGACACGTGCCGTCTGACGCTTGAAATCCAAATCGAGCTGACGGTTTTCTGGTATGTTTTCATATGTCGTCCTAGCTATCATGTAGTCAGAAAGAGCTAATCCTTCCTTTATGTTCTGTTCTGTACAGATTTGTCCGTTATCAAAACTATTGTTGACATTATTATAAGAATACGGATAAAACGCCTTGAAATCTGTAGCTTCGGATTCCCATTTAATTGGAACTTCGGATTCGGCTACTCCCCAAACTCCATTTTTCATTTCATACTTATGAGCGGCACCACCATTCACGCTAATTCCAATTTGGTCAAAATCTTGAAATTCACTCTGTTCTTCTGTACTGCCAATGGGATTACTTCTGGTAAAAACGCTCTCGCCACCAATGGTTGCATTTACTTTTACCTCATCTCCTGCAAAGCGAACCTGCTCATCTTCTGTAGAGCAAGCAGCAAGCATTGCGAGTAATGCAAAGGTTCCTAAATATTTTGAAATTTTCATATTCTTCGCTTTTTATTCTGTTACTTATTCTGTTTCTTATTCTGTTTCTAAAGTTGCACCAGTCCCTTCTACCCAAGGGCTTGCCTGCATGCTGCCAGCTTTTACGAAATCCTTACCTACAGTAAGGGTCAGCAGATGTTTTTTACCAGCTTCTAATGTCGCGGCCACATTTTTAGGAGCCCTCCACACATAAATCTTGCCGTTTATTTCAAACTCTACCCTAAATCCTTCAGTAATAGTTTGCGGTATAAGGATAGCTGAATAATTTGCAATTGCATGGGCATCATTGTTGGCTGCTGCTGTGAATTCCCCAAGCTCAGGTTCTATCAAGACAGGAGCACAGGTTGCATCTACTGCCACAGTGATAGGATCTGCTGACAAATCTGCAAAACCCTGATTGATGCTTCCTCCGATATTTATATTATTTATCGGATTAGCTGCCAAAGGAGTTGTATAATTAAAATCAGTGCCGAACTCAATTTTTATGTTCAGCAAACTGAGGGCATGAGTAAAAGTGATGTCAACTGCACCATTTGTCAAATCCTTTTCTGGCACAAACCCCGTTTTCTTATATACAAGGAAGTCAGACTCGTAAGTACCCGTTGTCTGTTGCGTACCAACAGAAACTGGATATTTTTTTACTTTAATCATTGTTTCCGTATTTCCTCTTGAGTCGAATGGGGCATAAGCCATTATATCGACAGGCTGAGTTGAGTTCTGCCAAAGCATCTGAACAGAAGGATTCCAATTAGTTCCCTCTTTTGTCATCATGATGTTGTTATAGGAATACTTGATATTATTAGCATTGCCAATGCAAAAAGCGAATTTATCAAGAGTATTTGTGGTGTGAAATGCACGTGTAGTTATATCCTCTACGTTTGTTGTAACTCGCACCACATTATCCGCAGGATAACTGCTCTGTGCCAAATCCTCATCGTTGGAGCAGCTGGCAAAAACTGCCGTTGCCAAAGCTGCCATTGTGAATAATTTAATTGCTTTCATTCTGTATATGTATTTAATTGTTGTACTATGTTAGTTGAGAGCCTCGCCGCTGAATGTGCTGCCATCCTCCCAATTAGTAATTTTAACATCTCCAAGTTTTATCTCGTCACGTCCCACTTCCAGATTGACTGTAGTAATCTTACCGCTCTCTAACTTGAAAGGTGTTCCGTTATCATAAACGAAATTCTTGCCATCGATGACAATGGTGAGTTGCGTGACATCTTCCTGTGGAATAATGACAGAAACATACTTGGTGTTTTCTGTAATCTCAGGAAGCGAGAAATCTTCCTTTGCTGTAGTGGAAGGAGTAACAACCTTTGTCAGATAATTGATGGTTGCCTCTTTTGCCGCATTGCCCACAACCACTTTCTCTACAGTTGGTATGCCACCCCATTGGTTCTTATAGGTAAGGTTCACCACAAGTTTTGCCATTACATGGGTAAAGGTAAGAGGAACTGTTTGCGGTTCATCGACATTATAGGATAAGCCGTCTGGGTTGACTGCCACCAAGAGGTCGCTTTCCGTTTGCTTATTTGCATCGAATGTATATTCTCCGGCAGAAAGGTCGGATATTGCTGCTGTAGGATAGACACCGATGAAATAAAGCTTGTCACGGTTGTTCTTCCAAAGCATCTGTGGAGTGGATACCCATGAGCCGTTTGTCAGCTTATTGATGGCGTTATTCACCACACGCTCTCTTGTCTCTGGAGCAACAGTTGCATCGCCAGTCCAGGCATACACGCTGATTTCATCACCCTCCTCAAAGGTTTGACCGCCATTCGCATCTGTGGCAACACGTGTCATATTGCCGATACTGGTAGAAACGGTGATGTACTTGGAGGTCTCGCCTCCGATACCGTTTTCGTTGTCAGAACAACTGCCCAATGTCAAAGCCATTGCCATCAGAGCAAAGAGATAAGTTTTCTTTTTCATTGTCTTTTACTATTTTATGTTTATATTCTTGTTTTGATTCTTGTTTTGATTCTTGTTTTGATTCTTGCTTAAATGATAGGACCGCTTAATCTTCAGGATTCAGAATCTCACCACGGTATATCCATTCCTCAGTCCAATCATCTATCTTCGTGCTCGTAAGATACATGTAAGGTTTCATCTCCCCGTATTCCAAATTTATCTGGTACTTGCCACCAGACTTCATGATTGGGGCTTCGATGTCGTAATTACTAACTGTTCCATTAGGAGCAATCAGCTGTATAAACAGCCTGGTGGTATGAAAACCATTGGCTGTCGGCATCAAGCGTAATGTTTCCGTTTTTAAAGTTTCGCCAGGCACTGCGATTCTCAAAGGTATATCACACTCTTCCTTGGTATAGCTTGCCGTCCCAAATGTTCCATCCTCATTCTTTTGCAGGGGAAGGAGTCCGGTTGCCACATTCAGAACCTTACCTATCATTGCAAAATTGTCAGGAACTCCTTCAATGAAGATGGTCAATTCTGCAAGTATATGGCGCATTTCATTTTTGGTTATGTAGTTGACATTTGATTTGTCAATACCGATGTCCGTGACACCATAATAGGCATGGTCGGGAGAGGCACTTGGATTGGACAATCCAAACATGAGTTGGTTTATATTGAGGGTTGCCCTTGTAGCCTCACCGATAAAAAACGGTTCTATAAGGTTGGTGGCAGCCAGAATCTGATAATGCCCTACAGGAAGAGCGAAGCGTTGGCTTGCCACCTCCTGCGCACTGCCACCATGTTTTTCCTCTACAAGCGAACCGTCATCGGCATTGAATATCCAGAGCTTCACGTCCTTCACTTCCGTACCTTGGTCGGCTTCATCTGCCCAAGTGAGCGATACCGACAAGCCACTTTCTTCCTCATCAGAATGAACATCATGGTCGCAGCTTGCCAACAGGCATGGGACACATAACAGCACCCATAACCCAATATTAAATATTCTTTTTGCTTTCATTCTCTATCTTGTTTTATGGGTTACTTTTGATTGTCCGTGGTCTCTACGCGGCGTGCTTTTCCGGCTTCCAGAGAGCCGTCGCTTCCGTTTCCTATGGCAGTAATGCGACTTGCCTCAATGCCTTTCCTCACAAGCCAAGTCTTTACGGCTTCTGCACGCTGGCGTGATATGCGCTTGTTGACAGCCACGCTGCCTTTCGTGTCGCACCAGCCGGTCACCGTCACCTTCATGTCCGGATTCTCTTTCAATGTTTTGAGAATATCATTCAATTTAGTCTCTTCATTTTGCTGGATGTCGATACTATTGAAGGCGAAATATATGACAGGGAAAGTCACCTTTGCAGATACTTTTATGTCTTGCTCAGCTACCTTTGTCTCAGCCTTATCCACGGTTTCTTTCTGATAGACCTTCTCCAAAGAAGTTGGTTCCTGTTGTAGAACCTCCTTTTGTGGAACTGATGGAGTTTCTACTACCTTGTTCTTCTTTTTTGAGAGGTTAATTCCTAATCTTACTCCACTTTCCCAAACAAAGTTGTTCTTATGCAGATGTTCTGGCATTCCGTCCATACGTTCGCCAGTAAGACGAGTCAAACCGGAATAGATGCCCAATTTCAGGCATGAGGTCAGTTGGTAGCCCACCTGCAAGTCTGCACCATACCCCAAATGCCAGTTGGTAGAACCTCTCATCACTTTGGCTTCATCGGCTATAGTATGGATGTCAGCTTTGGTCGTTACTGCATATATATGAGGTGAAACTGCCAAATCCCATCGGCTGTCAGCTGTCTTATGGAACAGCCCAAGGAGATGAACGTTCACTCTTGCTCCGTATCTGCCCATCCTGACATGGCTTTTCAGATTAGCATACTCCCAACTGTCCATGCCTAAGACACCTGCCTTGTAAAGCACGCCATCGCTACCCAACCAATAGTTACGTTCTACGCAGCAGTCTTGTGCAGACAAGTTCATCTCTCCATACTTGGCAGATAACTCTGCCGAGAAGATGGAGTTGAAACGATAGCCCCCATATAAGCCAGCAGCCCAACCAAGGTGCGTCTTGTCATGTCCGAAACTTGAGAAAGTAGAGAAACCGAAAGGCATTCCACCCTCAATACCGACGTACCAGCCTTGCGAAATAGTCTTTCCATCTTTTTTTGCTTCTGCTCTCGCAAAAGAAAATGGAAGAATAAATGCAAGTATTGCAACCAGCAACCGATTTTTTGTTGTCAAATAATTTATCATATCATTCATTCATTTTTTATCGTAAAAATAAAAATCTATCTCCAATTACAGGACAAGTATCCACCATAAAGCTAATTCATCCATTCTATCCGAAACTCACTCCAGGAAATACAAGAGGTTTGTCAGCAAGATAAATATGGATGCGAAGAACAAATATATATAAAAGCGTTCCCTCTTGATGAAGTCACGAAAGCTATAGCGAGCCTTATAGTGATCATCAAGATATATCCTGTACTCATGTATCATGGCATATCCCAAGATAATACCTAATATGAGTACAAACACCCCGATGATGATCAGGGCTAATTCTATCCTTGGCATAGTTTCTATTATTTCCTTCATGTTGCAAATATAGTGAATTTCTCCGAAAGAAGGTGCAGTTTTTCACTGTACAAGTGTCGCATTCATACCAAAAAGGTGTCGCATTCGTAGGAATGCGACACCTTTTTGGCTGTTTTTCGATAAAAATTTTGCTTTTTCTTTGGTATTTTACGAAAAAATGATTATGCAGAATTTGAATCATTTTGTGCTACATCTGTAGATTGGAAGTCTCTCCATTCTGTAGGAGAACAGCCTTCTTTTGTCTTGAAGATTCGGTAAAGATGAGTGCGACAAGAGAATCCACACTCGGCTGAAATGATGTCGTTGCTATAATCTGGATATTCCAACATCATCTTTTTTGCAGCGTTGAGACGTATCTCGCTGAGCCATATTCGGAAGTTAGAGTGCAAGCATTGATCGAAAAACAGGCTCAATTCGTTCTTTGATATACAAAGTGTACGAGAAAGCGTCAACATGTTTACATTACAATCCTTATAGCCCAAATCCATACACCATTGGTCAAGACTGTTTTGGATAAAGTCTCTGCGCTCCTCAGACAATTGCTGTAAAGGTTTTTTTCTCCGCTTCGTTGATTTTCCTCTTCTTTATCCAATAGCTCTTCTGTTGGAATATAACTGCTGCCGAGAGCGATAAACGTAAGATTGAAGAACAACAAGGCAAGCAATACGGCAGGACCTACTATATATAATAAGGTGGTAGAACAGATGGCAACTGGCATAGCGAGAACTGCGAGCCATAGAATGATTACACTTGCTCGGGAATATCTTACGTAAGGCAACAAATCCGTTGCCGCCATTGTCTCCAACATATTTTTACGCCTAATCATCTCCTGAATAATCATGTATATGCAATAGAAAACACTTACGCAAAACAGAGTCAGCATCAGATAAAGCCCCTCTCTGATATACAGGCTATGATGAAGACTGATACCCACGCAAAAGACCACAATGATGGCAGCATAAATGCCACTACACATCAGTATCATCTTTCTGAGGTTAGCACGGGTGGTTTCTATGTTGTAGATTCCTATGGAAATGAGCGAGAAGCAGGGGGTATAGAGGAGGATGTTGATGACCGCCCCCAGATTATCGTGCATAGCACGGAACCCGAAAGTCATCTGCAACACATATTGTATCGCCAGTCCTATCAGGGCAGCAACGATCATCCATCGAGAACGCTCATACCGCTTATTCTCCCATCTTACATGCAGATGAGAGAGTGCTACGATGAAGGCATTGATGAGCATGAATATGAAGCATGCAAACTGAAATTGAAATAATGAATCCATACGCTTTTTCCTATTTCGTATGTCTCTTCAGGAAGATGCTGTGGTCGATGCAGGCTGGGAGCTCTTCCTTATAGTGGGTAACCATGATCATCGTCTTGTTCTTTCGCTTGCAGAATGCCTCGATGATATCCTTTACCAGGCGGCGGTTTCTGTTGTCAAGACCATGAAGAGGCTCGTCGAGGATGAGGAGCTCAGGATCCTTCACGAAGGCACGTGCCAGAAGAACCAGGCGCTGCTCGCCACTCGACAGCTTCAGGAAACCACGATCTTCCAAACCCTCCAGACCGAACACCTTCATCCAGAAACGGCACTGGTCCATATCCTCTTCCTTAGGCTTTACATAGAGACCCACAGAATCGGTAAGACCGCTCGCCACGATGCGGATGGCTGGCATATCTCGCTGATAGGAACGGTGAAGCTCTGGAGATACATAGCCGATATGCTTCTTGATATCCCAGATGCTCTCGCCACTGCCACGAGGATTGCCGAAGAGGGCAATGTCGCAGGCGTAGCTCTGCGGATTGTCGGCACATACCAGACTGAGCAGGGTACTCTTGCCGGCACCATTCTGTCCGCTCAGCGCCCAGCGCTCACCATTGTTGACCGTCCAGTCGAGATCGTTGAGGATGATGCGCTCGCCATACTGGATGCGAACCTTGTTCATCTTCACCACTTCCTGACTGTGATATTCCCGGTCGCTATATGGCAGGTCGATGATGGCTTGTTCTAATTCTTCGCATAATACGTGGGCAGGGATGGGGTTGCGCTGTGCCAGATATTCTTCCTTGGTAAGCTTAGGATATACCTTCATATCCTTCACTTCTACCACGTGGGTGATGAACTCTGGAATGTCATCGCTCTTGCTCAATACGAGGATGATCTGCAGATGATGCTCGGTGGTGAGTGACTTGAGAAGCTCCTTGAGCTGGTCGCGGGTGTCGGCATCCAGACCGATGAAAGGATTGTCCATGATCAGCACGCGAGGCTCTGAGAAAAGGGTAGAGGCAAGCTTGAACTTGCGGAGCTCTCCACTGCTCAGCAGGATGGTGTATTTGTCGAGCAGATGGTGCATGTGGAACAGCTCGTAGATGTGTTCCTGCAGCTGTCTGCGCTCCGGCGTATCTTCGCCAGCCATCTGATAAGCCTCTTCCAGCTTATCCTTGACGATAGGAGTGTTCTCATCTATTTCCAGCTGGTTCCAGCGCTGCTGCAGGAAGTAGGTGCGGTCGTTGTCGCCTCCGTAGGTATCACGGAAGGTGATATACTTGATATTGTCGCTCACCAGGGGCTTGGTACTAGGAGAAAAGTCGTAATCAGGATCGTGCATCAACAGCGGGTGTCTGCCCACAAGGATGTCCACGAACATCGACTTACCTCCACCATTGGGACCTACGATAGCGATATGCTCGCCGTCGCATGCCTCGAAGTTAACTGGCTCAGCCATACGCCATTCCGGCATACGGGTTACGCCATTCTGAATACTGATAATCTTTTGCATCTCTCTTATTTTTTTATTGATATGTTGCTTGATAACAGGATGATATTTCCGGGCTGGGCTACTTGTGCGTGGTACGGTTGATAGCCGCCAGAAGCTTTGCCTGCGGGCCCGTCATGCCTGTACCTTTCTCTATGCGGCTGGCGTTCTTGGTAGCAAAATCCTTCCAGCTGCTATAGTGTCTGTCGCCCGTTTCGGGTCTGCCCATCTGCAGGAAATGGCAGTAGGCAGCGCCCAGGGCATCGGTGGCATCCATGTATTTCGGCATCTCGTCTTCCTGGATGTTGAGCATGCGCTGCAGCATCGCCGCCACCTGCTCCTTGGAAGCCTGACCTTGTCCGGTAATCGCCATCTTGATTTTCAGCGGAGCGTACTCGTGGATGGGTACGTCGTGGTGGATGGCAGCAGCGATAGCCACTCCCTGCGCCCTGCCGAGCTTGAGCATCGACTGCACATTCTTGCCGAAGAAGGGAGCCTCTATCGCCATCTCGTCGGGCAGATAGGAGTCGATGATGCCAGTCACCCGCTCGAAAATCCTGCCGAGTCGCAAGTAGGGATCTTTCTCCTTGCGCATGTCGATGACGCCCATCACCACCAATTCAGCCTTGTTGCCGATGACGCGTATCACGCCATAGCCCATCACGTTGGTGCCGGGGTCAATGCCCAGGATGATTTTCTCTGTGTTCGATTTCTTCTGAATCATCTGAATGCTGTATCTTCTGAATCCTTGGAATTCTGAATGCTGTATCTTCCTGAATCTATCGGTCCATATATGGATTATGAGCCAATTCCTCGCCGATGCTGGTAGCCTCACCGTGACCAGGCAGCACCTGTGTTTCATCCGGCAACATGCCGAGATGGCGCAGGCTGTTGATGATGCGGAACATGCTGCCGCCAGGGAAATCGGTTCTGCCGATGGAGCTCTTGAAGAGGGTATCGCCCGAGAAGAGTACGTGCTCTGCCTCGCAATAGAAGCATACGGAGCCGTTGCTGTGGCCCGGAGTCTCGATGATGGTGAATTCGTGATTGCCGAACTTGATTACCTCATCTTCCTCAAAGAAATGACCGATAGGAGGGAACTGGGTGTCGAGCTGCATCTGGTAGAATGTCTCTGCCTGATGAGCCAGACCCTTCATCAGCTTCTCATCGCCCTGTGCCACTTCCGGCTTCAGTCCGAACTCCTGATAGATGGTATCGTTGCCGAAATTATGGTCGAGATGACCATGGGTAACGAGGAGATGAACAGGCTTCAGATTGTTCTTTCTGATATACTCGGTAATCGCCTTGCGCTCTTCTGGATAGAAGGCACCGCAATCTATGATGACGCACTCGAGGGTGTCATCGCTGACCACGTAGCAGTTTTCCTGCAACATGTTGACTTGGAATCTTTCGATATGTAGCATTTTACTTTTTCTTTAATTTAAGCAGGAACATAAACCAGCTGCTTGTCCTGGCTGAACCACTCCTCATCGAAGAAGGTGCTGAGCGGGGTGATTTCCGAAATCTTATAATACTGCTTGAGCTCTTCCTTCAGATTGCCGCCCTTGAGGCAGAGCAAACCGTTAGGCAGGGCATTCTGACCAGCCTTCTTGAAGTTCTTCTTGATGATCTTCATCAGGTCGGGCAACTGCATTACGGCACGGCTCACCACGAAGTCGTACTTGCCTTTCTCGTCCTCGCCGCGCAGGTGTTCAGCCACCAGGTTCTTGAGTCCGATAGCGCCAGCCACCTCATTGCACACTTTGATCTTCTTGCCGGTGCCGTCGATGAGCTTGAACTTGCACTCAGGGAAGAGGATGGCGAGCGGGATGCCCGGGAAGCCACCGCCGCATCCGAAGTCGAGAATCTCTGAACCCGGGCGGAAGTTGATCGCCTTGGCAATAGCCAGAGAGTGGAGCACATGGTGCTCGTAGAGGTTGTCGATATCCTTGCGGCTGATGACATTGATCTTGGCATTCCAATCGCGATACAGACCGTCGAGGGCAGCGAACTGCTTCTTCTGCTCGTCGGTGAGGTGAGGGAAATATTTCTCTATGATATTCATTCTATCTTGTTTTTGTTTCTTTCTATCTATAATAGTTAATGTATATACTATATTTATTAATGTATATAAACCGATGCAAAGGTAGTGCAAATTGTAGATAAAACAAAATAAAATTAGCTTTTTTTGTATATTTAGTAGTTATTTCGGGGCTTGTTAGCAAAAAAATGTGTACCTTTGCACCCGAAAAAGATGTTAGATAGTATTTATTTAATATAAAAAGTAATGATAAAAGCAGCATTATTCGACTTAGACGGCGTGGTTTTCGATACCGAAAGCCAGTATTCCGTGTTTTGGGGAATGATAGGCAGGGAGTATCATCCGGAGATGCCAGACTTTGCGCTTCGCATCAAGGGACAGACCCTGGTTCAGATCTACGACAAGTACTTCTCTGATGATGCCACATTCGCTCATATTGATGGATACACCGATTACAAGTCGGAACAGGCTAAGATAACAGCCCGGCTCGATGAGTTCGAGCTGAATATGTCGTTTCCTTACATTCCCGGATTCGAAACTTTCCTGAAAGACGTAAAGGCGCATGGTGTGAAGTGCGCTGTGGTGACGAGCAGCAATCTGCAGAAGATGGAGCAGGTGTATAAGCATCATCCTGAGTTCAAGACCTATTTTGACCGCGTGCTCACCAGCGAAGATTTTGCCAAAAGCAAGCCGGATCCAGATTGTTATCTCAAGGGTGCTGCCTGTTTCGGAGCAAAGCCGGAGGAATGCGTGGGGCTGGAAGACAGCTTCAACGGACTGAAGGCAGTGAGAGCTTCGGGTGCATTTACCCTCGGACTCGCTACTACCAATTCTGCAGAGAGCATCCAGCCATACAGCGACTATGTGATAGCCGATTACAATGGATTCGGATACGATGACCTGGAAAAGATTGTAGAAACTTTTTAGTAAACACAATTATATGGGATATTTATCTACAGACAAAAAGAAAATCACAACCAAGACCTACGCCGAAATGAAGGCGGCAGGTGAGAAGGTTACGATGCTTACTGCCTACGATTTCACTACCGCAGGCATCATCGATGCAGCTGGCATCGATACCATCCTGATAGGTGATTCGGCTAGCAATGTGATGGCTGGAAATGCTGATACATTGCCTATCACCGTAGATCAGATGATTTACCACGCACGCAGCGTGGCCCGCGCCTGCAATCATGCACTCGTGCTCTGTGATATGCCTTTCGGCAGCTATCAGGTTTGCAAGGAAGATGCCTTGCGCAATGCCTGCCGAATGATGAAGGAGACAGGCGTGGATGCGCTGAAGCTGGAAGGTGGCGTGGAAATCCTGGATACTGTTCAGGCACTCATCAATGCCGGTATTCCTGTTTGCGGCCATCTCGGACTTACTCCTCAGAGCGTGAATAAGTTTGGTGGTTACGGCATCCGTGCCAAGGAGGATGCAGAGGCAGAGAAGCTGATCAGCGATGCTAAAGCACTGGATAAGGCTGGCTGTTTTGCCATCGTTCTGGAGAAGGTTCCTGCTAAACTGGCGGCTGAAGTTTCACGTCAGGTAAACGCTGTAACTATCGGTATTGGAGCTGGTAACGGTTGTGATGGGCAAGTGCTGGTTTATGCTGATGCGCTCGGTATGACCCAGGGCTTCAAGCCAAAATTCCTGCGTCATTTTGCCCAGGTAGGCGAGGAGATGCAGAAGGGAGTAAAGGCTTATATCGACGCCGTGAAGAGCGTGGAGTATCCAAGCGCAGAAGAGAGCTACTAAGATGGATACGCAAAATACCCCGGTGCATTTTAATCTGTGGCACCGTGACTTCTGGCGTCTCTGCTTCGCCAATCTCTTCCTGATGACGAGCATCTACATGCTCCTCCTGACCATACCTTATTTTATGGCTAAGGAGGGATATTCCGTTACTCAGATGGGCGTGGTTTATGCTGCTTATGGCTTGGGCATCTTTCTTCTGGGTGGCTTCTGCTCCTATCTGGTGCAGCGCTATCGCCGCAATCGGGTATGCCAGATATCCATCCTGGGTGTGGCGGTCAGTCTCGTCGTTCTTTATTATCTGGAAACCTTCTGGAACATCAAGGTGGGCTTCGAGATGCTGGTGGTGATGCGTCTGATTCAGGGCGCTTTCCTGGGCTTGGCAGAGATGTCGCTGGCGAGTACGCTGATTATCGATACCTGTGAATCTTTCCAGCGTACGGAGGCGAATTATATCACCTCCTGGTTTGCCCGCTTTTCCATTGCGGTAGGTCCATTGCTGTCGCTTCTGGTCTATAACGTCTTCAGTATGAAAGTTGTTTTTCCTGTAGCCTCGGTATTGGCATTGGTTGCCTTGGTGCTGGTTTCCAGAGCGAAGTTCCCGTTCAAGGCTCCGTCAGAAAACGTGTCACTTATCAGTAGTGACCGCTTCTTCCTGCCTCAGGGATTTCCGCTGTTCGTCAATATTGTATGCATCATGGTGATACCGGGCTTCTATCTGTCGCTGCCTCATTCTCTCACCGTCTATGCGATGTTTTTTTGCGGACTGTTTCTGGCATTGGTGGCAGAGAAATACGTTTTTGCTGATGCAGAGCTGAAGAGTCAGGTAATCGTGGGACTGATATTGATTGCGGCAGCAGAATTTGTTTCCTTAAGCGATCAGGATTTTGCCGAAGAGATGCTTGTACCTGCCTTGCTTGCCTTGGGAGTGGGCATCATCGGAAGCCGATTCCTGCTTTTCTACATCAAGCTTGCCAAGCATTGCCAGCGTGGCACCAGTATGAGCTCCTTCTTCCTGGCGTGGGAACTGGGGTTGAGCTTAGGAATCGGATTGGGTTTCTGGCTGGTGAAGGACTTGTATCCGAAGGGTCTTAGTATGGATTCGGTGATCTTGAATCCTGTGTATAAGGAACTTCTGTATCCGACTTTCGGATTGACAGTGGTTTCTCTCCTGGTGTATAATTTCCTAGTACATCCATGGTATATGAAGCATCGCAATCGCTGATGCTTCGTGTGCCTGCTTTATTAAAAGTTTCTAAAAATAGCGTTTGTGAAACTTTTTTAATATAATTTAGTTAGCTTTATTCGCTTTTGTGCTCATAATTGAGTACTTTTGCGTTTGATTTGAGGACGGAGGGCATTTTTGGAGTGCCCTTTGTTCGGTTTTTAGAATGAATTAAACGTAAAATTGATAATAAGATTATGGCAGAAGCTATTGATATCCGTGAGTTGAATATCCGGATTGAACAACAGAGTCAGTTCGTTACCAACCTGGTAATGGGCATGAACAAGGTCATCGTAGGTCAGAAGCACCTCGTTGACTGTCTCCTTATCGGTCTTCTCTCTGATGGTCACATTCTCCTGGAAGGTGTACCTGGTCTGGCGAAGACTCTTGCAATCAAAACATTGTCACAGTTGATTAGTGCAGACTATAGCCGCATACAGTTTACACCCGATTTGTTGCCTGCCGACGTAATCGGTACGCAGATCTATTCGCAGAAGGATGAAGCCTTCCATGTGAAGCGAGGACCTGTGTTTGCCAACTTCGTCCTGGCAGATGAGATCAACCGTGCTCCAGCCAAGGTGCAGAGTGCCTTGCTTGAGGCGATGCAGGAACATCAGGTAACCATCGGCGAGCAGACTTTCCATTTGCCTAATCCATTCCTGGTGATGGCTACCCAGAACCCGGTGGAGCAGGAGGGTACCTATCAGTTGCCTGAGGCTCAGGTGGACCGTTTCCTCCTCAAGGTTATCATCGATTATCCTACCATCGAAGAAGAGAAGCTCATCATCCGTGAAAACATCCAGGGCGGTCTGCCTACCGTGACTCCGGTTACTACAGCCGAGGAAATCCTGAAGGCTCGCAGCATCGTCAACGAGGTGTATATCGATGAGAAAATTGAGCAGTATATTGCTGACATCGTCTTTGCTACCCGTTATCCAGACCGTTACGGCCTGGGCGAATTGAAGGATATGATTACCTTTGGCGGCAGTCCTCGTGCCAGCATCTCACTTGCCAAGGCAGCCAGAGCCTACGCCTTCATCAAGCACCGTGGTTACGTGATTCCTGAGGATGTACGTGCCGTGGCTCACGATGTGCTCCGCCACCGCATCGGCCTCTCTTATGAGGCAGAGGCAAGCGAAATCACCAGCGAGGAAATCGTCAGCCGCATCATCAACAAGGTTGAAGTGCCTTGATTTAGTTCAAAATTCAAAGTAAATTAAGTTGGATACACAAGATATCTTAAAGAAAGTTCGGAAGATCGAGATCAAGACTCGCGGATTGAGCCAGAACATCTTCGCCGGCCAGTATCATTCTGCCTTCAAGGGTAGGGGAATGGCCTTTGCCGAGGTGCGCGAATATCAGTATGGCGACGACGTGAGAGACATCGACTGGAATGTGACGGCTCGCTTCCATCGCCCTTTCGTCAAGGTCTTTGAAGAAGAGCGAGAGCTTACCGTGATGCTGATGGTGGATGTGAGCGGTTCGCTCGATTTCGGTACCATGCGCCAGATGAAGCGCGACCTGGCTACCGAGATAGCTGCAACCCTTGCCTTCAGTGCCATCCAGAACAACGACAAGATAGGTGTCATCTTCTTTTCCGACAGAATAGAGAAATATATCCCTCCCAAGAAGGGACGCAAGCATATCCTCTACATCATTCGTGAGATGCTCGACTTTCATCCCGAGAGTCAGCGTACCGATATCGGATGTGCCCTGGAATACTTCACGAGGGTGATGAAACGCCATTGCACGGCTTTCGTCATCAGTGACTTCTACGATAGCAAGGACTATCAGCACCAGCTGCAGATAGCCAACCAGAAGCACGATGTGGTGGGAATCCAGGTGTATGATCCGCGTGCCAAGCAGCTGCCCGACGTGGGACTGCTCAAGGTGATGGATGCCGAGACGGGACACGAGATGTATATCGATACCAGTTCTAAGAAATTGAGAGTGGCTCACACCCAAAACTGGTTGCGACAGCAGGAGAATCTGCGACAGCTCTTTGCCAAGAGCAAGGTAGATTGGACTTCGGTAGCCACCAACGAGGACTTCTCGAAGGCGCTCCTGATGCTGTTCAAACAGAGAGGCTAAAGTAAGATAACATGAAAATAAAGAATATCATATTGACGATGGCGCTGATGGGTTGCTCTACGCTGGCTTTCGGTCAGACCGTGGAGCAGCGCATGGATTCCCTGCAGCTGCTTATCGGACAGCAGACCATCCTGCACCTCAAGGCTACAGCCCGGAAGGGTGCCAGAATTGTGCTGCCATCCTTCAAGCCTCAGGACCAGATTGTACCTGGTGTAGAGGTGGTGGAGCAGAGCAAGGGCGACACGATGCAGATGGGTGATGACCGCATCCAGGTGAGCCGCGACTATACGCTTACCTCTTTCGATGAGAAGGTGTATGTGGTTCCTGCACTCGATGTGAAGATCGACGGCAAGAGCTATCACGGAAATCCGTTGGCGCTGAAGGTGCTCACCGTTCCGGTAGATACGGTGCATCCTAATCAGTTCTATCCGGCAAAGGGTGTACAGGATAATCCTTTCGAGTGGAGTGAGTGGAGCTTCGCCTTCTGGTTGAGCCTGCTGATGATTATCATCTGTGGTGCAATGATTTATCTCCGCAATCGTCTGAAGAAGAACAAGCCTATCATCGCCCGCATCCGCATCGTGAAGAGGGTGCCTGCCCATGAGAAGGCGCTGCGTGAAATCAATGACATCAAGCATCATCATACCAGTGCCAGCCAGGAGACTCAGAAAGAGTACTACACCCAGTTGACCAATACGCTGCGTGCCTATATCGTGAGCCGCTTCGGATTCAATGCGATGGAGATGACCAGTGGAGAAATCATCGAGCACCTGCGTGCTTCGGGCGACCAGAAGATGATAGATGAGCTGAGAATGCTCTTCTCCACCGCCGACCTGGTGAAGTTTGCCAAGTACGAGATTCCGATGAACGAGAACGATGCCAACCTGGTGAATGCCATCAACTTCATCGACCAGACGAAGACCGATGAGCAGCCTAAGGAAGAGAAGATCGTTCCAACGCTCAGCACCGAAGACCAAAAGTCGCAGCAGCAGCGCCGACTCATCAAGACCCTGCTCTGGGTGGGCGGCATCAGCGTAGTTGCCATCTTCGGCTACATCGTTTATCAGGTAGCGATGCTCGTGATGTAAATGTCATCAGGCTCAGAAATCCAGAGCAGGTGATGTAAACAATAAAAAGAAATTAAGAAATGGAATTTGCAAGTAAAGCATATTTTCTGCTGCTCCTGCTGCTGATACCTTATATATTATGGTATTTCCTGGGCAGGAAGAAGAGCGAGCCTACGATGCGCATGAGTGATACACGCATCTATCAGTATGCTCCCAAGAGCATGCGCGTCAGACTCATCCATCTGCCGATGGTGCTGAGATGCATCTGCTTCGTGCTCATCGTCATCGCCATGGCCCGTCCGCAGACCCACTATTCCTGGGACAACAAGACCGTAGAAGGTATCGATATCATGCTTGCCATGGACGTATCAACCTCTATGCTTGCCGAGGACCTGAAGCCAAACCGTATGGAGGCGGCGAAGGATGTGGCTACCGAGTTTATCTCAGGCCGTCCTACCGACAATATCGGACTCACCATCTTTGCCGGCGAGGCTTTCACGCAATGTCCGATGACCACCGATCATGCCAGTCTGCTCAGACTCCTGCATGATACCCGTACCGATATTGCGGCTCGCGGACTCATCGACGACGGTACCGCTGTGGGTATGGGACTTGCCAACGCCGTGACCCGACTCAAGGATTCCAAGGCAAAGAGCAAGGTGGTAATCCTGCTCACCGATGGTAGTAACAACATGGGTGACATCTCGCCTATGACCGCTGCCGAGATAGCCAAGAGCTACGGCATCAGAGTCTATACCATCGGTGTGGGAACCAACAAGGTGGCGCCTTATCCGATGCCTGTGGCAGGAGGCGTTCAGTATGTCAATATCCCGGTGGAAATCGATACCCCGACGCTGCGCGACATCGCTCAGACCACCGATGGAAACTTCTATCGTGCTACGAGTACAGCCGAGTTGAAGAAAATCTACAAGGACATTGACAAGTTGGAGAAGTCTAAGTTTAATGTGAAGCATTTTGCCAAGCGTTATGAGGCCTATCAGCCTTTTGCCCTGGGTGCACTCCTGGTACTGCTCCTGGAGATATTGCTCCGCCTCACTTGGTTCAGAAGAATTCCTTGATGAAAGAGGAGTTTAGACAAAATAGATTATAACATCATATAAATATGTTAAGATTTGAAGATCCTACGTTTCTCTGGCTGCTTTGGCTGATACCGGTGCTCATACTGGTTCGTCTGGTAGGCTGGAGAAGGCGAAAGGCTAAGCTGAAAAGATTGGGCGATCCGGAGCTGCTCAAGCAGTTGATGCCCGACATATCCAAATACCGTCCTACGGTGAAGTTTGTGCTGATGCTTGCTGCCTTGGCACTTGTCATCGTGATGGTGGCTCGCCCTCAGATGGGAAGCAAGATTTCTCACGACAAGCGTAATGGCATCGAGACGATGATCTGTCTCGATATCTCCAATTCCATGCTTGCCGAGGATGTGGCTCCTTCCCGTCTTGACAAGAGCAAGATGCTGATAGAGAATCTGGTAGATAACTTCAGCAACGACAAGATCGGACTGATTGTCTTTGCAGGCGATGCCTTCGTGCAGTTGCCTATCACGAGCGATTATGTATCGGCAAAGATGTTCCTGCAGAATATCACACCGGGGCTGATCCAGACTCAGGGTACCAATATCGGCGATGCCATCTCGCTTGCTACCAAGAGTTTTACCCAGCAGGACAATGTGGGTAGAGCCATCATCGTGATTACCGATGGTGAGAACCATGAGGATGGTGCCAAGGAGGCAGCCGAGATTGCCCAGAAGAAGGGCATCAATGTGTTTATCCTCGGTATCGGTAATACCAAGGGTGCTCCTATTCCGATGGGCGATGGCTCTTATCTGAAGGATCACGCAGGCAATACCGTGATGACTGCCCTCAACGAGCAGATGTGCCGCGAACTGGCGCAGGCTGGCAAGGGTCAGTATATCCATGTGGATAATACAAGTGATGCAGAAAAGGCATTGAATGATGACCTTACCAAGTTGCAGAAGGGAGATATGACCAGCGTGATATACAGTGCCTACGATGAACAGTTCCAGGCTGTGGGCATTCTCATCATCCTCCTGCTCATCATCGAGGTCTGCATGCTGGAAGTAAAGAATCCGTTGCTCAGGAACATCAAGTTCTTCAAAAGGGATTCCTTGAAGCTGCCGAAATAAAGCAGCTTCATAAGTCTGGGCTGTCACCTATTCGCCCTGAAAGGGCAGAAGCTCTTAGCCCAGGGCATCGCCCTGGGTAAAGCGAGTAGTAGCAAGGCGCCCTGAAAGGGCAAAAGCTTTAAAATATAGATGTAAAAATGAAGTATATACATTATATAATAGTAACAGTGGCAATGTTGCTGGTGGGTACGGCACAAGTCGGAGCCCAGACTGATCGCAACCTGATCCGTCAGGGCAATCGTGCCTTCAAATCTCAGAAATGGGCAGTGGCAGAAACCCAATATCGCAAGGCTATCTCCAAGAATCAGAAGAATCCACAGGCGATATACAATCTTGGTTGTGCGCTCATGGCGCAGCAGAAAGACTCCATGGCGATACAGCAGTTTACCAATGCTGCCCAGTTGGAAACCAACCGCCTCCGCCGTGCTGCCAGCTATCACAACATGGGCGTGATCATGCAGAACCACCGTGAATATGCCCAGGCCATCGAATACTACAAGATGGCGCTGAGATGCAATCCACAGGACAATGAGACCCGTTATAATCTTGCCCTCTGCAAGAAGTTGCTCAAGAACAATCCGCAAAACAAGGATAAGAACAAGAACAACAAGGATAAGAACAAGGACAAGAATAAGAAGGATCAGAATAAGGACAAGAACAAAGACAACAAGGATAAAAACGACGATAAGAACAAGAACGACAAGAACAAGAATAAAAATAACAAGAATAATCAGAACCAAAACCAGCCGAACCAGGACAAGATGAGCCGCGAGAACGCCGAGCAGCTCCTGAATGCCGCCGTTCAGCAGGAGCAAGCCACCAAGCGCAAGTTGCAGAAGGCGATGAGCCAGCCACGCAGAAAGGCTTACGACAAGAATTGGTAAAAGATTAGATGAGATAAAAATACGATTTACATATAATATTTAGCTATTATTTAAGATACGATATGAAAAGAATAGGTTGGTATATGATATTGCTGATATGCTTGCTAGGCTACCAGGTGCATGCGGTGGCCCAGCATATCTCCGTGTCGGCTCCATCGCACGTAGCGGCTGGAGAAAACTTCCGTGTCGCCTATACCATCAACACCCGTGATGTAGAGGAATTCAGAATGGGTGCAGTGCAGGATGGACTCGAAGTCATCGCAGGCCCTTACACATCCTCGCAATCCAGTTATCAGATGATCAACGGACATACCTCGTCCTCTTCATCTGTAACCATCACCTACACCCTTTATGCGGCAAAGAATGGTACCTTCAACATTGGTGCTTCCCACGCTGTCGTGGGGGGCAGGAGCCTGGCTTCTCACGCCGTGAGGATTACGGTGTCGGGTCACGCCCAGCATACCAATGGCGCTCCTAGCATGCACGGACAGAATAGCTACGACCAACCTCGTATGCGTACCGCAGGCTCTGCCATCTCAGGCAGCGACCTTTTCATCAAGGTGTCTGCCAACAAGAAGAGAGTACACGAGCAGGAACCTATCCTGCTTACCTACAAGGTATATACACAGGTGGAACTCACCCAGCTGGAAGGCAAGATGCCAGACCTGAAGGGATTCCACAACCAGGAAGTACCTCTGCCACAGCAGAAGACTTTCCATACCGAAATGGTGAACGGCCGTCCTTACAAGTGTGTCACCTGGAGCCAGTATGTGATGTATCCTCAGATGACCGGTAAGCTGGAGATTCCTTCCATCACCTTCAAGGGCATCGTGGTACAGCAGAACCGCAATGTTGACCCGATGGAGGCCTTCTTCAATGGCGGATCCGGATATGTAGAGGTAAAGAAGGACATCAAGGCTCCGGGTATCACCCTGCAGGTAGATCCGTTGCCTCAGCGCCCTGCCAACTTCTCGGGTGGAGTAGGTAAGTTCAATATCTCTGCTTGTCTTGACAAGAAGGAAATCAAGGCAGGCGAACCTATTACGCTCCGTGTGATTGTGGGAGGTATTGGAAACCTCAAGTTGCTGAAGCAGCCAGTAGTGAATTTCCCGAAGGATTTCGACAAGTATGATGCCAAGGTAACAGATAAGACCCGACTCACTGCCAATGGAGTGGAGGGTAATATGATCTACGATTTCCTGGCTGTTCCTCGTAATCAGGGCAGCTATACCATTCCAGCCGTGGAGTTCACCTATTATGATACCAGCAAGAATGCGTATAAGACCATCAAGACCCAGCCTTTCACTCTGAACGTGGAGAAGGGAGATGGATCAACATCCGAGTCGGCTGACTATACCAGCAAGGACAAGGATATCCATACCATCATGTTGGGCAAGACCTCACAGCATCAGGCAGATGATATGTTCTTCGGAAGCTTCGGCTACTGGACCTGTCTGCTCATTCCGCTCATCGCCTTCTTCGTGCTGCTGGTGGTATTCCACCGCAGAGCCATCGAGAATGCCGATATCGTGAAGAAGCGCTCCAACAAGGCGGGCAAGATTGCCACCAAGCGTCTGCGCATGGCCAACAAGCTGATGCTGCAGGGCAAGCAGGGCGAGTTCTACGATGAGGTGATGCGTGCCCTCTGGGGATATATGAGCTACAAGCTGAACATGCCGGTAGAGCAGCTCTCTCGTGAGAATATCCGTGAGAAACTTTTCGCCCACGATGTGGACGATGTTACAATACAGAAGTTTACTTCCGCTCTCGATGAGTGCGAGTTCGAGCGTTATGCTCCAGGCGATCCTGCCGGCAATATGAACCGTACCTTCGAATCAGCAATGACAGCGATTATGGAAATTGAAAATGCAATCAATGCGGCTCGCAAGAACGCCAAGAAGCATCCTGTCGGATATTCCTTCGTATGGCTGCTCCTGGCGATGCTGGGCTTCGGCGCTTCTCCGGTATCGGCAATCACCAAGAACAATGCCGATACGGAATACCAGAAGGGCAACTACCAGCAGGCTATCCGCGACTACGAAGAGCTGCTCAAGAATGGCGCCTCTGCCGAGATTTACTACAATCTCGGCAATGCCTACTATCGTACAGACAATATCACCAAGGCGGTGCTCAACTATGAACGTGCCCGTCTGCTCTCGCCTGGAGATGAGGACATCAACTTCAATCTCCAGTTTGCACGCAGCAAGACCATCGACAAGATTACCCCGGTAAGCGAAATGTTCTTCGTTACCTGGTATAAGGCGCTGGTCAACTTCACGAGTGTAGATAACTGGGCGAAGACTGGTATCATCTCCATCATCATGGCGCTGCTGCTTGTGCTGCTCTATCTCTTCGGTCCGCACATCCTGATGCGCAAGATCGGCTTCTTTGGCGGTATCGGCTTCTTCCTCGTCTTCCTGCTGAGCAATCTCTTTGCCTATCAGCAGAAGCAGGCGCTCGACAACCGCAAGGGTGCCATCATCATCTCACCTTCCGTGAACATCAAGAAGACGCCTGCCAAGACCAGTACCGATCAGTTTGTTCTCCACGAGGGTACCCGTGTAGATATCATCGACAAAGGTATGACCGACTGGCGTGGCATCCGCGTAGGAGATGGAAGAGAGGGATGGATCGAGACCAAGCACCTCGAGGAAATCTAGGAGAATGAAGTGGATGGAGCGTCAGACACTGATATCATTCTACATTCAACATTAAATATAAAACAATAAGTAAATGGATTTTAGTTCGATACAAGATATTGACTTTCAGATACTGCAGTGGTTCAACGGCAGTAACAATGTGATTCTCGACCAGTTGGTGATGGCACTTACTTCGGGTTTCACCTGGATACCGCTCTATCTTGTACTCTTTATCATCGTGATGCGCAATAATGAGACAGTCGGGCAGATTGGTCTTATTGTAGGCTGCGCATTCCTGTGCATCCTTTTTGCCGATGGCATTGCCGAGGGAATCATCAAACCGCTTGCGGCCAGATGGCGACCTTCCAACGATCCGCTGGTAAAATATTCCGTACAGGTAGTGGATAATCTTCGTCTGAAGGACTACAGTTTCTGTTCGGCGCATGCAGCCAACACCATGGCGATAGCCGTGTTCTTCTCGCTGCTTGTAAGGAGCAGGATGCTCACCTTCACCCTGATAGCATGGTCGCTGGTGAACTGCTGGACCCGCCTCTATCTGGGCGTTCATTATCCGCTGGACATCGTTTGCGGCATGCTGCTGGGCATGGTGGTTGGTACGCTGGTATATCTTTTCTTCCATCGTATGTACCGGCGTATGTCACCGGAAATCAAGTATGTTTCAAATCAATATACCAGTACGGGATATGATTGCGATGACATCGATATGATTATGACCGTTCTGATGCTCACCCTCGTATATGTCATCCTGCGTGCCGTCGTTCTGATGACGGGGCTGTAATCAGGCAGTGAGCCTTCTTGGGGGCATCAATATTTTCAAAAATAAAAAGTTCAATTTTCAAAGAAAGTAATGGATACAAAACATATTAAAATTAGTGATTATAATTACGATTTGCCAGATGAGCGCATCGCCAAGTTTCCTATCTCACAGCGCGACCACAGTAAACTGCTGGTCTATAAGCATGGCGAGGTAAGCGACGATGTATTCTTCCATCTTCCCGACTATCTGCCAAAGGGTGCCATGATGGTATTCAATAATACCAAGGTAATCCAGGCGCGCATGCATTTCCGCAAGGAGACGGGAGCCCTCATCGAGGTGTTCCTGATGGAACCTGCTGCACCTACCGACTATGAGCTGATGTTCCAGACTTCGGGTCACTGCTCATGGCTCTGTATGATTGGTAACCTGAAGAAATGGAAAGAGGGAAGCCTGAAGCGCGACTTCGAGATCAAGGGTCATCAGCTTACCCTCTCTGCTACCATGCGCCGTGGAGATGCGCTCAGCACAGAGGCGGCAGAAATGGTGGCTAAAGGTGGCGGCACCAACTACTGGGTGGATTTCGACTGGAACAACGAGCATGTTTCCTTTGCCGAGATTCTCGAAGCAGTGGGAGAGTTGCCTATCCCTCCTTATCTGAACCGCAAGACAGAAGAAAGTGACAAGACCACTTATCAGACCGTATATTCCAAGATCAAGGGTAGCGTGGCTGCCCCAACAGCCGGTCTGCATTTCACCGATGCGGTGCTCCAGGACCTGGATGCGCATGGCATCGACCGTGAAGAGGTAACCCTTCATGTAGGAGCGGGAACCTTCAAGCCGGTGAAGAGTCTTGAGATAGAAGGTCATCAGATGCATACCGAATATATTGTGGTTCATCGTCGCAGTCTGGAGAAGCTCATCAAGCACGAGTGCCAGGTCATTGCCGTGGGAACCACCAGTGTGCGCACCATCGAGAGTCTCTACTATATGGGCGTGCATCTCATCAAGCATCCTGAGGCAAGCGAGGAGGATTTGCATGTAAAACAGTGGGATCCATACGAGCTGTCGGCAGATGGCAATCTGGTGGATGACATCACTCCGGTGCAGGCTATCCAGGCAATCGTCGATTATCTCGACCGCAACGGATTGGAAGCCCTTCACTCCAGCACGCAGATCATCATCGCTCCGGGTTATACCTATAAGATTGTGAAGATGCTGGTAACCAATTTCCATCAGCCTCAGAGCACCCTCCTTCTCCTGGTGAGTGCCTTCCTGCATGGTGATTGGAAGAAGGTATATGATTATGCCCTCTCTCACGATTTCCGATTCCTGAGCTACGGAGATTCCTCCCTGCTCATCCCGTAACTTGATTTAAAAGTTATAAATGAAAATGTAATGTCGCCCTGAAAGGGCAAAAGCTTCAATAATATAAAAAAACAAATAGATGATTTCAGTAGAAGGACTGAAAGTAGAGTTTGGCGTAAAGCCACTTTTCAATGATGTAAGCTTCGTAATCAATGACCGCGACCGCATTGCCCTGGTAGGCAAGAACGGTGCCGGCAAATCTACGATGCTGAAGATTCTCTGTGGCTTGCAGAAGCCAACCTCCGGCGTAGTGGCTATCCCTAACGAAACCACCATCGGCTATCTGCCTCAGGTGATGAAACTGCAGGATGATACCACCGTGAAGCAGGAAACCCGCAAGGCTTTCGCCCACAATACCGAGATGAAGGCGCGCCTCGACAAGATGCAGCAGGAAATGGCCGACCGCACCGACTATGAGAGCGAGAGCTATGCACAGCTCGTGGAGAAATTCACCCAGGAACATGATCGCTATATGATGATGGGCGGTGAAAACTACGAGGCGGAAATAGAGCGCACGTTGAGCGGTCTGGGTTTCACCCGTGAAGACTTCGACCGTCCTACCCGGGAGTTCTCTGGTGGATGGCGTATGCGTATCGAGTTGGCAAAGATCCTGCTCCAGAAGCCGGATGTGCTCCTCCTCGATGAGCCTACCAACCATCTTGATATCGAGAGTATCCAGTGGCTGGAGCAGTTCCTGGCGCAGAGTGCCAAGGCGGTGGTGCTGGTAAGTCACGACCGTGCCTTTATCAATAATGTAACCAACCGCACCCTGGAGATTACCTGCGGAAGGGTAGAGGATTACAAGGTGAAATACGATGAGTATGTGGTACTTCGTGCCGAGCGCCGTGAGCAGCAGCTCCGCGCCTACGAAAACCAGCAGAAGGAAATAGCCGATATCAAGGACTTCATCGAGCGATTCCGCTATAAGCCAACCAAGGCTGTACAGGTGCAGAGCCGCATCAAGCAGTTGGAGAAAATCGTTCCTATCGAGGTGGACGAGGTGGATACCAAGCAGATGCATCTCAAGTTCCCTCCTTGTCTCCGCAGCGGCGATTATCCGGTTATCTGCGATGAGGTGAGAAAGGATTATGGCGAGCATACCGTCTTCGACCATGTGACCCTTACCATCAAGCGTGGCGAGAAAGTGGCATTCGTAGGTAAGAACGGCGAGGGTAAATCTACCCTGGTGAAGTGTATCATGGGCGAGATTCCTTTTACGGGCAATCTCAAGATAGGTCATAACGTGCAGATAGGTTATTTTGCACAGAACCAGGCGCAGCTGTTGGATGAGAACCTTACCATCTTCCAGACCATCGACAATGTGGCTACCGGCGAAATGCGCCTCAAGGTGAACGATCTGCTGGGTGCCTTTATGTTTGGTGGCGAAACTTCTGAGAAATATGTCAAGGTGTTGAGTGGAGGAGAGCGCAGTCGTCTGGCGATGATCAAGCTCCTGCTCGAACCGGTGAATCTCCTGATTCTCGATGAGCCTACCAACCATCTCGACATGCAGTCGAAGGATGTGTTGAAGGAAGCCATCAAGGCATTCGACGGCACCGCCATCATCGTGAGCCACGACCGTGAGTTCCTCGACGGACTGGTAGATAAGGTATATGAGTTTGCCGGTGGAAAGGTACGTGAGCATCTGGGCGGCATCTACGATTATCTCCGTGCCCACAATGCCGAGAGCATCAGTCAGGCGCTGGCGAATCAATCAGGAATGGCATCTGCCGGTTCTCCATCGGGTTCCGCTTCATCCTCTTCCTCTTCTTCAACCTCATCATCTGCCTCTTCTTCCTCTTCCGAAGCATCCTCCGGCAAGCTCAGCTATGCCGAGCACAAGGAGCTGCAGAAGAAGATACGTAAGGCAGAGAAGGCAGTGAAGGAATGCGAGACGAAGATTGAAAAGCTCGAAACCCGCAAGGCTGAGATTGATGCCCTCCTGATGAAGCCTGAGAATGCTACGAATATGGAACTCGTTACCGAATATACCGAGCTGATGAAGAGCCTGGATGAGGAAAACGAGAACTGGATGATGCTCTCCGAAGAGCTGGAGGAAATCAAGAATTCATAGTTAAAACAATAATAAATAACGAGAAAATGAAAATGAAGTACATCCTTCCGATGATGATGCTCGCAGCCATGCCTTTGGCTGCTGATGCTCAGAACAAGTCGGGACTTGTCTTGAGCAATCTTGACAAGACAGCAAAGCCTGCTGATGATTTCTATCAGTTTGCTACCGGTGGCTGGCAGAAGAACAATCCGCTTCCTGCTGCCTACAGCCGTTATGGTAGTTTCGAACAGTTGGCTGAGAACAGCAACAAGCGTATCAACTCTATTCTTGATGAACTCAAGAAGAAGACCTACAAGGCAGGAACCATCGAGCAGAAGCTTTCCGACTTCTATAAGTTGGCGCTCGATATCGACCGCCGCAATAAGGAAGGCATTGCTCCTGTAAAGCCTCTCCTCGACGAGATTGCTGCTGCCAAGACCAAGGCTGAGCTCCAGAACTTGCAGGTGAAGTATGCCATGCAGGGCTTGGGCGTAGGTTTCGGTACCGGTTTCGGTGCTGACGAGAAGAACGTAACCATGAACATCTACAATGTGATGCAGGGTGGTTTGACTCTCGGTTCCAAGGATTACTACCTCAACAACGATGCTGCTACCGTAGCCATCCGTGAGGCTTTCAAGACTTACGTGGCAAAGATGTTCCAGCTCTATGGCTTCTCTGCTGCCGATGCTGCCAAGAAGGCACAGAAGGTATTCCTCCACGAGACCAGTCTTGCTACTATCTCCAAGAGCCGTACCGAACTCCGTGACCCACAGGCTAACTACAACAAGATGAGCCTGAAGCAGTTTAAGGAGAATTATCCAAACATTCCTCTTGAGGCATTGGCTAACGGCGAGGGCATCAAGAGTGAATATATCCAGGAGATGATTGTGGGTCAGCCTGCATTCATGGCTGGTTACGATAAGATTACCGCCGCTGAGGATGCTGAGACCTTGAAGGCTTTGATGGAGTGGAGTGTCATCGGCAGCTCTTCTGCTTATCTCACCGATGAGATCCGTGAGGCAAACTTCGATTTCTTCGGCAAGACTATGAGTGGCAGAAAGGAAGACCATCCATTGTGGAAGCGTGCTACCTCTCAGGTAGATGCTCAGATGGGTGAGGCGCTCGGCAGAATCTACTGCAAGAAGTTCTTCCCTGAGTCATCCAAGAAGATGATGGAGACTTTGGTCAAGAATCTCCAGGTGAGTCTCGGTCAGCGTATCGATGCTCAGAAGTGGATGAGTGCAGAGACCAAGGCTGCTGCTCACGATAAGCTCGATAAGTTCTATGTCAAGATTGGTTATCCTAACCAGTGGACTGACTATCGTAAACTTACCATCGATCCATCCAAGAGTTTCTATGAGAACGTGATGGCCTGCCGTCAGTTCCGCAACAATAAGGAGATTGCTGAGAAGGCCGGTAAGCCAGTCAACAGAGACGAGTGGTATATGACTCCTCAGACTGTGAATGCATACTATAATCCTACCACCAATGAAATCTGCTTCCCAGCAGGTATCCTTCAGTATCCATTCTTTGATGCCAAGGCAGACGCGGCATTCAACTATGGTGCTATCGGTGTAGTGATTGGTCATGAGATGACTCACGGATTTGATGATCAGGGTCGCCAGTATGATGCCAGCGGTAACCTGAAGGATTGGTGGACCGCTGCCGATGCTGAGGGCTTCAACAAGCGTGCCGATATGTATGCTGATTTCTTCAGCAACATCAAGGTATTGCCTGATCTGAATGCCAACGGTCGCTTTACATTGGGTGAGAACCTTGCCGACCACGGTGGTTTGATGGTATCTTTCAATGCATTCAAGAATGCGACAGCCAAGAAGCCATTGAAGAACAAGGATGGCTTTACTGCTGATCAGCGTTTCTTCCTTGCCTACGCAGGTGTATGGGGTCAGAACATCACCGAGAAGGAGATTCGTAACCGTGTGAAGAACGATCCTCATGCACTTGGCAAGTGGCGTGTAGATGGTGCTCTTCCTCACATTGATGCCTGGTATGAGGCATTCGGTGTAAAGCAGGGCGACAAGATGTTCATTCCTAAGAATGAGCGTCTGGAGCTTTGGTAAAGATCAAATATCCCGTTAGTTTTTAAAGCTTTAAAGGGATAAGAATGAAATACGAAAAAGGCTGCGTTACTTTGTGGTGACGCAGCCTTTTTTTGTACCTGATGCTCTAAAATATGTGTAATGATGATAACTAGTATTGATGGCTATCGTAAGTAATATGATTAGCCATCGTAAGTGATATGATTAGCCATCGTAAGTGATATGATTAGCTGTCGTAAGTAATATGAAAAGTCTTCGAAGTTAATAGGGATAGTTGTTGGAAGATATAATCTCTGTCGTTGGGATTGGCTATATCTAAAACCGCACAACAGCTGTTGTGCGCTTGCATATCAGCTGTTGTGCGGTTGTCCATCAGCTGTTGTGCAGATGCCCATCAGCTGTTGTGCTATGAAATCCTGGCAAATTATATGCCGTTAAAATAACTCCAGGATCTTATCGATAATCTTTTCGATGCTGGAAGAATCGGTGGTTTCTTCGAGCTTCTGGTTGATTTTCTCTTCTACCTTTTTGCTCACTTTATCCGCTGCCTTATCGAAAGCCTGATTGGCTTTCTCTTCCAGTTTCTTCTGCATTTTTGTGCTGAAGCTGCCTTCATCGCGATCAGCCTGGTCCTCATTGACATTGGCTTCAGAATCTGATCCATCCATATTAGGATTGTCAGAGGATACATTTGATTCCGACTCCTCGATATGGAGATTGTCGGCAGATTCCAGCGCCTTCACCATATCGTCGGCATTCATCGTATAGACATTGCCGAGGATACCGAAACTCACGGTATGCGGCTTGCCGTTGAACTCTACAGAACCCGTAGAGCAAACGATATAGTTGTGGTATTCGAAAAGCTGGTTCATCGCTTCGTCCATCATGCTGCCAGCCATCATCTTGGCTACAGAGCGGAGTGCCTGCGAGAAGAAATTGTTGTCGGTAGATCCTACCGCCTTTTCTACTGCCTTGCTTGCTTCCGTGCGAACCTTCTCCTTGTGAGCATCTGCGCTCGGATTGGTTATGGCAAATATGGCAAGGATGAAAATGATGAGACCGATCACCATCTTCATCGCGAAATGGCTCTTCTTCTTGTTCTTCTTAGGCTGCTGCTGGAAATTCGAATTCATCGCTGCTCCCTGCTGGAATCCCTGCTGATAGGCTTCCTGCTGGGCTTTCTGATAATCCTGCTGCTGGTTTGCTCCCTGCTGGAAACTCTGCTGCTGGTTTGCTCCCTGTTGCTGGAAATCTTGCAGAACTCCTTCTTGCTTTTGAGCATTTCGGTTGCTCTGGTTGTTCTGGTTGGCTTCTACAGCTTCCAGTACGGCTCTCAGATCCTCTACCTTCCAGGCAGGAGTCCAATCTGCCATACCCTGCTTCCACACCAGTGTTTCGGGACTGATGCCCTTCTGTACGAGTTGGTCGAAACTGAAAGGACCTGCCTGCTGTCCATTGCGATCGATTATAAAAAATTCCATCTTTGTCCTTTTAATTTTTAAATGTTAACATTCAACTTTATTAGTACTTAACCTTTCTTTGCAAGTAAGCCCCACACGCCCTGAAAGGGCAGAAGCTCCTAGCCCAGGGCAACGCCCTGGGTGTTTATGGGCGCAAACCTGTCGCCCTGTAAGGGCAAAAGCTTTCAAATACCTGGCAATATACAAAGCTTTTGCCCTTACAGGGCGTCTTGTAAACTGCTATTATACCCAGGGCGATGCCCTGGGCTAGGAGCTTTTGCCCTTTCAGGGCGGCACGCTTGCGTCCATAATTCCCAGGACGTTGCCCTGGGCTAGGAGCTTCTGCCCTTTCAGGGCGTGCTGCTTCAGGTATTAGTGGGTTGCCTTCCACCATCCTGTCTTCTCTCTTCCCTTCAGGGCTACACTGTGCTGGCTCGGGTCGGAGATGGAAAGACCGCAATAGCTTTTCACCTGGAAGATGGTTCCTCTATACGAGTCCTTCAGCATGGTAATTGCCTCATCGGTATGAGCTGCCTCCTTGATGGTTTTCTTTATCTGGGCGGCAAACTGGTCTTTCAGGTAACCGCTTGGCTTGAGACTATCTACATATACCGACATGTCATAAAACAGGTTGGGAGTGAAGCCGTCGAGAGGTTGGATTGTTTCTAGAGGAATGGAGGAATCGAGCGTATATTTACTGTTGATTTCCTTCATTACGCTAGCCAGGTTATCCATCTCGCGACAGTCGATGGCTGCCATGTTGCAATAAGGTACCTCGCTGGATTTGTAGAAGTTGACAATACCGTTCACGATGCCGGAATAGTTGGGCGTTGCGGAATTGAGCATGCTCCAGATGCTTCGGTATGGAATGCCCATACCCATCACCTCGCTGCTCGAACTGATGAGATAGTTGGTGACATCCTTCAGCTCGTATGCTGTCTCCACATTTCCCATATAGCAGGCATCGAAGAGAATGTATTGCATCTTCAGTCCGCTCTGTCTGATTCCTTCTGCCAGGGTTGGGATGTCCATGGCATAACTCTTGGAATTTACACTTCCGAAGAAGCGGGTGACTGGATGGTCTGGGTCACTACCAAACTGTATGCCGCTGAATGCACTGGATGGCTTGCCGGCTGTGGCTGTGCTTCCGAAACTAGGACGGGCATAGTTCGGATAATTCACCCAATCTTCTGCATAGGTCCATCCGGAACCATGTACTCCGATGATGAGGGCATAGTTGAGTGCTTCGGCATTTTGCTTCACCTCATTGAGAAGGTTGGCGAATCCCTCTGCCGTGCAATAGCTGTTGTCCTCGTAGGTCTTTACGGGCACACGGTTCACCTTCCTGCTGGCGGCATCGTATTGCAGATCGTAGAGTATGCTCTTGTTGTATTTTTCGCTGAAAAATACCATCACACGTGAGTCACTGAGTCCTTTCTTGGCTACGATACCCTGGCAGATGCTGTCGATGTTGTTGGCAAGGTATTGCTTCAAACCCGAACTGGTGGTACTGCCTGTCCATGGATAAAATACCAGGATGGTCTGCTTGTTGACGCTATCCACATCAAAAGCCTCGTCGCTACAACTGGTGAAAGTCATGGCGAACGAAAACATACATATAAACAAGGTGAAAAGCTTCTTGATCATAATAAAAAAGTTGAATGTTGAATGCTGAATGCTGAGTTGCAGAATGGCTGACGAATTAGTCCGTCTGATTCCACATTCATCATTCTACACTCAACATTCAACATATATAAAAAAAGAATTTGTTACTTCTTCTTGAGCTCCTCGATGGTTGCCTTGAGGGCAGCAATCTTCTCTACAGAGTCGCTCTCCTTCTTGCGCTCCAGGGCTACTACCTTCTCAGGGGCGTGAGCTACGAAGTTCTCATTGCTGAGCTTCTTGCGTACACCCATCAGGAAGCCCTCCAGGTGCTTGAGCTGAGCCTCTGCCTTCTCGATCTCGGCAGCTACGTCGATGAGGTCGCCCAATGGTACGGCAAACTCGTCGGTGCCTACCATGAAGCTGGATGCATCGGCACTCTTCTCGGCGATGACCTCAATCTTGTCGAGGTTGGCCATCTTCAGCGTTACGTCGTTGTAAGCCTCGAAATCGTTCTTGCCTACTACCTGCAGAGACAACTGCTCCTTCTGGGCAATGTTCTTCTGGTTGCGAACGGTACGAACACCGGCGATAATCTGCTTCACTGCCTCAATGTCGGCTGCCAACTTCTGCTCCTCGGTTGTAGGCGCAGGAATCTCCAGCTTCTCGCGCATGATGCTCTCGCCATCCTTGCGGTCGTAGATGTGCTGCCACAACTCCTCGGTGATGAATGGCATGAATGGATGCAGCATCTTCAGAAGGGCATCGAAGAAGCGGAGGGTAGCGTCGTAGCTCTTCTGGTCGATAGGCTGACCGTAAGCAGGCTTCACCATCTCCAGGTACCAAGATGAGAACTCATCCCAGAACAGCTTATATACTGTCATCAATGCCTCAGAGATACGGTAGTCCTTAAACTGCTTCTGCATCTCCTCGTTCACCTCCTTGAGCTTGGCATCAAACCACTTCACGGCGATTTCAGCACTCTTAGGCTGCTCGATATCCGCAGTCTCCCAACCCTTCACGAGGCGGAAGGCATTCCAGATCTTATTGTTGAAGTTACGTCCCTGCTCGCAAAGGCTCTCGTCGAAGAGGATGTCGTTGCCGGCTGGAGCACTGAGCATCATACCCATACGAACACCATCGGCACCAAACTTGTCAATCAAATCCAATGGGTCTGGTGAGTTACCGAGACTCTTGCTCATCTTGCGGCCCAGCTTATCGCGGACGATACCTGTGAAATATACGTGCTTGAATGGCATCTTGCCACGATACTCGTAGCCAGCCATGATCATACGTGCTACCCAGAAGAAGATGATGTCCGGACCAGTTACGAGGTCGGAAGTAGGGTAGTAGTAGTTGATCTCCTCGTTGTCTGGATGCTCGATGCCATCAAACAGAGAGATAGGCCACAGCCATGAAGAGAACCAGGTGTCGAGGCAGTCGCTCTCCTGCTCAAGATCCTCAGCCTTGATGTTGGCGTTCTTCTCCTGAGCGAGCTTCAGAGCCTCCTCTGCAGTCTCAGCTACCACGAAATCCTTCTTGCCGGCATTGTCGAAGTAGTAGGCTGGGATGCGGTGACCCCACCAGAGCTGACGGCTGATACACCAGTCCTTGATGTTCTCCAACCAGTGGCGATAGGTGTTCTTGTACTTCTTAGGGTAGAACTCGATATCATCGTCCATCACTGGAGGGAGGGCGATGTCAGCAAAGTGCTGCATCTTGAGGAACCACTGTGTAGAGAGCTTTGGCTCGATAGGCACATTGGTACGCTCAGAGAAGCCCACCTTATTATTATAGTCCTCAATCTTCTCCATCAGACCGGCGTTCTGGAGGTCGATGGAAATCTGCTTGCGCACGTCTATGCGGTCCATACCTACATAGAGACCTGCTGCCTCGCTGATGGTACCGTTGTCGTTGAAGATGTCGATGGTTTCCAAACCGTGCTTCAAACCGAGGGCGTGGTCGTTGATATCGTGAGCTGGAGTTACCTTCAGACATCCGGTACCGAACTCGATATCTACGTATGTATCCTCGATAACAGGAATCTCGCGGTTTACGAGAGGCACGATCACGTGCTTACCCTTCAGCCAGGTATTCTTCTTATCCTCTGGGTTGATACACATGGCAGAGTCGCCCATGATGGTTTCAGGACGGGTTGTTGCTACCACTGCATAGTAGCCCTTCTCATCCTTGTGCATCACGTTCTCCTCGTCCACCTGCTGGCAGTCCTGCTCTACTACATAATACTTCAAGTGGTAGAGCTTAGAGTGCTCGTCCTTGTAGATAACCTCCTCGTCAGAGAGTGCAGTCTGGGCCTGAGGGTCCCAGTTAACCATTCGCACGCCACGATAGATGAGTCCCTTCTGGTAGAGGTCGCAGAATACGTGGATTACGGCACGAGAGCGGGTCTCGTCCATGGTGAAGGCTGTGCGGTCCCAGTCGCAGCTGGCACCGAGCTTGCGGAGCTGCTTGAGGATGATGCCGCCGTGCTCGTGAGTCCAGTCCCAAGCGTGCTTGAGGAACTCATCGCGAGTAAGGTCAGTCTTCTTAATACCCTGCTGTGCGAGGCGGTTAACCACCTTAGCCTCGGTAGCGATACTGGCGTGGTCGGTACCTGGTACCCAGCAAGCGTTCTTGCCCTCCATGCGTGCACGGCGAACGAGAATATCCTGGATAGTATTGTTGAGCATGTGTCCCATGTGGAGCACACCTGTTACGTTTGGTGGAGGGATAACCACCGTATAAGGTTCACGACCATCTGGCTTAGAGCTGAAAAGCTTGTTGTCGAGCCAGTACTGATACCATTTACTTTCCACTGCTTGTGGATCGTATTTACTTGCTAATTCCATTGTTTCTATCTAATTTTTATTCTTTTTCTTTCTTTTTCCTTAAAAAACGGTGCAAAGATACGAATTTTTGAGCGAAAAATGCTATCTTTGCATCAAAATTATTAATTTTTGCACAAAACGATGGTTAGTAAATATGAATTGGGATATTATGGGAGCTTGGTTTCTCTTTAATGTCATGGTATGTGTGACAGCTGTTTCTTTTGCCATATTTCTTAATACGAAAGCGGGGAAGAAGTGGAAGAAGAACCTTTAAAAATTATGGAACTGATCTTGCGCAAGTGGTTTAAGTACGCCCTGAAAGGGCAGAAATAGAGATGGCAAGCTGGCTCCACACGCCCTGAAAGGGCAGAAGCTCCTAGCCCAGGGCATCGCCCTGGGTATATTGGCAGTCAACAAGGCGCCCTGTAAGGGCAAAAGCTTTGTATGTTGGCTGGTACTTGAAAGCTTTTGCCCTTACAGGGCGATAGGCTTGCGTCCATAAATCCCCAGGGCGATGCCCTGGGCTAGGAGCTTCTGCCCTTTCAGGGCGTATGGGGCAAACCTCGTTGATTCAGGGCGTATGGGGGCAAACCTCGTTAGTTCTGTGCGTGGGGCTTATTTGTGAACTTGAATGTAGAATATTAAACACTTGAATATAATATATTTAAACAATGCATACGAAAGAAGAAAAGTTAGCGGCGTTCAGCCGCTTGCTGGATGTGCAGGACCGTTTGCGCCTGCAGTGTCCATGGGATAAGAAGCAGACATTCGAGAGTCTTCGTCCGAATACCATCGAGGAGACTTTCGAGCTTTGTGATGCCTTGATGAAGCGCGATTACAAGGATATCAAGAAGGAGTTGGGCGATGTGCTGGAGCACGTGATGTTCTATAGCATCATCGGCCGAGAAGACGGCGAGTTCGATATCTGCGATGTCTGCAATCAGGAAGCTGACAAACTGATGTTCCGCCATCCTTTCATCAACTGGAAGGAAGAGGGAGAATGGACTGTGGCGAATCCTGAAATGTATATCAACGACGAAGGACAGGTGGTATATAAAGAAACTGATGAAGCAGAAACCGGGAAGGCAAAAGCTGCCAATACGGAAGAAACTCGGAAGGCAGAAACTGCCAATTCTGAAGAAACCCTGGCTCTTGGTGCCACCAAACCCAAGAATGCAGCCTCGGTAGAGAAAACCTGGGAGCAGATCAAGCAGCAGGAGAAAGATGGCAACGAGCGCGTTCTGAGCGGTGTGCCAAATTCCCTGCCATCCCTTATCAAGGCCTATCGCATTCAGGACAAGGCACGAAACGTGGGCTTCGACTGGAAGGAGAAGGAGGATGTATGGGACAAGGTACACGAAGAACTGGAAGAACTCAAGGCAGAACTTGCCAAGGACGACAAGGAAAACTCTACCCAGGAACTCGGCGATTTCCTCTTCTCCGTCATCAATGCAGCCCGTCTCTACAAGCTCAATCCGGACAATGCACTGGAGAAGACAAACCAGAAGTTTATCCGCCGTTTCAACTATGTAGAAGATCATTCGCTCAAGCAGGGTAAGAATCTGAAAGACATGAGTTTGGAAGAGATGGATAAACTGTGGGATGAAGCCAAGAAACAGGAAAGACTTCAGAAAGAATCGTAAGCTTCAATAGGAGGAGCTTCATGATAAACAAGATAAAACGTTTTTATAACAACAAAAACTATAAGGATTATGAAAAGATTAGTTTATATGATGATGGCTTTGGTGGTACTCTTTGCTGCCAATAGCTGCAAGGATAAGAAAACCGCACAGGTAATCACTCCTACAGATTCCCTTGATCTGGAGGAGGTTGCCGATGATTCAACCATCTACGGTGTTTGTGGTGAGGGTACATCTATGCACAATCTGGAGCTGATTTCTGATGAGGGAGATACGCTCTCAGTCTTTATCGATGATGAGCAGCCAGACATCGTGCTGGGTGGTTTGCTGGCAGGCGACCGCATCGCTCTTATCGGTTACAAGGCACAGGATGGAGAGATGATGGCACAGAAAATCATCAATCTTACTTCACTCCTGGGCAAGTGGACTTCACTCGACAAGAACTTCGACTTGCTGGAAGGTGGAGAGGTAAAAAACAATGTGAAGGCTGAGACCAATCCTTGGACTTCATGGAAAATCCTGAACGGAAAGCTCCTGCTCAACAAGGATACCTTTGCCATCGATAAACTGGGCTCTGACAGCTTGATGCTGGAGAATACCCAGGGCATCTATGTCTTCAAGCGCCAGGAGTAAATTGTCATTCTAAATTTTAGATTAAGTTGGAACCATTTAAGATACATATACTGGGGTGTGGCAGTGCGCTGCCAACCCTGAAACACAATGCTTCCTCGCAGCTCATAGAGATGCGGGGAAAGTGCTATATGATAGATTGTGGCGAGGGTGCACAGATGCAGTTCCGTCGTTCCCATATCCATTTCTCCAAGCTCAATGCCATCTTCATCACCCACATGCATGGTGATCATTGCTTCGGCTTGATGGGCTTGCTTTCTACGCTCGGAATGCTCGGACGAACATCTAAGTTAAGAGTCTATGCTCCAAAGGATTATGCTCCTCTGTTTAAACAACAGGTTGACTTCTTTATGCAGACGATGGAGTATGAGATGGAGATGATTCCGGTGGATACGGAGAAGCAGCAGATTATCTACGAAGATCATTCTCTGTCGGTGGAGACGGTGCCTCTGAAACATCGTCTGCCATGCTGCGGCTATATCTTCAGAGAGAAGCCTACGCTGCCTCACATCAAGAGGGACATGATAGATTACTACGGCATCCCGATCAGTCAGATCAACAACATCAAGAATGGGGCTGACTGGACCAACGAAGATGGCGAGGTGATTCCGAATGCCCGTCTGGTGACACCTGCCGACCCGCCTCGCAGTTATGCCTATATGAGTGATACCCGATATATTCCGAATCTCTGGGAAAAGGTGAAGGGGGTTACGGTGCTTTATCACGAAAGTACTTATACTTCGGAACAGGAAGACCGGGCTAAGATCTACAACCATAGTACGGCGAAGCAGGCTGCGATGGTGGCAAAGGCTGCCGGGGTAGGCAAGTTGCTCCTGGGACATTATAGTGCGAGATATAATGATGAGACGGTTCTGCTGAAAGAAGCCAAAGAGGTTTTCGAGGAAAGCTATCTCACCAATGAGGGAATGGTTATCTCGGTATAAAAACAACCTTGCATCAAAAAAAGTTTGTTTTTTGGTGCAAGGTTTTGTGTTGATATTCGTTTAATACATAAAAGATAGAGAAAATTGGAATCTGAAAAACTACTTTTGCACGACATCAAAGGCGGCAGTCGGGCGGCGATGCACCGGCTCTACGACCGCTACGTAGGATATGCCATGGCGGTAGCGCTGAGGTATGTCCCTTTACGTGATGATGCGGAGGATGTGGTGCAGGATAGTTTTGTGAAACTTTTCTCTGGTATTGCCAACTTCGAGTATAGAGGCGAAGGTTCGCTGAAGGCGTGGTTTCTCCGGATTGTGGCAAATGAGGCTATCAGCTTTACCCGAAGGCAGAGTCGCATCACTTTCGTGGATGAAGTTCCGGAAGATGTGAGTGACGACGAACCGGAGGTAGAACGGGTGCCGCCTGCCGTATTGACGAAGATGATCGGTGAATTGCCCGAGGGCTATCGACTGGTTCTGAACATGTTTGTGTTTGAGCAAAGAAGCCATAAGGAGATTGCTGATCTGCTGGGCATCAAGGAGAGTACCTCTGCTTCGCAATATCTAAGAGCCAAGAAGTTTCTGGCAAAGAAAATAAATGAATATCTAAATAATATAAACGAGAAAGAATATGAGTAATCAAGATTGGACAAGCAAACTTCAAGATCAGTTGGCAGGCTATCAGGAGTCTGTCAGCCACGACTTGTGGGCAGGCATTGAACAATCGCTTGCTCAGAAAAATATAGAATCTGTTTCGTCGAATCCACAGACGATAGCTTCAGAAAGCTCAGAATCTGCAGATTTACACGTTGGTTCAGAGGCTAAAAAGAATGCCAGGATTGTCTATTTCAAGCGATGGTCTGCGGCTGCAGCAGCTGTGGCATTATTGGGAATAGGTGGAAGCTATGTTTATCTGCACCAGGAGGATGTAGAAAAGGGTAATCTGCAATTGGCTTCCCACGCTGTTTCACCATCTCACGCAGTTTCTGCATCTCACGTTGTTTCAGCGGATTTGCAATCCGCTGCATCCTCAGTGGCTGTACGCCAAAGTGCTCCATCCCACGTTGTTTCATCGGATTTGCAATCCACTGCATCCTCAGTGGCTGTACGCCAAAGTGCTTTATCCCACGTTGTTTCATCGGATTTGCAATCCGCTGCATCTCAAAAGAAGATGGGTAATGTTCTTGAGAAAGAATCTGAGAATGAAATCTCTTTGCTTGCAGAGAATTCCGATCCAGCAGAACCTGTATCTGAGGATAAGGCTACTGTTAGCTCTACCGATCATAAGGCCTTAACCCGCTCTACCGATCATCATGCGGCAGCGTATGCTTCTCAGTCTTATCATTTTGAAAAAAATGAGGAGGTTTCTGGCTGGTCGATGCAACTCTATGCCGAAAACCTGACGCCAAGTCTGGGAGGGGTTAATTCAGATGCGTCTGGAGGCTATAATGATTTTAGCTATGGAACGATGGCAGAACCTATGCCTGGAGTCATCCCTGATCCAACGGCTGGAGGCATATATGGAGAAGAATATCTCTTGGCATCCTATAAGGCGATTCAAAGAAACCAGCAGGGGAATGCCAAGCATCATGCTCCAGTATCTGTTGGTCTGCAGGTAGCCTTTGGCATTGCACCTCGTCTGTCTTTGAGCACGGGCTTGGTATATACACGCACTTCTTCTGATTTTTATCCATACGCACCAAGTAGTAACTACAATGTTCATCAGGTGCTTCATTATGTGGGTATTCCGGTGGGATTGAATTATGAATTCTGGCAGAGTGGAGGTTTCCATGCTTATGTGATGGCTGGTGCTGAGGCTGATTACAATGTGAAGAATGATACTGAAGAAGAGGGAGTAAAGAAAGAGGATGCCAAGCGAGACAGAGTGCAGTTCTCTGGAAAGGCTTCGCTCGGTGCGCAGTATGACATCACACCAAAGGTGGGTCTGTATATCGAACCGGGTGCTAAATATTATTTCGATAACGGAAGTCATGTGGAAAATACCTTCAAGGATAAGAAGCTGAATTTCAATCTCCAGTTCGGTTTGAGATTCAATCTATAGTATATAGTATCAATTACTCCCATCTTTTTGGAGAGTAATGAATAACGAAAAAGGCAGATTGCTAATTTGCAACCTGCCTTTTTTCGGTTTTTTATGTAATATACTATTTCTTCAAAAGCTTCTCACTCATATTGAGTGCAGCCTTTCTGCCATCTCCCATTGCGAGGATCACGGTAGCACCACCTCTTACGATATCGCCGCCAGCGTAGATTTCCTCAATAGAACTCTGCATCTGGTCATTTACGGCAATCGTATTCTTTCTGCCAAGTTCCAATCCATCGATGCTCTGAGGAACGAGAGGATTAGGGCTTACGCCAACTGCTACGATTACCTGGTCGCACTCCAAAGTAATGGTCTCGCCTGTAGCTTCCGGACGGCGACGGCCGCTGGCATCTGGCTCTCCGAGCTGCATCACATCCAAGACCACAGCCTTTACTGCGCCCTTCTCATCCGCCTCATATTCCTTAGGATTATGTAAGGTCATGAAGTTGATGCCTTCTTCCTTGGCATGTTTCACCTCCTCAAGTCGGGCTGGCATCTCTGCCTCCGAACGGCGATAAACCAATGTTACCTCGGCTCCCAGACGTTTTGCGGTGCGGCAGCTATCCATTGCAGTGTTTCCACCACCTACTACCACCACCTTCTTACCCAGGTTGATAGGGGTGTCGGTATGAGGATTGGCTGCATCCATCAGGTTCACACGGGTAAGATACTCGTTGGATGACATGATGTTCAAGGCGTTCTCGCCAGGGATATTCATAAAGTTAGGGAGTCCTGCTCCCGAACCTACGAAGATGCCCTTGAATCCCTGCTCTTCCAAATTCTTCACGGAGATAGTCTTGCCCACGATGCAGTCGGTAATGAACTTCACACCCATCTTCTGGAGATTCTCAATCTCTACATCCACGATGGCGTTTGGCAATCGGAACTCTGGAATACCATATTTCAATACACCGCCTATCTCGTGCAGAGCCTCGAACACGGTGACGTCGAATCCCTTCTTCGCCATATCGCCAGCAAAGCTCAGGCCGGAAGGACCTGAACCAACTACCGCCACCTTGATGCCGTTTGCCTCATCGCATTCTGGCACAGAGATGTTGCCACTTTGACGCTCGTAGTCGGCTGCAAAGCGCTCCAGGTAGCCGATGGCTACGGCTGGCTCGTTCATCTTGAGATGTACGCACCTGCTCTCGCACTGTTTCTCCTGAGGACAAACACGACCGCAAACGGCTGGGAGGGCAGAGGTGTTCTTCAGAACCTTGGCTGCGGCAAGGAACTGCCCACGCTCGATGTTCTTGATGAAGGATGGAATGTTGATGCTCACTGGGCAGCCCTCCATACAGGTAGGCTTCGGACAGTCGAGACAGCGCTTTGCCTCTGTCAAAGCCATCTCCTTGGTCAAACCGATGTTTACTTCCTCGGTGCGGGTAGTTGCACGATAAACTGGGTCCAGCTCTGGCATCTTGACGCGCTCGATAGCGGTGCGTTCCTTTGCTTTCATCGATGCACGCAACTCCTTGCGCCATGCAGCGTTACGGTCTGTCAGTTCTTCTATTGGTGCATCGGTAGGTTCTACGTCCATCGTTACGTCTGTAGTCTCCTTCTTCTTCTCTGCATCTACCGTAGCCAGATGCTCCTCGAAGTGCTCCATCTCCTCGCGCTCTACGTCCTTGAAGGTACCCATGCGCTTGAACATCTCATCCCAATCTACCTGGGCGCCATCAAACTCCGGACCATCGATGCAGACAAACTTGGTCTTGCCGCCGATGGTGAGGCGGCAGGCTCCGCACATACCGGTACCATCTACCATGATGGTATTAAGCGATACATCAGTAGAAAGATTATATTTCTGGGTTAAGAGGCAGCAGAACTTCATCATGATAGGAGGACCGATGGCGAACACCTTATCTATATGTTCCTGGTTGATGAGCTTTTCGATGCCCACGGTTACTACGCCTTTTTCGCCGTAGCTTCCATCGTCGGTCATGATGATGAGTTCATCGCTGGATGCACGCACTTCATCTTCCATGATGACGAGGTCCTTGCTTCTACCAGCAATCACGCTGAGCACACGGTTGCCTGCTGCCTTGAGTGCCTTGATGATAGGGAGCATGGGAGCTACACCTACGCCACCACCGGCACAGATCACGGTACCGAAGTTCTCGATGTGGGTAGGGTTTCCGAGTGGACCTACCACGTCGTGAATCTCATCGCCCTCGTTCAGGGCGCAGAGCTTGGTAGAGGAGAGTCCTACCTTCTGTACCACCAGTGTGATAGTACCTTTCTCGATGTCGGCATCGGCGATGGTCAGCGGCATGCGCTCGCTGTTGTTATCTACACGGATGATGACGAAGTTGCCAGCCTTGCGGCTCTTGGCGATGAGTGGAGCTTCCACATCGAAACGGAATACCTTTTCAGAGTATTGTATTTTCTTGATAATCTTGTTCATGGGCTATTAACTTTTTATGTTGAATATTATCTGTGATTCTATTTCTTAATTAGTTGTCTTGATGTTTGCTCATGGTATATAAAATGCAAAAGGATAACTGCGGCCGCCTTTATGGGGTAGCCGAAGTTATCCTCGTACAATATGTTTTATTTTAATTTTATCGAATGAATCGAAGTTCTTGTCGAATTAATCGATTCTTTTCGAATTAATCGAAGTTCTTGTCATCGAGCATCTCGAATCCGCAGTAAGGAACCAATACCTTAGGTACGCGGATACCCTCTGGAGTCTGGTTGTTCTCCAGGATGGTTGCTACGATACGTGGCAAAGCGAGAGCTGAACCGTTCAAGGTGTGGCAAAGCTCAATCTTCTTGTCCTCTGCGTGACGGTAGCGGCAGTGGAGTCGGTTAGCCTGGTAGCTCTCGAAGTTAGATACTGATGAAACCTCCAACCAGCGGCCCTGTGCTGCACTCCATGTCTCGAAGTCGTAGCAGATAGAAGATGTGAAGCTCATATCACCACCGCAGAGACGGAGGATGTGGTATGGCAACTCCAGCTTCTTCAAGAGACCCTCTACGTGGTCGAGCATCTCGTTCAGGCTCTCGTATGAGTGACCTGGCTTGTCGATGCGTACAATCTCTACCTTGTCGAACTGGTGCAGACGGTTCAAACCACGAACGTCCTTGCCATAGCTACCAGCCTCACGACGGAAGCAGGCAGAGTAAGCGCAGCGCTTGATAGGGAGATCCTTCTCATCGAGGATAACGTCGCGGAAGATGTTGGTTACAGGAACCTCAGCTGTAGGGATGAGGAAGAGGTTGTCGAGATTAGCGTGATACATCTGACCCTCCTTGTCTGGCAACTGACCTGTGCCACGACCAGAATCCTCGTTAACAACGTAAGGAGGCTGAATCTCCAGGTATCCGCTCTTGCGGGCCTCATCGAGGAAGAATGCCTCGAGAGCACGCTGGAAGCGAGCCATCTTGCCGATATATACAGGGAAACCAGCACCTGTGATCTTCACACCGAGGTCGAAGTCAACGAGGTTGTACTTCTTCAGAAGATCCCAGTGGCAGAGAGCGTCTGGGCCGAGGTTAGGCTTTTCGCCGCCTTCCTTTACAACTACATTGTCAGCAGCATCCTTACCTTCAGGAACCTGCTCGCAAGGAATGTTAGGGATTTCGAGCAACTGGTTGGTCATATCATTCTGAGCCTTCTCCATGATCTCTTCCAGAGCCTTGGCATCAGCCTTGAGCATAGCTACCTGAGCCTTAGCGCTCTCAGCCTCCTCTTTCTTGCCTTCCTTCATCAGGGCACCAATCTGCTTGGCAAACTGATTAGCCTGCTGCTTGTTGTTATCCAACTTCTGCTGAGCTTCGCGACGAATCTTGTCGTACTCCAAAACTTTCTCTACTGCCTCACGAGCATTTGGAAAATGCTTCTTTTCGAGACCTTTAACTACACGTTCAGTTTCTTCACTGATGAGTTTAAGTGTAAGCATAAAATTTCTTTTTTATATTAATTTTCCTATTTGAAGGCAAAATTACAAAAAATATTTGTGATAGCGCAAAAAAATGCCAACTTTTTTGCAGAGAAGGGTAGAATTAAAGTTTTTTCGTGGTTTTTATGGGGTTAAACGAAGAAAGCCTGCTCTAGGTATGAGCAGGCTTCTATGTTGTTTGTTTGGAATAGTTTTTTCTAAAACTTTAAAATTTAAGCGTCAGCTTTCTTAGTCTTCTCAGCGTAAACCTCTGGAGAGAGAACAGAAACTGTACTCTTGTCCTTGCGGCCCTTGTGGAAGTAAACGATACCGTCTGCCAAAGCATACAATGTATCATCCTTACCCTGAGCTACATTCTCACCTGGGAAGTGCTTGTTACCACGCTGGCGAACGATGATGTTACCTGCGATGATGCTCTGACCACCCCAGATCTTAACGCCTAATCTTTGTGAAGCTGATTCACGGCCGTTCTTAGAACTACCAACACCTTTCTTATGTGCCATTTTCTAATTCCTCCTAATTTTAAGCGATTACAGATTTGATTGATACCTCAGTGAACTGTGCACGGTGACCGTTCTTCTTGCGATAGTCCTTGCGGCGCTTCATCTTGAAGACGATAACCTTGTCACCCTTTACGAGTGGGTTCACTACTTCTACTACTACTTTTGCACCCTCTACAGCTGGTGCACCGACAGTGATTGCGCCGTCCTTGTCAACGAGCAAAACCTTGTCGAACTCAACAGTCTGACCTGCCTCAACATCCTTGATGTGATGTACGAAGAGCTTCTTGCCCTCCTCAGCCTTGAACTGCTGACCGTTAATTTCTACGATTGCGTACATTTAATAATTTATATAAACGGGTTTTTCCGCGAGGCGTCCTGCATCGTGCCGGATCTTTACCGAGCCCCAACGAACTTAACTTTTTCTGTAATATTTGCCCAATCCATGAGCATTCGGGGTGCAAAATTACTTATTTTCTATGAAATAAGAGAATAAAGAGATGAAAAACCTTCTTCTTTTAGGAAGAATTAACAAAGAAGTATGGTTATTAACAAAAAGTGGGTATAAGACGTAGGGTTGTTAACAAAAAAGTGGGTATAAACAAAAAAAAGCGATGACCTTCACAGGCTACCGCTCCAAATCTTCAATAGGTATTAGTTTTCCTTAAGGTGAAAAGATTGTTTTCAGGATAACTGCTGCAAAGGTAAGGCTTATTTCCTATATCACCAAATTTTTTGCGATGTTTTTTTGCTCTATATCAAGTGTGTGGGAGCACAGAGGCGATATTTAACTATCGTTCACATAAAAAAAGAGTAGAAAGGATGGCTGCAGATACAAGAAAAGGTGGCTACAGATACAAAAGAAAGACTACAGCAACAAAAAAGGCAGGAGCTTTCACAAGTTCCTGCCTCAAGTATGGCAAGAGGCAGATTTGCCTCTCAAACAAAAATTATTTCTGATTCTTGATCTTCTCTACGTAAGCATCGATTACAGCTACGGCTGTGATGTTTACGATATCCTGTACACTGCTCTCTGAGTCAGTGAAGTGGATAGGCTTGTTCAATCCCATCTGGATAGGACCAATAATCTCTGCCTCTGGGTTCAATCCCTGGAGAAGCTTGTATGCACCATTTGCACTGCTCAGGTTAGGGAATACCAATGTATTCACATCCTTGCCCTTGAGACGTGAGAATGGATACTTCTCGTCGCGGAGATCCTTGTTGAGTGCATAGTTTACCTGCATCTCACCGTCGATGGCGAGGTCTGGGAACTCCTTCTGCATCTCTGCCACTGCCTTCTTTACCTTTACAGGAGAACCGATGGCATCAGTACCGAAGTTAGAGTAGCTCAACATAGCCATTACTGGCTCCTCGTTGAAGAACTTCACGGTGCCGGCAGACAACTTGGCGATGTCGGTGAGGACATCCTCGTCTGGGTGACGGTTGATCAGTGTATCTGCGATGTAATATACGCCCTTCTGGGTGTTGAGGATGTGCATAGTTCCGAATGTCTTGTACTCATCACGGATGCCGATAACGTCCTTGGCTACCTTGATGGTATTGCTGTACTTGGTGTAGAGACCAGTGATGAATGCATCAGCATCACCCTGCTCAACCATAGACATACCGAAGTAGTTGCGCTCGTACATCTTATCGTAAGCCTCTTCGAAGCTGTAGCCCTCGCGGGCACGCTTCTCTGCCAGGTGCTTGGCAAACTTGGCACGGCGACCCTGCTCGTTGTCAGCACGCATATCTACAATCTCGATGCTTGAGAGGTCGAGCTTCAATCGGCTTGCCACACGGTTCAGACGGTCAGGGTTGCCCAACAGGATAGGCTCACAGATACCCTCGTTCTTTGCCTGGACAGCAGCCTTCAGCATGGTTGGGTTACCGCCCTCTGCGAATACTACGCGCTGTGGGTGGAGGCGGGCTGTATCGTGGAGCTTGCGGGTGAGCTTGGTCTCCTGACCGAGCAACTGGCGCAATTCCTGCTTGTACTTCTCCCAGTCTTTGATAGGGGTGCGAGCTACGCCGCTTTCCATTGCTGCCTTGGCTACTGCTGCAGATACCTCTGTGATCAAGCGTGGGTCAACTGGCTTTGGAATGAAGTACTTAGGACCGAATGTAAGGTCGTTTACGTGATATACGTCGTTCACTACGTCTGGCACAGGCTGCTTAGCCAGGTCGGCGATGGCGTGAACGGCAGCCATCTTCATCTCCTCGTTGATGGCACGGGCGTGAACGTCGAGTGCACCACGGAAGATATATGGGAAACCGATAACATTGTTAATCTGGTTTGGATAGTCGGAACGGCCTGTTGACATCAATACGTCTGGACGGCTGTCCATAGCATCCTCGTAACTGATCTCTGGAACAGGGTTGGCGAGTGCGAATACGATAGGGCTGTCAGCCATAGAGCGGATCATATCCTTAGAGAGTACGTTACCCTTGCTGAGTCCTACGAATACATCGGCACCCTTCACAGCCTCTTCGAGTGTGTGAACATCACGGCGGTCGGTAGCGAACAACTTCTTCTGCTCTGTCAGGTTCTCACGGTCGCTTGTAATTACACCCTTAGAGTCGAGCATGACGATATTCTTCACCTGTGCACCGAGGGCAACGTAGAGCTTGGTACAGCTGATGGCTGCAGCTCCGGCACCGTTAACCACAATCTTCACGTCGGCAATGTTCTTGCCGGCTACTTCGAGGGCATTCTTCAAACCTGCAGCTGAGATGATGGCAGTACCATGCTGGTCATCATGCATCACAGGGATGTCGAGGGTCTTCTTCAGACGCTCTTCGATGTAGAAGCACTGAGGCGCCTTGATATCCTCCAGGTTGATACCACCGAAAGTAGGTGCGATTTTCTCTACGGTCTCGCAGAATTTCTCTGGATCTTTCTCGTCGATTTCGATGTCGAAGACATCCACTCCACCATAAATCTTGAACAGCAATCCTTTACCTTCCATTACTGGCTTACCGCTCATCGCGCCGATGTCGCCGAGTCCGAGCACAGCAGTACCGTTACTGATCACAGCTACCAGGTTACCCTTGTCTGTGTATTTGTAAACTTCGTCTGGGTTTTGCTGAATCTCCAAGCATGGGAAAGCTACGCCTGGTGAATACGCCAAACTCAAGTCCGTTTGTGTGTGATAAGGTTTTGTTGGTTTAACCTCAATCTTACCAGGACGGCCTGCTTCGTGGTATTCGAGAGCCGCCTCTTTTGTGATTTTTACCATAACAATGTATTGGTTTAATGATTCTATTTCTTTCTGTTTTTCGCAAAAAATGCGTTTTATCTTAAAGATTGTGCAAAGGTAATAAAAAACTTATTAAAAAAAGATGGATTTTTATTTTTTTTTGTATCTTTGCACAAAAATTATTTAAAGGATGCGGTTTTGCTATATGGAGTTGGCAGAATCGGATATGCAACAAACCATTAAAATAAGAGATATGGCAGAAATTAATCAATATAGAAAGGAATTGCGCGATAAGATCATAGCTTATGCCATGAGAGAGTTTCACCAGCGCGGCGTGAAGGCGGTGAAGATGGATGAGATTTCTCGTGGACTTCGTGTGTCGAAGCGTACGGTGTATGAGATCTTCGGCGACAAGGAGGAACTGCTGCTTGCAGGAATGAAGATAGAGCGGGCAGAATACAAGGCCCGCGTTGAAGAGTATGCTCTTGCGCATGCGCGTAATGTAATGGATGTGATTGGCTATATCTATCGCCTTCAGATGGAGCGTAACCAGCAGGTGGGGGTAGTTTTCTATGAGGAGATTCATAGAATGCCCCGCATCCTGAAGTTCCTGAAAGAGGAGCATGATAAGGAGTATGATGATAGCATGCGCTTCTTCCAGGCTGGTGTAGATGAGGGATACTTCCGCAAGGATGTAAATTTCGAGGTGGTTTATGAGTCTTCGAGAATCTGTATGTCAGAGATGATGCATCAGCAGCTCTATAAGAGATTTACGATGCAGGAGCTCTTCGATAATTTCACTCTCATTATGATTCGTGGTTTCTGTACCGATCGCGGTCTCGAATTGCTGGATAAGGCAATCGGACAGCTTTAAAGCTTGTATATCCATTTCATCAGTCTGTTGATGATGCCGATGTTGCATCTGAACCAGCGGTATTTTGCCACGGGCTTGCCTCCGAAGCTGCGAATGAATTCTCTATACGGATTTCGCTTCCAGGGTAAGCCTACATCCATAAAGTGCAGGTGCTTGAAGCCCCTTTGGTGGGCGTATTGGATGGCGTGCCAGACGGTCAGGGCATCGGGATGCAGATATCGGTAGCTTTTCCTGAGCGATGCCAGGTGCCACAGATAGGCATCGTTGTCGCAGAAGGCCAGGGTGCATCCGCCCAGTATCTTGTTTTCGTAAGATGCTTTCTTGATACCCAGGCGTTTCTTGTCGTAGGTTGTCACAAAGACCTTTGCTTCGCTGCTTTTGCTTATTTGCTCAAAGTATTCTCTTGGTGGCACATAGCGGCGAGGTTTCATCTTGTAGAAGTTTCTATAGAGTTGATAGAATTTTCCCACTTCGTTTTCGTCAGAAGTGCTATGGCATTTCAATCCTTTTCTTTCTGCTGCTTCAATTTGCATTTTAGCCTTGTCGGTGAGACGCTCTTCTGGTGTCTTGCTGTGTAGCGAATTATATATTTCCTGCCAAGCCACAGGGAAGTAGCCCGTGCGACGGAAATGTCGGTAGCCGAACATCTTTTTCTGTATCTCTGAAAATTCGATGTAGAGGGTGTGGTGGCGGGTGAGTTCGCGGGTCATCGCATGCAGAAGAGTAGGGAAGGTGGCTTCGGCGGTTTCTTCATCCAGATAGGCTCCTTCTCCGTGCACGTGGGCGTGCATATATATAAAAGGTGGAATAAGAATATGACGGCGGTGTATCATGGCTAGCATTTGTCCGACTACTCTTCCTTCCTGGGTAGCTACAGCCATAATGGGGGTATCGCTTGGTACTTTTTCACCTATCTGGAAGAGTTCCAAGCTATGGAAGAAGTTGCCCTCCAGCAGATGGGGCAGCTCCTCGTTTTCCGAATATATTCTTACTTCTATTCTTTTCACATTGCAAAAATAATAAATTAATTATAAAAAAACAAGTTTTCTTCCATTGTGTGGCTCTTTTTTAGTATTTTTGCACATTATCAAGGATTGTTTAGGTAAAAATGGCCTGATGGCTTGCGTAAAGAGGCTTGATGGCTTTAGGTAAAAATAAGATTGAAAAAGAAAAAGATATGAAGGTGATATTGATTGGTGCTGGCAATCTTGCCACTCATTTGGGGAAGGCGATATTTGCCGCAGGTCATGATGTGGTGCAGGTGTTCAGCCGCACGATGCAATCGGCTACGGCTCTGGCTTCCGAGGTGGGCGCACAGCCTGTTTCGGATATATCAGATGTTCGCTCAGATGCAGATCTGTACGTCGTTTCGGTGAAGGATAGTGCTATTGTGGAGTTGATTCCTGTTCTCTGCAAAGGAAAGGAGACCAAGGTTTTTCTGCATACGGCAGGCTCTATCCCGATGGATGTTTTCCAGGGAATGGCTTTACATTATGGTGTGCTTTATCCGATGCAGACTTTCTCCAAGCAGCGTGAGGTGGATTTCTCTCAGATACCTTGTTTTATCGAGGCAAATGATGAATACGCCTTGCAGCAGATCGGTGATGTGGCGCATCAGGTGAGCAGTAGGGTGTATCATCTGGCGAGTGAAGACCGCAAGTATCTGCATCTCTCTGCCGTCTTTGCCTGCAATTTCGTGAATCATTGCTATGCCTTGAGCCAGGAAATCCTGGAGAAGCACGGAATACCATTCGATGTGATGCTTCCGTTGATAGACGAGACGGCTGCGAAGGTGCACGAGCTGGATCCGAAAGATGCACAGACGGGGCCGGCTGTAAGGTATGATGAGAATGTGCTTCGGGCGCAGGGAGCTCTGCTCAAGTCGAATCCGCAGATGAAGGATATCTATGACAGAATGAGCATGAGTATTCATAAGCTGAGTGTCAAGGAATAGAGTTCAAGTGTCTGATTACTAAATAGAAAAAGTTTTCAAGTATGATTAATTACGATTTGAAGAAGATAAAGGCAATTGTATTTGATGTGGATGGCGTGCTTTCCCGCCAGACCATTACGCTTGCCAGTACGGGTGAACCTCTTCGCACCGTGAACATCAAGGATGGCTATGCAATTCAGTTGGCTCAGAAGGTGGGTGTGCGCATCGTCATTCTTACGGGCGGAACTACCGAGGCTATTCGCAAGCGATATGAGGGATTGGGCGTGCAGGATATCTATATGGGATGTGCTGTGAAAATCAACACCTATGATGCTTTTCTGGAGAAGTATCAGCTTTCTGATGAGGAAATCATCTATGTGGGTGATGATATCCCGGATTACGAGGTAATGCGTCGTTGTGGCTGCCCGTGTTGCCCAGCCGATGCCTGCTCTGATATCAAGGAGATTTCCTGCTATGTCTCTTCAGCCAATGGTGGCGAAGGAGTGGGCAGGGATATTGTAGAGCAGGTGCTTCGTGCCAAGGGGCATTGGCTTTCCAATGCCAAGGCGTTTGGATGGTAAATGAATTAGTAATTTGAACTTTCGCAAGTTCAGTATAGTAAAAAACAGATGAAGTATAAGATTATTTTGGCGAGCAATTCGCCACGCCGCAGAGAGTTGTTGGCAGGATTGGATGTTAATTTCGAGGTGAAGGTATTGCGTGGTATTGATGAAAGCTATCCTGAAGATTTGGATGCATACGATGTGGCAGAGTATATTGCCCAGAAGAAAGCGGATGCTTATCGCTCTTTATTGGATGGAGATGAGGCATCTGAAGAGGTTTCTGAAGATTCTACTTCAGAAAAATCCTCCTCCGATGATTTGCTCATTCTTACAGCAGATACCGTAGTGATTGCTCCTGCTGCCGATGAACAGAACGATCAGGAGGGTAAGGGAATCATTCTCGGAAAGCCGCAGAATGCCGATGATGCGGTTCGCATGCTCAAGATGTTGAGCGGCAAGACTCACCATGTGGTTACGGGCGTATGTCTTACTACGAAGAAAGAACAGCGCAAGTTCTCGGTATGTACGGAAGTAAGTTTCAAGGAATTTGAAGAATGGGAGATCAATTATTATATCACCCATTACAAACCATTCGACAAGGCGGGTGCCTATGGCATCCAGGAATGGATAGGTTACATCGGATGTACCGGACTCAAGGGCAGTTACTACAACGTGATGGGTTTGCCAGTGCAGCGCATCTATGCTGAAATGCTCAAATTAGCAGAGTAATTGGTCGGGGCTTTTGTGGCAATTTGCATCAATAATCCCTAAACAGCCATCAGATTGGTGAAGAAACAGCAGGAAAATCATCAAAAATAGGGCAATTTAGTTTTTTTAAATTTAAATATGCCCTTATGTCCGGAATTATGAGTATCTTTGTGCGTTTTATGTAACTAACAAGGATTATGACTGAGAAAAATAAGGCCAAGGTTCGTGAAATCTTGGACACATATTTGGAGTGCAATCATCACCGCAAGACCCCGGAAAGATATGCAGTTCTGGATGCGGTTTATAGCATTGATGGGCACTTCACTCTTGAAGAGCTGGATGCTGAGCTCACGAAGAGAAACTTCCGGGTGAGCAGAGCTACGCTCTATAATACAATGCATCTCTTCATCGAGCTGAGGCTCGTGATGAGACACAGCCTGGTGGATGGTACCAAATACGAGGCGTGCTATTATAATGATAGCCATATCCATCAGGTGTGTAGCGTGTGTGGGCAGGTAACGGAGATCAATGTGCCGGCTGTTACGGCAGCAGTGAATGACCTCAAGCTGCAGCGTTTCCGAAAGGATACTTTCGCCCTCTATATCTACGGCGTATGCAGTACATGCCAGGCAAAGCTTACACGCAAGAAAAACGATAAGTAATAAATATAACTATATTTTATAGAAATGAACACAGGTAAAGTAGATGTCCTGCTCGGTTTGCAGTGGGGCGATGAAGGAAAAGGTAAGGTGGTTGATGTTTTGACCCCTAAGTATGATGTCATTGCTCGTTTCCAGGGTGGTCCTAATGCGGGTCATACTCTCGAGTTCGAAGGCGAGAAGTATGTTCTTCGTTCTATCCCTTCTGGTATCTTCCAGGGTGGCAAGGTAAACATCATCGGTAACGGCGTAGTCTTGGCTCCAGACCTCTTTATGGGCGAGGCTAAGGATTTGGAGAAGAGTGGCCATGACCTCAAGAGCCGTCTCTACATTTCTAAGAAGGCGCATCTCATCATGCCTACTCACCGTGTGCTCGATGCAGCCATTGAGGCTTCTAAGGGCAAGAACAAGGTAGGTACCACCGGTAAGGGTATTGGCCCTACTTATACTGATAAGGTAAGCCGTACTGGTCTTCGCGTAGGTGATATCCTCGAAAACTTCGAGGAGAAGTATGCGGCTCACAAGGCTGCTCATCTCAAGACTATCGCTAGCCTCGGATACACTGATTTCGATATCACTGAGGTAGAGAAGACCTGGATGGAGGGCATCGAATACTTGAAGCAGTTTAAGCTCATCGACAGCGAGGTGGAAATCAACAAGGTGCTCCGCTCTGGCAAGGACATCCTCTGCGAGGGTGCTCAGGGTACTATGCTTGATGTTGACTTCGGTTCTTATCCATTCGTAACTTCTTCTAATACCATCTGTGCGGGTGCTTGCATCGGTCTGGGTATCGGTCCTAACCGTATCGGCAATGTCTATGGTATCATGAAGGCTTACTGTACTCGCGTAGGTGCAGGTCCATTCCCAACAGAGCTCTTCGATGAGACTGGTGCCAAGATCCGTGACCTGGGTCATGAGTATGGTGCGGTTACTGGCCGTGAGCGTCGTTGTGGCTGGTGCGACCTCGTACAGCTCAAGTATTCTGTTATGGTAAACGGTGTAACCGAGCTTATCATGATGAAGAGCGATGTGCTCGATGGTTTCGATACTGTCAAGGCTTGCGTGGCTTACAAGTTGCCTGATGGCACTGTTACTACAGATTTCCCTTACGAGATTGATAACGTTGAGCCTGTTTACAAGGAGTTCAAGGGATGGAAGACTGATATGACTCAGTTTACTTCTGAGGATCAGTTCCCACAGGAATTCAAGGACTACATTGCATTCGTAGAGGAGTTCCTTGAGACCAAGATTGGTATCATCTCTATCGGTCCAGACCGCGCTCAGACTATTGTTCGTAAATAATTTGATAGTGTTTAATGTTTGGTGTATGATGTTTGCTTAAGGGTGAGCATAGCACTAGGCATTAAACATTTAACATTTAATATTTAACATAAATAAATGGCTCAGAAACCAAGTATTCCAAAGGGTACCCGCGATTTCGGTCCTGTTGAGATGGCAAAGCGTAATTACATCTTCAATACCATCAAGGATGTGTATGCCCTTTACGGATTCCAGCAGATTGAGACTCCTGCCATGGAGACCCTTCAGACCTTGATGGGTAAGTATGGCGAGGAGGGCGACAAGCTGCTCTTTAAGATTTTGAATTCAGGTGACTATATGAATAAGGTGAGCGATGAGGATATTCATTCGCTCGGATCACTCAAGTTGGCAGCAAAGCTCTGCGAGAAGGGTCTTCGCTACGATCTTACCGTGCCTTTCGCACGCTACGTGGTGCAGCATCGTGATGAGTTGCAGATGCCTTTCAAGCGCTATCAGATTCAGCCAGTATGGCGTGCCGACCGTCCACAGAAGGGTCGCTATCGCGAGTTCTATCAGTGCGATGCCGACGTGGTTGGTTCTGATTCTCTTCTCAACGAGGTTGAGTTGATGCAGATTGTAGATACAGTCTTTACCAAGTTTGGTGTGCGTGTCTGCATCAAGATCAACAACCGCAAGATCCTTACCGGCATCGCTGAGGTAATTGGCGAGGCAGAGAAAATCGTAGATATCACCGTGGCTATCGATAAGCTCGACAAGATTGGTCTTGACAATGTGAACGAGGAACTTCGCAATGATGGCATTTCTGAAGAGGCTATCGGGAAGTTGCAACCAATCATCTCATTGTCAGGTTCTAACGATGAGAAACTTGAAGTGATTTCCAAGGTTCTCGAAGGCTCTGAAATCGGATTGAAGGGTGTAGAGGAAACTAAGTTTATCCTTGATACTTTGAAGTCTGTTGGTCTGAACAATGAGATTGAGCTCGACCTTACTTTGGCTCGTGGCTTGAACTATTATACTGGTGCCATCTTCGAGGTGAAGGCGCTTGATACTCCTATGGGCAGTATCACTGGTGGTGGTCGTTACGACAACCTTACCGGTATCTTTGGCTTGCCAGGATTGAGTGGAGTAGGTATCAGTTTTGGTGCCGACCGTATCTACGATGTGCTCAATGCCCTCGATCTCTATCCAAAGGAGGCGGTCAATTCTACTCAGGTGCTCTTCATCAATTTCGGTGAGAAAGAGACCGCCTATTGTCTTCCTATCGTGACTGCCGCTCGTGCAGCTGGTATCCGCACTGAGATCTTCCCAGACAAGGCGAAGATGAAGAAGCAGATGAGCTATGCCAACGCGAAGCAGATTCCATTCGTAGTTCTCGCTGGCGAGAATGAGATGGCAGCTGGCAAGGTTACATTGAAGAATATGGAGAGTGGTGAGCAGACTTTGGTTTCTGCAGAGGAGCTCATCGCTGTCGTTAAGAAATAATAAAGGCTATATAATTCTGGTATAAGGTTTTTCTACCGTATATATTTACCATTCGTCCGTTCTCTTATGTATGAATTTGTGAAAACTCTGCATAGGAGGCGGATTTTTTTTAGCTTTAGGGCTAGAAGCGAATCCTTCTCATGTTGCCGGCAAGCAGATCAAGTATGTGCTGCAGTTTGGTGCCAGTATAGAGAAGTAGCTGCAAGTGATAGGAGAGTCAGCTGCAAGTGATAGGAGAGTCAGCTGTAAGTGATAGGAGAGGCAGCTGCAAGTGATAGGAGAAGTAGCTGCAGGTGATAGGAGAAGTAGCTGCAAGTGATAGGAGAGTCAGCTGTAAGTGATAGGAGAGGCAGCTGTAAGTGATAGGTGAAGTAGTTGTATGATAATCTATTTCCCACAAAAGAAAGGGGGAGGCAAGCAGTCGTGATAGACTGATGCCTCCCCCAAATGATATGGAAAGTTTTAAATGTCTTAATTCTTAAAGCTGTGGATAGGAGCAGGAATACGTCCTACACGATTTACGAAATCAGAGCAGCTGAACTGATTAACCGGCATGATTGGAGCATAACCCAACAAACCGCCGAAATCTACAGTATCACCCACCTTCATACCCACAACAGGGATGATGCGGACGGCAGTAGTCTTCTGGTTTACCATACCAATGGCAGCCTCATCGGCAATGACACCGGAGATGGTGGTAGCTGCTGTATCGCCAGGGATGGCAATCATATCCAAACCTACAGAGCAAACGCAAGTCATTGCCTCCAACTTCTCGATAGTAAGTGCACCTGCCTCTACGGCATTGATCATACCCTGGTCCTCAGAAACAGGGATGAAGGCACCACTCAAACCGCCAACATAAGAAGAAGCCATGATACCGCCCTTCTTAACCTGGTCGTTCAAAAGTGCGAGTGCTGCGGTTGTACCTGGAGCACCAGCACGCTCCAGACCAATCAACTCCAGAATATCAGCTACGCTGTCGCCGATGGCTGGAGTAGGAGCCAATGAAAGGTCGATGATGCCGAATGGTACGTTCAGGCGGCGTGATGCCTCCTTGGCAACCAGCTGACCTACACGTGTAATCTTGAAAGCAGTACGCTTGATAGTCTCGCAGAGAACCTCGAAGCTTTCGCCCTTCACCTGCTCCAAAGCATATTTTACTACACCAGGACCGCTGACACCTACGCTGACAACAGCGTCTGCCTCAGAAACGCCATGGAAGGCACCTGCCATGAATGGGTTATCATCAGGAGCATTGCAGAGAACAACGAGCTTAGCGCAACCCAAAGAACCATTGTCCTTGGTAGCCTCAGCTGTATCCTTGATGATTTCGCCCAGCAGGCGTACAGCATCCATGTTGATACCAGTCTTGGTAGAACCTACGTTTACAGAGCTGCAGATGAAATCGGTCTGAGCCATAGCCTGAGGGATAGAACGGATGAGGAGCTCATCGCTCTTGCTCATACCCTTGCTTACGATGGCAGAGTATCCACCGAGGAAGTTGACACCCAACTCCTTGGCACACTTGTCGAGAGTCTTGGCAATCTTCACATAGTCATCGGTAGTCTTGCAGGCAGAACCACCTACGAGTGCAATCGGAGTGATAGAGATGCGCTTGTTTACGATAGGCACACCATACTCTTTAGAGATGTCCTCACCAGTCTTCACCAAATCCTTGGCGAGGCGGGTAATCTTATTATAAATGTTCTGACAGAGCTGGTCGAGATCTGAAGTGGCACAGTCCAGGAGGTTGATACCCATGGTGATGGTGCGCACGTCGAAGTTCTCCTGCTCAATCATCTTGTTGGTTTCGATAACCTCAGATATATTGATCATATTCCTTCTATTGCTTTTAAAAGTGATAAACTTAGATGCGGTGCATCATGTTGAAGATTTCCTCACGCTGGCATTTTACCTGAACACCAATGCTCTTGCCAAGATCAGCGAGTTCGTCGGCAACAGTCTCGAAAGATGTATTCATCTTACCCATGTCAACAATCATCATCATGTTGAAGTACTCCTGTACGATGGTCTGAGAGATATCCAGGATATTGACGTCCTTCTCTGCCAAATAGGTACAAACTCTGGCGATGATACCTTTTGTATCCTTGCCCACTACTGTAATAATCGTTCTGTTCATGTAATAAATTATTTTATATGGAAAGTTTTATGCTGCAAATTTACAACAATTTAGGGAGACTACCAAATAAAAAACAGAAAACTTGCAAAATGACAGACATTTTGCAAGTTTTCTGATATATCGTTTACTTGATTCCTCTTTCGTTGAGTGCCTTGGAATATTTTGCAGCATTCTGCAGGTGTTCCTGATAGGTGCGGGCAAAATTGTGGGTACCGCTGAAATCCTCCTTGGCGCACATATAGAGATACTCGTGCTTTACATGGTTGAGTACGGCATCAATGCCGGCAACCGATGGAATGCGGATAGGGCCAGGAGGAAGACCTGGATTCTTGTAGGTGTTGTATGGGCTCTTGATGTACAGGAGGTTGTTGTAGATACGCTTCAGTTCGAAACGCTTCCAGGCGAACTTGATGGTTGGGTCAGCCTGCAGTGGCATACCTTCCGGATACTCTGCATTGCGCAGCATCAGTCGGTTGTAGTACATACCTGCAATCATCGGTTTTTCGCCGTTGTTGGCAGTTTCCTCATCCACGATACTGGCAAGTGTAATCACCTGGTTAGGAGTGAGCTTCATCGTCTTGGCCTTCTCGGTGCGCTCAAAGTTCCAGAACTTGTCGCTCTCTTTCTTCATGCGCTCCAGGAATTTCTCGATGGATACATTCCAGTAGATATCGTATGTGTTAGGGATAAACATGCAGGCGATGGTGGCTGTATCGTAGCCCATCTTCTCGCAAACAGCCTCATCAGTGAGTGCCTTCTTGATTTCTGTGCTGTCGAGCATCAGTTTCTTGCTCAGCTCTACGGCGAGCTTGTCGATGGTGCGTACGGAAGGTATGGTGAGGTTGACAGGTTCCTGCAAACCATTCTTCATGTGACGCCAGACCTTGAGTGCTCCGTCTCCAGGATGGATGGCGTATCTACCGGTGCGGATGTGGTCGGCATAGCCTGAATGAAGGGTGAGGGTGCGGAATGCCTGCATCGGGATGCTCTTGGCGAAAGGTTTCACCTTATTATATACAGAGTCGATGTTGTCATCGGCATCGATATATACATACTTGGTTTCGCTGCTTTTCGAGAATGATGAGAAGCAGTAGAGATAACCTACGATGGCGATGACGGCGATGCAGCCGATGGCGCCATAGAGGTAAAACTTAGAAGTTGTTTTCTTTTTCTTCATTTTCTTTATCTACTTAAAACATTTTCTTTTCTTCTTGAAATATTTCTGTTCGTTTTTGAACTTGATCTGTTCTTCTTGAAACATTTTGGTGCAAAAGTACAGTAAAAATGCCAAATAGCAAAGCGTATGCAATTAAAATAGGTTAATTCACCGATTCTTTATCCGTGGTATGAAGATTTTCATTACCTTTGCATCATTGAAACTGAGGAATATTGACATATTAAAACGATTGATGATATGAGAATGAAATTTACAATATCATACAAGGCAGAGTGGGGGGAGTCTTTGCATGCCGATATCACCTTCTTCGCACGTGACGGAAAGCGGAAGGTGGTAGATCTGGCGATGAACACAGTAGATGGTTATCATTGGATGGCTGAAACCCATACTTTGGAAAACCGTCATCATCCCTTTGTGGCTGTAGCCTATTATTATAAGGTGGTGGATGCCGAGGGAAATGTGGTGCGCAGGGAATCTGTTGCTTCTCCTAGAGCCTATGTGTATGAGGCGAACAGAAACTATATCCTGTCCGACTTCTGGCTGGATGATGAGAATAAGCTGCTGGGCGGTTTCATCAACTATACGGCTCCGGTAGTCTGGACGGGTGATGAGGTTGCCAAGCTGCCTCTGTTCGAGCAGACCGTGATCTTCAAGGTTTCTGCTCCTCAGCTTCACGAGGGTGAGGCTGTGGCACTGCTGGGTAATCATCCAACCTTGGGCGAGTGGAATACTGACCATTATCTTCCGATGATTCATCAGGGCGGAACCAGTTGGGTGCTCTCTGTCAACGTACAGGCTTTGGAGGCTCCGCTGGAGTATAAATATGTGGTAGTGGATGCCAGGACCCATCAGTTCAAGAGATGGGAGTTTGGTGAGAATCGCACCATGGGAACAGGTATCGCCTATGGCCATGATGAGGAGGAGAAAGCCAACCGCTATGCGGTTAGCGGTCCGGATGAAATCCGACTTTATTCCAAGGATGTCTGCATCCTTCATGGTGGTGAATTCCGTGTGAAGAAGATGCCGCCTCATGCTCAGTTTAATTTCGATACCTATATCTTCGACTTGGATGGTACCTTGCTTTCTACCCTGGGCGATTTGGCTGCGAGCTGCAATTATGCCCTCAAGACGAATGGCTTTCCTGAGCGAAGCGTAGATGAGGTGCGCCGCTTTGTTGGAAACGGTGTCAAGAAATTGATGGAACGTGCCATTCCGGATGGTTTGGAAAATGAGAAGTTTGAACAGGTGTTTGCCGATTTCCGCAAGCACTATATGATGCATAATCTTGATACCACGCAGCCTTATCCGGGCGTGATGGAAATGTTACAGGAGTTGAAGGATAGAGGCAAGAATATTGCCGTGGTAAGCAATAAGTTCTATGCTGCCACCCAAGCCCTCTGTCGCCATTTCTTTGGCGACTTGGTAGATGTGGCTATAGGTGAGCGTGAGGATATTCAGAAAAAGCCAGCCCCAGATACTGTAAATGAGGCTTTGCGCCAGATGAATGCCGATAGGGAAAGCGCAGTCTATATCGGCGACAGTGATGTAGATGTCATGACCGCCAAGAACAGCGGAATGCCTTGCATCAGTGTGCTTTGGGGATTCCGCGATCTCGAATTCCTTATCGCACATGATGCTAGAATATTTGTTACATCCCCACTGCAGATCTGTTAGTTGATTCCGTGTTCTTCTACGAATTTCACCACATCATCCCTGTTGGTGTCAGAGATAGGCACCGCCAGTTTGCCATAGACTACCTTCATGTTCTGGATGTAGTCAAAATTAGTTAGATTGGCAATGAAAGAGCGGTGCACTCTTCTGAATTTCTGGCGCGGAAGTTTCTCTTCCAGGCGTTTCAGGTTGCCCAGGGTCATGATGTTGCGTCCGTCCGCCATGTGGAACTTCACGTAATCTTTTACGCTCTCGATAAAGAGTATGTTCTCGAAAGGAATTCGGGTGTATTTGCTTTCGTTCCTCACCACTACAAAGCCATCGCGCTTGATAGGGTTGTAGGTATCGTCCTGCATATAATGGTCGAATACCTTCTGACAGGTCTGCATGAAGTCTTCGTATAGGATAGGCTTGACCAGATAGTCGAAGGCGTTCACCTTGTATGCTTCGATGGCATACTCCTTGAATGCGGTGGTGAAGATAATCTTCACGTTCATTGGCACGAGCTTGGCAAACTCGAGTCCGCTGATCTGCTGCATGTGGATGGCAAGAAACAGAATGTCAAGATGGCTGTGGTGGATTCCATCTACAGCTTCGATAGCGTTGTGGTACGCACCGATAAGATTGAGGGATGGTGTATCCTCAACATAATGCTTCAGCAAAGCCAAAGCCTCAGGATCTTCATCTATGATGGCGCAGTTTAATATCATACTTATTTTTATTTTTTGATTAGTTGGATGGTATTATCATTTATTTGCCCTAATAACGGCTGATTTCCCGTTTTATTGTATCCGAAAGAACTTTTTTTCTTGAAATCTTATTTTTGTTCTTTTTCCCTTAAATTTGCTTAATCTATTTGGCGGTTTGCCGAAAAAGCGTTACTTTTGGGGATTGAATCGAATATATCGGTTCGGAATCGGTCAAACTCCGCTCCGGACACGCAATCATGTGGTCCGGGAATGGCTGTAATACCGGTTCTTTTCGAAATCAAAATGATGATAAACGACATGAATGATAAGAAAAACAATTCTATAAAATATTTTTCTGTAAGCACGTTTTTGCTTACAGGTAAGCAGATGATGCTGGCGATGATGCTGGCATGTTCGCCTCTTGCCATGTCGGCGCAGAAAATCTCACTCGGTAGCTGCATCACCCGTGATGGCGGCCAGTATAAGGGAGAGATGGTAAGTGGCAAACCACAGGGCAAGGGATCTACCATATATAAGAATGGTGATACTTACGAGGGTGCCTACGTCAAGGGAAAGCGCAGCGGATATGGCGTATATACTTTCTCGGATGGCGAGAGATACGAAGGACAGTGGCTGCAGGACCAGCAGCACGGCAAGGGTACCTATTACTTCCAGAACAATAATAAGTATGTGGGACTCTGGTTCCGCGATTTCCAGCACGGACATGGCGTGATGTACTATTACAATGGTGATAAGTATGACGGCGACTGGTATAAGGATAAGCGACAGGGAAAAGGTACCTACACCTATTCCAACGGTGCCAAATACAAAGGCCAGTGGATGAACGACATGAAGAATGGAAATGGATTCTTTGACTGGGGAGATGGAACCACCTACGATGGACAGTGGGTAGATAACCAGCGCTCAGGCAAGGGTACCTTTAAATATGCTGACGGTGATACCTATATTGGTGACTGGAAGGATGATATCCAGGACGGTAAGGGTATCTACAAATTCCATAACGGTGATATCTATGAAGGTGATTATTCGCAGGGTGAGCGTACCGGTGAAGGTATTTTCCGCTCAGCCAGCGGTTCGAAATACACCGGACAGTTTGTGGATGGCCAGCGTTCCGGACAGGGTACTTTTGTATGGAAGAATGGCGACATCTATGTTGGCAGCTGGAAAGACGACCTGCAGAACGGTAGGGGAAAGTTGACCAAGAAGAACGGCGACATCTTTGAAGGCGAGTTCAAGAAGGGATATGTCGATGGCAACGTGGTGATACATTACGCCAACGGCAACCGCTTCAAGGGTGTCTATCACAATGGCAAGCGCGAGGGCTTCTGTATCGAGGAAAACAAGGACGGCAAGCGCTTCGAGGGCAACTATAAGAAGGATGCACGCGATGGCAGATTCGTAGAGAAAGACCGCAATGGTCAGGTTACTGCCAAGGGTGTATATGAGAACGGAAAGCGATTTGAGGATTAAACTTCCGGCAAGAATTGAATCATGATTCAATCTAGAGGCAATGAAATGCTTATCCGCTTCTATGCTTTCCTGAAATATAAACTTAAGAAAGTAGAAATCAATCACAAAATTCAATATACTATGGTAATTGATACATTAGACAATTTGGAGAAATATGTTTCTCTTAATCCACTCTTCGCAGAAGTAGTGAAGTTTATTAATGAGAATGATCTCACTAAGTTGGAGACCGGCAAGCATCCTATCCAGGGTGATGATCTCTTTGTGAATATCGCTGTAGCTCACGGCAAGACCGAGGAAGAAGCTACCATCGAGGCACATCGTCAGATGATTGATATTCAGATTCCTATGAACACAGAGGAAACCTATGGATATTCTCCAGTGAAGGATCTCCCGGAAGTGGAATACGACGAGGCTAAGGATTGCACCTTGTATCCTGGTGTGAAGGCTCAGACACTGGTAACCTGCAAGCCAGGCCAGTTTGCCATCTTCTTCCCACAGGACGGTCATCAGCCATGCATCGGCAAGGGTGATATCCATAAGGCTATCTTCAAGGTAAAGGCTTAAAAACCTTAATCAAATAGTAGAACCATCTAAAATCATGATATATGGCAACAGAAAAGAAAACTTCAGCTAAAAATACTACAGCAAAGAAGACAACAGCCAAGAAGGCTACCTGCAAGGCAACCGCCAAGTGCGCTACCAAGAAAACCGTGAAGGCTGCTGCCCCAAAACATATCGGACTCGTGAAGAACGATCCATATCTGGCAGACTTTGAGCCTGCTATCGTAGGAAGACATGAGCATGCGCTCTGGAAGCTCAACCAGCTTACCCGTAACGGCAAGATTTCGCTCAGCGATTTCGCCAACGGATACGACTACTTCGGATTACACAAGACGGAGAAGGGATGGGTGTTCCGCGAGTGGGCGCCAAATGCTACAGATATCTATCTCATCGGCGATTTCAACGGCTGGCAGGAAAGCCCTAAGTATCGTGCCAAGCGTATCAAGGGCACCGGCAACTGGGAGTTGAAACTCTCGGAAAAGGCAATGAAGCACGGTGATCTCTTCAAAATGAAGGTGCACTGGGAAGGTGGAGAAGGCGAGCGTATCCCTGCATGGGCTAACCGTGTGGTTCAGGATGAGCAGACCAAGATTTTCTCTGCGCAGGTATGGAACCCTGAGCCTTACAAGTGGAAGAAGAAGACCTTCAGGCCTAACACCACTCCGCTGCTCATCTATGAGTGCCATATCGGAATGGGACAGGATGCAGAGAAGGTTGGTACCTACACCGAGTTTAAGGAGAAGGTGCTGCCACGTATCATTGAAGATGGTTACAACTGCATTCAGATCATGGCAATCCAGGAGCATCCTTATTATGGATCCTTCGGCTATCACGTAAGCAGCTTCTTTGCAGCCAGCAGCCGTTTCGGAACCCCAGAGGAGCTCAAGGAACTCATCGATACAGCTCATCAGAATGGCATCGCTGTCATTATGGATATCGTTCACTCTCATGCTGTGAAGAACGAGATGGAAGGTCTCGGCAATCTTGCCGGTGATCCTAACCAGTATTTCTATCCTGGCGACAGACACGAGCATCCAGCTTGGGACAGTCTCTGCTTCGACTATGGTAAGGATGAGGTGATGCACTTCCTCCTGAGCAACTGCAAGTACTGGCTCAGCGAATACCACTTCGATGGTTTCCGCTTCGATGGTGTAACCTCTATGCTCTACTACAGCCACGGTCTGGGAGAGGCGTTCTGCAATTACGGTGACTACTTCAATGGCCATGAGGATGATAACGCTATCTGCTATCTCACCCTTGCCAACTGTCTGATTCACGAGGTGAACAAGAATGCCATCACCATCGCTGAAGAGGTGAGCGGTATGCCTGGATTGGCTGCCAAGTTTGCCGATGGCGGCTATGGCTTCGACTATCGTATGGCAATGAATATTCCAGACTACTGGATCAAGACCATCAAGGAGCTGAAGGATGAAGACTGGAAGCCATCCAGCATCTTCTGGGAAATCAAGAACCGTCGTGCAGACGAGAAGACCATCTCTTACTGCGAGAGCCACGACCAGGCACTGGTAGGCGACAAGACCATCATCTTCCGCCTGATAGATGCTGATATGTACTGGCACTTCAAGAAGGGTGATGAGAACGATATGGTTCACCGAGGCATTGCCTTGCACAAGATGATCCGTCTGGCTACTGCTTCTACCATCAATGGCGGTTACCTGAACTTCATGGGTAATGAGTTCGGTCATCCAGAGTGGATTGATTTCCCTCGCGAGGGTAACGGATGGAGCTACAAGTATGCTCGCAGACAGTGGAATCTGGTAGATAACAAGGAACTCTGCTATCACTATCTCGGCGACTTCGACAAGGAGATGCTCAAGACAATTAAGAGTGAAAAGAACTTTAACAAGACACCAGTTGTTGAAATCTGGCACAATGATGGCGATCAGGTACTCGCTTATATGAGAGGCGACCTGCTCTTCGTCTTCAACTTCTCGCCAACCCGCTCGTTTACCGACTATGGCTTCCTGGTACCTACCGGTGCCTATAGCGTGGTACTCGATACCGACAACAAGGCGTTTGGTGGCAACGGTCTGAACGATGACGAGATGACCCACCTCACCAACTATGACCCTGTGTATGTGAACGATCGCAAGGAGTGGTTGAAGCTCTACTTGCCAGCCCGTTCGGCACTGGTGCTCAAGAAAAATTAAACATAGATATATGGATCATAAAAGGAATAGCACGGCGAAGATGCGCTTCGCCTGTGCTATCATTTTTTTAGTTTTTGCTTATACATTCCTGGCTTGTTACCAGGCAGATATTTTAGCCGTGGCGCAGCATGTCTTATCAGATGGTAAGACGGATTATTTCTATACGCTTGCACCGCTGCTTGTTACCTTTGTATGCTTTCTGCTGCAGTTGGGAGCATACGCAGTGACCCGTGTGAAGCGCCGCTTCCACGGACTAACTTATTTCCCTTCATTCCTTTTGCTGGCCCTGATAGCCGATGTGCCTACCCATGTTGATACCAGTGTTTCGCTGGGCTGGTGGTGGCTTGTCCTGCCTTTCAGTCTGCTGGTCTGGGCTGGCGTGATGTGGGTGGTCAGACAGTTGGAACCTCTTGAGCAGGAACCGCATAGTTTCGGTTGGTTCTCGCGTTACTCATGGGTGAACATCTCCCAGCTTGTCGTGATGATGCTGGCAGTTATCTTCATCACCAACAATGATCGCCTCTTTCACGAAAGAATGAAGATGGAACATCTGATGAAAGAAAAACAGTATGAAAAAGCTTTAGAGGTTGGAGAGAAATCCCTGCAGACTGATTCGTCGCTTACGATGCTCCGTATAGCCTGTCTTTACAGAACGGGCGAGCTGGGCAGCCGTCTTTTCTCCTATCCATTGGTAGGCGGCAGCCAATCGATGTATATCAATGGCACGTCCGTCAAGGCATTGATGTGGCAGGCTCCGGTGTGGATGTATGGAACATCGCCCTGGATGAAGAAACATCGCCTGAAGTATCGCCTCTCGAAGGAGTACGAGCTTTGTGCGCTCCTGCTGGACAAGAAGCTCGATGAATTTGTCCGCAAGCTGGTTAAGTATCACGAATTGACCAAGCTGCCAACTCATTACAAAGAGGCAATTTTGCTCTATTGTCATCTTCGGACGCATCCTATCGTAGAGTTTCACGACAACGTGATGGATGCCGATTTTGCCGATTATCAGTCGATGGAGCGTAAATATAGCAATCCGGTAGAACGCCAGTCTGTTCTCCGCGATACATACAGCAACACATATTGGTACTATTATGATTATGGAAATAAATAATAGATTGAGACATAAAATATCAGGATATAGTAGTAAATGGGGATATCCGTTTTTCCGCAACTTGGCGAGTGTCCTATTGTGGATGCTCCTTCTTGTGCCATCTGCGGGCTTTGCCCAGAAGAAGGAAATACAATTGGCGAAGGATCAGGTGAAGTCGGGCAAGAACCTGCCTCAGGCGCAGGCAAGCATGCAGAAACTTCTGGCTGATTCTGCCAATCAGAACAACAAGAAAATATGGAGCCTCTACTTCGATGCTGTACGCAAGCAATATGAGCAGGGTAACGAAAAGCTCTATCTCAAGCAGAAGTATGATACTGCCCAGCTCTTCAATTTCACCCGACAGCTCTTTGAGATTGCGCAGCAGTTTGATTCTGTAGAGATGGTTCCTAATAAAAAGGGAAAGGTGGAAATCGAATTCCGTAAGCAGCATGCTGATTATCTTTCTCATATCCGCACCAATCTCTTAAACGGTGGACTGTGGTTCCTCGGTAAGAAGAAGTATGCCGATTCCTATAAGTTCTTCGACCGTTATATAGATTGTGCCAACCAGCCGTTGTTCCAGTCGTACGATTACAGTCTGAAGGACAAGCATCTGCCGTTGGCAGCCTATTATGCCGTATATTCCGGCTATAAGATGAAGGATCCCAAGGCAACGCTGCATCATTCTTATGTAGCGCTGAAAGATACCGTGCATTACAACTATATGTTGCAGTATCTTGCCGAAACCTATTATCTGGAGAAGGATACAGCGCGCTATCTGGCATCGCTCAAGGAAGGATTCGAACGGGTGCCTACCTTCCCATATTTCTTCCCACGACTCGTGGAGTTTTATGTAGATATCAATCAGCTGGATTCTGCGATGGCAGTAGTAGATAAGGCTCTCACCATTGTGCCAGACAGTGATATGTATCTTGTTGCCAAAAGCAATATCCTCTTCGAACAGAGCAAGCTCCAGGAGTGTATCAAGGTATGCGATAAGGCTATCTCCGTGAATGAGGAACTTGCCGATCCATATTATAATGCAGGCATCTGTTACTTCAATATGGCAGTGGAGCAGGATAAGAGTTCGCAGACTTCGAGAAAGGTGCGTGAACAGGTGGATGCCAATTACAGGAAGGCACTCCCTTATCTGGTAAAATACAGAAAGCTTCAGCCTGATGAACAATCCAAGTGGGCTTTTCCGCTCTATACCATCTATCTGAACCTGAATATGGGTAAGGAGTTTGATGAAATAGATAAAATTATGAAGAAAAGGTAATCTCTTTTTCAATAAACAAAAGACAATGATAGATAGAATTTTAGATAAGTTGGGTATCGAACTCAACGATATGCAGCAGGATGCGATGCAGGCCGTGCTGCACACCGATAGAGATGTGGTAGTGCTTTCGCCTACGGGTAGTGGTAAGACGCTGGCTTATCTCCTGCCGCTCTCGCAACTCATTGATGCCGGCGACGATGAGCCGCAGGCTATCGTGGTGACTCCGGGTAGAGAGCTGGCGCTGCAGTCTGCCACCGTGCTCAAGAATATGGGTAGCGGACTTCGTGCCATGGCTTGTTATGGAGGTCGTGCGACAATGGATGAGCATCGTGTGATGAAGCAGGTGCGTCCACAGATAGTCTTCGGAACTCCAGGCCGTCTGAACGATCATCTCGATAAGGGTAATCTGAACCGTTACCATATCAGATATCTCGTAATTGATGAATTTGACAAATGTCTGGAAATGGGTTTCCAGGATGAGATGAGCCGTCTGGTGAAATCGCTTCCTGGCTTGCGCCGTCACTTCCTGCTTTCTGCTACCGAGGCTGAGGAGATTCCTCGTTTCGTACACATGGGCAGAGTTGAGAAGATAGATTATCGGATGGACGAGGAGCAGGTGCCTGAACGTGTACATATATATAAGGTGGAAAGTCCGGTGAAGGATAAGCTGGAGAGTCTAGGTATGTTGCTCCGCAGTTTGGGCGACCAGAGCACCATCGTCTTCCTGAACTATCGTGATAGCGTAGAGCGCACCAATAAGTATCTGGTGGAGCAGGGCTTCTCTACCTCTTTCTTCCATGGCGGTCTGGAGCAGAAGGAGCGCGAGGCTTCCCTCTATCGTTTCAGCAATGGCAGTGCCAATATCCTGGTGAGTACCGATCTCGCATCACGTGGTCTCGACATCCCAGACATCGATAACATCATTCATTACCACATGCCGGAAAGCGAAGATGGCTATATCCATCGTGTGGGTCGTACCGCCAGATGGGAGGCGCAGGGTAGAGCTTTCTTCCTGTTGGGTCCTGAGGAGCACATTCCGGAATATGTTGATGCAGAGGTAGAGGATTACGAGATTCCTGCCGTAGAGGAGTTGCCGATGCCTGCAAAGCCAAAAATGGCTACCTTATATATAGGTAAGGGAAAGAAGGATAAGATCAGCAAGGGCGATATCCTGGGCTTCCTTTGCAAGAAGGGCGGATTGAATTCGTCTGAAATCGGAAAGATTGATGTCAACGACCGCTATGCCTATGCAGCGATAGCCCGACCAAAGTTGAGAAGTGTGCTCAACAATGTAAAGGGTGAGAAAATTAAGGGCGTAAAGACCATCGTAGAAGAAGTGCGATGATTTTAATATAGATAAAAGCCTCTTCTTGGAAATTATATCCAGAGGAGGCTTTTCTTGTTATAAATTGATATTTATGGCATAAATATGCGATAAATATGTTAAAAGCACTGACAAAATGAAAGATTTTTGCCCAAATCGCTAAAAATGTGCAGGAAAATTTGGTAGATTCAAATAAAATATGTAATTTCGCATCCGTAAATCCATACATTAGGGTTGCTCAGTTGCCTAAATGGGTGGATTGCGCTTATACTGTTCTTGCTAACAGGAATAGCATAGTCAGAAAACTAAAATAATTAAACAAGATGAAGAAGTACAATTTTAACGCAGGTCCATCAATGCTTCCACGTGAAGTGATTGAGAACACAGCAAAGCAGATTTTGGATTTTAATGGTTCAGGTCTTTCATTGATGGAAATCAGCCACCGTGCTAAGGATTTCCAGCCAGTTGTTGATGAGGCTGTCTCCCTTTTCAAGGAGCTTCTTGACATTCCTGAGGGTTACTCCGTAATCTTCCTTGGTGGCGGTGCGTCGTTGCAGTTTATGCAGATTCCTGCCAACTTCCTCATCAAGAAGGCTGCCTACATTAATTCTGGTACTTGGGCTAAGAAGGCAATGAAAGAGGCAAAGCATTTTGGTGAGGTCGTGGAGATCGCATCATCGTCCGACGCCAATTACACTTTCTATCCTCAGGTTCCTAACGTTGTGCCAGCCGATTGTGATTATTTGCATCTCACAAGCAACAATACTATATATGGTACCGAACTCCGTGTAGATCCAGACGTGAACGTGCCTTTGGTTTCTGATATGTCATCAGATATCATGAGCCGTCCTGTGGATGTTTCCAAGTACACCGCCATCTATGCTGGTGCCCAGAAGAACCTCTCTATGGCTGGTGTTACCGTTATCGTCGTCAAGGATGATATGCTCGGCAAGGCTCCTCGCGAGATTCCTACCATGCTCGACTATCGTACTCACGTAGAGAAGGGCAGTATGTTCAATACTCCTCCTGTAGTTCCTATCTATACTTTGATGGAGAACCTCCGCTGGTTGAAGGCAAATGGTGGTGTAGAGGCTGCTGACAAGCGAGCTCACGAGCGTGCAGAGGTTCTCTATGCAGAGATTGACCGCAACAAGCTCTTCAAGGGTACCGTGGAAGAGGCATCTCGCTCATTGATGAACATCTGCTTCGTGATGAACGATGAATATAAGGAGTTGGAGAAGCCATTCCTTGATTTCGCTACAGAGCGTGGCATGGTTGGTGTCAAGGGTCACCGTTCTGTAGGTGGTTTCCGTGCCAGCTGCTACAATGCACAGACCATGGAGGGTGTTCAGGCACTCGTCAAGGCAATGCAGGAATTTGAAGCTCAACACTAATTGATAATTTATAATTAACAATTAATAACTTATAATTATCCTTGGTGATAATTGATTCTTAAAGGATTCAAGTATGAAAGTATTAGTTGCAACAGAAAAGCCATTCGCAGCAGCTGCTGTCGAGGGCATTAAGAAAGAAATAGAGGGAGCAGGCAATGAACTCGTACTGCTCGAAAAATATACAGAGAAGGCTCAGCTTCTCGATGCCGTGAAGGATGTGGATGCGATGATTATCCGTTCTGATAAGGCTGATGCCGAGGTGCTCGACGCTGCCAAGAACCTCAAGATTATCGTTCGCGCCGGTGCAGGTTATGATAATATCGACCTGGCTGCTGCTACTGCTCACAACGTGGTGGCTGAGAATACTCCTGGTCAGAACTCCAACGCCGTTGCCGAGCTGGTATTCGGTCTGCTGGTTTTCACAGTTCGTAATTTCTACAATGGCAAGGCTGGCTGTGAGTTGAAGGGTAAGAAGTTGGGTATCCTGGCATTTGGTAACGTGGGCCGCAATGTAGCTCGCATCGCCAAGGGCTTCGGTATGGAAGTTTCTGCTTATGATGCCTTCTGCCCTGCAGATGTCATCGAGGCTGCAGGTGTTCACGCCGTAAAGTCTCAGGATGAGCTGTTCCAGACTTGCGATATCGTATCTCTTCATATCCCTGCTACTCCAGAGACTATCAAGAGCATCGATTACAAGACCGTGAACCAGTTGCCTAAGGGTGGTATTCTTATCAATACAGCCCGTAAGGAGGTCATCAATGAGCCTGAGCTTCTGAAGCTTCTTGCTGAGCGTGAGGATTTGAAGTTCATCACCGACATCAAGCCAGATGCTGACGCCGACTTCGCCAAGTTCGAGGGTCGCTACTTCTCAACCCCTAAGAAGATGGGTGCGCAGACAGCCGAGGCTAACATCAATGCTGGTATCGCAGCTGCCAAGCAGATCAATGCATTCTTTGCAGATGGCTGCACCAAGTTCCAGGTAAATAAGTAATTATTCATCCCGAATATATAGCTCATGAAGAGTGCTTTTTCACCGAAGCACTCTTGATGGGCTTTTCGTGTTTTTATTCATCTTGACAAAGTAAATTATAACATTATGGCAATAGTAAAACCTTTCAAAGGCATTCGCCCTCCAAAAGATTTAGTAGAGCAAGTTGAGTCTCGTCCATACGATGTCCTCGATTCAGAGGAAGCTCGTGCTGAGGCTGGCGATAACGAGAAAAGCCTTTATCATATCATTAAACCTGAAATCAACTTCGAACCAGGTACATCTGAGTATGATCCTCGCGTCTATGAAAGCGCTGCTGAGAACTTCAGGAAGTTCCAGGAGAACGGCTGGTTGAAGCAGGATGATAAGGAACAGTATTATATCTATGCACAGACCATGAATGGCAAGACACAGTATGGTCTTGTTGTGGGTGCATACGTAAATGATTATATGACGGGTGTCATCAAGAAGCATGAGCTTACCCGCCGTGATAAGGAAGAGGACCGCATGAAGCACGTTCGTGTCTGCAATGCAAACATCGAACCGGTTTTCTTTGCTTATCCTGATAATTCTGTGCTCAATGAGATTTTGATGCGTTATGCTGCTACAGCACCGGAGTATGATTTCATCGCTCCAGTCGATGGCTTCCGTCACCAGTTCTGGATTGTCAGTGATGACAAGGATATCGAAACCATCACCGCTGAATTTGCCAAGATGCCTAGTCTCTATATAGCTGATGGTCATCACCGTTCTGCTGCCGCAGCTTTGGTAGGCGCAGAGAAGGCGAAGCAGAATCCTAACCATACCGGTAAGGAGGAATACAACTATTTCATGGCTGTCTGCTTCCAGGCTAGCCAGCTTACCATTCTTGATTACAACCGTGTTGTAAAGGATCTGAATGGTCTGACATCAGAACAGTTCCTCGATGCTCTTACCAAGAACTTCGAGGTGATAGAGATTGATGCGATTAATGTGAATGTATCTGGCGATGAGGAGGGTATCCCATGCTATGAGAAGATTGCCATTGATGAAGCTATCAAGCAGTTTGGCTTGGATATTCTGAAGCCAGCAGCGCTTCATTCATTCCTCGTTTATCTGGACGGCAAGTGGTACGGCTTGTTTGCCAAGCCAGGAACCTATGATGATGAGGATCCTATCGGCGTGCTCGATGTAGATATCTCTTCCCGTTTGATTCTGGATGATATTCTGGGTATCAAGGATTTGCGTTCTGATAAGCGCATTGACTTCGTGGGCGGTCTTCGCGGACTCGGCGAGTTGAAGCGTCGTGTAGATAGTGGCGAGATGAAGATGGCTTTGGCCTTGCATCCAGTTACCATGCAGCAGATTATGGACATCGCTGACAGTGGCAAGATTATGCCTCCTAAGGCAACATGGTTTGAGCCAAAGTTGCGCAGCGGATTGATTATTCACAAGTTGGATTAATGATTGACGAATTTAAGACCATATCAGATACAGTAGGCGAGGGATATTACACCGAGAAAAGGAGTAAGTTTCTCGCCTTTGCTCACCACGTTACCACTGTTGACGAGGTGAAGGAGATTGTTGCCGGGTACCGTAAGAAATATTACGATGCCCGACATTGTTGTTATGCCTATATGCTAGGTCCGGAGCGCACGGAGTTTCGTGCCAATGATGATGGTGAGCCTTCTTCTACGGCAGGCAAGCCCATCCTTGGACAAATCACGAAGGCAGAATTGACGGATATTCTCATTGTCGTCATCCGCTATTTCGGAGGAGTCAAGCTGGGTACCAGCGGATTGATTGTTGCCTATCGTGAAGCAGCGATAGATGCCCTGGCACATTGCGAGGAGATAACGCAGCAGGTAGAGGAAATCGTAACCTATGATTTCACCTATCCGATGATGAATGATGTGATGAGGATTGTCAAGGAGATGAATCCGCGCATCGTGGATCAGACTTTCGACAATACCTGCAGCATCAAGCTGTCAATCAGGAAGAGTGAGGCTGAGCAATTGCGTACCCGCCTGAAAAAACTTTCCTTCGAATAATTTCGGGAAGTGAATCGCTGATTTTTCGCAAGTTAGCGCCACATGCCCTGGATAGAACTTCGCAAATTAGCGCCACACGCCCTGAAAGGGCAGAAGCTCCTAGCCCAGGGCAACGCCCTGGGTTTTTTATGCCCGCAAGCCTGTCGCCCTGTAAGGGCAAAAGCTTTAAAACCAGGTGTTTAGTAAAGCTTTTGCCCTTACAGGGCGCCTTGTTGATTGCTATTATACCCAGGGCGTTGCCCTGGGCTAGAAGCTTCTGCCCTTTCAGGGCGTGCTGCTTCTATCCTTTTTCTTCCAATTCCTTCTGCAATCGGATGATTTCGTCGCGATATTGTGCTGCCTGCATGAAGTCGAGGTCCTTGGCGGCTTGTTTCATCAGGGCTGTGGTATTGGCGATACTCTTCTCCAGTTCCTCCCTGCTCATGCTGCGGACGATAGGGTCGGCAACCATCGTGGCGCTATCTGGTTCGATATAGACACGCTGTCTGGACCCTTCGGCTCCCTTGATGTTCTTATGATCCATGATGCCTTTGGCTTTCTCGGCACTCTTGATGCTCTTGATGGTGGCTGCACCTGAAGCAGCTTCTTCTTCCTTGCCCATAGGCAGTGCAGAGGTAATCGCCTTCTGAATCTGCTTTGGCGTAATTCCATGGTCGGCATTGTATTTCAGCTGGATGCTTCTTCGGCGGGCAGTCTCATCAATGGTCTTCTGCATGCTGTCTGTGATATTGTCCGCATACATAATCACCTTGCCGTTCACGTTTCTGGCAGCACGGCCGGCGGTCTGGGTCAGAGAACGGTGACTGCGCAGGAATCCCTCCTTGTCTGCATCGAGGATGGCAACAAGCGATACCTCAGGCAAGTCTAGACCCTCGCGGAGCAGATTCACACCCACCAGTACATCATAGATACCGGCTCGCAGATCGTTCATGATCTTCACGCGGTCGAGCGTTGCCACATCGCTATGGATGTAGGCAGCCTTTACATTGTGATTCAGCAGGAACTCTGTCAGCTCCTCTGCCATACGTTTGGTAAGGGTGGTGATGAGTACACGTTCATCCCGGTGGGTTCTGGTCAGAATCTCATCGAGCAGATCATCAATCTGGTTTTCGCTTGGGCGTACTTCTATCTCCGGATCGAGCAATCCCGTAGGGCGGATCAGCTGTTCTACTACCACACCTTCAGATTCTCTCAACTCATAGTCGGCTGGGGTAGCACTCACGTAGATAGCCTGGTGAATCATACTGTGAAATTCCTCGAAGGTGAGCGGACGGTTGTCGAAGGCGGCAGGCAAACGGAAACCGTATTCCACCAGGTTCTTCTTTCGGGCTCTGTCGCCACCATACATCGCCCCGATCTGCGGAATGCTCACATGGCTCTCATCTACCACCAGAAGGAAATCTTTCGGGAAGAAATCGAGCAGGCAGTATGGACGCTCTCCTTCATGTCGGCCATCGAAATATCTCGAATAGTTCTCGATACCCGAGCAGTGTCCCAGCTCCTTGATCATCTCCATATCGTATTCCACACGCTCCTTGATGCGCTGTGCCTTGATGCCATCACCTATGCTCTTGAAGAATTCTTCCTGCTTCACCAGGTCGTCCTGTATCATTCTGATGGCGATTTCCTGCTGCTCCTTGCTGGTTACAAAAAGGTTGGCAGGATAAATCTCATATTCTTCGAAGGAGGCGAGTCGGTGATAGGTGAGGGAATCTACCTCCTCGATGCTGTCTATCTCGTCATCCCACCAGGTTACTCGCAGCACATTGTCACTGTACGCCATGAAGATATCTACCGTTTCTCCCTTTACGCGGAAGTTGCCGCGCTGCAGTTCGATGTCGTTTCTTACATAGAGGGCATCTACCAGTTTCCTGAGGAACTCATTTCTGTCGAGTTGCTGTCCCCGGTGAATCTTGATGATGTTCTCCTGCATAGCTACTGGTCCCCCCATACCATAGATGCATGATACGGAAGAAACCACGATGACATCTTTTCTGCCTGAAAGCAAAGCGGAAACAGCACCCAGACGGAGCTTGTCGATCTCATCATTGATGGCGAGATCTTTTTCTATATAAGTATCCGTGGTTGGCAGATATGCCTCCGGCTGGTAATAGTCGTAGTAGGAAACGTAATACTCTACGGCATTATCGGGGAAGAAGCCTTTCATCTCCTGATAAAGCTGGGCGGCAAGCGTCTTGTTATGACTCAGGATAAGAGTCGGCTTGCCCACGTTGGCTATAACGTTTGCTACGGTGAAGGTCTTGCCGGAACCGGTTACGCCAAGCAACACCTGTGCGGGCTCTCCCTGCTGGATGCCTTCGGTGAGTTGTCGGATGGCTTGCGGCTGATCACCCGTCGGTTGATATTCTGATGTGATTTTAAAGTCCATAATCTCTGTTTTTGGGTGCAAAAATACAAAAAAAACGGCATTAATCGTTATAAAGATTAATTATTTGCGAAAAAATGTATTTTTTCTTTTGATAATAAGCAAATTATCTGTAACTTTGCATCCACAAAAGTAATAATATGAAGAAATCAATACTAATCGCAGCTAGTGTAGCATTGCTTCTTACTGGCTGTGCGAGCGAATATAATCAGGTATATAAGGCAGCAACACCTACCTATAAGTACGAGTATGCCAAGCAGTGTTTTGCACAGGGCAAGTATTCTCGTGCCATTCCTCTGTTGCAGGAAGTTGTAACCATGAAGAAGGGTTCAACTGAGGGCGAGGAGTGTCTCTATATGTTGGCGATGGCTGAGTATGGCTTGAAGGATTACGAAACGGCATCAGAGTATTTCAAGAAGTATTATGCCAGCTATCCGAAGGGACAGTATGCAGAGATGGCGAAGTACTTTGTGGGCGAAAGCCTCTATCAGAATGCCCCGGAGCCTCGACTCGACCAGAGTACTACTTATACTGCGATTACAGCCTTCCAGGAGTTCCTCGATCTCTTCCCGGATGCTCATCTCAAGGCTCAGGCAACCAACCGTCTCTTTGCCTTGCAGGATCTCCTGGTAGAGAAGGAGTATAAGAGTGCACGCCTGTACTTCGATATGGGTACTTACTTCGGCAACTGCACCAACGGCGGCAACAATTATGAGGCTTGCATCGTTACAGCGCAGAATGCCCTCAAGGATTATCCTTACAGCAACAAGCGCGAGGAATTTGCTACACTCATCATGAAGAGCAAGTATGAACTGGCGAAGATGAGTGTTGAGAGCAAGCAGCTGGAACGCTATCAGGATGCTGAGGATGAATGCTATGGCTTCATCAATGAGTATCCGGATTCTAAGGAGCGTGCCACTGCCGAGAAATATATCGAGAAGTGCAAGGCTTTCGAGAAGGCACATCCTGAGGATACACTCGACAAGCTCGCAGGGGACAACAAATAATGCCCCCTCACAGCTTACTAGCAGGAAACGATAGATAAAAATAGATATAATATATATAGTACTATAAATTATGGATTATAAGAAATCAAAAGCACCAGTTAACACAGTTACTCGTAACATCATGGATCTCTGTGATGATACGCATAACATTTACGAGAGTGTTGCAATCATCGCTAAGCGAGCTAACCAGATCTCGCTTGAGATTAAGCAGGACTTGAGCAAGAAACTCTCTGAGTTTGCTTCTTACAACGATTCTTTGGAAGAGGTCTTCGAGAACCGTGAGCAGATTGAGATCTCTCGTTTCTATGAGAAGTTGCCAAAGCCAACTTTGATTGCTACAGAGGAGTTTGTAGAGAAGAGCATCTATTGGCGTGATCCAAGTATGCCAGCTCACTCTTCTGATGAGGATGAACTCTAAACAAGACAGGTAGAGTTATGATACAGCGTAAACAAACCCTGTTTTTGCTTTTAGCTGTTATTGTATGTGCGCTGGGTCTGTTCTTTCCTATTGGCAGTATAGCGCCAGAGGGAATGGGAACAGACAGCATGGTTTACAATCTGGGTGTGGTGACAGGCGAGGGCGGTCTTGCTGTCTCTGCCACCTGCATCCCTCTGTTTGTCCTGCTCAGCGTAACAGCAATCTTATCGTTGGTAACGATATTCCTTTATAAGAATCGCAAGGTACAGATGAGTATCTGCAAATGTACCATGCTGCTTCAGGTACTGTGGGTGATTGATTATGTCTTGATTCTCTTGGGTATCATTCCTATTCCAGAGGTTCAGGGCAAGATGGGCATCGAGTTTGCAGCCTGTCTGCCAATCGTCAGCCTGATACTTGTCGCTATGGCATATAAGGGCGTAAATGATGATGAAAAGCTGGTAAAAGCAGCAGATCGCATCCGATAAAGCCCTGATTCTTAAAAGAAATGCTAAAAAAGCCTATAAAATAGGAGAAAAATTTGTGGGTACCAAATAAAAGTAGTACCTTTGCACCCGCTGTCACGAGATGACAGCATAAAATTCAAACCTCATTAATAATTAAATTAAAATTAGATTAAAAAAATGGCAACAAAAATCAGATTGCAGCGCGGCGGTCGTAAGAACTATGCTTTCTATAGTATCGTAATCGCTGACGTTAGAGCACCACGTGATGGTAAATTTACTGAGAAGATTGGTACTTTCAACCCTAACACCAATCCTGCTACTGTAGATTTGAATTTCGAGCGCGCACTCTACTGGGTAGAGACAGGTGCACAGCCAACAGACACAGTTCGCAACATCCTCAAGGGCGAGGGCGTTTACTTGATGAAGCACCTCAAGGGTGGCGTTAAGAAGGGCGCATTCGACGATGCTGAGGCTCAGAAGCGTTTCGACGCTTGGAAGAATGGTAAGGACGCTAAGGCTTCTGCTGTTCGCGAGGGCGACGCTAAGGCTAAGAAGGAAGCTGCTGCTAAGGAGCTCGAGGCTGAGAAGAAGATGAACGAGGCAATCGCTAAGAAGGTAGCTGAGAAGAAGGCTGCTGCTGCCGCTGCTGCTGCAGAGGCTGCTGCTGAGACTGAGGCTACAGAGGAGGCTCCAGCTGAGGCTTAATCTTCTAAAAGAATCTTCTTTGGAGATTGAAAAGTATAAAGGTCGATTACTCTTGTTAAAAGGGTGTCGGCCTTTTTTTGTTGCCTGTTTTTACAATAAATCCCCTGTTTTTGCAATAAATCTCCTGGATTTGCGTTAAAGTATTATGGGAAAGACTAAGAAAATGGATGAAAGACTGGATTCAGAAAAGAACAGCTATTCGCATATATTGAAATATACCGGATTGTTTGGGGGAGTACAGGGGCTGAATATGCTTGTTGGCGTAGTCAGGAATAAATTTACCGCTATGTTCCTGGGACCTTCAGGTATGGGATTGCTGTCTCTTTTCAATTCTACTTCCAATTTCCTTTCTTCTGCTTCCAATCTCGGTATTCCTACCAGTGGCGTTAGAGTGGTTTCTGAGGCAGATACCGGAAGCGGGATAGACCAGGCTGTTGCCCAGGTCCGTTCACTCTGTCTGCTTTCTGCTTTTCTGGGTGCTTTGATTTGTGCTCTTTTAGGCCCCTTGCTTAATCTCTTCACCTTTTCGTGGGGAAACCATACCCTGCATTTCATATTGTTGGCTCCTACTATCTTCTTTACCATATTGGCTGGAGGTGAGACGGCTATTCTCAAAGGATTGGGTAAGCTCAAGGCGTTGGCGGTGCAGTCTTCTTTATTGGCGCTCTTGTCTTTACTGGTTTCTGTGCCCATCTATGGCTACTTCGGAGAGCAGGGAATTCTCGTAGTACTTTTTCTGTTGGCATTAAGCCAATGGTTGCTTGCCTTTTGGTTTTCACGTAAGGAAAAGCCGTTTCGCTTGTGCTTTTCCTGGAGCCAGTTGGTTAAAGCTTTCCCGATGGTTCGTCTGGGACTCTCGTTTGTCTTGGCTGGAATGATGAGTAGTGGGGCAGAATTTCTGGTAAGAGCCTTTCTCAATCAGCAGGGAGATCTCGCCGTGGTTGGTCTTTTCAATTCCGGTATTACCCTGGTGCTGGTGTATGGTGGTATGATCTTTTCGGTGATGGAAACTGATTATTATCCCCGTCTTTCTGCAGTAAAGAGTGAGGAGAGTGGTATGGTCGAGGCGGAAAAACGTAATCTGATTGTAAACAGACAGTTAGAGATGAATATCCTCTTGATGGGTCCAATTATCATTGCCATTATTCTGTTGCTTCCTATAGCCATACCATTATTATACAACATTCAGTTTCTAGGTGTCTTGGGTATGACTCAGATTGCAGCAGCAGGGTTATTATGGAAGGCGTTTTATCTGCCGCTGGAGTATATCCCTTTGTCTAGGGGGGAGGCTCGGATATTTCTGGTTCAGGAATGCTGTTGCGTATTATTGCTCATCGTTTGCGAAATCATCGGCTATCTATGGCATGGTCTTGATGGTTTGGGAGCAGGTATTGTAGTAGCCTATGTTCTGGAGTCGATAGGAGTCTTTGTTTTCTGTCATTTTCATTATGCCTATCGCCTGAGTTTCCTGGCAGGCAAGCATCTGGTGGTTCATCTTCTGAATCTGCTGCTGATAGGAGGTGTAGTATGGTTGTGGGATGCAGATTCCTGGGGCTATTGGCTGCTGGGTCTTTTCCTGTTCCTGGATTCTCTGGCGTATAGTCTCTCCAAAATTCACCGTTCGTTGAAGCAGTAGAATATACAAAGCTTTTGCCCTTTCAGGGCGTCTTGCTGATTGCTCTTATACCCAGGGCGTTGCCCTGGGCTAGGAGCTTCTGCCCTTTCAGGGCGTGTGGGGGAGGTGCTTACTTAAGTTTAGTAAATAATATTACAAGTCTCAGAAAGTCAAAACTATCTTTAAGGAGAAAAATTTCTTCCCTTAAGGAAAAATATATTTTTCCTTAAGGATATTTTTATTTTTCCTTAAGGGAAAATTTTGAGTCTCTATTTTCCTTATTTTACGGGGCTTTAAGTATAAAGATTAGAATATGGAATTTTTCTTACACAATATTGGGCTGTTGTATGTAGTTCAGATGGGGGATTGGTATTCTTCCATATCGTTTGTATGAATATGAAAATCCCTGTAACTTATAGCAAGTTACAGGGATCATTTATACTTATTGTTCTGTTATCTCAAAGAAATTACTTCTTGTTGATAGCGAGGTCGATAGCTACAGCGATAGCAACAGTAGCACCAACCATAGGGTTGTTACCCATACCGAGGAAGCCCATCATCTCTACGTGAGCAGGAACTGAAGAAGAACCTGCGAACTGAGCGTCTGAGTGCATACGACCCATAGTATCAGTCATACCGTAAGAAGCAGGACCAGCAGCCATGTTATCTGGGTGCAATGTACGACCTGTACCACCACCAGAAGCTACTGAGAAGTATGGCTTACCAGCAGCAATACGCTCCTTCTTGTATGTACCAGCTACTGGGTGCTGGAAACGTGTAGGGTTTGTAGAGTTACCAGTGATAGATACATCTACATCCTCGCTCCAGTTGATAGCAACACCCTCGCGAACGTCGTCAGCGCCGTAGCAGTTAACCTTAGCACGTGGACCGTCGCTGTAAGCGATGCGGTTAACAACCTTCAACTCACCTGTGTAGTAATCAAACTTTGTCTGAACGTATGTGAAACCGTTGATGCGGCTGATGATCTGAGCAGCATCCTTACCAAGACCGTTCAAGATAACGCGCAATGGGTTCTTGCGAACCTTGTTAGCCATCTCAGCAATCTTGATAGCACCCTCAGCAGCAGCGAAAGACTCGTGACCAGCCAAGAAAGCGAAGCACTGAGTCTCCTCACGGAGCAAACGTGCAGCCAAGTTACCGTGACCAAGACCAACCTTACGGTCGTCAGCTACAGAACCAGGGATGCAGAAAGCCTGCAAACCGATACCGATAGCCTCAGCTGCATCAGCAGCAGTCTTAACACCTTTCTTGATAGCGATAGCAGCACCAGCTACATACGCCCACTTAGCGTTCTCGAAGCAGATACGCTGAGTATCTTCACACATCTGATAAGGGTCAACACCTGCGTCCTCGCAGATTTGATTAGCCTCTTCCAAGCTCTTGATACCGTTAGCATTAAGAGCAGCAAGAACCTGCTTCTCGCGACGTTCCTGACTTTCGTAACTTACTTTTCTAATCATATCTGTATCTCCTTATTATTCTTTACGTGGATCAATTGCTTTAACAACACCCTGCTCAGCAGTTGTACGACCATAGCTACCTGTGAACTTCTTGACAGCCTCGTTAGCGTCCATACCGTTCTTGATAGCCTCCATCATCTTGCCGAGGTGAACATACTCGTAACCACAAACCTGGCTGTCCTTATCCAAGAACTGCTTTGTGATGTAACCCTCTGTCAACTCGAGGTAACGTGTACCCTTAGCTACAGTACCGTAGAGAGTACCAGTCTGTGAACGAAGACCCTTACCCAAGTCCTCAAGACCTGCACCGATAACAAGACCGCCCTCAGAGAAAGCGCTCTGGCTACGACCGTAAACAATCTGGAGGAAGAGCTCGCGCATTGCAGTATTGATAGCATCGCAAACGAGGTCAGTGTTCAAAGCCTCAAGGATAGTCTTACCTGGAAGAATCTCAGAAGCCATAGCAGCTGAGTGAGTCATACCAGTACAACCGATAGTCTCAACGAGAGCCTCCTGAATAACGCCTTCCTTGATGTTCAAAGAGAGCTTGCAAGCACCCTGCTGAGGAGCACACCAACCCACACCGTGAGTATAACCAGAGATGTCCTTGATCTCTTTTGCCTGAATCCATTTTCCCTCTTCAGGAATTGGAGCTGGTCCGTGGTTAGGACCCTTAGCGACAACGCACATGTTGTCTACTTCTTTTGAATAGATCATATTCGCTAAATTTTATATTAATGAATATATAAAAGTATAAATTCTTCTTCTTAAATTCATATTGTTTTGCTGAAACATCGGCATTAAACCTCAATTCCGACCACAAAAGTACAAAAAATATCTGTAAAATACCCAAAAAAGAGTATTCTTTTTAACTCTTTAACCTAATATTTAGATTTTTTCTTGGGTTTGTCCCTATTTTAATGTATCTTTGCAAACTGAAAATAGCAATTTTGAAGATTATGATTGAAGTTAAGATACAGGACGCCGTGCTTCAGCAGGCAGCGGAGGCAGGCATGGATGAATTTGTGAAGGCTTTCGTGGATGCAATCCGCGAGGCGATTGGTGGCGAACTCACTGCTGAGACCATGGCTGAGCTCAATAGCGACCAGATTACGCTCCTGGCGTGGGACACCCTGCACGAGGAGATGATGGATGGCGGTATGATTCAGCTCATCCATAACGGCTATGGTGCCTTCCTCTGGAAGAATCCTACCGACAAGGCGTTCCGTAACTGGGGGCTTGTGGAGCTTTCAAAGCTTATCAAGAAAAGTCATTTCCTCTATAAGAGTCATCATGAAGACATCGAGGGGGATATGAGCGACGAGGACTTCATGGCGCTTTATGAGAAATTCCCTGAGTTTGATGATTTCGATGATGAATTCGTGGAGAACGAAGAGGAATGGACCAGCAAGGTGGCTTTCTATATTGATGAGCATATCGAAAACTTCGTCACTATTATATAATATTAAGGTATTAGGATTATGAACAAGAAAGATCAGGAACTCCGCAAGAAGAGTCCGATACAGATACGCAACAAGAAGGCATCGTTCGAGTACTTCTTTGTTGATACTTATACCGCTGGTATCGTACTTACCGGTACCGAGATCAAGTCGATCCGTGGCGGTAAGGCATCCCTGGTAGATTGCTACTGCGATTTCTATCAGGGTGAACTTTGGGTAAAGGGTATGAATATCTCGCCTTATTTCTATGGCTCTTTTTCCAATCATGAGGCTCGCCGCGACCGCAAGCTCCTTCTCACCAAGCGCGAATTGCGCCGTTTGGAAGAGGATAGCAAGCAGCCGGGCTTTACCATCGTGCCTACACTTGTCTTCATTGACGACAATGGACGTGCCAAGGTGGATATCGCCCTCTGCAAGGGTAAGAAAGAGTATGACAAGCGTCAGACCCTGAAGGAGAAAGAGGACAGAAGAGAGATGGATAGAGCCATTAAGCACTTTTAGACCCATGAAGAATATAAGAGAGATTGTTAAGGAGAAGATTCTGATTCTGGATGGTGCCATGGGTACTGAGATTCAGAAGTATAATCTTACAGAAGAAGACTTCAGAGGCGATCGCTTCCGCGATGTGCCGGGAATGATGAAGGGCAACAACGATATGCTCAACATCACTCGCCCTGATGTTATCTCTGATATTTACCGACGTTACCTGGAGGCGGGCGCCGACATCATTACGGCGAACACCTTCTCGTGTCAGCGCATCTCGCAGGCTGATTATCACCTGGAAGACTGTGCTAGGGAGATGGCTTTCGAAGGCGCCCGCTTGGCGCGTATCGAATGTGATAAGTTTTCTACACCCGACAAACCACGTTTCGTAGCAGGAGATGTGGGACCTACCAATAAAACTTGTTCCATGAGTCCGGACGTCAGTGATCCTGCCGCCCGTGAGATTACGTATGATGAACTTTTCACCGATGTCTGCGAACAGGTGGATGGTCTCATCGAAGGTGGTGCGGATGTCATCCTCATCGAGACCATCTTCGATACGCTCAACTGCAAGGCGATGATTGATGCTGCTATCACCATGATGAAGAAGCATGGGGTGGAGCTGCCTATTATGATCAGTCTTACGGTGAGTGATCTGGCTGGCAGAACACTGAGCGGTCAGACCGTGGATGCTTTCCTGGCTTCGCTCTCTCCTTATCCTATTTTCTCGGTAGGTATGAACTGTGCTTTCGGTGCTCCCCAGATGAAACCGTTCATTGAGCATCTGGCAAAGGTTGCACCTTATTATATTAGTGCCCATCCTAATGCCGGATTGCCTAACGAGATGGGGCAATATGACGAGACGGCAGAGTCGATGGCTCCGCAGATAGCCGAGTTTATCGATGAGGGCATCGTCAATATCATCGGCGGCTGCTGTGGAACCAGTCCTGAATTCATCGCCCATTATGCCAGAAGTGCTGAGGGTAAGAAACCGCATCAGGTGGTGGAGAAGCCTAAGTATATGTGGCTCTCTGGTTTGGACTTGCTGCAGGTGGATGATTCCGTTCATCTGCCGGTAGATGCCAGTCGCTTCGTTAACGTAGGCGAACGCTGTAACGTGGCTGGTAGTAGGAAGTTCCTGCGATTGATTAATGAGAAAGGTTATGAGGAAGCCATCGGTATTGCCCGTAAGCAGGTGGCAGATGGTGCTGCCGTGGTGGACGTGAATATGGATGACGGACTGCTGGATGCCAAGGCGGAAATGGTGAACTTCCTCAATATGATAGCGGCAGAACCTGAGATTGCCAAGGTGCCTGTGATGATTGACTCCTCGAAGTGGGATGTGATTCTTGCCGGACTGAAGTGCTGTCAGGGTAAATGTATCGTGAATTCCATCTCCCTGAAGGAGGGTGAAGAAGTTTTCCTCTCCCATGCACGTGATGTGATGCGCTATGGTGCCGCCGTCGTGGTGATGTGCTTCGATGAAGTGGGACAGGCCACTACCTATGAGCGACGTATCGAGATTGCCGGGCGTGCCTATCACCTCCTGGTAGATAAACTGGGGATGAATCCGCTCGATATCATCTTCGACCCGAATGTGCTTGCCATCGCTACGGGTATGGAGGAGCATGATAATTATGCCGTGGAATTCATCCGTGCCACCGAGTGGATTCATCAGAATCTGCCTGGAGCACATGTCAGTGGTGGAGTCAGCAACCTCTCGTTCTCGTTCCGCGGCAATACGTATATCCGCGAAGCGATTCATTGTGTATTCCTGCATCATGCCCAGAAGGTGGGTATGGACTTTGGTATCGTAAATGCCAAGGCAAGAATGGATTATGATAAAATACCTAAAGAACAGCTCGAACTCATCGAGGATGTGGTATTGAACAGAAGAAAGGGTGCTGCCGATGATCTCATCGAACTGGCTGCCGAAATCAAGGCGAAGGCTGATGCGGCAAAGGCTGCTGCCAAAGCGGGCGGTGCGCCTGCTCCGAAGCCTGCTGCTCCAGAGTGGCGTAAGCAGGAGGTGGAGGAAAGATTGAAGTATGCCCTGCAGAAGGGTATCACTGAGTTCCTGCAGCCTGATATAGACGAGGCATTGCAGAAGTATCCGCATGCCGTGAACGTCATCGAGGGACCGCTGATGGATGGTATGAACCTGGTGGGTGAGCTCTTCGGTAAGGGCGAGATGTTCTTGCCGCAGGTGGTGAAGACGGCACGAACCATGAAGGCTGCCGTTTCCATCCTCCAACCTCATATCGAAGCAGAGAAGCAGGGTGGAAGTACTTCTGCCGGAAAGATTCTGATGGCGACCGTAAAGGGAGATGTGCATGATATCGGTAAGAATATCGTGTGTGTGGTGATGTCGTGCAACAACTATGATATCATCGACCTGGGCGTGATGGTACCTGCCGAGCAGATTGTGAAGAAGGCGATAGAAGAGAAGGTGGATGCCATCGGCTTGAGCGGCTTGATTACTCCATCACTGGAAGAGATGGTTCACACTGCCCAGGAGATGCAGAAGGCAGGCTTGCGTATCCCGATCATGGTGGGAGGCGCTACCACGAGCGAATTGCATGTGGCATTGAAAATCGCACCGGTGTATGATGGACCGGTTATCTGGGTGAAGGATGCTTCGCTGAATGCCGGTATCTGCGCCCGATTCCTCAATGAGGCGGAATGTCCTAAGTTTGTAGCTGAACTTGATGAGCGATACGAACGCTTGCGCAATGAGTATCATGAACAGCAGGCGAAGATTGCCTCGCTGGAAGAAGCCAGAAAGAACAAATTAGATTTGTTTTAAATCGGATAAAAAAGGTATTAGTAAATAGGATAATATGATCAAAACAGTTATTTTTGATATGGGTGGTGTCGTGATCACCCTCGACGAGAATGAGGCAGGCAAACGCTTTGTTGAGTTAGGTATGAAGGAGTTTGCCGAGAAGATGGATCCTTATAAGCAGTCGGGCTTGAATGGCGATCTGGAAGAAGGAAAGCTTTCCGAGAAGGAGTATCGCCGTCAGGTAAGCGAGAAGGTGGGTCGAGAGGTGAGCTTTGAGGAGCTGCAGCATTGCTGGCTGGGCTATATGAAGGAGGTGCCTGCCCGCAAGTTGATGACCATCAGAAATCTCAAGAAGCAGGGATATCGCGTGGTCTTGCTCAGCAATACCAATCCATACGTATCGGCTTGGACGGATAGTGCGGATTTCTCTGGCGACGGTCACCCTATCGGTGATTATTTCGATGCCATGTATCGCAGCTATGAGGTGAAATATATGAAGCCGGACGAGAATTTCTTCCGTTACGTGATGGCTCAGGAAAAGGCGTTGCCGGAGGAATGTCTCTTTATTGATGACGGCGCCCGTAACTGCTGTGCGGCTTCTGAGGTAGGGCTCTTTACCTATTGTCCGCAGAACGGAGAAGACTGGTGCGATAAAATCTACGATTATTTGAAGTAATGATTTATGGTGATTATTTACAGTCTAACTGCAAATAATTGCCATTTTATTTTGCATTCTGCAAGAAATAATGTACTTTTGCACTCGCAAATATTAAATAATTAGACAATGGTTAAGAAGAAAAGATGGCATTGTCTGCCTGGTCAGCCTGTTACAGAGCTCGACAAGCAGGTGATGTTTTGGGAAAATAAGGGTAAGCTTGTGCCTACCCGCGACTTGATTAAGACTCCAGAACAAATAGAAGGCATCCGCAAGAGTGGTGTCGTGAATACAGGTTGTCTCGATGCTGTTGCCGAGATGATCCGTCCGGGTATCAATACTCAGCAGATCGATGACCTCTGTATGCAGTATTGCAAGGATCATAATGCGATTCCTGCCTGCCTCAATTATGAGGGTTATCCTAAGAGCGTATGTACATCCATCAATGAAGTGGTATGTCATGGTATTCCTAAGGAAGAGGATGTGCTCGAAGAGGGTGACATCATCAATGTGGATATGACTACCATCGTGGATGGTTACTATGCAGATGCCAGCCGTATGTTCATCGTTGGCGGCAAGACAACTCCGGAAAAGGAGCAGTTGGTTCGTGTTGCCAAGGAGTGTCTTGAGATTGGTATGGAGGCGGCTAAGCCTTACTCTTTTGTAGGTGATATCGGTCATGCCATCGAAAAGCATTGCAAGAAGTATGGTTATGGTGTCGTCCGTGACCTCTGTGGTCATGGAGTAGGCTGCCAGTTCCATGAGGAGCCTGAGGTTCTTCATTATGGTCATAGAGGAACTGGTATGTTGCTCGTGCCTGGTATGGTGTTTACTATCGAGCCAATGATCAATATGGGAACCTGGCAGGTGTTCATCGATGCCGATGATCCATACGGATGGGAGGTAATTACCGGTGACGAAAAGCCATCTGCTCAGTGGGAGCATACACTCGTGATGACTGAGACGGGTGTGGAGATTCTTACACATTAATATATATGGGCTTAGCCCTTAGTAATTATGGAAGAAAAAAAGGATATATATATATTAGGTATAGAGAGCAGTTGCGACGATACCTCAGCCGCAGTGCTCAAGAATGGAGTATTGCTGAGTAACGTGACTGCTTCTCAGGAAGTGCACCGTGCCTATGGTGGCGTGGTGCCTGAGCTTGCTTCCCGAGCTCATCAGCAGAATGTGGTGCCTGTGGTAGATCAGGCTATCGCCCGTGCGGGCATCAAGAAGGAAGATTTGTCTGCCGTTGCCTTCACCCGTGGACCGGGCTTGATGGGCTCTCTGCTCGTGGGTGTGAGCTTTGCCAAGGGCTTTGCCCGTTCGCTCAACATCCCGATGATTGATGTCAATCACCTGCAGGGTCATGTGATGGCTCATTTCATCAAGGAAAGCGATGATGACCAGAGTGCACCTCCATTCCCATTTATCTGTCTTCTTGTGAGCGGTGGAAACTCGCAGATTGTGAAGGTGAATGCCTACAACGATATGGAGGTTCTCGGTCAGACTATCGATGATGCTGCCGGTGAGGCGATAGATAAGTGTGCCAAGGTGTTGGAGTGGGGCTACCCAGGTGGTCCTGTTGTAGATAAGTATGCCCGCCAGGGTAATCCGAAGGCTTTCAGCTTTGCTGAGCCACATATCCCTGGACTGAACTATAGCTTCTCTGGCTTCAAGACCAGTTTCCTCTACAGCTTGCGCAAGTGGGTAGCTGCTGATCCGGATTTTGTGGAGAAGAACAAGTTTGACTTGGCTGCGAGCATTGAGTTCACCATCGTGGATATCCTGATGAAGAAATTGCGCATGGCAGTGAAACAGACAGGAATCAAGCATGTGGCTGTGGCTGGTGGTGTGAGTGCCAACAATGGTCTCCGCAATGCCTTCCGTGATCATGCCAAGCGTTTTGGCTGGACCATCTACATACCAAAGTTCAGCTATACCACAGACAATGCGGCTATGATTGGTTGTGTAGGTACCTTCAAGTATCGTGATGGCGATTTTGCCACCATCGATCTGCCTGCATATAGTAAAGTAACATTTAAGTAAACAGGAATTCTTATGGAATTTGAAACAAAGATATTAAGCAAGGGCATCCAGGAGATGCTCTACAATAGTGACAAGACAGTGGGCACAGCCGAGAGCTGCACAGGCGGTCGTATCGCCGAAGCGCTTATCTCTGTGCCAGGTGCCAGCAATTACTTCAAGGGCGGTGTGGTAAGTTATACCAATGAGGTAAAAGAGAATCTTCTCGGAGTGAGCCATGAGCTTCTGGAGGAGAAGACGGCCTTCTGCGAGGAAGTAGCCAAGGAGATGGTGCTTGGTGCCATCAAAGCCCTGAATGTTGATTTCGCTATTTCGGCAACAGGTGTATCGGGACCTACAGGTGGTACTCCATCTGCGCCAGTGGGTACAATCTTCGTTGGCTTTGGTAGCAAGGATGATGTTCGCGTGGTGAAACTCACGGAGGATTTCGGTCGCGATATCAATCTTGCAATTGCCACAAATACAGCACTTAAGGGTATGCTCGATTTCCTGAAAGAACATGCTGAAGATTTGAAAAAAGAGGCATAAAATGCTAATTTAGAGCCATAAAGTATTAATAATCCTTAAAAGATAGCGTTCTTTTAGGGATTATTTTGTTATTACCGAATTATTTTGTAATTTTGCACTCTGTTTGGAATAGGTATCAATTAACGAATTACAAAATTAAAGATAGAAATGTCTAAAATTTGTCAAATCACAGGTAAGAAGGCACAGTTAGGTTGCAATGTGTCTCACTCAAAGCACCGTACAAAGAGAAGCTTTGACGTTAACCTCTTCAGCAAGAAATTCTACTATGTAGAAGAGGGTTGCTGGATCAGCCTCAAGATCAGTGCTGCTGGTCTTCGTCTTATTAACAAGGTAGGTCTCGATGCTGCTTTGAATCAGGCAGTAAAGAAGGGCTACGTAGATTGGAAGGACATTAAAGTTATAGGAGAATAAATATCATGGCAAAGAAAGCAAAAGGTAATAGAGTACAAGTTATCCTCGAGTGCACTGAGCATAAGAACAGTGGTATGCCAGGTACAAGCCGTTACGTGACTACAAAGAATCGTAAGAACACTCCTGAGCGTCTTGAGTTGATGAAGTACAACCCAATCCTTAAGAAGATGACTCTTCACAAGGAGATTAAGTAAGCTCGCTTACAAGTTTATAAACAATTTTATCAATTTTAATAGACTATGGCAAAGAAAGCGGTCGCTACCCTCCACGAAGGTAACATGGATGGTCGCGCATACACAAAGGTTATCAAGATGGTTAAGAGCCCTAAGACTGGTGCTTACGTTTTCGATGAGAAGATGGTACCAAACGAGGCTGTTAAGGATTTCTTCAAGGACTAATCTGGTTGCATAGGCATTCAGACTAGCGTTCTCTTGGAGACTCGCATAAATACAATAAGGTCGCAATACTCTTATTAAAGGGTATGCGGCCTTTTTTGTTTTTGTTACAGAAGCTCTTTTTTTCGTATGAATATATATTTCTTTCTTTTTTCTTTTGCTATTTCAAAATAAAAACGTAACTTTGCACAGAATAAGTGAAATGTCCGCTTTTGCAGAAAAGGGGATATATATAATGTTTTTAAAGAAGAAAGGAACAAAATAAGATGCCGTTAAGATTACCGGATAAACTTCCAGCTATTGAGCTGCTGAAGCATGAGAATATTTTCGTGATGGATGAGAGTCGTGCACATAATCAGGAAATCAGACCGCTGAAGATTTGTGTGCTCAACCTGATGCCGCTTAAGATCACGACAGAAACTGATTTGGTGAGATTGCTCTCCAATACGCCTCTGCAGTTGGAGGTTTACTTCATGAAGTTGAAGAGCCATACTCCAAAGAATACGCCGATAGAACACATGATGATGTTCTATAAGGACTTTGCGGAACTGTCAAAACAGAAGTTTGACGGTATGATAGTGACGGGTGCTCCTATAGAGACGATGGAATATGAGGAGGTGGAGTATTGGCCGGAAATCCAGGAGATATTCAATTGGGCACGTACCCACGTTACCTCTACGCTGTATATCTGCTGGGGTGCGCAGGCTGGACTCTATCACTTTTATGGTGTTCCAAAATATCAGCTTGATAAAAAGAAGTTTGGTATCTTTCCTCAGAAACCGCTTGATCCGTCACTCCCTATCTTCCGTGGTTTTGATGACATCTTCAATATGCCACACAGCCGCCATACAGAGGTGCGCAGGGAAGACATCGAAAAAGTGCCGGGACTGGATATTATCGCAGAATCTGCAGAGAGTGGCGTGAGTATCGTAATGGCGAGGGGTGGACGCGAATTCTTCGTGACAGGTCATCTGGAATATGCGCCTAACACGCTTGATAAGGAGTATAAAAGAGACATGGGTAAGCGAGACGACGTAGAATTGCCAGAGAACTATTACTTCCATGACGATCCGAATGAGGCACCTTTGGTAACATGGCGTGCCCATGCCAACCTGTTCTACAGTAACTGGATCAACTATTACGTTTATCAGGAAACTCCTTATAACATTGAGGATATTCAATAAGGTTGGAGTCGTAAAAAGAACTAAGATAGGTTAGGAAATGAATGATATTGAAGCAAAGAAGAAAAAAGAAATACACTTGACGGAGCTAGAGCTTCTTGCCCCAGCCAAGAATCTGGAGTGTGGTATCGCTGCTATCGATCATGGTGCCGATGCGGTGTATATAGGTGCACCACGCTTTGGAGCCCGCGCTGCTGCTGCCAACTCGCTGGAGGATATCAAGAAACTCTGTGATTATGCCCATCAGTTTCGTGCCAAGGTTCACGTGACGGTGAATACCATCATCTATGAAAATGAGATGGAGGATACGCTGAAGATGATTGGCGAGTTGGACCGTATTGGAGTGGATGCACTCCTGTTGCAGGATATGGGTGTTCTCTGGGATGTAAGAGCCAATCAACTATGGCATCGCGAGTTGCATTCCAGCACGCAGTGTGATGCACGTTCTGCAGACAAGGTTGCCTGGCTGTCAACGCTTGGATTCGATAGAGTGGTCCTTGCCCGTGAACTTTCTCTTGATGAAATCAGGGAAATCCACAGGAAAAATCCTTCTACGCAGTTGGAGGTCTTTGTGCATGGTGCGCTTTGTGTTAGTTATTCGGGTGTATGCTATGCTTCGGAAAAATGTTTCGGCCGTTCTGCAAACCGTGGTGAGTGTGCTCAGTTCTGCAGAATGAAATTCAATCTCATAGATTCCAATGAAAATGAAATAGAGCATGACCGTCATCTGCTGTCATTGAAGGATCTCTGCCAGATAGATCATCTGCAGGAACTTGCTGATGCGGGTGCAACTTCTTTCAAGATAGAAGGACGCCTGAAGGATGTAAACTATGTGAAGAATGTTGTGGCAGCCTATAGTCGGAAACTCGATGAGCTTGTTGCTGCCAATCCGGATAAGTATTGTAGAGCATCATTTGGTCGTGCTATCCATACGTTCCAGCCTAACTTGAAAAAGACATTCAACAGAGGATTTACCAACTATTTCCTCAATGGGCGACAGCCGGACATCGCTTCTTTTGATACACCGAAGGCGATGGGCGAGTATGTTGGTAAGGTCAAGGAGATAAGAGGCAATGTTTCCTTCAACGTGGCGACAGTGGCAAGCTTTGCCAATGGTGATGGTCTCTGCTTTATCAACGACGAGAAAGAGCTGGAGGGATTCCGCGTAAACCGTGTGGAAGGTAATCGACTCTATCCGCTTCGTATGCCGGAGCATCTGCGCCCAGGCATGGCTCTCTATCGTAATAATGACCAGGCTTTCGAGAATATTCTATCAAAGAAAACTGCGAGCCGCAAGATACCTCTCCATATCAGAGTTACGCCTCAGTATTCTGAATCCGGTGCTCTTCAGCAGGTGTTGATTGAGATTGGTGCTTCGGTTAATGTTCCTCAATTAGACTCAATGACAACAGAAGGCTTCTTGGAGAAGCATCTCTTTTACAAGATTGACGAGTATTCTTATGACTTTGAAGCACCGTTGGAATTGGCAAGGCGTCCGCAGGGTGATAACATCAGACAGCAGTTGAGCAAGATGGGTAATACGATATTTGAGTGTGATGAAGTTGTTCTTGCGGGAGATCTTGAGAATTATTTCATTCCAAATAGTGTATTGTCTGAAATTCGTAGAGATTTGATTGAGACGGCGACAGAAGGAATTCAGAATATTGTAGATAGATCCTTGGTGAAAGGCGTGGTGGAAGAGATATTCTCTGCACCTTATCAGCTGAGTCAGGCTGGTGAGCACGAGTTGAACCCGGAGGAGTTTGTATGGCAGCCTGCCTATGGCAAATGGCCATATCTCTATAATATCGCTAACCGCAGTGCTGAGCATTTCTACAAGGCGCATGGCATGAAGCATATTGAATCTGCATTTGAGGTTGAGCAACCTAAGGGAGAATCCCTCATCATGCAGTGCCGCCATTGCATCCGCTACTCTTTGGGCTATTGTGTAAAACGAGGAGGCAAGAAGCCGCAATGGAAGGAGCCTCTGTTCCTGGAGCTGGGCGATGGCAGAAGATTCCGATTGGAATTCAACTGTGCAGAGTGCCAGATGAATGTCTATAGCACAAAATAAAAACGTAACGGGTTTTGCAACCCAAAATGAAGAATGAGAATAAAACTGATGATAAGAATGATGGTATGTATGTTGGGCATCTGTTTGATGCTCAACAGCTGCTATCATCGTCATAACTCCCATCAACAGCATGCAGCCATGCTGGAGTACAGTGACCGTCAGTTGGATTCTATCTCATTCTCTACCACCCACCATTACACCAACAAATATAACTTTATGGTGTTTAAGGATTCTATCCATTTGATGCGACAGCAACCAGAAGAATTGGTGAGTGGTCTTTCGGTAGATTCATTCTCTGTCAAAAAGAACCAGCTTCTGGTTGTGACAGATATCCGTATGGTGCCACAAGACAGCATAGACTCTGTATGGGTGCAGCTTGCCACTGAAGATAACAGGTTTGGATGGAGTAGGGAATCGAGATTGCTTCCTCAGGTAGTACCGGATGATCCTATCTCTGAATTCATCATGACTTTCAGCAATGTCCACCTGCTCATTTTCCTGGTGGTCATCGTAGTCATCACTTTGGCTTATCTGGTAAGAAAGGTATTTCATAGCAATGCCAAGATTGTGCATTTCAATGATATTGATTCGCCGTATCCTCTTGCTCTTGTGCTTCTGGTATCCATCTCGGCAGCCTTTTATGCCTGGATTCAGACTTTTGAACCAGAGATGTGGCGACAGTTCTATTTCCATCCGTCATTGAATCCTTTTGCGGTACCTAAGGTGTTGGGAGTATTTCTTGCCTTGGTATGGAGTATTCTCATTGTGGGACTGGCATGTGTCGATGAAGTTTATCATCGTCTTCCGTTTGGTGAAGCCCTGTTGTATCTGGGCGGTCTGGCAGGTGTATGTGCACTCGATTATATCATTTTCAGTGTTTCCACCTTATATTATATAGGCTACATCCTGCTGGTGGCATACATTTGGTTTGCCGTCAAGTCCTATCGCAGGGGGAATTCCTAATAAATAAGGATTTTGGGTGTCAGGAAAAAGCAGTACCTTTGCACCCGTTATGAAAAAAGATATAATAAATAGGAAAATGGTAGCATTGGCGCTGGCTTCTTCAGTTGCGCCAATCTCCTTGTGGGCTGGTACAAGCAATGTCTTGTCCCTTGATAATAAAAGAGTAGATAACGCTGATTTCAAAGTATTCACTGATAGCAGTAAGGTTTTTGATATCGACGAGGTGGTTGTGGTTTCACAACCGAAAGAGAACTATCGCCTTCGCCAGCAGTCACTCAGCAGTACTTCTGTCGGTGGATTTCAGATACAGAAACTAGGCACCCGCGATTTGCGAGAGCTTTCTAGTTATATCCCTAATTTTGTAATGCCTAACTATGGCAGCCGTCTTTCCAGTGCTATGTATGTGCGTGGCATTGGCAGTAGGGTGAACAGTCCTGCGGTAGGTATCTATCTGGATGGCATCCCGGTGATGAGCAAGTCTGCCTTCAATCTTCATCATTATCAGACTTCCCGTATTGATGTCTTGCGTGGTCCTCAGGCAACTCTGTATGGTCAGAATACGGAGGGTGGACTGGTGCGCATCTATTCTCGCAATCCGTTTGAATATGAAGGAACTGATTTGAAGTTGAGTTATGGTTCCCGATATTATAGAAATGTGGAGTTGGCTCATTATCACCGTATCAATGACCATCTGGCGTTTACGGTAGCAGCCTTCAATGATGCACAGAAGGGATTCTTCAGAAATACGAATACCGGCAACAGAGCCGACAAGTATGATGAGGCTGGAGGAAAGATTGTGCTGAAGGCAAAGCTCAACAGAGGATGGAACGTAGATCTTCTCGCCAACTATCAGTATGTTGACCAGAATGGTTTCCCTTATGGCAAGCTGGATTTGGAGACAGGCAAGGCTTCGCTTCCTTCCACCACCTTCGACGGAACCTATTTGCGTCATTCCTTTATCTCGGGTGTTACCGTGAATCATACAGGAGCAGATTATAGCTTTGCTTCTACCACAAGCTATCAGTATCTGAAGGATAAGATGAGTATGGATCAGGATTATCTTCCTACCGATTATATGAGCATCCTGCAGGAGCAGCTCCAGAACTCGCTTACCCAGGAATTTACCTTGAAGAGTAATCGCGCTGTGGGCGGTTTCTGGAATTGGACCGCTGGTGGCTTCTTCTCTTATCAGTGGCTGAAGACCAATGGACCGGTCTTCTTCAATGAGGGTATGACCCAGCCTATCGGCAATGCTATCCAGAAGCAGATGTATAATGCGATGGTCAATGCGATGGCACAGAAGATGATAGCACAGGGTATGCCGGAAAAGGCTGCCAAGGCTGCAGCTGCCAAGGCTATTGAGAAGGCTGGAGGCGTATCCATGAATGTGAATATGGGTGCACCGGGATTGTATCATACACCTCAGTGGAACCTGGGATTCTTTCATGAGAGCAACTTCAATATCACCGATCGCCTTACTGCCACCTTGGGCTTGCGCTATGACTTGATGCATACTGCCATCCATTATGATGCCAGTGCCTATATGCAGATGAGTGCCAATGTAATGGGAAAGAAGGCTACCTATGTCTTGGATTCTTCGCTGGATCATGAAGTAAGTGACGATTATAGCCAGCTTTTACCGAAATTCGGTCTTAATCTGAAGATTGATGAGCTGGGCAGTAATGTGTATGCTACTGTAAGCAAGGGCTATCGTGCAGGTGGATATAATATCCAGATGTTCAGCGATGTGCTACAGACCGAACTGAACGCCAATCGTAATCAGGCAATGCGTGGGGATTATCATATTCCGCATACCGAGGAGGATTATCAGCGTATTGATAAGACCATCGCCTACAAGCCGGAGACTTCCTGGAATTATGAGGCAGGTGCTCATCTGAATCTCTTCGATCACATGCTGCATTTTGACTTGAGTGCTTTCTATATGAAGGTAACCAACCAGCAGCTCTCTGTCATGGCGGGTAATTATGGCTTCGGACGTATGATGGTGAATGCCGGAAAGAGTCACAGCTGTGGTATTGAAGCAGCTTTGAGAGGACAGCTTTTCGATGGTAAATTTGATTGGGCTATGAGTTATGGTTATACTCGCAGCAAGTTTGATAAGTATGTGGATGGAGAAGGTGAGGATGCTGTGGACTATAAGGGCAAATACGTTCCTTACGTGCCACAGCATACAATGGCTGCGATGGCAGACTATCGTCTCACAGACTGGCTGACCCTCGGTGCAAACGTGAATGCACAAGGCAAGACCTATTGGGACAATGCAAATACTTACTCCCAAAAGCTGTATGCAGTATTGGGAGCACATATTGATTTGAATTTCAAGGCTTTCAATGTAAGTTTCTGGGGTAGAAATCTCACAGACACCAATTATAATACCTTTGCGGTAGATAATTCGGCTACAGGCACGAAAGAATATTTTGCCCAGCGAGGCAATCCTTTCCAATGTGGTGTGGATGTGAGATTCCATTTCTAGTAATCGCTATTCGTTATTGTCGTATCCGTCTGGGATTTTCTTTCCCAGAGCGAGTGCGGCAATAACTTTAGCCCCCGATTTTTCTAGTTTTTCAGCAAATCGAACAATAGATCCTCCTGATGCAATAATGTCATCGAAGAGGATCACTTGTTTTCCCTGGAAGAATGTTTCATCTAGATGAAGTGCATCCACTTCATCTCCATCCTCATCTTTTGTAGTTGTGAAACTGAATGCGTTGTAGGCATTCTGCATACCTGTTGCCGCACATACCTGTTCGCTGAACTTGCGGAATCTGCGTTCAGTATGCTTTCGGGTTGAGGCTGGTAGGCAGACCAGAGTGAGTTGTGAAAGGGTAGGGAGTGAGTTTGTGGCTCCCTCTTTTTCAGAGAATACCGCTTTTAGGAAAGAAGACACCAGGTCGATGGCCTTATCGACAGCTTGCTGGTGGTCTATCTCGGTAGTGAGTTCCGAGTTACCCTTGAAGTTGACGATGAGGTCGCGCTTTTCCCATTCTTCTGCTGAAAGCTCGAAGGTGCCGAACGCGCTGAAAGCAGCGTAATCTACTAGCCAATTGTAGTGAAGGCCATTGCTGAGGCAAGGCCATGATGCGATGTTAATGCTTTTTTCTGCCATAGACAAGATGTTTATAATCGTTCTTCTTTATAGTTTTCTTGAATAGATATTGCTTCCGTTGTCTTTATAGATCAGTACAAAAGTATGAATATTTTTTGAAATGTCGGCATAAAATAGCTTTTTTTTTCATTTTAGACTATTTTTTAGCAGATTCTACTTTGATTTTAACAAGATTTCTAGTAACTTTGCACCCCGAAACCTGTTGGGCTTCACGTTTATGGTATGAATAATCATGATTTTTAAAAAAAACAACAAATGACGAGAAAAACAAAAATGCATGAGTTGCGCGACTACATCATTATCGGTCTGGCAATGGTAGAAGGTAGTATCGGACTCAATTTATTCCTCCTCCCTAATCATATCACGATGGGTGGAGTAGGCGGTATCGCCTCTATCTTCTGTTGGGGATTTGGCATTCCTGCCTCGGTCACTTATCTGGCGCTCAACGTATTTTTGCTGTTGATAGCATTCCGTATCCTGGGTTGGAAATTCTGTGCCAAGACGATTTATGGTGTAGCAATCTTTGCTGCGGTGACTCGCTTCATAGAGATTCATACGGTAGGTATGACGCCTTTGCTTCACGATCAGCCTTTTATGGCGACAGTCATCGGTGCCTTCTTCATGGGAAGCAGTGCTGGATTGGGTCTTGGATGTAATGGTTCTACCGGAGGCAGTGATACGGTGGCTGCAATGATCAATAAGTACTATAACATTTCTCTGGGACATGCCATCATGGTTTGCGACTTGCTCATCATTACCAGTTCTTATCTTGTGCTTCGCTCCTGGGAAATGGTGATTTATGGTTATGTGTGCCTGTTCGTTGTTTCGCTTACAGTTGATCATGTTGTCAACGCCATGCGCCGTTCGGTACAGTTCTTTATCATTTCTGACAAGTATCTGGAGCTGAGTGCTGCCATCAATACGACCGCCGAACGTGGATGTACGGTCATGGATGGTCATGGTTGCTATAGCGGCAAGGATGTTCACATGCTCTTTGTGCTGGCTAGACAGAGAGAATCGCAGAAGATATTCCGCCTGATTGATGAGATTGACCCTACTGCATTTGTGAGTCAGAGTTCTGTAATCGGTGTGTATGGTGAGGGATTTGATAGATTTAAGGTAAGCAAGAAGATTTCCTTGTCTAAAAGATAAGTTCGACCTGTACGGTTGAATTTACCCAATACGCCCTGAAAGGGCAGAAGCTCCTAGCCCAGGGCATCGCCCTGGGTAATTATGAACGCAAAACCGTCGCCCTGTAAGGGCAAAAGCTTTAAAAAACAGGCAATAAACAAAGCTTTTGCCCTTACAGGGCGTCTTGTTGATTGCTATTATACCCAGGGCGGTGCCCTGGGCTAGGAGCTTTTGGGCTTTCAGCCCGTTTCAACCATACTGTTCGCATTTTTTTTGTTCAGGTACCTGCTGATACCATCCTGTTCGTTTTTACTTCTTTCTTTCTGTTTCCTTGATGTAGCCGTGTCGGTAAGCATAGAGAAGTTCCTGGAGATCTTCTATCTGCTTGCGTAAATCCTGACCGATATCTGTATCTGCTACGAGCATTCTTCGATTGCTCATTTCTACAATCTGGGTGGTACTCTTGATGTCGGTACCGCGTGTGATGGCATCCTCGGCACTTGTGAAAGGTTCGTGCTGTACGAGCTGGAAACCGCGAGAGTGATAAACCAGGGTGTAGCCTGCTATACCCGTCTCGTTATGGTAAGCTTTGGAGAAACCACCATCAATCACCATCAGCTTTCCGTTTGCCTTGATAGGATTCTCTCCCTTTAGGGTTCTTACCGGAACGTGACCGTTGATGATATGGCGATTCTCGCCCTTCAGTCCGAAGGCATCCATGATATGGTCTATCACCTTCTCGTCGTCACGCAGCTTGAAGTAGTAGCCCTTTTCCTCTTTGTGCGTCTCCTTGTCGGCGATAAAATATCGCTCGAAGGTTGCCATCTTGCTCTTGTCGAAGAGCGGACTGTCTGGACCACACCAGAGATAGAGGAAGTAATCGATGGCATACTGTTTCTCGTCTGGGTCGGAATCCTGCTGGAATGCCGTGCGAATCTGCATTCCGGTATGATGCATCAGTTCCTTGCCGCTATACTTTTCTCCAGGACAAATCTCTACCTCTTTCAATGTTCCGTCTTCGTTGAGTGGACAGGAAGCATGGAAGAGCAGGTTGTTGTTGAAGATGGCATACATGCAGCCATGCTGCAGCATGGTTTTGATATGCTTGTGCAGTTTCTCGCATACCATAAATGAATGGTGCAGCTTCTGTATCAGGATTTCTTCTTCCTCGCTGAGCTTGTTCGGATTCTCCGGGTCGATGGTAGGGAAGTGGCATGTGGACATTTCGTATTCCTTGCCATCAATCTCTACGGTTCCCTTTTCGTAGTTTACGTACTCAAAGAGTCGTCTGCCGTCCATTTTCCATTCTGGATGCTTGGTGATGAGCTGACCTTCTATCTTGAATTGTATCACGGCAATAGCCTTGTGCATCAGAGATGTGAGTCGCTTGGTCTTGTCATCCATAGCGGCTGCACCACCTGTCATCTTTGGCAGGAATTCTTCGCAAGGATCATCACCGTAGGTATCCATCGCAAAGGTTGCCAATGGAATGAGGTTGATGCCGTAACCCTCCTCCAGGGTGGCGAGGTTGGCATAGCGCAGCGACAGTCGGATGACGTTGCAGATACAGGCATCATTGCCGGCTGCGGCTCCCATCCAGAGTACGTCGTGGTTGCCCCATTGAATATCCCAGCTATGATAGTGGCGCATCTTGTCGAGAATGATGTGTGCTCCTGGTCCGCGATCGTATATGTCGCCAAGTATATGAAGCTGGTCGATGGCGAGTCTTTGTATCACATTGGCAATGGCTACAATGAAATCGTCAGCACGTCCTGTAGAGATGATGGTATCTACGATGACATTCACGTATGCAGCCTTGTCGTGATCTTCCGTATGCTCGTGCAAAAGCTCCTGTATGATATAGGAGAAATCGCATGGCAGTGATTTGCGCACCTTGGAACGGGTGTACTTGCTTGACACATCACGGCAAACTGCCACCAGCTGGTGAAGGGTGATGTGATACCAGTCGTCTATATCTGATTCTCTTTGCTTTACCTGCTCCAGTTTCTGTTCCGGATAGTAGATCAGGGTGCAGAGTTCACGCTTGTCCTGTTCACGCAGGGTGTTGCCGAAGAGTTCGTTCACCTTACGCTTGATATTGCCTGATGCATTTTTCAGTACGTGCAGAAAAGCCTCATACTCGCCGTGAATATCGGCGAGGAAATGCTCTGTGCCTTTCGGCAGATTGAGAATAGCTTGCAGATTGATAATCTCCGTGCTAGCCTCAGCTATGGATGGAAACGACTGTGCGAGTAACTGCAGGTACCGCATGTCGTGATTGATATCATACTGTTTCATATTCGTAATCCTTAATGTTTGCGTCATTGTTTGCGTCAATAATTGATAAACCTAATGTTAATTGCTGAAACAACATTTCTGTTGATAAGTTATATTTCAGATGCAAAGTTACAGCTTATTCTTGAAAATAAAAAATCTTTCGGCATATTTTTTCGGAAATATTTTGTAGTTTCACTTTTTTGCATTACTTTTGCAAACGTGTAGGATGATAAGTCCGGTATCGGAATCGATTTCTGCCGGGCATCAATCCTCGCTTTCATATAAATAAAGATAATATCAATTATTCAATAGACTAGCAATATGAAACAAACAATTTTGGTAACTGGCGGCACTGGTTTTATCGGTAGCCACACAACAGTAGAGTTGCAGCAAGCAGGCTACAACGTAGTAATCGTTGATGACCTTTCAAACTCAAAGATTGAGGTTCTTGACGGTATCGAGAAGATTACAGGTATTCGTCCAGCTTTCGAGCAGGTTGATCTTCGTGACAAGGCAGCTACAGAGGCTGTGTTCCAGAAGTATCCTGCTATCGAGGGTATCATTCACTTTGCTGCCAGCAAGGCTGTAGGTGAGAGTGTACAGAAGCCTTTGTTGTACTACCGCAACAACCTGGTTTCGCTCATCAACCTGCTTGAGCTGATGCCAAAATATAACGTAAAGGGTATTATCTTCTCTTCTTCCTGCACCGTTTACGGTCAGCCTAAGCCAGAGAACTTGCCTGTAACTGAGGAGGCTCCTCATCAGAAGGCTACTTCTCCTTATGGTAATACCAAGGAGGTGAACGAGCAGATCATCGCAGACTATATCCATAGCGGTGCCAACATCAAGAGCATCGTCTTGAGATACTTCAACCCAATCGGTGCTCATCCATCTGCAGAAATCGGTGAGTTGCCAAATGGTGTGCCAAACAACCTGATTCCTTACGTAACTCAGACTGCTATGGGTATTCGCAAGGAGCTCACCATCTTCGGTAACGATTATGATACTCCTGATGGAACCTGCATCCGCGACTATATCTATGTAGTTGACCTCGCTAAGGCTCACGTTTGCGCTATGGCTCGTGTACTCGACAAGGAGACTGAACCAATTGAGTACTTCAATATCGGTACAGGTAACGGTAACTCTACTCTCGAAATCGTTGAGACATTCGAGAAGGCTACCGGCGTGAAGTTGAACTGGAAGTACGGTCCACGTCGTGAGGGCGATATCGAGAAGATTTGGGGCGATTGCACCAAGGCTAACGAAGTATTGGGCTGGAAGGCTGAGGCTAAGCTTGAAGATGTCTTGGCTTCTGCCTGGAAGTGGCAGCAGAAGCTCCGTGCCGACGGAATTATGTAATTACGGTTAAATATATATAAAAAGAAGGAACTTGGCATCTGGAATGATGGCAGGTTCCTTCTTTTTTTATATCTTTGCAGGAAAGTATTTTTTTACGTAAAAGAGCAGGAGTATGAATAAAAGTATACTTACCATATTGATGATGCCATGCATGATGTTTGCTGTGCCTATGGTTTCTTCGGCAAGGACAGGTGCTGAGGAAATGGTAGACATGGAAGTGCAGAAGATTTCCCTGACTTATTCCGGAGGCGTGATGCATATCACCGGAGCCAACAGTCAGATAGTTACCATCTACAATCTGGCTGGTGTCGCCGTGAAGTCTTTCAGGGTAGAGGGACAGGACAAGCGCTTTAACCTTTCTCTCTCTGATGGTGTCTATATCATCAAGGTAGGAACCTCCTTTACGAGAAAGATTCTGGTTAGGCGTTAACTGTTGACTTCTTTTATCATTCATATACGTTTCGTGAAAATACTTAGAATTTTGCCATTCCTGCTCTGTTGGGTCGTTCTGTCGTGTAAGCAGCATGAACCCAACGAAAATCAGAACTTGACGTTGGAATACTATCAGGAGCTGGTGAACCCAAACTATGCAATCAATTCTAAAAAGGTAAGGAGATTGATGGATAGCCTGATGAACAATGATTCGGGTTCTACTGTTGCCGACTTGCATACCAAGAGATATTATCGCAATCATGGAGGGTTCCTTTGGGTTGACCGCCATGGAATAGATCATCGTGCAGATACGCTGCTGATCTATCTGCAGAAGGTGGATGAAATGGGATTCAAGACTAAGCATTTCTATGTGAATCAGATTACTCAAGACCTGGAAAAACTCCACAGCTTGAATCTGGGGGAAGGCAACGAGGATATTAACCATGTGATGGCTCGTCTGGAATACAGGCTTACCAAGTCGTATTTGAGATATGTAGGTGGTCAGAGGTTTGGATTCGTCAATCCGTCATTCGTCTTGAATCGTCTAGACAGTATTGCTCCCAATCCATACGATTCCATCAAGCGACCAGTGAGATACCGTGGCCTTTTTGATGTGAAGATGCAGCATGCCAGTGATGCTTTTTTTCATCTTGCTCTTCAGCAGTTGAGAAGTAGGGTGGATGTTGGTGGCGAAGAAACTGAGAAAAGCAGATTGGCGGCATTCTTGAAGGATGTTCAGCCAAAGTCTCCTTTCTATTATACGTTGCAGGAAAAATTGAAGTCGGAAGGTCTTGACAGAAATCAGAGAATGAAGATTCTTGTGAACATGGAGAGATGCCGGTGGAGGGAGGCTGACAGTCCTGCCAGACATAAGAAGTATGTGCTGGTTAATATACCATCTTTTCATCTTTATGCCATAGATGAGCAGGATACGCTGTCGATGAAGATTGGATGTGGCTCTACCAAGACCAAGACACCGATACTGAACAGTTATATCAAGCGGATGGATCTGAATCCGAAGTGGTTTGTGCCTCGCAGCATCATGGTCAAGGATATGGTGCATCATGCTGGGAATCCGGCTTACTTCAATGCGCGCAATTACTATATCTCAGATCGTTCGACAGGTGAGGAAGTGAATCCGGCTCAGGTTACAAGAGCCATGTTGCTTTCCGGTAAGTATGGTGTGGTTCAGCGTGGTGGAAAGGGAAATTCGTTGGGAAGAATCATTTTCCGTTTCGATAATAACTTCTCGGTCTATCTGCACGACACATCGAGTCTGGCTGTTTTCAGCCGGGAAGACAGAGACGTTTCGCATGGATGCATAAGGGTAGAGAAGCCTTTCGAACTCGCTAAATTCCTGCTTCATGAGAAAAACGAAAAGCTTATCCAGCGAATCAACTATTCGATGACAGCCGATTCTCTGAAGATTAAGAAATTAGTGGTCGGATCTGTAAAGGTGGAACCGCAGATTCCGCTCTTCATCACGTATTACACGCTTTATCCATTTGCCAAGGGGGTGGTAAGCTATCCCGATGTCTATGGATATGATGGTGTGATATTTGAGCAATTAAAAAAATATCTATAGCCGGAAAGTAGGCAAGTAATAAGAATTAAAGAATTAGTATTATTAAATAGGAAAACTTCATGATACTCAGTGATTCTGAACTGGTAGAGATGCTTCGGGAACCACGCACCCGGCGAGAAGGATTCGCCGTGCTGGTTAAGCAGTATAGTGAAAAACTATACTGGAAGGTGCGTCGTATCGTGCTCAGTCATGAAGATGCTAATGATGTTCTTCAGAATGTATTCATCAAGGTATGGAGTAATCTGCAGAATTTTCAGGGAAAGTCTTCGCTTTCTACCTGGCTTTATCGTATTGCCATCAATGAATCACTCGATTTTCTGAGAAAACAAAAACTGGCAGATAAAGTAAGTGCTGATGAAGATGTTTCCGTGGCATCCAGATTGATGAGCGACGAATATTTTGATGGTGATGAAGTACAGGCCAGGTTACAGGAAGCGGTGGCAAGATTGCCTGAAGTGCAGAGGACGGTTTTTAATCTTAAATATTTTGAGGAAATGAAGTATTCTGAGATGAGTCAGATTCTCAATACCAGTGAAGGTGCACTGAAAGCTTCTTATCATCTGGCAGTGAAAAAAATAACAGAATATTTGCATCTGTTTGATTAAACCTTATGAGATGTAAATCGTCTATTAAAGTAAAAGAATAAAGGATATTGCAATATGATGAACGAAGAGAAAAAAATAAATGATATTTTCGGCAAGGAAAACCATTTCAAGGTTCCTGAAGGTTATTTCGATAACTTTGCAGAACAGATGATGGCAAAGATTCCTGAGCAGGAAATTGATACTCTTGAAGAGACTGATTGGGAACTTCAGGAGAATAAGGCTAAGTTCGTGCATTTAAGCCTCTGGAGACGTTTGCCTCTCAGAAAGATTGCTGCCGTCTTAGCCGTGACTGCTATGTTGGGTGGTGGTGTGCTTTACCAGCTTCAACAGTCAGAGAAGAAGCATCATGCTTTGGCGCATAACGAAACTCCAGCCATTGAGAGTTCACACGTCACAGACGGGGATGATGCTGCCTTTGAGCAGATGGCTGATTATACGATGATGGATAGTCAGGATTTCTATGCTCAACTTGTTGCGGAGAATTGATGTAGAATAGATTAAAAAAGACTTATAGATGAAAGAAGATAATAACAGCATGCATAGAACAAGACATCTAATCCTGATGATAGTGTCAGTTCTTGTGATGACCATGATGGGGCTGACCTGTCATGCCGAGAATTCTCAAGGTCAGCGTCCGCCATTTGACCCGAAGCGTTTTGAGGCAGAATTGGAGCAGTATATTACAATCCATGCGAGTCTCACTCCGCAGGAAGCAAGTAAGTTCTTCCCGGTTTACCGCCAGATGATGAAGAAGATGCGTTCTTGTTTTGATGAGATGCGTAGGCATCATTTCGTTAATCCGGCAGACGAGAAAGGTTGTGCTGAGGCTATCCGCCGCCAGGACGAGTTGGATATCGAAATGAAGCTGGTGCAGCAGGAATATCATAACCGGTTTATGTATATCCTGCCTGCCAGCAAGGTGCTTAAGGTCATCAAGGCAGAAGAGAAGTTCCATCGTCAGGCGTTTCAGAGAGCCAGACAGTGGCACCAAAATCACCCTAAGCATGTGAAAAGATAATGTATAAAGTCGCAAAGGTGTTATTTATAGTAACATTTTTGCGATTTTATTTTGTTGTTTCCCCAAATTATAGTAACTTTGCACATCAGAAACAAAAATATATAATATAATAAGGTATGTACAGAACACAAACTTGTGGAGAGCTTCGTCTCTCTGATGCTGGCAAGGAAGTTACACTTGCCGGATGGGTACAGCGCTCAAGAAAGATGGGTGGTATGACATTCGTTGACTTGCGCGACCGTTATGGTATCACACAGTTGGTTTTCAACGAGGCAGATGATAAGGCCTTGTGTGATGCTGCCAATAAGCTGGGTCGTGAATATTGCATCCAGATCAAGGGTACAGTTAGTGAGCGACAGAGCAAGAATCCTAAAATGGATACTGGTGATATTGAAATCCTGGTAAAGGAGCTGAATGTGCTCTCTCAGAGTCAGACTCCTCCTTTCACTATCGAAGATAATACTGATGGCGGTGATGATATTCGCATGAAGTATCGCTATCTCGATTTGCGCCGTCCTGCGGTTCGCAAGAATTTGGAGTTGCGTCATCGTATGTGTATCTTGATTCGCAACTTCCTCGATTCACAGAACTTCATGGAGGTTGAAACTCCTATCCTCATCGGTAGTACACCAGAAGGTGCTCGCGACTTCGTTGTTCCTTCTCGTATGAATCCTGGTCAGTTCTATGCTCTTCCACAGAGCCCTCAGACTTTGAAGCAGCTCCTGATGGTAGCAGGTTTCGACCGCTACTTCCAGATTGCCAAGTGCTTCCGTGACGAGGACCTCCGTGCAGACCGTCAGCCTGAGTTTACTCAGATCGACTGCGAGATGAGCTTCGTGGATCAGGATGATGTGATCGATCTTTTCGAGGAAATGGCTCGCCATCTCTTCAAGGAGATTCGTGGTGTGGAGCTTCCTAAGCTGGAGCAGATGACATGGCATGAGGCTATGCGCCGTTTCGGTAGCGATAAGCCAGACCTTCGCTTCGGTATGGAGTTTGTAGAGTTGAAGGATGCTTTCACAGGCAAGGGTAACTTCTCTGTATTCGATGAGGCTAAGTATATTGGTGGTATCTGTGTTCCTGGTTGTGCTGACTATAGCCGCAAGCAGTTGAACGAGTTGACCGACTTTGTAAAGCGTCCACAGGTAGGTGCCAAGGGTTTGGTATATATCAAGTATAATGCAGATGGTACAGTGAAGAGTAGCATCGATAAGTTCTACTCTCCAGAGGAGCTTGCAGAAATCAAGACGGTGATGGGTGCCAAGGATGGCGACCTTGTTTTGATTCTGAGCGGCGACAATGCCAATAAGACTCGTATCCAGCTTTGCTCTTTGCGTCTTGAGATGGGTGATCGTCTGGGCTTGCGTGACAAGAACGTGTTCAAGTGTCTTTGGATTATTGACTTCCCTCTCTTCGAGTGGAGTGATGAGGAGCAGCGCCTGATGGCAACGCACCACCCATTCACCATGCCAAATCCTGATGATATCCCATTGCTCGATGAACATCCAGAGCAGGTTCGTGCCAAGGCATACGACTTTGTCTGCAATGGTATTGAAGTGGGTGGAGGTTCTCTCCGTATCCACGATACTCAGTTGCAGGAGAAGATGTTCGAGGTTCTCGGTTTCACGCCAGAGCGTGCTGAGGCTCAGTTCGGCTTCCTGATGAACGCCTTCAAGTATGGAGCACCACCTCACGCAGGTCTTGCTTTCGGTCTTGATCGCTTCGTGAGCATTTTGGCTGGTCTCGACAGTATCCGCGACTGCATCGCATTCCCAAAGAACAATTCAGGTCGCGACGTGATGCTTGATGCTCCTTCAGAGCTGGACCCAAAGCAGCTTGATGAGCTGGAGATTAAGCTTGATTTGAAGGATTAATTATAAATTGCACTGCATTTATCTTGATGTAAGTCAAGAAATGCGGTGCAACTTCTTGTGTACAAGCACTTTTCTACTTTAAAATGCTAAAATTTAAATTATTTTTTTTAATTTTGCATCAGAATAATTAAGGAAATGCTTAAGAAACAAACATTTCTCAAAACAAATTATTACTAAAGACATGGTAGAAAAGAAAGCAACAACTAAGACAGCTGCCAAGAAGACAGCTACTAAGAAGGCTACAGCAGCAAAGACTGCTACAGCTACAAAGAAGACTTCTACAGCTAAGAAGGAAGTTATCTATTTGACTGCTGAGAACGCAGGTTTCCGTGCAGGTGATGTTTACCAGGCATTGGCAGCAGCAGAACAGTCTCTCTCTTTGGAGGAGGTTGCTAAGCAGGCAAAGATTAGTGTTGAGGATGCTATCCTTGGTATTGGATGGCTCTTCAAAGAGGGTAAGATTAAGGAAGAGGACAACAAGGTAGCTCTCGCTTAAATAAGAACCTTAAGAGTCGCAGTTTCTTAATTTAATGGAAGAAACTGCGGCTTTTCTGTTTTTTATTCACTTTTCTTCCTGTTTACTCTTCTTTCTGTTCACTTTTCTCTGTCTTTATTCAAATTTCTTTTCACCATAACCATCTAGCATAATTTATATGAATTTAGAACAAGAAATATTCAACGTTTTGGTACAAGCCGGAAGTCAAGGTCTCAAGTTGGAGAAGATTGTCCGTCATGTTTATAATTCTTGTAACTCGATTTTTACCCCTCTAGATTATAAATATGTGTATGGTTTTGTTTCTCAGTATCTTATTAAGAATTCCAAGAACCCAAGTTCTATCATAGAAAAAGGCAAGGGATATGGAGTTTACCGTATCAACTATAAGAGTTCGGCTATGCAGCAGCTGATGCTTGATTTCTCTTCTGCCTCTATACAGAAAGAGGAGGATGACTGCGAGAACAGCAAGCAATCGCAGGAACTTGATCTCTTTGGTAATTGATAGAAGTCTAGTAAGTTATCTAACTAAGTTACGTTATCTAACTAAGTTAGTTACGTTGTCTAATGAAGTTAGTTACGTTGTCTAACGAAGCTAGTTGCGTTGTTGTTAGAAGCAACGTAAGTTATCGAAAGGAGCAATAGAAGTTGTCCGAAGAAGCAATGGAAGGTGTCTGAAAGATTAATTCTTGTTTCCGGGGTCATAGTCTTTTCAAAGCGCACAACAGCTGTTGTGCGCTTGCATAACAGCTGATATGCGCTTGCACAACAGCTGATGTGCGATTGGAATACACCTGTTGGGCACCAACTTGTTTTTTTTCGTTTTCCTGATGGGGGAATCTGTCAGTTTGTTCGTATTATAATTGTATAATGAAATATGGAATGAGCATTTCTATCAAATGCATTTCTATACTTTAGGTTTAGTAATAACAAACAATTTTAAATAACGGACAAATGGCTAGAAGATATTTATTAGGTTTTGATGTGGGTTCAAGTTCTGTAAAGGCATCTCTTACAGATGTAGATAGTGGTGAGATTGTTGCTTCTGCATTCTATCCTGATCATGAAGCACCTATCATGGCAGTAAAGGCAGGATGGGCTGAACAGGATCCGCAAATGTGGTGGGACAATGCCAAGTTGGCTCTCAAGAAGATTATGGTGGAGTGTGGTGCCAAAGGTGAGGATATTCTTGCTATTGGTATTTCCTATCAGATGCATGGTCTGGTTTGTGTAGATAAGAACCAGCAGGTTTTGCGTCCATCTATCATCTGGTGCGATTCCCGTGCAGTTCCTTACGGCGAGAAAGCGTTCCATGATTTAGGTGAGGATCTCTGCTTGCGTAATCTGCTCAATTCTCCAGGTAACTTTACCGCTTCCAAACTGGCGTGGGTCAAGGAGAATGAACCTGAGCTCTTCGATAAGATAGATAAGATTATGCTCCCTGGTGATTATCTGGCGATGAAACTATCCGGTGAGGCTCAGACTACTATCAGCGGACTTTCTGAAGGTATGATGTGGGACTTCAAGGCAAAGAAACCAGCCAAGTTCCTGCTTGATTATTTCGGATTCGATGAGAGTATGCTCGCAGATATTGTTCCTACCTTCTCTGTACAGAGCGTAGTCTGCAAGGCTGCTGCCGAGGAACTTGGTCTGAAGGAGGGAACTCCTATCTCTTACCGTGCAGGTGACCAGCCTAATAATGCTGTCAGCCTGAATGTGTTCAATCCTGGTGAGATTGCCAGCACTGCAGGAACTTCCGGAGTAGTCTATGGTGTGCTCGGTGATGTCAATTACGATCCAAAGAGTCGTGTCAATACCTTCGCACATGTTAACTATACAACGGAACTCGACCGTCTGGGAGTGTTGCTTTGTATAAATGGTACAGGTATTCTGAATGCTTGGGTACATCGTAACATCACGCCAGATGTAAGCTATGCAGATATGAACGATATGGCAGCCGGTGTACCTATTGGCAGCGACGGTGTGAAGATTATTCCTTTTGGAAATGGAGCAGAGCGCGTATTGGAAAATCGTGAAGTGGGCTGTTCTATCCGTGGCTTGAGCTTTACCAAGCATAATCGTGCCCATATCGTAAGAGCTGCACAGGAAGGTATCGTGTTCAGTTTCTGCTATGGTATGGAGATTATGCAGCAGATGGGTATGGATATCAAGAAGGTTCATGCAGGAAAGGCAAACATGTTCCTCAGTCCTCTGTTCCGTGATACCCTGGCAGGTGTGAGTGGTGCAACCATCGAACTTTACGAGACCGATGGTAGTGCTGGTGCAGCCAAGGGAGCTGGTATTGGAGCCGGAATCTATAAGGATCACGATGAGGCATTTGCATCTCTTAAGAAATTGGCGGTAATTGAGCCTGATGAGGCAAATCGCAGTGCTTATCTTGAGGCTTATGCTGACTGGAAGGCTGAACTTGGAAAGCTCTAAGTTTTGCATTGATACTGGGATACGGGAAGTGCTCGAATAACACGAGTTTTTTCAAAATATGGTAAAGGATGGAATAATTTTCCATCCTTTATTTGTTTAAACCAATTATTTTTATTACTTTTGCGGAATATTATATAAAAAAGGTATAAATATGGCTCATAAAAATAATCATTTGGTAATTATGGCAGGTGGAGTAGGCAGTAGATTCTGGCCTATGAGTACCGTGGACAAGCCTAAGCAGTTTATTGATGTCTTAGGAACAGGTCGTACACTTTTACAGCTTACATTCGATCGTTTTGAGGGTGTCTGTGACCCGGAGAATGTTTGGGTAGTAACCAATAAAAAGTATGCAGCCTTGGTTCACGAGCAGTTGCCTGAGATTCCTGAGGGTAATATTCTGCAGGAACCATGCAGAAGAAACACAGCTCCTTGCATCGCCTATATCAGTTGGCGAATCAAGGAAAAGGATCCTCATGCAAATATTGTTGTATCTCCTTCTGATCATATCGTTACCAATGCGAACGAATTCAGAAGAGTGGTAACATCTGCCTTGAAGTTTACTGGTGAGACAGACAGCATTGTTACTTTGGGAATGAAGCCTACTCGCCCAGAGACAGGTTATGGCTATATTCAGGCTGATCTCCGTACCCCTTCAGCCCGTAACAAGGAAATCTTCCGTGTTGATCAGTTCAGGGAAAAACCAAATTTGGAGACAGCTACTCAATATATTCAAGATAAGAGTTTCTTCTGGAATGCCGGTATCTTCGTGATGAGTGCCGCAACCATCGTCAATGCCTTCCGTGTTTACCAGCCAAGCATTGCCAAGATTTTCGAGAGCATGCGCAGTATTTATGGTACAGACAAGGAGCAGGCTGAAATTGATCTGCGTTATCCTGAGTGCGAGAATATCTCTGTTGACTATGCTATCATGGAGAAAGCGGAGGAAATCTTCGTGATGCCTGCCGACTTTGGATGGAGTGACCTCGGTACATGGGGAAGCCTCCTGGCACAGAGCCATAAGGATATGTATGGCAATGCACTGATTGGAGATAATATCCAGATGGTGGAATCCAAGAACAATATCATTCATACCATGAATGAGAAGAAGGTTGTTATCCAGGGCCTGGATGGCTATATTGTAGCAGAGGAAGACGGAACGTTGCTTATCTGCAAATTGTCTGAGGAACAGCGAATCAAGATTTTCTCAGGTAGTGAGAAGTAATGATTGATATCTATATATACAAAAAAAACTCTCCATTGAAGGTTGAACCCCAATGGAGAGTTTTTTTGTATATATGTGCTTCTGAAAGAAGTTTATTTCTTCTTGATACCCTTATAGGCAATAAAGGCTACGATGACTACAGCCAATGCTAAGATGACATAACCAATCTCGTGGCTATATTGTACAGCCTGTTGATAAACGTCATGAGTCGTCTTATAATCGGTGTATTTGTAGATACCCCATCCGATGGTTGCCAAAACAGTGTTCCATACACCTGCACCGATAGTGGTGTAGAGCAGGAACTTGCCCACGTGCATTCCAGCCAATCCTGCAGGAATACTGATGAGCTGGCGAACGGCTGGCACCAATCTTCCAAAAATGGTAGAGGCTGCACCATGCTTGCGGAAATACTCCTCGGCTACTTCTACCTTTTGGCGGTCGATCAGGCACATGTGACCGATTCGGCTATCAGCAAAGCGATAGATGATAGGGCGACCTACCCATTTAGCCAAATAGTAGTTGATGAGGGCACCCAGGTCTGCACCGATGGTAGCAAACACGATGACCAGAATAAACGACATTCCGCTGTTTGGATCCATAGCTTTCCAGGCTGCAGGTGGAACAACCACCTCAGATGGAAAAGGAATGAAAGAGCTTTCGATTGCCATAAACAGTGCAACCACCCAATAATTCAAGTTATCCAGAATCCAAAGAAAAAGATCTGCAGTATTCATAATTATTAATTATATTACTTATTCTGCTTTGCCCAGGTATCCTTCAAGCCCACTGTCTTGTTGAATACTGGCTTCTCGTCTGTTGTGTCGAGGTCAGCCATGAAGTAACCGATGCGCTGGAACTGGAGATACTCTCCCGGCTTCTTGGTTGCAGCATACTCCTCTACATAGCATTCCTTGAAATCGTGGAAGCTCTCTGGGTTGAGCAGTTCACGGAAGTCGCGCTCATCAGCAGATGGGTTTTCGATGGCGAAGAGACGGTCGTACTCGCGTACTTCTGCCTTTACGCAGTGGTCGGCAGATACCCAGTGAAGAGTACCTTTTACCTTGCGGTTGGCACCTTCCATTCCGCTCTTGCTGATAGGGTCGTATTCTGCCTGAATCTCTGTGATGACACCGTTCTCGTCCTTGGTACAGCCTGTACACTTCACGATATAGGCATTCTTCAAGCGAACTTCCTTTCCAGGAGTCATACGGAAGAACTTCTTTGGAGCATCCTCCATAAAGTCGGCACGCTCAATCCAGAGGTTCTTTGAGAAGGTAATGGTATGTGTGCCATCTGCCTCGTTCTCTGGGTTATTGATTGCCTCCATCTCCTCGCTCTCACCCTCTGGATAATTGGTGATGACGAGTTTCACTGGGTCGAGTACGGCACTTACACGGCAAGCCTTCTTGTTTAAGTCCTCACGAACTGAAGCCTCCAGAAGAGCCATATCATTGAGGGCATCGAACTTGGTATAACCGATGCTGTCGATGAACATGCGGATACTCTCTGGTGAATAACCGCGGCGACGCATACCGCAAAGTGTAGGCATACGAGGATCATCCCATCCATTTACCAGGTGCTCATCTACCAGAGTATGGAGCTTACGCTTGCTCATTACTGTATAAGTGAGGTTCAAGCGGTTGAACTCAATCTGGCGAGGACGGTTATCGTTCAATACGTCATCGCTGCCATCCATCTCCTTCAGGAAGTCGACGAACTTGTCATAGAGTGGACGGTGAGGAACAAACTCCAAGGTACAGATAGAGTGGGTAACACCCTCGAAATAGTCGCTCTGTCCGTGTGCGAAGTCGTACATTGGATAAGCGTGCCACTTGGTACCTGTACGGTGGTGAGGAGTCTGGATGATGCGGTACATGATTGGGTCGCGGAAGTGCATGTTTGGATTAGCCATATCAAGCTTCGCACGAAGTACCATACTTCCTTCTACAGCCTCAGGAGTGTTCATTTTCTCAAAGAGAGCAAGGCTTTCCTCAATAGGACGGTCGCGATATGGGCTGGCAGTACCAGGGGTAGTAGGAGTACCCTTCTGGGCTGCAATTTCCTCTGCAGTCTGCTCGTCGACATAAGCATGTCCCTTCTTGATCATCCATACAGCAAACTCCCACAACTTCTCGAAGTAATCGGAAGCATAATAGATGTTGCCCCACTTAAAGCCGAGCCACTGGATGTCTTGGAGGATATTTTCTACGTATTCGTTGTTTTCCTTACTTGGGTTGGTGTCATCAAATCTGAGGTTGCAGACACCCTTGTATTTTTCGGCTACACCGAAGTCCATGCAGATGGCCTTGGCATGACCGATGTGAAGATAGCCGTTAGGCTCTGGTGGAAAACGGGTCTGGATTCGACCAGCGTTCTTACCTTCCTTGAGGTCTTCCTCAACCAACTGTTCTACGAAAGAGATGCTCTTTGTTTTCTCCTCGATTTTGTTTTCTTCATTAATTGCCATATTCTATAGAATTACTTTATTATTTTCTAAAACCAGTATTTTTCTCGTTTGATGGTGCAAAGATACAAATTTTATTATAAGTACGGAAATTCTTAGGCTCGAAATTTAAGAAGAAATGTAGGAAAGTAAGAAAATATGTTTTCTGAGGGGGAAAATATAGTGAATAACAGTTAAAGAAAGCGGCTAAAAATACAAAGAAAGCGCCTCCACACCATGTGGGGGCGCTCAGCTTATGATGAATATGTATCAGATGGAAGAATTACTTCTTCTCTTCTACTGCCTTTCTGTAAGTCTCGTTCTTAACGATGAGAGTTCCTTCTTCTGTATCAACAGATACCATATCCTTTACTTCTGCATCGAGACCCTTGCGGATGAGGTTGATGTTGGCAGATGGACCCTGTGGCTTGACATCCATATCCCACTTGAAGTAGTCCTTGTCAAGACCAGTGGTCTTTACAGTAAAGTCTGCGTTGACAGTAATGATGCGCTTTCCGTCAGCACTCTTGTATTCACCAGCAACAGCCTGCTGGAATGCTGAGTCTGTAACCACCTCTTCTGCCTGAGTTGCAGGGGCTGCAGCTGGTTTCTTTTCTGTGCATGCTGTGAAGGCAAGCATACCCATGGCAATAGCCATCAATGTAAGTTTCTTCATAATCTTGATCTTTTAATTATTGATGTTTTGAAAATATTACTTTCTTTAGGATGTGAAAAGCATGATCAGACTTGTAGTAAACATTGTTGCTATGCTGATCAGTCCTACTGATATGGGGAGATAATCATACTGGATCTTTTTCTTGCCGTTCTGAAACTCCTTGGTGTATGATCTTGCCCAACGGTTATAGGCATAGAATACAATCGATGCCATAACGAAGCCAATAAGAACTCCTACCAGCAAATCGCCAGGATAATGTACTCCCAGATAGGCACGAGAATATGTTACCAGTGCAGCCCAGAACGCCAGGAATATATTCAGCTTTCTGTTTCTAACCAGATACATGGCGAATATGGCTACTCCCCACGAGTTGGCGGAGTGGGAGGACGGAAATCCGTATCTGCCGCCCCGGTATCCATCAACCACGTGTACCATATAGGATATGGAGTTGTCCAGGTTGCTTGGACGGAGACGTCTTACCAATGGCTTGAGTAAGCCTGATGCTGTCTGGTCACAGAGCAATACGAGGAGCGCTACTGCTAGAATAGTGACTATCGTTACCTTCCAGTGGAAATTCTTAATCATCACGAAGATGAACGCTGCATAAAATGGAACCCATGTGAATCGGTTGCTCACCAAAACCATAAAGTAATCGAATAGTTCGCTGTGCATGCCATTGAAAAATAGCAATATCGTTGTATCTATCTGTTCCAGATAATGAATGAGTTCTAGCATTGTTGCCTTTACTATTTTTGTTGATATTTATATTCTCTTTTTTACTGTCATTCAAGATGTTGCCTATTTCTTGGCTAAGTCATCGTATAGCTTCTGGAGATAGGCTTGACCTCGCTTCAGATTAAAGCCTTTTTTGCCTTTGTCATATACGATTCGCTTGGCTCTGTTGTCGTAGATGAGCGAGTTCTCTTCTGAAACAATACCAAATGCATCGTTCACCGCAAAGAATGCGAATTTAGGTGTGGCATCACTCATCATGTTCTTACTGAAAGTGAATTCCCTGTGCTCTACTCCCAGCTGACCGAGCAGGGTAGCTGCAATGTCATGCTGTGAACCGATGATGCCCACTTTCATAGGGCGCGAGATAGCTCCACCTGCCAGAATGAGTGGAATCTGGTAACGGCTACGGTCGTGATCGTTCAGATTTTCCTTGTAACCTCCCACATGGTCTGGTACGAACACGATAAGCGTATTCTTCCATCTTGGCAGTTTGCGGTATTCCCTGACGATAGCACCCATTACGCTGTCGGTGTAGGCGAAAGCATTCAGACGCTTGTCTTTCAATCTGTGGTAAGGCACCTCAAAAGGCTCGTGGCTGCTGGAAGTCTGCAATATTCTCAGCATAGGACGCTTCTCGTTCTGCTGTGCCTTGATATCTTCCATCATTTTGGCAGCCAGGATATGGTCTGGCACACCCCATTTGCTCAGCTTGTCTTCTATCGGGAAGTTGGCATCAGAAATGATATGCTGATAACCCTGAGAAACAAGATAGGAGCGCATGTTGCAGAAATCTGCATCTCCACCATAATAATAGGTGGTTTTGTAATTCTTGTATTTCGCCAGGTTGCGGGCTATGGATGGCAACTGACTAGTCTTGCGTGGATAGCGCATGATGCTGGTTGTGGGCTGTGCAGGATAGCCGCTCAATATGGAAACCATACCTCTGTCCGTGCGGAAACTGTTGGCATAGAATCTTGTAAATAGAATACTCTGCTGGGCGATGGAATCCAGGCATACTGCAACATCCTTGTATGAGCCCATGGATGGCATGATGTCGCTGGCAAAACTTTCCATGATGACAATGAGAATATCAGGAGTTCCTTTTTTGAAAGTTGCCTCATTGAGCAGAGGGTAGGTGTTCTCATCGCTTGTACTTGTCATCGTAGCGAATATCTTGTCAGCCTCTTTATCTTTCATGAAGCGATACTGTGAGGCGAAGTCTTCCTGGTGAGTAATCGATTCCAGGAGGCTGAACAGCGGATTCACGGCTGAGTGGTTCAGATAGGCGTTCTGACTGTAGTATGCCTGTCCCGTGTTCATCGTAGAAACGGTGATGCCACCTCTGATAGGCAGGAAGAGTAAGCCTGTGAGCAGGAGGAGTATGATGGATGTACGGCCACGATGGCGGTCGAAGTCATCGAATCGATTTCTTTTACCACTTCCGAATCCTCCATATCCGTAGCTGTAGCGACTGTATTGCTGGCGTTTCTCGCCTCGCATTCGCAATGTGAACCAAACTCCAATGGTCAGAACTATCAATATGACAATTGAAAGAATCACTTGCCAGATGCTTACACTGGCGATGGCATCAGCCGGTGATGTGAAGAAGTAGAAGAGTGGAGTACTGTCCAATGGATACTTCCAGTATGGATAAAGACTTGCGTTAAGCAGGAAACTGCAAGTGATGAAAAGTGAGGCAATTATGAAGTAGATGTTCATAATTGGTTTAACCAGGTCTCTTTTCAGCCATACCACGGCAATGGAAAGAAAACCAGGAATCACAGATAAGTAACCAGCCATCGATAAATCGAGTGGAAGTCCATGCCAGATAACGGCAGGCAACTCCGTGAAGATATTGTCGACAGGTTGTGTGGCAGAACCCTTTTCCAAAAAGAGGAACAGCGGCTTCTGCAAAACAAACAATACTACAAACGTAGCATAAGTCTTAACAAACCATATAATTTGCTTCATACGAACGTTGAACTTTTCAATATTTAATGTTTAAAATTTCTATATTAATAATGTATCTGTATGCAAAATTAGGAATAATTTTCGAGATAGACAATTATTTTTATAGTTTTTTTCAAAAAAGTGCCAAAAAATTTGGTAGTTTAATAATTTTGCCGTATCTTTGTTGTATTAATTTATTACGCATTATGGCTAAGTATAACATTCAACCCAAAAAAGAGAAGTCAGCGAGATATCAAACCTTGCTGAGTGAGGAGACTAAAGACCGCCTCCGTGATGAGATTATCCGTCTGATTGTAACGGAGAGAAAATACAAGGATCCTGAGTACAACTCTAAGAAGTTGGCTGAGGACCTGAGCACGAACTCTCGTTATATTTCAGCAGTGTGTGCAACTCGATTCCACAAGAATTATTCAGAGTTGGTTAATGACTATCGTGTGAACGATGCAATGTCGCTGCTCACAGATAAGCGCTACGCAAAGATGAGCGTGGAAGATATCAGTGAGATGGCTGGATTCAGCACTCGTCAAAGTTTCTATGCAAACTTTTACAAGCGTCTGGGCATAACTCCACGTCAGTATCGCCTCGAACATTCACAGCATAAGTAACTTCTTATAGAAGCAATGCCGCTCATATAAAAATGGCTGTACAGGATAGTTTCTTGTACAGCCATTTTTATTTTGTATTACAATCCATATTCGCTGGCATTTAAGAGAGATAATCATCAGACTTTATTTTCTAAGAAAATGCTTGAGCACCTTACTGGTTGTATTCTTTGATATCTGGCGTATCGCCTTGTCTCTGATCTGGCGCACACGCTCTCGCTTCAGCTGCAGGTCTTCTGCTATTTCTGCCAGTGTTTCATGTGCCATTCCTATACCATAGAACTTAGAGATAACTATGCGGTCGCGTTCTTCCAGTTCTCCAACGCAACGCTCCAAGTCGTTGAGCATCTGGGTGAATGCAGTATTGTCGTCTGCCGGCTGGGCATCCTTGTTTATAAGGATGTCGAGTAGGGTGTACTTGTTTCCCTCACTGATAGGGGCATCGATGGAAACAGCTTTTGCAGCATTGCGTGGAGCATGCTTTTTCTGATCCTTTGGTACACGATAGAGTGCTGCCTGCTTGTCGATTGTCTGCTGCATCGCCTTGCGAATGAAAGGGGATGCATAAGCCACAAACTGCGAACCGCGTTCGGCATCGTATTTTTGAGCTGCCGTGAGCATCGCCAAAGTTCCTTCGCTAACCAAGTCATCGAAGTCAACACCATTACCACGATAGTGGTTGGCTACCGATTTTACGTAGTTGATGTTATCGCTTACCAACTTATTGATTTCTTTCTCTGTCATATCTCCTTTGGGTCTTTTAATTCATGAATGATGTTTATGATACAATTTTCTGCCGAGAGAAACTCTTGCGTGATTGCGTAGTGTGCTCTCTCTACTGCAAAAATACAGAGAAATATTTGAAGAAACAAATTTTGCTCCCAAATATTTCTCATTTTAACATTCTGCAATACCTATTTGCATAGTCCGGCGTACGGACAATACTCGCAGCGTTTCTTGTCGCTGGTAGGACGCAGTGGCAATGCGGGATTGTAGATGTCGGCAATCAGACTGCGGAGATGCGCCATGAAGTCTTCTTCATACGGTGTGATATCTTCTATCTTTTCCCTGCCTAGTTTAAGGGTTGGGTCGTAGTCTTCTGCACCTGCATTCTGTATGAACAGCAAGCCTGGTGATACGGGATCCTGTGCAGAATTGTATCTTTTGCTGTTCTTGATGATCATCGAGTAGAGGAAAGCCTGCAGATAATAATCCGTATGCTTGCTCAGTGCCTGGGGAGTTGCCGAGAACATCTCATCTATATCCTTGGGATGGGTTGTCTGTGCTCTTCCCGTCTTGTAATCGATGACTCTGATGCGTTCAGAGATGTTCGATATAGGAGAAATGGCATCCAGACGGTCGATGAAACCACCGATCTTGAACTGCTTTTCGCCCCTGCTTGTGTTGACATTCAGTGTATCTGAAACTACCAATTCCATACCGATGATGGTAAATGGTGTCTGGCGTCTGTCTATGGAGATGAGCTGTCGCAAATAGCTGGCTATTACCTCCTTGTTGATGAGTTGCAGACCGTTGTATTTCGGATGATAGTCGTTGTTGCCTACCTTGAAGAGTTCTTCTCTGAAGGCCTGATCTACCAGTCTATCTACCAGCATCTTATCCTTCATTGCCTGGTCCAGGATGTCTGCAGTGATGACGATTGGGCGGATGAGCTGCTGCTTTCCTTTCTCATCTGTCTGGATATCGCTCTTGCTGGCAAAGCCATAGTAGAAAAGTTCGGCTGCCCGATGGAAAATGTTTCCGAAGATGCGGTTATCTACTTCGTCTTCATCTATTTCATCCGGTTCCAGCAACCCCTTTACATATTTATAATAGAACTGCTTCTGGCATCTCTGGTATGTATTGAGAAAAGTAGGTGTGAGCATTCTTACGTCGTCAAGTACCTTCATAACTTCTTCGGTCTTTGGCTCTTCGTCGTATGCCGGGCGAAGGGGTTTCTGACCAGCGATGAGGGTCTTGCGAACGATAGGATGCTGACTTTCTACCATCAGCTGGAGCATGAATCTGCTCATCTCGCCCGATTGACCATCTTCCGTAGCATTGTTGTAGGTAAGCGTGATGTCGTGGGCACGCTGCAACATACTGTGAAAGTAGTAGGCAAAGATGGCTACCTTGTTTTCTACGGTGGTGAGACCGTAAGCCTTGCGCAGGGAGTAAGGGATGAATGAAGAATCGTTCACGCCCTTTGGTATTTTGCCTTCGTTGCAGGATAGAACCAGAATATGATCGAAATCGAGGTTTCTGGTTTCGAGTACACCCATTACCTGTATTCCTTCTGCCGGCTCGCCATGGAATGGTATGCTTGTGGTCTGGATGAGCTGCTGTATCAGTCGCTCCAGAGTGATGGTATCTACCTCTAGGTCGCCGGATGTGATGAGTTCCTGCAGACGGTTGAGTAGGGTGTAGGTGCGATAGAGTGATTCGTGGAATAGCGGATCATTCAAATCCTTTGCCTGGGTTCCTATCATGCGCAGAATATCAAGCAAGTAGCTGATGAGCTGCTTGTTGTAGCTGTTTTGCGTGGCTTCTGCCGTCTGCTCTTCCAGGTTTCTGAAAAGCAGAGAGAGTCCTTCGTCTCCATCCATGCTGAGGAAATCGCGCGATGGGTAGAAGCGTTTCTGCTCTTCCAGCTTTTCAAGCAGGTCGGCATACCGTGAGCTGATGAATCTCGTATAGGGATGGCGCAATGCTGTGAGCACATAATGAAGACGGTAGGTCTCACTATGCTGTGGATGACCTATTCCCTGCAACTGGATGAGCTGCTGGATGAGACTGTAGAAAGGTGTTTGCTGCAAAGGATAACCTATCGTGATATTGACGCTTTTCACCTCTTCCGGAAGTGAATGTATCACACTCTGCAAGAGGTTTTCGTCGCTCAGTACGATGGCTACATTGCGCCCCATCTTGTAGCGGTTGTGCTCCTTGAGCCAGGCGTTTACGTATCTGGCCTGGATGTTCTCTGTTGGTGCAGATATGTAGGTGATATCCTTGTTCTTCGACATGTTGTCGTAGATGTCTTTCTGCGGATAGCTGGCAAGTTCGTTGGGATAGTGCTTCAGATACTGACGGATGTAGTGGCCGGCTTCATTTTGTCCCTCCATATAATACTTGTCGTAATCCCAGTAGAAAAGGGCCTTGTCCTGTTTCATCAGTCGGTCGCATAGTGTCTGCTCTACGATCTGCATCATATTGAAACCGATGAAGAGATACTTCTTGTAATGGAAGTCTATATCTTCATCGTTTACTACCTTGCGGTAGAGTGCTCCTTCATAAGCCAGTTGCTGTTCGGCCAGTTTCTGGTTGAATCCTACGTAGATATCGTAGAAATGTGACCATAACTGCAGGAATCGCTTCTTCAGTTCTGTATTGTGATCATCAGAGAAATTGCTGAAGAATTTCTTGATCATTGCTTTCTGATAGTCTGTGAGATAAGAAACATCGTCGAGTTCATGGATGTCACTCAGATTGGCAAAGAGCAGTTTGGCATCTACCATGTTCTTATCTACATCGTCGAAATCCGCAAGGAGGAGCTGCCCCCAACCGTAAAAGTGGTCGAGGGTCTCATCAATGCCTGTGCATGCTACGAATACCTTGTGCAGGTCGCAGATAGACTTGATTGGGTCAGCAACCTTCAGGTCGGAGTGTCGGCGGAAGAGGTCGCTGATGGTGATGTATGTGGGAGTCCAGATCGGCTTGCCGGCCAATTGCGCCAGATAGGTATTGAGGAAGAGCGCTGCACGCTTGTTTGGAAAAACCACTGCGATGTCGCTCATGTTGGTGCCGTATTTTGCCAGCATATCCTGGGCTACTGTTTTCAAGAATGCTTTCATTGTATATTGTTTTTTATTATCTTTGCATTTCTTTTATTCATCTATAATACTTCTTCTATTTTGTTCGGATAAACATACCAGAGGTATCCCTTGACATGAGCATGTCCCATACTTTCGAGCAGCTTCATATAGCCTTTTATCTGGTCGTGGTACTCCGGCTTCGGTTTACCGAATTTGAAATCTACCACCACGGTTTCGTGCTCATCTTTCATCACTCGGTCTGGGCGATGCTCTACCATGTTTCCGTCCTTGTCTGTGCTGATGATGGAACACTCATTGAAAACATTCCATCGGTCAGAGAACCAGTCGCTTACCTTGTCTGATTCCAGACGTTTGCGAATCATCTTCTCAACTCTGTCTCGCGAGATGTTTTCATCGTAGAGAACTCCATCAAGTTCCAGTTGTTTCAGTGCTCCTTCAATATCATCTCTTGTGCGGATGGTAGAGAAGAGACTGTGCAGTACTGTACCCATCTTGATATAGAATTTCTGCTGTTCTTCCTGTTCATCTCCTTTGATGAGATCGCGGCTCTTGTTACTCTGTCTGAATTCTGGAAGCTTAGGTGATACATTGATATCTATCTGCATCATTTCTGCAGGCATGGTAAAGACATTTCTGCTGATTTTCATCTCCATCTTTACTTTTTGCTTGGGTACCACCGGTTCGCCATATTTAAAGATGATGTCGTTGGTCTTACTGTCTGTACCGATACCTTCCAACTCTACATTTACCGCGTCGGTAAGCATTTCGTATGCTTCTTTCTCTGCATTTTGCTTCAGCTTCTCAGCAACAGTTTCCAGTGATTTTTCGATGATTCCCGAACGGTAGGCGGTAGATGCGCGTTTGCCGAAGACATAGAGATTATGACTGGCTCTGGTGAATGCCACATAGAGCAGGTTCAGATTATCTACGATGTTCTGCAGATGTTCGTGATGGTAGTCATCTTCATAGATGCTTCCTTTCATCTGTTTGGCACTGAAATCTACAGGAACCAGAGGCAGTTCGTTGTAAGGAGCTTCCTGAGGAGTACACCAGATGGTATTGGCTTTCTCCAGCTGCCAGTCGCAGTATGGCATGATGACATGGTCGAATTCCAGTCCCTTACTCTTGTGGATGGTGATGAGTCGGATACCCTCGATGCCGTCACTATGAATGCTTTTTTCGTGGAGATTGTTTTCCCATTCCTGGAGAAACGCCTCGATGTCGCTGCTGTTGTCTGTCAGGAAGGAATTCAACTTGTCGTAGAAGGCACATACGTAGGCACTTTGCACTTTCATATCTTCTATCTCGCCAAGGTGAAGTTCCGTGAACAGTCTTTCGGTCAGGTCGAGCAAAGGCATCTCCAGCAATTTCTGTCGATTCTCTGTGATCAGTTCAATCACCTTTTCATCATCCAGATAAGTATGGGCAAACTTCAAGAGTGTGGCGCGGGCAATATCGTCGGCAGGATGCATCAGCAGCTTCAGGGCTGTGATGAGTATCTGTACTGCCTGCGAAGCGTCGAGACGGAATGCTTCGTCTGAAACCATCTCATAGTCTGAATGCTCCATAAAGTAGGCTGCGATATCCTGGATGGTGCGGTTGTTGCGCACGAGGATAGCGATACGATGGGTGGGAACACCACGTGCTGTCAACTCATCTACTGTTTGCAGACAGAGTTGCATCATGCGGTCTTCTTTATTTTCTGCATCATTTTCATCGTCCTCTTCCTGTGTCTTGAGGAGTCGCACCTCCACATATCCCTGAATCTTTTTCTTCTCCGGAACTTTCTGTTCTACATCGGCATAGGCTGTAAGCAGTTGCTTGGCTGTTTCGGGTATCGTTTCTGCCAGTTCGTTATATTCCTGCTGGGCGGCTTCTACGAAGAAGGCATTGTTGAAGTTGATGACATTGCGGTCTGAGCGATAGTTGGTGGCAAGGGTCTCTACATCCAGTTGTTTCTTCGGATTCTCAAACTGATCTTCTATGTTGTTGAGAAGTCGCCAGTCGCCTGAGCGCCAGCGGTAGATGCTCTGTTTCACGTCGCCTACAATCAGATTGCCTGCATCTTCGCGGCTCATCGTTTCTTCCAGCAGCACCTTGAAGTTTTTCCACTGTATGGTGCTGGTATCCTGAAACTCGTCTATCATCACGTGGTTCAGCTGGGTGCCGATTTTCTCGAAGATGAAAGGTGAGTCGCTGCCTTGGATGAGTGAGTGAAGCAATGTCTGTGTGTCGCTGAGCAGGAAGCGGTTAGCCTCCTGGTTCATTTCTCTTACCTTCTTGTCTATGCTGCCCAAGAGGCGCAGCTGGTTGAGGTGCTTGATGGTGAGGTTGGCGCTCTTGTACATTCTTTCGAGCATGTGGCGATGCTCTTCCGAGAACCGGAGGATCGGATGTAGAACGTTCACCACATGCTGATATAGTGGAGAATCGTTCTTGACTTCCGACTTCTTGACCCAGTTTTCCGGATTATCCAAGCATTTTGCTAAAGTCATGTTTTTGACGTCATCGTCTCCGTATTTTCCGTTTCTCAATTTATTGAAGTAGCTCCAGATACCCCTTGTCTTGTTGTTGAGGTCATCGGCCGAATATCCTTCCTCTTCCAGCGCATCGAAAAAGGAAGCTGCGATTTCTTCGAATTTTTCTTTAGCCTGGTTTCGGGTATCCTTCATCTTGTCTTTGAATGCTTCGAAGAAGCCTTCTTCTTCCATTCGTTTTGACAGCTCGTCGGCGTGCTCCTTATAATAATCACGGAAGATGTGCTCACCGAACGACTTGATCTGGCCGATCACATTCCAGCTCTTGTCGTCTGCGATGTTTTCCTTGATGTAATCCATAATCCAGAAAAGCAGTTTGTCGGTGCTTTCCAGACTTTCTATCAGTTCATCCACAGCTTGCTGTTCCACCTGATAATCGTTCAGTCCGATACGCAGGTTGGCTGTGAGGTCGAGTTCTCGTGCCAGATTTCGCAAGACACTCTGAAAGAAGGTATCGATGGTTTCTACTCTGAAATAGTTGTAGTTATGGATGAGCAGGCGCAAAGCCTCTTCCGCATTCTTTCTGATCTGTTTTTCCGAAAGATGGGGGAGTGCGGCATGTATCTGTACCAGATACTGATCTGATTCGGGCAGCTCGTGGGCAATGCCATAGAGCTGTCCGAGAATACGCAGTTTCATCTCTTCTGTAGCCTTGTTGGTAAAGGTTACAGCCAGGATGGTGCGATAGGCGTGGGGATTGTCTATCACCAGGGTCATGTATTCGCGGGCAAGGGTAAAGGTCTTACCCGAGCCCGCACTTGCCTTGTAAACGGTGAGTTGTGAATTCATATCTTGTTCTTTTTATTTTATAAGGGAATATCCCGTAACGGATTCTACCAGTTTCTGAAAAGTTCGAAGCCGAAGCGGCAGCCTACGCCATCAAACTTTCCCTGTCTGAATGCTGCGAAGAAGCCGAGCGATATCAGACGCGTGCTTACACCATAGCCCCATTCTGTATAAGGGTAGAGGTGTTTTACCACCAGACCGCTGGTATAGAGTCTTTCTGATTCTACATATCTGCCTATCAGCGGAAGCCAGGCGGCAAGAATCATCGGAGATTCATAGGTGAAGTTGGCACGCAGGTAATAGTTGCTGGCATTATACCAGTAGGACGACAGCAGTTCGAAATCGCCCGACCATTCATCGTTCCAGCCTCCCGGAATGTTATTGTCGTGGAAGTTGGTGTAATCAACGAAGTCCCAGTGTGCTCCTCTTCGGGTATAGAAACCTGTTCCGAAACGCATCGAGTACGATTGCCTGCGGGAAGAATAGAGAATCGTCTGGGCATCAAACTCGGCTCTTCCGTAGTCGATGTTGCTGCCCAGCAGGTTTTTGAAACCTTGCTCATAGTCGAGTTTCAGCACGATGCCTTTCTCTGCTTTAGGTCTCCATTCTATTCCGATGGCAGGAGCCACAGACTTGTATTTATCCGGATAGCCTATGGATTGATAGAAGTCCGGACGGATGGCAATGCGGTTGTGCGCTACCATTCCCAGTTCCATCGCCCAATGTGGAGAGAGGCGCCAGTGGTTGGTGAGTCGCATGTAATTATCCTTGAATTCCGTAAAGGTGGATTTTCCCATCAGAAGAGAAGGTATCTCTGCTGGCGAGAACCCTCCGATGCTGTCTTTCGGATCCATGTATCCCAAGGCCTGGCGTGCCAGCTTATTGGTGTTGATGCGGTTGCCGTTACCGATTTCCAGCTGCAGATAACCCTCGTGACGGGTATTGTAGTTGAGTCTGACAGGAATTCTGTAGTAGAAACGATGCTGGCGGAAACTGTAACCGCCTTTTATTCCGGCAGAAAGCTGGATGTTGTCATTGAAGGCATACTGTCCGTTGATTTTGAACTTATACACCACACCCTTGGATTCCGAATAACCCATATATAATGGATTGAACAATGGGTCGATGCGGAAATAGCCCTGCTGCTGTTTGCCGAAGTCGCTGGAAATTCTGTTCAGCAGGTTATCGCCTACGATATCCCAGAGCACATCTTTTGCGAAATCTTTCTTCTTTTCTCCCTGTGCTGCTGCTTTCCTTTTTCGCTCTTCCTGTCTGTCGTAATAGATGCGATAGATCATTTCCTCATCGGTGTTCAGTTTGATAGGTCGCACTTTAGACATCATGGCGGTATCTGCGCTATTCTTGATAGTATCTTCCAGAACTTTTGGCAGATCATATATGGTGGTGTATTTACCGGTAATCTTATTGCCCATGAAACTGAAGTTGGCGCGCATGTCACACTTGACAGGTCCCAGCGACTTGTAGCCTTTCTTGCCCATCGTCACGGAGATGTAGAAACGGGTCATATCGTATTCTCCCTCGAAGTCGCACATCTGAATCTGTCCGTTTTGGATGCGGACGATCGCCCTGGTCTCTACCAACTGGGTGTTTTTGATGCGTGGGTAGGCGTAAACCTGAGCCATACCATAGAGCAGTGGCGTGACGGAGTACTTGTAGTATCGTCTGTTGGAACGATGGAAAGGGGAGAGGATGTTCTCCTGAAAGAGGTTTTCTCCATACACATTCGGCGTCATGTAGTTGAGCGCAGCGCTCATCGTACTTTTGCGGTGTGGAATGGTACTGAGATTGAGCAGTCGGTGGATGACAGGTGCTCCCTTCTCATTCACTTCGATGCGGTTGTAAAATTCGCTGATGAACTTTCTGCCTGCACCGTAGGAGATGGCGTACATGGTAGGAACGAGAGCCAGGGTGGCGTTTCGCTTGTTGGTACGCATCTGGAATTTGGTGTAGGCATAGCTCGAATGGCTTCCTCTTCCCGTGGTATCTATCTTTTGGGCATAACAGAAGATACGCTGCATCACGGAGTCTGTGATGGCGTCCTTAGCCTTCACTCTTCTGGCATCTGTTGCCAGAGGAAAGCTGATAGTCAAAAGGATGACAGCCGCTATGATGCGAATCAGTTGTATCTTCATATTTATCTATAAAAAAATCGGGTGAGGCTGAGTTGCCACACCCGATTGCAAAGTTAATGTAAATATCTTGAAAGTCCAAACTTTTAGCTTGATATTATACTTTTTTATCCCAGAAAATTTATCTTTATCCCAGATATTTCATCAGAATACCGATCTTGCCGGATTCTCTGAGCTTGGTGATGCTCTTTTCTCTGATCTGTCGAACTCTTTCTCGCGTCAAGCCCATCTTGTCTCCGATTTCTTCCAGACCCTTCTCGGTCTCGTCGATACCGAAGCAGGCGCATACGATCTTGCGCTCTCTTTCCTTCAGACATTTGTTGAGAACCTGTTTCAGCTCCTGAGCCATACTCTCATGATCCACGTGCTTGTCGGTACGACTGTCGTCTCCGCTCGACATCACATCTGCCATCGAGTTGTCATCGTCTTCGCCGAATGGTGCATCGATGCTTACATGATGACCGCTAGCCATCATACTCTGAGAGATTTTATCTTCATCTACACCGGTGCGGGCAGACAGTTCCTCAACGCTAGGGCGGCGCTGGTTTTCCTGCTCAAATCGGTTGATTTCCTGGTTTACCTTGTTGAGTGAACCCACCTGGTTCAAAGGCAGTCTCACGATGCGGCTCTGTTCTGCTATTGCCTGGAGGATGCTTTGGCGAATCCACCATACAGCATAGGAGATGAATTTGAATCCGCGGGTCTCATCGAAGCGCTCTGCGGCCTTGATGAGTCCGATGTTGCCTTCGTCAATAAGATCGGTGAGTGTGAGACCCTGATGCTGATACTGTTTTGCCACAGACACCACGAATCTCAAGTTGGCTTCTACCAATTTGTTCTTGGCTCTTTCGCCAACTCTGCCTCCCTTTCTTATCTGCTGTGCCAGCTCTATCTCTTCCTCTATAGAGATCATTGGCGCTCTGCCGATCTCTACCAGATATTTATCTAGTGCTTCACTATTTCGATTGGTTATGCTCTTTTGTATCTTAAGTTGTCTCATGATGATCCTACCCCCAAATTTTGTTACTAAACTCCACAAAGTTAGTAAAAAATGTGATAGGTTGTATTTTTCTACAACATAATTTAACTAAAAATACTTGTTTTTTCGAAATTTTATCTAACTACCTCATTTTGAGAGAATTTTGTGAATGCGTCTTGATAGCCATTGAATACATTGATATCTACGGCTCCGTGGATGCCTGCCACACGGCCATCCGGGCATAGCTGCCAATATACCAGGTGGATGTCTGGCTTGTATTCGCCATAGCGGGCAATCCATATTTTATAGTTGTGCTTCAGATCGGGTGCTGCAGGAAGATAGCGGTTTACGAAGATCTGACTGATGTAGAGGATAGGTTTTACGCCCGTGGCTCTTTCCACCAGTCTTAACCAGGTTCTTACTCTTGCGAAGAGAACGCCCGGACCTCCCATCTTGCTGATCTGGCTATGCGATGGCTCCAGGTCGAGAACCGGCGGAAAATCTCCTCTCCTGATGCAGCTGTGTCTGAGGAAATGATTTGCCTGAGCAACGGCTGGTGTTCTGGGGCTGAAGAAGTGATAAGTGCCTACTTTATAGCCATGTGCGCGAGCTGCACTATAGTCTTTCTTATAGTAAGGATTCACTATTGATTTACCCTCTGTGCTCTTGATGTAGATGAAGCGGATCGGGTAGTTTACGTTGCCTGCCACGGTTTTTCTGCTGATGTTTCCCAGATGCGTGATGCGTAGTTTCTTCCAGTTTATCTGATATCGCTTTCTGCCTTTGATGTGCTGGTATTTGGAGATGTCGATGCCGTAGATGCGCTGCGAGTTATATATCAGTCGCTCTCCCTTGTATCTGTCTTTCTTCCATTCGCCCACTCTCAGAGGCTTCTTGGGTGAGATGCTGAATCCCCATCCGTTTCTTTCTCCATTCTTCCATTCTCCTTCATAGTAGGAACCGTCGTGCCCCATCCAGGTGCCATAGCCTTCTGCCTGGTAGAGACTGTCGTAGCTGCCCGAGAAATAACCCAGTGAGTCATGTCGCTGTTCATAGTTGATGGTGTCTCGGTGGGTGGCTCCCTGCAGGTTTACGATTCCGATGGCTGTGCGGGGTGCAATGCCGTAGATGCCGTCAGGGGTTGTTTCTGATGCCAGCTGAAAGAGGTGGCAGTATTGTCTGTCTTTTCTTTCATCTGCATTCGTCTGGATGAGCTTGCAGTCTTCGCTTCGGGTCTTGCCGTTTTCATCGGTGTAGAATGCCTTATATTTAATAAGGTGTACCAATACCAGTTTGCCGTCTTTCTGGTCTGTCTTGTCTGAAGGCGTTTTCCCCTGGATATGATGCAGCGAATCGAGCATCTTCTTGGCAGAATCTCTCAACACCTTCTCGCGGTTTTCGAAGGCGCAGATTCGGTTGTATCCCAGATCCATTACGCTGTGGGAGTGGATATAGTATGCCAGTTCGCTTTCTTTCCATTTCGAATCCTTGTAGAGACTGTCGAGTGAATCCACTTTCTCTACCAGCACACTGTCTGCATCGAGTCCCTGGTAGCGGTTTCGGGTGATGTCGGTATTGTTGGATGCAGCGAGTCGTCCCTGGCATGAAGGAACGAGTGCCCAGCGGTTCATGAAGGTTGCTGCCAGTGTGGTGGTATCTTCGTCGAATCGCAGCATGGTTTTGCCGTTTCTTCTTATTTCATAGCAGCTGTAGGCTTCTATTCTGGCTTTGGCTGCCTGCACCTGTTCTCTTGTGGGATTCAGACAGCGGTAGGTCCAATATCCCAGGGCGCAAAGTAAAATGATAAATAGGGCACCAGCTATTCTGATGCCTTTCTTTCTGTTGTTTGTCATTGTTTCAATTCCTCCTATATTTCTTTTCTCTCCCTTATCTTCTATATATCTATAGTTCTATTATCTATAGTTCTTGTTTTATCTGTTGTTTTATCAGACTTCTGGATTTACCTCCAGTTCTATCTCCAGGATGGATTGGGTGTCGGGGGTGATTCTGCAGTGGTCTGATGTTCTTTCTCCGATGAGCCAGATGATTTCGCCTGTCTTGTCGGTCAGTACATGTTGGCTCATTTTCTCCATATAGTTTCGCTTGCGGTCTGTCAGATAGTCGCTTACCAGCTTCGTTCCCTTCATGCCGAAAGGTTTGAATCTGTCGCCTTGCTGGGTGAGTCGATAGGTGAGCGGGAAACTTACCTGATTGGCATCCAGGGTGATACGATGGCTTTCCTTGCTTGGCGTAAAGTCGGCTGTACGAGGGTAGCGGCGGATCCTGATTCTCGTGTTTCCGGCAAAACTGTAATTTCCTTCTTCCGGAAGGCGGAAAGCTTTTTCTTTCTGCAGGTTATCCATTTCTTTCTGAGGTGTGATAAGCAGCTTTTCGCGGTCGATGCAAAGTATGTATTCGTTGCTTTTCCAAATCTTGCCTATTCCATCGTCCTGGCTGTTCATACTTTCTATGATGCCGTCGATGGTATCGCCATGAAAACCATAGCTGCCGATGAGCTGGTGGAGCATGAACTCCGGACTTGCCGCCTGCATCACGAGTTGCTTGCCGATGGTTATGGTATTGCTGGAATCATCGGGCTGCGATGGTACGTCCACTGCGTCATCGAGCATCATCTTAGCCTGTCTGAGGTATCTAGCCGATTGGGCGATGTTCTCCCTGGCTGCAGGGTTCAGCGTTTCCAACAGCGGAATCACGTGATGGCGGATCTTGTTGCGCAGGGCATCATCCTCCAGGTTGGTGGAGTCGGTGACGTAGTCTTGTCCCTTTTCTGCGAGATAGTCCAGGATGTCCTGACGGCTGATGCAGAGTAGGGGGCGCAGGATGTTTCCGTTTTTGGGAGCAATGGCAGCGAGTCCATCCACCCCCGAACCTCTCAGCAGATTGAGAAGTAGCGTTTCCACGTTGTCATCTCTGTGATGTGCCACGCAGATGCCGTCGGCTTCGATGTCTCGGGCGAGTTGAGCGAAATAGCGGTAGCGCAGATCCCTGGCAGCCATCTCGATACTCACCTTGTGCTTTTCGGCATAGGTGAGGGTATCGAAGTGGATGCGATGCAGGCAGATGCCTTCACGCTCGCAGAGATCTACGCAGAACTGTTCGTCGCGCTCGCTTTCTTCGCCACGCAGGTGAAAGTTGCAGTGGGCTGCATGGATGGGCATCCCCAGGTTCTTGAGAATCAGGAGCAGAGCCACACTGTCTGCTCCTCCCGAGAGGGCAACAATATAAGAACCGTCGTGCTTCCACATTCCGTGGCGCACGATATAGTTTCTGACTATCGTTTCTATCTTGTTCATATTCTATATTCCTGAATCTTTTCGACCTGTACGGTTGAAATTGTTTTTAAGATTAGAAGAAAGTTCCGTTCAAAATCATTGAACCGACATTCAAAATCATTGAACGGACATTCAAAACAATTGAACGGACATTCAAAATCACTGAACGAAGTTTTCTACTAACTCTAGAAACATTTTCCTTTAAGGGTAGAAAGTAATTCCCTAAGAGAAGAATTATTTAATGTCCTTCTTTCAGGAACTCCTCGGCGCGCTGGAGATCTTCCGGGGTATCGATTCCCACGGTCTCAACGTCTGTGGTTCCCACCTTGATCTTGTATCCGTTCTGCAACCAGCGCAGCTGTTCCAGGCTTTCTGCAATTTCGAGAGAACTTTGTGGTAGCTTTGTTACCTCTCTGAGCACTTCTTTGCGATAGGCGTAGATGCCCAGGTGCTTGAGGTAAGGGAAATGCTGGAGCCACTCCTCGCGCTCCTTACCTCGTACGTATGGGATGACGCTGCGGGAGAAGTAGAGAGCGAAGCCCTGGTTGCTGACTGCGATTTTCGGACTGTTTGGATTCTCTACCGCCTCCATAGATGTGAAAGCCTTGCCCAAGGTCGCAATCTGGGTAGTTGGGTCATCGAAGCAATGGCAGATAGTTTCCAGCTGGCTTTTTGCCACGAAAGGTTCATCGCCCTGTACGTTGACGATGACATCCCAGTCGCCGCCTATCTTCTCGATGGCTTCTTCTATGCGGTCGGTTCCGCTCTTGTGGTCAGTACGGGTCATTACCGCCTTACCGCCAAAAGCTTCCACGGCATTGAAAATGCGCTCATCGTCAGTAGCCACGTATGCTTCTTCTAAAACAGCAGCCACCTTTTCATATACATGCTGAATAACAGGCTTGCCACCAAGCATGGCAAGAGGCTTGCCAGGGAAACGCGTTGAAGCGTATCTTGCTGGAATAATACCGATAAATTTCATAAGCTTCTTTTTTATTATCGCTTCAGGGCGATGTTGTAATTGTAATAATGTGTATTGCCGGTGATGTCTTCGAGCACCTGGATGAAAGGAGGGAACTTCACGCTCTCGCGTTTTGCGATGCCTTTGGTTTCCAGGATCATCAGGTCTTTTACTGGCTCTGAGAATGAATCCAGCTCGAAATACTGACCTTTCCAGATAAAGCTCTTGCGGTGCTTACGGATGGTAGCACGGTAAGGGTCTGCCTGCTGCAGCATATTTTCGTAGAGATTGGCGCTGATCTGTCGCTCGGTCTCAATCTGTTCGTTGTCGGCTACGCGCTTCTTGGTGGTGTGAACATATACGTACTTGCCACCTTCGAATCCGCGGCGACGGAGACGGATCTCGCTGCCTGGTTCTCCCGAAAGATAGGTCTGAACGATATCGCTGTCGATGGCATTAGGAACTTCGCCGGTCAGTTTCACGATATACTTTCTTTCCTCCTCGATAGGTTGTGGAATTCCCAGCACATTGCTGATCTCCTTGAGCACACGGTTCAGCTTGTTGTTGAAGTCCTCGTGGTTGTTGATTACTCTCAGATGTGGATGGCCCTTCCAGGCGGAAACGATTCTCTTGTCCAGTTCCCTGGCTATCTGCAATCCCTTTTCGTCAGCCTTTTCCACTCGCTGGGCATTGTTGGCTGTGGTGTAGAATTGTTCAGCGCCATCTGCGGCAGAAACCAGATGCAGTACGGCATCGTAGCGTTCACGCAGCTGGGTGTTGGTGTATCCCTGCTCGGAGATGATGCGGTTCCAAAAGTCTTCTGTCAGATAGGTGGAGATATCCATCGTGCCACGGTCGCAGACGATGATGACGGGCTTGTCGATGGTTTCCGCCATTTTGGTGAAGCTTTCTTCCAGTCCGATCTGAGTCAGGAAGGTAGCTTTTTCTCCCTCGAAGAAGAACTTCTCGTTTTTGGTGAGATAGTTCATACCTGCCTGGGTGAACATGGTAGGAACCTCAGGAATCGTAAACACCTTGTATCCAAGGCCAGAGAAGTGGTCGATTATTTTTACCAGCGCAGTGGTTTTACCTGCGCAAGGACCACCTGTAAGTACAATTTTCTTAATTGTATTCATTATCTTATTTTTTGTTATTATCAGATGCGTCTTTTTTGTTATTATCAGATGCGTCATGGGATGCGTCAAGCGCCCTCATTCCTTTTATGGGTGCAAAGATAGCAATAAATTCTTTAAGAAAGAAAAAAACTTTCGGTTTTATTTTGTATTCTAAATGAATTAATGTATCTTTGCAAAGTTAAACGACAAGAAATAAGACAAGAAATAACAGATGATTTACTTCATTTCAAAGAAATTAGAAATATCAGCAGCCCATTCGCTTACCCTCAGTTACGAGAGTAAGTGCAGCAGTCTGCATGGTCACAACTGGCAGATAGAACTCTTTTTTGTGGGCAGAGAGTTGAATCAGGATGGCATGGTGATAGATTTTACCCATGTCAAGAAAGCGGTGCATGGCAAGATGGATCACGCCAATCTCAACGAGGTGTTTGATTTCAATCCTACCGCCGAGAATATCGGAAGATGGCTCGTGGATCTCTTCCCGGAGTGCTATAAGGCTACGGTGCAGGAGAGCTTCGGCAATACTGCCGTGGTGGTTGACGAAGAGAAAATCAGAGGAATCGAGCATCTGGTTCCTTAATATTAGGAACTGGTAATAAATATAAGGAAAAATGTATAAAGTAAACGAGATATTCTATTCCCTTCAGGGAGAAGGAAGATGGTCGGGCAGGCCAGCCGTGTTTGTTCGTATGAGCGGCTGCAATCTGAAATGTCCTTTCTGTGATACCGATTTCAAGGGATATAAGGAGATGAGCGCCGAGGACATCCTGGCTGAGTGCCTGGAGAAGGGCGGCGATTGCCGCTTCATCGTTCTTACCGGTGGCGAACCAACCCTGCAGGTGGATGTGGAACTCATCCATCTCCTGCATCAGCAGGGATATTATCTTTCGATGGAAACCAACGGCACCCACGTGGTTCCTGAGGGCATCGACTGGATTACCTGTTCGCCCAAGTTGGACTTCACGGAGGGCGGCGAACTTGCCTTGAAGAAGGTGGATGAGCTGAAACTGGTCTTTGACGGCGCCCACGAAGTAAGCAATTATGGATTGGAAGCCACCTATCAGTATCTGCAGCCTTGCGATGTGGGCAATGATGCCCGCAACCGCTTTATCCTCTCCGGCTGCATCGACTATGTGAAGCGGCATCCGGAATGGCAGCTTTCACTCCAGATGCATAAGATTGTGGGTATCCGATAAATCTCATAAGATCATAATAAAACAACAATAATAATATAATGGAAAAAGTAAAGACTTTGATTATAGGTAGCGGTCCTGCGGGATATACAGCTGCCATTTATGCAGGTAGAGCTGGTCTCAATCCTGTATTGTATTCTGGTATGCAGCCAGGCGGTCAGCTTACCATCACCACGGAAGTAGAGAACTTCCCTGGTTATCCTAATGGCGTGGATGGCACCCAGATGATGATGGACATGAAGGAGCAGGCTGCCCGCTTCGGTGCGGATCTGCGCGACGGAAGCATTTCCAAGGTGGATTTCTCTTCCCGCCCTTATCATCTTACCGATGAGCGTGGCAACGAGATCGAGGCTGATACCGTGATTATCGCTACAGGTGCTTCTGCCAAGTACCTCGGTCTGGCTGATGAGGAGAAATATCGTGGACAGGGCGTTTCTGCCTGTGCTACCTGCGATGGTTTCTTCTATCGCAAGCGTACGGTTGCCGTAGTAGGTGGTGGTGATACTGCCTGCGAGGAAGCGATGTATCTCTCTGGTCTTGCCAAGAAGGTGTATATGATTGTGCGCAAGCCTTATCTCCGTGCTTCTGAGATCATGCAGAAGCGTGTGAAGGAGAAGGAGAACATCGAGATTCTTTTCGAGACCAATACGCTCGGCTTGTTTGGAGAGAATGGAGTAGAGGGTGCTCATCTGGTTCGCCACATGGGTGAGGCCAACGAGGAGAAGTTTGATATTGCCATCGATGGTTTCTTCCTGGCTATCGGCCATAAGCCTAACACAGATCTCTTCAAGGATTTCATCGATTTGGATGAGCAGGGATTCATCAAGGTGGTTCCTGGTACTGCGAGCACCAATCTTCCTGGCATCTTTGCTGCCGGCGATGTTGCCGACCCGGTTTATCGTCAGGGCATTGTTGCAGCCGGCTCTGGTGCCAAGGCTGCTATCGAGGCAGACAGATATTTGCAGCAGTTGTAAAATAACGAAATGTTTAGGTTGGTAAAATCTGCCAGCCTAAACATTAATTTAGTTAAAAATTTCGTCTGATTTTTTGTCGGATGCTTGAAAAGTAGTACTTTTGCATTCGCATTTCAGACAAAGGAAGATTGGCAGAGTGACCGAATGCGCTGGACTCGAAATCCGGTATACCCTCTTCCGGGTATCGGGGGTTTGAATCCCTCATCTTCCGCGAAACTTTTCTCCATACAAAAAAATCCGCAGAGAGCATAACTTAGCTCCTGCGGATTTATTTTTTATGATTATTTGTTTTCTTTTCGGATGGCTTTCTTGCTCTCGCTTTTCTTCTTCACTTCTTTCTTCTTTTTCTTGATTCCGAAGAGGTCGCGCCAGCCGTTGAAATCCTTTTTCATGATTAGACCGAGACCTTGCGTGTTGAGGCTGTTTCGGGTGAAATAGCGGTCGTTGGTCTGGTTATACATGCGCACGGCGAGATTGCCGTTCGGGAAGATGAGATAACGGAGATCGAAGTCGCCGATGAAACTCTGCGTGGCATTCGCATTGTCGCGATAGCCAAACTGACCATTGAACAGCAGGCGATTGTTGAGCAGCCTTCCGCTCAGGATTCCTTCGTACTCTGCATTGTTGAAGCCTTCATCGCCCGTAGAGATGTTGGCACCGAAATTCCAGTTGTTGCTCTTTACCACATTCGATAATACGGTGTTGAGCTGCTGCGAAATCGTACCGCTCAGGAAACTCTGCATCGCCAGCGATGTCTGACTCTGCTGGTCGGCATCCTCGCTGCTCTGGTTGTTCTTGGTCTGCGCATAGAATCGTCCGATGGCGAGCAGATAGAGTACCTGCTGGTTCATTTCTTCCTGCGAATTGATGACTGAGTAGATCATCTGCTTGGCATCCGCATTCACCGTTGGCAGGTCCATTGTGAAATTTACGCTCGGCGATTGAGGAGTGCCCGTGATGTTCATCAGGCAATCTACTCGGATGTTGTTGCTACTGAACGAACGGCCGATGCTCAGGTCGCTCAGCGGAACACCGTTCACCGTATATTTCGCCTGCAGATTCAGTGGCGCATTGTATGGATTACCACCGAAGGCGATGGTTCCGCCCGGCATGAACTCGAAGTCTTTCTTGATTACATTCTGTATCGTGAGCTTATACACTCCATAGTCCACCACATAGTTGCCGAACATGTCGAAGGATCCCTTGTTAAACCAGTTGGCTCTTAGTACGCCATTGCCGTTCAGCGTGATGTAGTCGCCGCTCTGAGGGTCCATCATCAGCTTCAGCGTCAGGTTAGGAGTGGCATTCACCAGGAAGTTGATGCGCATGTCTGACGAGAAGTCGATGTCGTCGTCTGCATCTTTCTGCTGTTGCTTCAGACTGTCGGTCAGCTCCGGAGCGATGTCGTGCCAGTGGATGAAACTCTTGTCGCTGATGGCATCAGGGCTCGCCACGTTATATACGAAGATGCTGCCAGGTCCCGGTTCTGCATCGATGTCGATGATGGTTTCGCCGCTCTTGCCGTGGATGCCCACCTCGCCGGTGGCATAGACGGTACCGTAGAAGGTGTTGTCGCCAAACTCATGGGTGTCGTAGCCCAGGAAATTGTGCGCCTTCAGGGTGAGGTCGTAGCTCAGTCGGGTGAGGTGCTTGTGATGGATACCGCCGCTTACGAGCGCCATGTTGTGGTTGCGGTCGAAGATGGTATCATTGTTCAGCAGGATGTCATCCGGAATGGCGTGGGCATGCAAGTTCTTGAAACTGTACTCGGTGCCCAGCTGCTTCATGTGCATCTTGCCGGTGGCGTAGAGGTCGCCTACCAGGTTGATGTCGCTCAGGTCGCCCACCAGATTCACCTTTCCTTTCGCCCTTGCCTGGATGTTGTCCATGAAACTGCCGCAGAAGCTCTCCATGAATTTCATATTCGTGCCCTGCGCCTCGATGCCCAGGTCTATGTAGTTTCGCTTCGGCGATACATATCCGTCTATGAGCGTCTGGTGCTCCTCGCCCTCGTCTGCCACGGCGTTGATGTCTATCTGGCTCAGTTCCTTGTTGAAGCTTACGTTGGCATGAAGTATTCCCATCGGACCGTGTTCGAACTCGAAGTCCTTGATGTCGAGCTTTGCGTAGGCGTCAGGATCATTGAAGATGCTCTTCACAATCGCCTTGCCTGAAGCCTTGCCTGAGAAATCCACCGAGTGGAAGTTTACGAGGTTCAGGATATACTCCACATCCACATCCTTCAGCTGCGCCACGATGGAGTCTTCCTTGTTCGGGGTGGCGAGTCCGTTCACCGCCACATGCTGGTCGCCGTGGCTTACCTCGAAGTTTTCTATCTCCAGGTGGTTCTTGCTGTAGGTGATGTCAGCCGGGTGCACCTTCCAAGGCTTTTCTCCGATATGGATTACCGATGGCTTGATATCTACGTGGGCGGTAGATACGTTGTCCGTATTCTTGTAGAACTGCGCCTCGGCATTCAGCGCCCCGTGGATAGGCAGGCTCTTGGAGTGGTTGTTGTAACCCAGCGATGCCATCAGGGTGTTGTCGGCTGCCGCTGCCTTCACGTGCAGGGTAGGGCTTGTGCTGCCCGCCGCTCCCGTCTTGATGCGCGCATCCACCTTCAGCGTATCGCCCTCGGTGTTCATCTGCAGGGCTCCGCCGCTGTAGTCGCTGCCGTTGTAGCTGAAGGCAGGCAACTGTGCCGTGAGGTTTACCGAGCGGTCGAGGTCGGAGATGTTTCCGTCTATCACCACCGGCTGCTGAATGTCGAGCGGCACGCCCAGCATTCTCTGCAGTATTTCGGTAGAGGCTATTTCTGCCTCTATGCTGAAGTTGTTCCTTGTCTTGTTGCTGGTCTTTCCGATGCCAGGTAGGGTAGGCAGCTTGCTTGCCAGCATGTTGGTCATGGTCTGAACCAGGGTGCCGTAGTCGTACTGTCCCTTTACGTGGATGTTGGCGAATGGTGCTTCCAGGTCCAGATAGCTGTCTGCTCCTTCGTTCTTGGCGCTCACCCTGATGTCGTTCAGGGTGTAGGTGTTGTCTGCCATCTTCACGCCCAGTACGGTAGGTTGCAGATGCGTCAGGTTGAGCTGGGCTTCATACTGCTTCTTCGGGATGGAGTACTTGCCCGCCACCTGCAGGTTGATATTCGGGTCGGCGATGGATGCGAGTCCGTCGATGAGTCCCTTGTTGTAGCTGCCGTCCAGCCTGATGTTGCTGAATCGGTAGTTGTTGAAGTCGAACAGCGGAATCTCGCCCTTTGCTACAAGATGTTCCTTGGTGCCCTGTGCGGTGATGTGTGCGGCGATGATGCCCAGTTTGGCATTGTCGAGTATCTTGCCCAGGTTGATGCCCTTGGTATCCACCTTGGCGTAGAGCTGCTTGCCGTTCTGGTGGGCATCGATCTCCACGTTTCCTGCGTCGGTGCGCAGTACGCCCTTGGTTCCTATCTGGCTCTTGCCTTTTCCGCTGATTACACCTTTATAATATATGTTGCCCAGCCGGAGCACCTCTTTCGGAATCTTCACTTTGCTGCCCAGGTTGGCGGCTATCTGCTCCACGCCCTCGTCAGAAACCTTCAGGGTCTCTATGTTGGCGAGCCAGTGCAGCTTTCGGTTCCAGTCGCTTGCCTTGGCGTTCGCCTTGAGTAGGATGCTTCCGCTCTGGGTCTTGAAGTGGAGCTGGTGGATGCGTGCCGATGTACTGGTGCCCGAGAAGTGGGTGTCGATGTAGAGGGCATCGTTCCATTTTCTGAGGATAGGAGCGAAGCAAGCCACATCCGACAGGGTGATGAGCGATGGCTTGATGCCGCCCTCAAACTGCAGCGTTTCGCTGATGAGCTTTCCCTTCTTGTCGGTGCGGTAGGTGGCGATGAGGTCTTCCAGCAGCAGGTGGCTCTTCGGGAGTTCCAGCTGGAAGTCGCTCAGGCGCGCCTGATGCTTGTCTGCATTCACCTTGAATCGCAGATTCTTTACTTGAAGTCCTGATTTATCGGTGAAGGCTATCTTCTTGATGGATAGGTGAATATCATTGTCTGTGAGATGATGCAAGGCGATGTGGGCAGAGAGATTGCTGATGCCGATGTGTTGAGGCGAGAATACCCCTGCAGCCGATGCAATGTCGCGCTGGTTGTAGGCGATGGATCCGTGGCGGATGATGACGCTTCCAATGCGCAGGTCGAGTGGCTTGTGCTGGGTGGTATCCTTCGAGGCGAGCGAATCGAGCATGAACTGGATGTTCATGTCGCTCTTGGCATTCTGCCTGTAGATGTTGGCTCTCAGCCCGAAGAGCTGTGCCGATGAAACCGAGATTTTTCCGTCTTTCAGCGGCAGCAGGTCCACCTTTGCCGAGAGTCGTGAAGCATAGATCATACTGTCGCCTTTCTGGTCGAGCATTCTCACATCGTCGATGATGATTCGGTTGAAGAAACCCAAGTTGATTTTCCCCACGCTCACTTCTGTTCCGAATTTCTGGGCGAGGGCAGTGGCTACGGTAGAGCCGAGGAAGGTCTGTACTGGTGGCAGGTGCAACAGTACGATGAGTATCACATAAAGGGCGAAGATAGTCCAGATGATACAGCTGATGATATGTTTAAATCGTTTCAGAGTCTTATGAATATTTAATGTTAATTTGCAATGGGCATTTGCCGTTAATTTGCAATCTGTGTTTGTCAAAACACGCTTGCAATCTGAATCTGTATTGAAATTTAGGCACAAATTTACTGCTTTTTTGTTACATTATCAAATAATTTAGTGATTTTTCTTCCTCGTCTTACTTTTTTTTGCTATTTTTGCAGCATAATTTGAATGTTTTCACAAAATAAAACCAGAAAATCAGTTTTAAATATAATATTTTTAATGTAGTTATGGCAAATGTAATTAAGTTACGTAAAGGCTTGGACATTAACCTTACGGGTAAGGCTTCCAAGGATGTAGCCATCCCTGTGGTACAGGCTAGCGAGTATGCACTCGTGCCTGCAGCTTTCGTGGGTGTTACTCCTAAGGTAGTTGTACGCGAGGGCGACCATGTCAATGCCGGAGATGCCTTGTTTGTGAACAAGGCTTGCCCAGAGGTGAAGTTTGCCTCACCAGTGAGCGGTCAGGTTACCGCCATTGAGCGAGGGGAGCGTCGCAAGGTGCTTTGCATCAAGGTGAAGGCAGACGCTGAGCAGACCTCTACGGATTTTGGTAAGAAAAACGTTGAGTCGTTAGACGGTGCAGCCGTGAAGCAGGCGTTGCTCGAGGCTGGATTGTTCGGTTACATCAACCAGTTGCCTTACGCTGTATCCACCACACCGGATACCACTCCTAAGGCAATCTTCGTTTCTGCCCTCCGCGACATGCCGCTCGCTGCCGATTTCGAGGTAGAACTCGCTGGCAATGAGGAAGCTTTCCAGGCGGGTTTGACAGCCTTGAGCAAGATTGCGAAAACTTATCTTGGCGTTGGAGTTGAGCAGCACAGCAATGCGCTCGGCGAGGCTAAGAACGTGGAACTCAATGTTTTTGATGGTCCTTGTCCTGCTGGAAATGTAGGCGTTCAGGTGAACAACATCGACCCTGTAAACAAGGGCGAGGTGGTTTGGACAGTAGATCCTGCATCGGTAATCTTCTTCGGTCGCCTCTTCCTTACAGGTAAGGTTGATCTCCACAAGAAGGTGGCTGTAGCTGGTAGCGAGATGAAGAAAGCCGGTTACGCTAACGTGTTGGTAGGTACACCATTCTCAGCTTTCGTTGAAGCACAGCTGAAGGCTACCGCACACGTGCGCCTGATCAATGGCAACCCATTGACCGGTACCAAGACCACCCTGGCAGATTACGTAGGCGGACACACATCAGAGATCACAGCCATCCCAGAGGGTGATGACTGCGACGAGATGCTGGGCTGGATTCTTCCACGCACCAACCAGTTCTCTACATCGCGTTCTTATCTCTCCTGGCTCTTCGGTAAGAAGAAGGAGTACAATCTCGATGCCCGCATCAAGGGTGGCGAGCGCCACATGATTATGGGCGGCGAGTACGACCAGGTTCTCCCTATGGACATCTTCGGTGAGTATCTCATCAAGGCAATCATCGCAGGCGATATCGACAAGCAGGAGCAGCTCGGTATCTATGAGGTTAGTCCTGAGGACTTTGCGGTAGCTGAGTTCGTGGATAGCTCTAAGCTCGAATTGCAGAAGATAGTACGTGAGGGCTTGAACACCCTGCGCAAGGAGAATGCTTAGTTTTTAGTACTGTTAATTATTAAAATAATGAGTGCATTAAGAAATTATCTCAATAAGATAAAGCCTAACTTCCAAGAGGGAGGTAAGCTGCATGCCTTCGAGAGCGTGTTTGACGGTTTTGAGAGCTTCCTGTACGTGCCAAATACGACAGCGAAGAGCGGAGCCAGCATCCACGATTCAATCGACTCGAAGCGCATCATGAGCTTTGTGGTAATCGCCCTGATTCCTGCATTGCTCTTCGGTATGTATAATGTGGGATACCAGAATTTCAAGGCTGCAGGTACACTGGATGCTGCCAGCTTCATCGAGGTCTTCGGCTTCGGATTCCTGGCTGTCCTCCCTAAGTTGCTGGTTAGCTACATCGTGGGTCTCGGCATCGAGTTTGCCTGGGCTCAGTGGAAGCACGAGGAAATCCAGGAGGGTTACCTCGTCAGCGGTATCATCATCCCGTTGATCATTCCTATCTCTACACCGCTGTGGATGCTCGCCTTGGCGTGCGCCTTCGCAGTCATCTTCTGCAAGGAAATCTTCGGTGGTACGGGTATGAACATCTTCAATGTGGCTGTAGGTGCCCGTATGTTCCTCTTCTTCTCATATCCATTGGCTATGAGTGGTGATAAGGTCTGGGTGGCTAAGGATGCTATCTTCGGTCTGGGTAACACCCTGCCTGATGGCTTCACTGCTGCTACTCCTCTCGGTCAGCTGGCTCAGGGCAGCATGCCTTCAGCTAGTCTCTGCGATTCTATCATCGGTTTCATTCCTGGCTGTATCGGTGAGACTTCAGTCATCGCCATCGCCATCGGCGCCATCATCCTTCTCTGGACAGGCATCGCATCTTGGAAGACCATGGGTTCTGTATTCGCAGGCGGCATCGTGATGGCGCTTATCTTCCAGGCTCTCGGCATGACACCTATCGCTTGGTATGAGCACATCGTGCTGGGTGGTTTCTGCTTCGGTGCCGTATTCATGGCTACCGACCCTGTAACCTCAGCCCGTACCGAGAAGGGTAAGTACTTCTACGGATTCTTCATCGGTGCCATCGCCGTTATCGTACGTGTGATGAACCCAGGTTATCCAGAGGGTATGATGCTCGCTATCTTCTTCGGCAACATGTTTGCTCCACTCATCGACTACTGTGTAGTTCAGAGCAACATCTCACGCCGTGCTAAACGTGCTATTAAATAATGTAGGAGGAATGTAGATATGAAGACAAATTCAAATAGCTATACTATTATCTATTCGGTTATCATCGTGGTAATCGTGGCATTCCTGCTCGCGTTCGTGTCTTCTTCGCTGAAGGCAACACAGGATGCCAACGTGGCTCTTGATACTCAGAAGCAGATTTTGAACTCGCTGAACCTGCGCGACCTTGACAACGCTACTGCGGCTGCCAAATATAAAGAGGTGGTGAAGGACGAGAAGGAGAAGGATGGCATGAAGTATTACGAGTGCGAGATTGATGGTCAGAAGAAGACCGTATATTCTGTAAAGGGTATGGGTCTCTGGGGCGGCATTTCAGGCTTCATCGCCGTGGATGCTGACAACAACACCATCTATGGCGTATATTTCAACCACGAAGGCGAGACAGCCGGACTCGGTGCTGAAATCAAGGACAACCTGAAGTGGCAGCAGAAGTTCCAGGGCAAGAAGATTCACAAGGATGGAGTAGAGGGCATCGCTCTGGGCGTTGAGAAAGACGCTCCTGCCAGCGACCCTAACAATGTGGATGCCGTTACCGGTGCTACATTGACATCCAACGGTGTGGATGCAATGCTCAAGGAAGGTCTTGCTAAATTCATTAAATAATTAAGCGAAATTATGGCATTATTTAGTAAACAAAATAAGGAGGCATTCATCAAGCCACTGAACGGCGACAACCCTGTGCTCGTGCAGGTGCTTGGTATCTGTAGTGCCCTGGCTGTTACTTCTCAGATGAAGCCAGCCATTGTGATGGGACTTGCCGTTACTATCATCACGGCATTCTCTAACGTGATTATTTCCATCATCCGCAACACCATCCCTCAGCGCATCCGTATCATCGTCCAGCTGGTGGTAGTTGCTGCCCTGGTAACCATCGTGAGCCAGGTGCTGAAGGCTTTTGCCTACGACGTGAGCGTGCAGCTCTCAGTGTATGTGGGTCTGATCATCACCAACTGTATCCTGATGGGTCGTCTGGAGGCGTTTGCCATGATGAACAAGCCTTGGCCTTCATTCCTCGATGGTGTAGGTAATGGTTTGGGTTACGCCCTCATCCTCGTGATTGTGGGTGCTGTTCGTGAGTTCCTGGGCCGCGGCTCTTTGCTCGGTTTCCAGCTGATTCCTGAGGGAGCTTACAACTTCGGATATGTTAACAACGGTATGATGACCATGCCAGCCATGGCATTGATTCTCGTTGGATGTGTAATCTGGGTACATCGTGCCTATATTTATAAGGAGGAGAAGTAAGATGGAGCACGCAATAAGTTTGTTTTTCCGTTCGATTTTCGTCGATAACATGATCTTCGCCTACTTCCTGGGTATGTGTTCATACTTGGCAGTATCCAAGAACGTGAAGACCTCTTTGGGCTTGGGCTTGGCAGTAACCTTCGTGTTGCTCATCACCGTGCCTGTAGATTACCTGTTGCAGACCAAGGTGCTCAGCGCCGATGGCATTCTGGGTGTTGACCTCACTTACCTGAGCTTCATCCTCTTCATCGCCGTCATCGCCGGTATCGTGCAGCTGGTAGAGATGATTGTAGAGAAGTTCTCACCATCGCTCTATGCAGCCTTGGGTATCTTCCTGCCATTGATTGCCGTAAACTGTGCCATCATGGGTGCATCGCTCTTCATGCAGCAGCGCATCCTGATGGATCCTGCCAATACTCAGGCTATCACCTCAGTATGGGATAGCATCGTTTATGCCGTAGGTTCCGGTCTGGGTTGGACACTCGCCATCGTCCTGATGGGAGCCATCCGCGAGAAGATGCAGTATTGCGACGTGCCAAAGCCATTGCAGGGACTCGGCATCACATTTATCACAGTAGGCCTCATGGCAATGGCTATGCTTTGCTTCTCAGGCTTGAAAATCTAAAATAGGAGGACTATAGATATGGGTAATACATCATTTATATTGGCTAGTATCGGAGTTTTCCTCGTGGTGATTCTCCTGCTGGTTATCATCCTGCTCGTGGCTAAGAAGTATCTGAGCCCTAGCGGAAATGTAAATATCGAAATCAATGGCGACAAGACCATCAACGTGCCTCAGGGCAGCAGTTTGATGACTACGCTGAATGAGAACGGCATCTTCCTGCCTTCTGCCTGTGGCGGTAAGGCAAGCTGTGGCCAGTGTAAGGTTCAGGTGCTCGAAGGCGGCGGCGAGATTCTCGATTCTGAGAAGCCTCACTTCACCCGCAAGCAGATTAAGGACCACTGGCGTCTGGGATGCCAGTGCAAGGTGAAGGGCGACCTGAAGATCAAGGTGCCTGAGAGCGTGATGGGCGTGAAAGAGTGGGAGTGCGAGGTTATCTCCAACAAGAACGTTTCATCATTCATCAAGGAGTTCAAGGTGGCTCTGCCTCCAGGCGAGCACATGGACTTCGTTCCGGGTTCTTACGCTCAGATCAAGATTCCTGCATACGACTGCATCGATTACGACAAGGACTTCGACAAGGATCTCATTGGCGAGGAGTACATCGGAGCATGGAAGAAGTTCAACATCTTCTCTCTCAAGGCTCACAACCCAGAGCCTACCGTTCGTGCTTACTCTATGGCGAACTATCCTGACGAGGGTGATATCATCACCCTTACCGTACGTATCGCCACAACTCCATTCTTGCCACGTCCACAGGTAGGATTCCAGAACGTACCAACAGGTATCGCTTCTTCTTACATCTTCTCATTGAAGCCGGGCGACAAGGTAATGATGAGTGGTCCTTACGGAGACTTCCATCCTAACTTCACATCGGGCAAGGAGATGATCTGGATTGGTGGTGGTGCCGGTATGGCTCCATTGCGTGCGCAGATTATGCACATGACCAAGACTTTGCACACTACAGATCGTGAGCTTCACTTCTTCTATGGCGCGCGTGCATTGGGTGAGGCATTCTTCCTGGAAGACTTCTGGGAGCTTGAGAAGGAATTCCCTAACTTCCACTTCCATCTTTCATTGGACCGCAAGGACCCAGTGGCAGATGCTCAGGGCGTGAAGTACTACGAGGGATTTGCTGTTAACTGCATCCGTGACACCTACTTGAAGGATCACGAGGCACCAGAGGATTGCGAGTACTATCTCTGCGGACCTCCAATGCTGATCAAGACTGTAACAGATTATCTGGATTCTCTGGGAGTTGATCCTGAGAGTATCATGTATGATAACTTCGGATAAAAGAAATCTTTCCCTTCCGGAAGACTTTCCGGAAGGAGATTATAAAAATAAAAGCGATGCTTGCATGAATTTGCAGGCATCGCTTTTTGTATATGAAAGCTTTTGCCCTTACAGGGCGACAAACTTGCGTCATGATTACCCAGGGCGTTGCCCTGGGCTAGGAGCTTCTGCCCTTTCAGAGCGTAAGGGGACGGGCTGGGTGGTGACCTTCATTTTATGAACCCCGCCAACTTTTCAAAATGTAAATGAATCAAAAGTTCCAATATTTGGTATTGAAATTTGCTAACGTATCAAATAGTTCACGAATGTCTAAACCCATATATGGGGATTGACGCTCTTCAATACCCTCAAAAATTTTTCGCCCCGCATATTCGCCAGATGGGACGCTGCTTACACTTTTGATTCTTACAACTTCAATAACTTTTCCTTTATAACACCCAAGAATATGGGTTGCAGCAGAGGCTTTTTCGTTTGCAATGCGCCAATATTTTACAGTGCAGTTGTACACACTGTCACGATACAGAGGATTACTTCTGTCATTATTCCGTAAAGCCTCATACGAGTTCTTAATGTTGACAAATATAATTTTGTCAGATTCCATAATAGTCACCATATGTGTTATTAATATATTATTATTGTTCGTTTTTGAACATATCTAATGGCTTTTGTGGTATAACATGTTCATAGAACTCAATGATTTTATACGACTTATTTTCATACGTTCTGTAGTCCTTGTTATAACGTTGGATTCTACGGAGTTTCACCTTGATGGCGTCACCTTTTCCAAATCGTTCACCCTCGTTGATTTTCTGCATCAGAGCATCGTCCTTTACAATCATGGAAATCTTAAAGCCATTATACATAAATTGCCATCGTGCTCCCGGTTCAAAGTTCAAGCCTACAATGACGAGAGTGGTATCTTCGTCTATGATTTTTTCGTTGGGGATGGTCTGTCCTTGTAATTCTAATTGCATGGTTATATGTCTCATTTTATGGGTTGTACAAATGTTGTGGGAAAGAACCTAAGTTGATTAAGTAGATTTCCTTTTTACTTCACAAAAGTACTTTGTTTTTATGAGATAACAAAAATTCTCTTCATTTTTTGCACAACTTTAACATCACTATGTGGTAGCGGTGCAAAGGATTCAAATCCGCTGTTCTTAAAAAGGTTGGGATATTTTTTTACGCCAGATTGCAAATACGTTGGAGTGCCAGGGTAGTGTTTTCGGTCGGAATAGCCAAAATGTATTTCCCTTAGCTTAAAATAATAGAAATTGTGTTTGGCTAATTCGGAATTTCTTCGTAACTTAGCAGCGCAAAACGTAAAACATGTAGGAATATGGCTAAAATAGTAAATAAATATCCTGTAGGAATACAAACTTTTGAAAAAATCCGAGAGAAAGGTTATCTCTATATAGATAAGACCCAATATATCGTGGATTTCCGGCAAAAGTTGATGTCTTATGTCTTTCTGAGTCGTCCAAGGCGATTCGGCAAGTCGCTTTTTGCCTCTACTCTCCAGGCTTATTTTGAGGGAAGAAAGGAACTCTTCGAGGGATTAGCCATTGCTGATTATGAGAAGGAATGGGTGAAGCACCCTGTGCTCCATTTCGACTTGAGTGGTGCCAAGCACATGGGGGTAGAGCAGTTGGAAAGGTATCTGGCAGATATGCTTGAAGAGCAGGAGACTATCTGGGGATATAAGACGCATCAGGTGGATCCCAACCTCCGTTTGAAAGACCTGGTGAAAAAAGCATACAGGCAGACGGGAGAAAAGGTGGTGATTATCATTGATGAATATGATGCCCCTTTGCTTGATGTGGTGCATGAAAAGGAAAATCTGAAACCGCTGCGCCTTATCATGCAGAACTTCTATAGTCCCATCAAGATGCTCGACCCATACCTGGAGTTTACCTTCATCACGGGCATCACCAAGTTCTCGCAGCTCAGCATCTTCAGCGAACTCAACAACCTCGATAACATCAGTATGTTCGACCAGTATTCGGCAATCTGTGGTATCAGCAAGAAGGAACTTACCACACAGATGAAACCGGATATAGAGGCTTTGGGAGAAGACCTGGGCATGACGTATGAGGAATGCCTGGCTGAGCTGACAAGATTCTACGACGGTTATCATTTCAGTGAGAAATCAGAGGATGTCTTCAATCCGTTCAGTCTGGTAAAGGCATTAAATGCACGCAAGATAGCTCCTTACTGGTTTGGCTCAGGCACACCAACTTATCTTATCAAGACGCTGCAGAAGTATCACGTCAATGTGATGGATATTGAAAAGAAATCTTGTGACGTGGATGACTTTGATGTTTCTCCGGAAATGATGACTTCAGCGCTTCCGCTGCTCTATCAGAGCGGTTATCTCACCATCAAGAAGTATAACCCGATGTTGCATCGCTATACCTTGGAATATCCTAATAGAGAGGTGAAGATAGGCATGCTCAAGAGTCTTGCGCCTAACTATCTCTCGCCAATATCTCTGGATAATAACAGTCTGGTGGGTGATTTCCTGGAAAAGCTCTATGATACAGATGTAGAGGGTGCGATGGTGCGCCTGAAGGCATATCTTGCCAGCATCTCCAATCGTTTGAGCAACAAGAGTGAACGGGATTTTCAGACGGTGTTCTATCTTATCTTCAACCTGATGGGTGCCCACATGAGGGTAGAAGAGGATAGTGCGATAGGCAGGGCTGATGCAGTGGTGTATATGCCGGATGCCGTATTTGTTTTCGAGTTGAAGTATGATGGCTCTGCCGAGGAAGCTATCAGGCAGATAGATGAAAAGAGCTATCTGATTCCGTATTCTGCCGATGGCAAGCGCCTGTTTAAGATTGGTGTTAATTACGATAGCACTCAGCGAACCATCTGTGATTGGATAATAAGGGAAGAATAAGGAAAAAGTTGAGGAGAAATTCCCCTGTTGAACCCGCCAGGCGTCCCGGCGGATTTGAAATCCGCCGTAAAAAAGGTTCGACCTATAAACACCTGGGGATTTGTAATCCCCCAATAAAAGGAAAAGCATACTCCTTTGCTGCGGATTGCAAATCCGCAGAGCCTAAATAGGTTAGGACGTTTCTTAACGCCGGATTTCAAATCCGGTGGGACTCCTAGCGGAACCCCACCACATGGGGTTGGAATGGCGGGGAAAAGGGATAATAAAAAACGATGCTTGCAAAAATCTGCAAGCATCGCTTTATATTGTTTTTGGGGTATGTTTGATATTACATATCAATGTTCTTATTTATTGTATTGTCACCATCCCAAGCGTCTACAGCTGCCTCGAAGTTGATTGGATTCAAGATTGGCTGGCCGTGTTCATCATAACCACCACCGAAAATGAGGGTGTAGATGTAACGTTTGCCTGGTTCCCAAGTTGCTTCGAATGGAACGTAGAGGGTCTTGAAGCCATCTTTTCCAAAGACATATTCGCCCTTCTGCTTGATTTTGCAGCTGATTTCCAAATATGACTGGATAGGAGTGGCTTTATCAGCTTCCTCCTTGCTCACTGGAGTTGATGCATTGGTTGCCCAAGTGGTCAAACTCTGAGGAATGAACAACATTGGCTCTGTGAGAATATCACTCACACTACTTGTAGCAGTGGTTGTCTGCTTCATTTTAAAGAAGTATTTACCTTGTGATGCATTTGCCTTTGACCAATTTGCCTGTGTTGGTAATGTTTGGGCATCTGCAGGGAAAGTGAAAGTACTTGCTACTTGTAAATTGTGAATATGAATACCTTCGATTTCTACTTCCATATCTGCCTCTTGTGTCTTAGCTTTAAATGCAACCTGTGACAAAATGTGATGGAATTGGAATTTTACCTTACCTCCATTTGTAGCACTATAGGTCTGATTATTAGCGATACCATACATAATGTCTATGTTAGAATATCCATTTACAGCTGGATTGTATTCATCACACCAGTTATAGTTGATTTGCTGTTTATCACTCTTGATATTCCAAGTATAATATCCCGTCATATTTACATCGAAAGTGCCAGGACTAATTGCATAAAAATTCAATGGAGATTCTGGCCAATAGCGACGATCAGAAGAATTGCTATAGTCCCACTTAGAGTTATCTTTATCATATTTGATATTAACTCCATCGTGAGAAGTAAGCTCGTCAGACAAATTACCCATAAATAATTTGCCGGCATCCGTAAATGCAAACACATCGAAATCAGTTGATGTTAAGTTGCTCGGTGTAATCGGGGTAGCTCTTGTCTCTGCCTTATTACCCACTACATGAAATCCGATAGCGTTGTTAGCTGTTGTTTCTACATTTGCAAGCTCGTTGTCTGATGAGCATGCTGAAAGCAATGCCATAGAGGCCAATGCTGTTCCAAAAATTACCTTTTTCATAATTTTACAGTTCTTTTTTTATCTTTTACTATTGTTAAATTTATTTTTTACTATTTCAAGTTTTATCCTTTGCTATTTCAAGTTTTATCCTTTGCTATTTATAGCTTTATCTTTAACTATTTCAAGCTTTATCTTTTACGATTAAAAGCTTTATTTTCGGATGTTACATCCTTAACATATAATGTCCTCATTCACATCCGCCCAATCATCAACTCCTACATCGAAGCCGGCACCACCGCTGGAATTGTTTCCACCGTTGCCTCCTCCGCCTCCTCCGTCATTCTTGTTATCCGGAACGGTGAAGTTGAATTTGATGATGAGATGCACATCACCGATATGACCCCTTACGGGTACCGAGTGAATCTGTGCTGAAACATCCTGCTCCAATACATACACCTTGCCATTTCTGCTCTTCAGGTAAAGCTTGAACACCTGGGGCGTGGCGAGGCTCTGACAGTAACCGAAGGTGTAGAAACCGCCCTTGATCTGATTATTGGCAGTCTCGCCTCCGAAAAGAAGATTCTCCGAAACTCCATCGGGCAATTTGTCTTCCGCCATCAGCAGCGATCCTGACATCCCCGAAAGACTCGCACGGATATCCGCCACTCTTTCCAGATTCTGGATGCCATTCACCTCGTAAGTGTAACGGCTCACCATCCTCACCGGATACAGGGTGATCACCTTCTCCGTGCCTTCTGGAATATTCTCCAGCGATACCCAGTCGATGTGGTCGCCACAGAGCCAGGAGGGAGTGGTGCAGGCTTTGGCGCTGTCGGGCGCCAGTACGCTGCGGGTTTTGGCAAGATACTCCACGAAGCTGTTGGGATTCTCCCAATAGATACCGCTCGTATCGTAGTTGTAGCAGATGACGCGATACTCGTTTTCGGGCAACTCAATCTGCCTTCCTTCTCCGTTCGGAAAATCGAAGATCCACGGCTCGCCTGTGCCATCTTTCGGAAAGAAGATCACTCGCATGCCTTCCGGCTTCTGAAAATCCTCATATCGCTCCCAATTGAATTCCACCCTTAATGAGCGGAACGAGGAGGTGACGTAGCGGAATTCCTTGTGCTCGCACGACGAGAGTATCAGAAGAAAGAGCATCAGGCTGAGGGCTTGGATTCTAATCCTGCTCATTTCCGCCTCCTTTCTCTCTGTTCTTCCTGCCTGAGAACTTGCGGTTGGTATTGCCGTTTCCTATCAGCCATACCAGCGAAATCTCTGCCTTGGTGGGACCTATCCAGCGGCGCTCCTTGGTGGATTGCCATACGTAGTAGTCAGCCTCGGGCTTATACTCGTGATAGATGCCGCCCCAATAGCCGGCGCCGATGGTGAAGTCGATGTTCAGCCTTCGGGCAATGGGCAGCGAATAGCCGTATTCGGCTCCCACGATGTAGTTCATCTTGTCCCAGAGCGTACCTCCGGGCTTTCCGCCCATGTAGCCGCGACCTCCCGTTTCGAAGTCGTATGTGAAGATCTGACCGTAGATGCCGATGTGGTGTCCGGTGAGCGGTTTCTCCCCGGCAGCCTTTCCCCACCATTTTCTGATGGCGATGTCACCGCCGTAGGCTCGCCAGTACCAGTGTCGGCGGTCGGTCTTCCACCATCCGTACATCCAGTTGGCAGCCACCGACCATCTTTTTCCCAGATACATCTCCACTCCGATGTTCGGAATCAGGAGCGCATCGTAGAGCATGTTGGTCCGGATGTCCATATAGAAAGGTTTCCGGATTCGCTGCGTTGCGATGGACTGGGTGTCGGGGGCGCAGATGGTATCTGCCGGTGGGATGAACGCTGCAGCAGTATCCGTTTTCTGAATCTCCGAATTCAGATTTTCCGGTTTCGGAATCTCCGAGCGATGCACCTTCTCGTACCATAGATGCAGCTTGGATGATCGGAGCAGCGGGAAGTATTTCCTGTACATATATAAATAAGGTGTACCCCCTCGCAGCTTCTGTATCTTCTGCAGATGACTCTCCTCCGCCTGGGCACCGCTTTTCTGTTCGCTGGCTATCTGGCGCAGCATGGAAAGGGTTTCCTTCCGGTAGGGGAGTTGTGGATCATTTTCCACCAGCCTGATCAGGCCATTCCAATCTCTTCCTAAGTAATGGGTAGTTCTTAGCGAATCGGGCAATTCACCATAGCGGGAGAGATAATCGAACAATACCTTTGCTCTTTTCTCAGACAGCCAACGGTTGAATTTCACGCTTCCCTCGGGTGAGGCACCGCCCACTACGAGGATCTTTCGCAATTGATAGGCAGAGTCTGCGCTAGTGATGCGCATCGTATCTACTATCCTATTCAGTGCCGATTGGTTTTTGCGCAGGGTAGGAATGAGTTCTATCTTTCCCTGTTTGAAATAAATCCTTGCAGAATCCTGCATGTTCTGATGGTTTTGAGCCGCAAGGCTTGCCCCATAGAACATAAAAGCCATAATTAGAATATTATTTCTTGTTAATCCGCACATTATTATCAATAGAGTTTTAAACTCAAGATCTTATATATCTTTTATTTACTTATTTACCTATAATTTGTTTCCGGCTGCAAAATTAGTGAAAAATAATGAATTATAGAGGGGAGTCCGTTAATAAAACTTAATCGTGATAAAATTGTAATAGTTTCATCTATATATAAATATGTATGGCTGAAAAAATGATATGTGGAGTTTGCAATTGAAATGTTTCTAATAATGCTATTTTGTGCGGGTTATGCTATTTACAACTCGTGATTGTTTATTGTTTCCGAACAAATTCTTGCCTTCGAGCAGCATCTCTCTCATGCAGTCCACTGCCATGTAGAGGATGGCGCTGATGTCGGCTCTGGAATATACGCTGCCGTGAGAAGTGATGTGCTTGGCAAACTTCTCGATGGTCATCACATCGGTGTACTGCGAGATGGCGAATGCATTCTGCTTTTGGGTCTTCATAGATGACCGGCGCCTGCCATCATTTTAGACCAGCTGCGGTCTTCTATTATGACCGCCTTTTGGCACGATAGGCTGTTCCTTCGATTGCTGGTGCAAAGATACGAAGAATTTCTGTATCTGCCAAATTTTGGCATGTGATAAGGGTCGATTTTCAGCAAAACACTTTCGATTTGAAACTTCGTTAAAAAACGGACTCTGTTTCTTATGAGGCATATCTCTATGTTTTTGCGGTATAGAAAACTATGTATTGTGGTATAAATCAGTATATTACAGAGTAATATCCGATTAAGTGGGAACGTATTCAGTATTCAGTATTCAGTTTTTTTCGCTCTTGTTACCATCCTCTGTATAGATAGTATATTATATATATATAAAAAATATATATATAATATAAAATATCTACTTACAATTTATAACCATAGAAAGGGTAACTATCGCGAAAAAAACTGAATACTGAATACTGAACACCCTTTTAGGTTCCTCTCACCCTGGGTATCATGGCAGCATCAGGAAAAAGATAGTACTAGTACGCGTACATAGTACAATTTCTCCAGAAAACGAAGGAACCCGATTCTGAATCTCTATGATTCGGAACCGGGCTCCAGGACTTAGTATCGAAAAAAATTAAAAAAATGTCTTACTTGAAGTATCTCTTGTAAAGACCTGCGAAACCTGCACAGTGGCGAGCCTCGTCCTTAGCCATCTCATGAACAGTATCGTGGATAGCATCAGAACCCTGCTCCTTGGCAAGCTTGGCAATGCGGAACTTGTCCTCGCAAGCACCCTTCTCAGCTGCGATGCGAGCCTCGAGATTGCTCTTGGTATCACCCAAAACCTCACCCAGCAACTCTGCAAAGCGAGATGCATGGTCAGCCTCCTCGAAAGCATAACGCTTGTAAGCCTCTGCAATCTCTGGATAACCCTCGCGGTCTGCCTGGCGAGCCATTGCAAGATACATACCTACCTCGCCACACTCACCTGCAAAGTGATCCTTCAATCCCTTGATGACCTCCTCATTGACGCCATCCTTATATGCCTGACCGAGAACGTGTACAGTAGCGAATGTCAAATCATCATCCACTGTATCTTCCATCTCCTTGAACTTGCTGGCTGGAGCCTTGCAAATAGGGCACTTCTCTGGTGCCTCAGTACCCTCATAGATGTAACCACAAACGGTGCAAATAAATTTCTTCTTCATAATGTTAATGTATTAAAAATGTTCTTGTATTGTATTATCTTATTACTATTAAATCTCTTGTCTGACGAATCATTTCGGCTTTCTGTTCCTGTTAATTCGTCTTCTTCTCCATCTTCTTGGCGCAAGCTGAACAGATGCCCTTGTAGTAGAGCTGCTCCTCCTGCACGATGTTGCCATCTATTACCTTGGTCTCTGTTACCCTTGGTGCTTGCTCATCGAAGAGGTCGATGATCTTGCCGCAGTTCTTGCAGTAGAAGTGAACGTGTGGCTCGATGTTGCCATCATAGCATACGCGATGTTCGTCGATGGTGATCATCTGGGCTGCATTTACCTCACTCAGCATACGGAGCGTGTTATACACTGTGGTACGGCTTAGGGTTGGTACCTTGTCCTCCAAAGCTTTGTAAACATCTTCGATGTTCGGGTGGGTAGGGTGCTTGATCAGGTAGTCCAGGATTGCCAGTCTCTGTACTGATGGTCTGATGCCTTTCTCTACCAATCTGTTGTAAGCTTCTGTTTTTTTCATATTCCTATCTCTTGATTGATTTTTACGTTTGCAAAGGTAATGAATTTATTTCTATCTACCAAATAATTCTGTAAAATATCCAAAATAATAGGCTTTATTTTTAGATAATTTACAGAATTAAATGTTTGTTCACAAAAAAGAGGCTATTTCCCGGTCTTTACGCCCAGGAATTTATCTACCATCATCAGCTGTTTGAACTGGAAGGCTGGCTTGCATGCCTTCTTTGCCTTGAGCTTGATGGTAAAGAGATCGTGGGTGCCCTCTACGGCTGGCTGCTCACCGATGTTGACGAAGGTAGGGTAGAGTACCTTGCTGCCATCTGAGTGCAGACGGTCCTTGGTGCGGTTCTCCATCTTGCCCATATCCTTCACATCCACTCCGATGAACTCATATTCGGTGGCGCTGTATGGCAGGGCGAAGCTCAGGGCATTGAGCGATACGAGACCCTTGCCCTTTACGGTGAGGGTGATGGTTTCGCCTGCCTTGTACATCTTCTTGTCGGCTGCGAGACTGATGCTGCCCTCTACGGCTGGCACCTTCTTGCTGCTTACTCCGCTCTTGAGCTGGGTAGCCACCACGGAGATATCGTAGGCGTCGATGAGACCGTTAACGTTGATATCGCCCTTGCTTACGTAGCCCTCGAAGTCCTTGTCGCCCCTGCGCAATCCGCAGTAGTTGAGGTAAGAGGTGAAGTCGTTCTCGTCGATGCGCCCGTCGTGGTTGATGTCACCAGCCTTCTCCATCTTGCTGCCCGGAACCTTGAATACATACATCTCGGCACCCGAACCCATTCCGCCTCGGGCTTCCTCTACGGTCATCCTGATGTACTGAGCCTCTGGGTTGCCCTGGAACTGATATTCTTTCACGGCATTCTCGTTCTTCCAGTCGAAGCTTCCGGTCTCGGTCCAGTTGATGCCGTCGTTGCTGATGGCGAACTTGCCCTTCTGGATCTGTCCGTTGGTCTCGCGCTCAGAAGCCGGGAGATAGTGAATCTTCTCGAGCTTGGCGATGCCGTTGAGGTTGAGGGTTACATCGAATGGAAGCACTCCCTCCTTCTTGTAGTAGTCGGTGTGCCAGAAGTTCTTCTCGTTGAAGTCGAACATCTTCGAAACCTCCAGTCCTTCCCAGTCCTTAGTAGAGTTGGTGGCTGTGATGTTGCGGATGGCTTCATCGAGAGGGTCCTTGATGGTATGCGCCTGAACGGTGGCCCATTCAGAAACGCCGTCCTTGTTCACGGCTCTCACCTGCACCTCGTAATCGGTTTCCGGCTTCAGGTTCTCGATGGTGAACTCGTTGCTGCGGATGGTGGAATGAATCACGCCATCCACCTTCACCTCGTAGTAGTCGGCGTTGGCCTGCTTGTTCCAGGTTGCCACCAGCTCGAATGCCTTGTTAGGGCTCTGGCTGTCCTTCATCGTTACCTGAGGGGCAGCGAGGGTACCGGTGGCGTGGAGCAGCATATCGGCGTCATCCATCTGATAGCCGTCCATGCGGAGCTCTACGTCGTTGGCAGTGATGTCGGTCTTCGCCAGTCGCACATAAACCATCGGATTCTTGCGGATATCCATCTTCTCGAAGTCGCTGCCCGGTGTGGCGAAGCGGTTGAGCTGTGGAGCCTCGTCGAAGAACCATGCATTTCCGGTTTTGCGGAGTTCTTCGAGCGAATTCACCTGGGTCAGCTTCACGCTCTTTCCGCCAATCTTCGCTGCCAGCTTCTTAGGCATCTGGCTCAGATTGATGCGCAGCTCGGTAGCCTGGTTCTTCTCCTGACCCTGGAAGTGGCCCGTGGTCTTGTAGATATGTACGTTGAGACGGTCCTTCTGCAGGGAAGAGGTGATGTGGGTGGTGGCGTGTTCGCCCAGGCGGTAAAGCTCAGTCTTGCCGTCATCATCATAGAGGGCGTAATGGGTTTCGCCGTATGGATAGAGTTCGAAGATGCGCTGGGTGTTGTCTATCTGCGATACGTTGTTGTTAGGATTTACCATCGGGATGATGGCACCTCGCTTCACGAAGACAGGCAGTTTCCAGTAGGGAGCCTCAAACTCGTTGATGATTCTTCCACCTTTATATATATGTCCGCTGAAGTAGTCCACCCATTCGCCCTGAGGCAGGTAGATGCCGTTGCGGATGTCGTTGCCCTCCTTATCCATCTTGGTTTCCTTGTAGATAGGAGCCACGAGGAACGAAGGACCGCACATAAACTGATACTGCGTTGCCTTGCCCAGGGTATAAGGGTTGGCATCGTCGAGGAACATCGCTCTTACCAGCGGCTTGCCGGTTACAGCCTCGTGGGCAGCTGTGTAGATGTATGGCATCAGCTCTGACTTGAGCTTCAGATACCAGCGGTTGACGGAAGTAACCGGTTCGCCCAGGATATGAGGATACTTGGCATTGCTGCCCCAGCCATCCATGTTCAGACCCATTGCGGTGAAAGCCTTCCATTCGAACTCTCGCATGTTGACGATTGGATTCTTTCCGCCGAAGATACCGTCGTTGTCGCATGTGATGTTGGAGATACCCGAAAGTCCGGCTCCGATGAAGGTAGGGATGTGGAAGCGGATGTACTCCCAGTCGCCGCCCGTCTGGTCGCCCGACCAGACGGATGCGTATCGCTGTGTACCAGCCCATCCATCGAGCGAGATGATGAACGGACGGGCATTCCCGCCATAGTAAGGCATGATCTGAGCCACGTCAGCCACACCGTTCAATCCGAAGGAATAGCCGTCGCCTACCCAGGCCACGTCGGTCTTGAGCACTCTTACGCCAGCGGTTCCCACCTCCTTCACGATGTCGCGCTGCAGGAGCGCCTCGATGCTGTCTTTCGGATGCAGGTCTGACTGGGTCCAGAGTCCGATCTCCACACCGTGCTTGCGGGCGTAATCACCGAATTCCTTCAGGTTCTGGATGTTGCCGTCCAGGGTAGTCTCCTGACCGTATCCGGCTCCGTATCCATCGTTTGGCAGGAACCATCCCAGCGGCATGTCGTGCTTCACATATCGGTCGATTGCCGCACGTGCTGAGAACTGGTAGTTGTTCTTTTCGCCATTCAGTGATTCCTTGATTCCTGTCTTGTCGCTGGCACTCTCCTTATACGCCTTTCCATCCTCGAACACCATGGTTCGGCCCTTGTCGGCCTCCTTCCAGTAGTCGCGGTTGTAGGCATTGAGATGGCCCTCGTAGAAGCCGAACTTAGGGAGGAGTACAGGGTTGCCGGTGAGCTGGTAATAACCATCGAGCAGATCGGTAGGCTTTTTGCCCACCATGAAGAAAACGTCTAAGTTCCTGGATTCGTGAGAGAGTTCTACCTTTCCGTTTTGGGTAGAACCGAAGTCGTAGAGACCTGGCTTGAAGGTGTACCACATGAAGCCGTAGCCAGCGGTTGACCAATAGAATGGGGCAGGGGACGCCACTCCGCCATCTACCCAGTTGTTGGTGTTGACGATTTCGATCTTCTCACCCTTGTGAGAGAATCTTCCGTTCTGTACGCCGCCACCGAAGAAATACTCATCCGGCTGTTCGCGCAGGCTGAGGGTTACCTTTTCGGGTGTAAACTGTGCCGGAGCGCTTTGCTCTGCTACGGTCTTTCCGTTTTCGAGGTTGATGATCCTGAAGAGCTGGGTAGCCTTGTCGAAGATGACCTGTGCCTTGGTGGTAGAAAGGATGATGGAGTTATCGTTCTCCTCCACCTTCACCTGTTTATGATTCAGGGCAGTGCGTGGATTATCCACCAGGATGCTCGCCTCAGGCTTTGCCTCGGGCGCTCTCATCACGCCATCGTTGTGATCTTCGAAGATACGGAAAACACTTTCGCCATAGAAATCTACGGCGACACGTTGCTGGTTGGCGAAGACAATCTCCACCAGCGTAGGATTGATTCTGAGAATCTGGACATCTCCCGCCTTCGCGGCCTGGGCTGCCTTCTGGGCATCGGGAGCGGACGGAAGCAGGGGAGATGATGCTGTGTTGGTTGTGTTGGCAACCATAGGCAAGGTTACTGCCATTGCCATCAGGTTGCCAACAGATAATTTCTTATAAATATTACTCATTGTCTTTTTGGGGTTATGGAGTTAAAGGAGATAAAGTGTTATGTAGTTAACTTCTTAATTCCTTTAACTCCTTTAACTACAGTTTTTCGATGAATGCCTTCATCTCTGCCTCGTGTTCCTTCGCCTTGAGGAAAAGATGCCACTGGTTTTGGGCTCTTACGAGGTTGTGCTCAGGATACTTGCACTTCCAGTAGTGATCGCCGTTGAGGTAATCCCAGAGGAAGCGGACTGCCTGCATGTATGGGAAGAGCTCGGCTGCATGAGGAAGCAGGGAAATCTCCAATGGAGAAAGGAAGGCTGATGCTGACTCCACGTAGCCGCGGGTGAACGACTCGAAGATGTCCATGCGGAAATCTATCTTCTCGAACTCCGGAGAATCCTCGGCGATGGTATTCGCTGCCGTGCGGAGGAAATCGCCGTAATCGCTCACGAAGAGAGATGGCATCACGGTATCGAGGTCGATGACGCACAATACGCGGCCCGCTTCATCAAACATCATGTTGTTGACCTTGGTATCGCAGTGGCAGACATGCTTCTGCAATTTGCCCTCGCGGAAGAGGCGCTGGCAGAGACACATCTCATCCATATAACTCTCGATGTCTGCGATGAAATCCTTCACGCCTTCTGCGCGTCCGGCACGGTCTTCCTTGACAGCCTGACGGAGCTGGTCGCGGCGCAGTTCCATGTTGTGGAAATCAGGGATGGTTTCGCCGAGGCGGTCGGTGATGTCGGTGAGCTGAGCCTCGAACTCTCCGAAGGTCTTTCCTGCGTAATAAGAGCTTTCTGGGTTTACTGCCTCCTGGGTGATGGCATTAGGAATGAAGACGGAAATACGCCAGTACTGCTGGTCTTCGTCTTTTACATAGGTCTTGCCGTTGCTCGCCTTGACGAAGGTGAGAACCTTGCGGTCGATATCGTCAGCGCCCTGTTTTTCGAGCTGCTGGCGGATGTGGGTAGTTACTTCCTCGATATTGTGCTGCAAGAGATCTACATCGGTGAAGATAGAGTCGTTGATGCGCTGGAGAACGTAGTCTGGTGCATCGTCTTCTACGGTTGTCACCTTGTAGGTGTCATTGATGAGTCCATTACCGAGAGGCTTTACCTCATTTACAGTTCCGGTGATATCGAACTGTGAGATGATAGGTTTGAGATCTTTCATTTTAGTTTGGTTTTAAATATATTTTTAAAGCTTTTGCCCTTACAGGGCGTAGTTTTTTATTGGATTTTTAGCCCAGGGCAACGCCCTGGGTTGTTTGGATGCAAGCCTTTCGCCCTGTAAGGGCAAAAGCTTTGACATTATCTCAGGTCGATGACTTCTGCTCCTGGGAATTCCTTGCTGTTGAAGACGAAGGAATTGTTGGAAATACCCTTTGCTTTGAAACCGGAGATATTGATGGTGCTCCAGGTAGAACCCTGGCGCATTTTTACCTGCGATGGCACGTGGGTGTTCTTGTTGATGGTGATATACATCTCTGCCACGGTGCGCTTCTGGTTGTTGGCTACGAGATGCACCTGATAGTTGCTGCCCACAGTCTTGAGGGTGCTCTTATATCCAGTCTTGTAGATGTGGATGAAGGTATAAGGATTCATCGACATCTGCTTGGCCTGGGTAGGGTTGCTCACGTTCACCTCGTTGGTCTTCTTCATATAGGTCCACTGCGTCTTGCCGTTATACCATACGATGGCTTCCGGTGTGCGCGCATTAAACTTGTTACCCTTGATGGTGATGGTACCGCTTGCCGAGCCGTACTTAGGACTAGACAGTTTGAAGTTGGCGGTAGCGCCCTTCTTGTTGCCGATAACGGCAGCGGTCTTGTCGAGCACCTGCTGGGCGGTCTGCGCCATAGTGCCCAGGCTCATCATCGCTGCGAAAGCGATAGCTAAAATCTTTTTCATATCCTTACTGTTTATTGTATTAAAACTAAACCTGAAAGCTTTTGCCCTTTCAGGGCGTATTGGTTCTTCGCTCATTAACCCAGGGTGTTGCCCTGGGCTAGGAGCTTTTGCCCTTTCAAGGCGTTTGGAGCGAATGTTGTCTTTTGCCCTTTACCTTTCCCTTCGGCCGGTGACCGTTGGTTCAGGGCGTTTCTCTTACGAGTTTCTCAGCTGCATCAGCAATGTATTGAGCTGGTTCTCATCCTGCAGGAGTACCTCTCTTGGCTTACTGCCCTGAGCGGCTCCTACGATGCCTGCTGCCTCAAGCTGATCCATCAGTCTGCCGGCACGGTTGTAGCCGATGCTGAAACGGCGCTGAATCATACTAGTGCTGCCCTGCTGCGAGAGAACGATGGCGTGGGCTGCCTCCTCGAAATATGGATCCAGGTTGCGGGTATCTACGCTGCCGTTGCCTCCTACGCCGCCATCTTCGCTGGCTGGTTCAGGGAGTTCCATTGGCTCGATAGGACCAGGCTGGTTGCAGATGTATTCGTTGATGCGTTCAATCTCTGGTGTATCTACGAAGGCGCACTGTACACGCACCGGTTCGTTGCCGTTGAGATAGAGCATATCACCACGACCGATGAGCTGGTTGGCTCCCGTTCTGTCGAGGATGGTCTTGGAGTCGATGGCCGAAGTTACCTTGAAGGCAATACGGCCCGGGAAGTTCGCCTTGATGTTACCGGTGATGATGCTGGTGGTAGGACGCTGGGTAGCGATGATCATGTGGATGCCCACGGCACGTGCCAGCTGGGCGATGCGGGCGATAGGAAGCTCTACCTCCTTGCCGGCTGTCATAATCAAATCTCCAAACTCATCGATAATTACCACGATGTATGGCATAAATTCGTGACCATCAGTCAGTTTCAGTCTGTGGTTCACGTATTTCTGATTATACTCCTTGATGTTTCTGGCTCCCGCCTTCTTCAGCAAGTCGTAGCGGCTGTCCATCAGTACACAGAGGCTGTTCAGCGTTCTCACCACCTTGGTTACATCGGTGATGATAGGCTCCTCCTCATCCGGAACGGCAGCCATAAACTTGTTGGTGATGCGTGAATATACGCTGAACTCCACCTTCTTAGGGTCGATGAGCACCAGCTTCAGCTCGTTAGGATGCTTCTTGTAGAGCAGGGATGTGATGATGGCGTTGAGACCCACAGACTTACCCTGACCGGTAGCACCGGCAACGAGCAGGTGAGGAATCTTCGCCAGATCCACCATGAACACCTCGTTGGTGATGGTCTTGCCCAGCGCGATAGGCAGCTCCATCTTGGTTTCCTGGAACTTCTTGGAGTTCAGGATGCTCTCCATGCTCACGATGTTTGCCTTGGCATTAGGCACCTCGATACCGATGGTTCCCTTGCCAGGGATAGGAGCGATGATACGGATACCCAGGGCAGCGAGGCTCAGGGCGATATCATCCTCCAGGTTCTTGATCTTGGAGATGCGCACACCCTCAGCAGGCTGAATCTCGTAGAGAGTGATGGTAGGGCCCACGGTGGCACGGATGGTCTTGATCTGTACGCCGAAGTTGCCCAGCACCTCGATGATTCGGTTCTTGTTCGCCTTCTGCTCCTCTTCGTCGATAGACACCTCCTGGTCGTCGTATTTCTTCAGCAGGTTGAGGGTAGGGTACTTGTATCTTGTGAACGGCTCCTTCGGATTGATAGGCGTATTGAGCACCTCGGCATTGCTTACGGTGTTGCTGGTAGCCTTCTCCTCTCCGGTAGCCACAGAGATATCCATTCCGATATGAGCCGAAGCAGCAGCGGCTGCCGCCATCTCCTGGCGCTCTCTTTCTGCGCGCTGTGCTCTGAGCTCACGCTGCTGCTGAATCAGACTCGGAGCAGCCACGTTCTTGTCGGCATCAGCCTGCTGGCTGTCAGCGGCTGCGGCTGCATCGAGGTCGATTGGCGAGGTGGTCTTCTCATTTCCGTCCTTCTGCTCCTTGTCCATCTCTTGCTGCAGAGAACTTTCCTGGTTCTGGTCAGCCCCCTGGTTTTGGGATGTCTCCTGAGCCTGAGAAGTCTTGGAATTCTTGTCCATCTCCTCCTCATCATCATCCACGACACCCTGGGCAGCATTGCGGTAAGCTTCATCGATGGCATTATTCTCCTCCTGCTCCTCCCTGTGGTTGGTAATCTCGAATTTCACCTTATTAGATATATAGCCGATAGGGTTGAGTGCCTTTCTCACGATGGTGATGGTCTCGGTGGTGATATAGGTGAGGAATGCGATGGCCACGAAGAGAAGGATGGCGGTGAGTCCCGGAGGACCGATGACGTTCTCCAAGGTCTGGACCACAAACATGCCGTGCTTTCCGCCCGGATTGAAGATGAGACTACCGAAGATAGGAGTGAGGAACTTGGCGAAGGTGACGGATGACCAGATCATCACCACCATCATGCAGAAGAACCACTTCCAGAGATTCACGCGATAGACATTCATCAGCTGGAAACCCACCATCACCACGAAGCAGGGAATCAGGAAGGCAGGGAAACCGAAGTTCACCGCCATCAGCCAATAGGAGAGGATGGCTCCCATGGATCCGCAGTAGTTCTGGAACAGCTGCTGGGTGTTGGTCCATTCTCCAGGCTGCATGTTCTCCAGCAAGCTCTGGTCGGCAGCGCCCGTACTGAGGAAGGAAATCATCGCCAGTATCATGACGACAGCAACCACGAGAAGAGCGAGTCCGAGGAAGAAATCGGTGATCGTATTGTTGAAAATATATTGTAAACCAATGGCTTCGCTAAATGATTTAGTTTTGCCTGATGTTTTTTTCTTTGCCATTTTTCTATTCCTTTTTAATATTTAACTGCAAAATTAGCAAAAAAGATTGAGAAACGCTCCTTTTTTTCGGGATTTTTTGCTAATTTTGCAACTTGTAATGAATAAATAGCAGTAATGAAGATAATTTTCACTAGTTTCGAAAAGAAAACTATCAATAGCCTGCCTCGAATTCTCTTTCCTGGCAATATGATAGTGATAGATAAGGCTGAAGATACAGATGCCGCTGTAGAATATCTCCTGGGACAGGATATTCTGGGTGTGGATACGGAGACACGACCAAGTTTCTCCAAGGGTATGCACTTCCAGGTATCACTGCTGCAGGTGAGTACCCGCGATACCTGCTATCTCTTCCGCCTGCATCTCACGGGTATGACACCAGCCATCATCCGATTCCTGGAGGATAAAAAGGTGCCAAAAGTGGGATTGTCTTGGCATGATGACCTCTTGCAGTTGCATCGCAGATGCGATTTCAAGCCGGGATATTTCATCGAGTTGCAGGATGTGGCTAAGAAATTCGGCATCAAGGATATGAGCTTGCAGAAAATCTACGCCAACCTCTTCCATCAGAAAATCAGCAAGGCTCAGCGACTCAGCAACTGGGAATCCCAGGAGCTCAGAGAGGCTCAGTGCAGATATGCCGCCACGGATGCATGGTGCTGCATTCATATCTACGAGGAGTTCAACCGTCTCAGCAAGGCTGACGATTACGAACTGGTAGAGTTCTAGGTTCAATAATGTATAAGACTATATAATATAATAATGTATAAGAACGTATATTTAAAGAAAGGAAAAGAAGAATCTCTCAAGAGATTCCATCCATGGATATTCTCCGGCGCTATCCAGCGCATGGATAATGATATAGAGGAAGGTGAAACCGTAAGGGTTTTCACTTCTGCTGGCGACTTCATCGCCATCGGTCACTATCAGATCGGTTCCATCGCCGTGAGAGTGCTCTCTTTCAGCGATGTGGATATCGACAACGAATTCTGGTGCGCCCGATTGGAGTCGGCTTACAAGATGCGTCTGGCGGTAGGTATCGCCGGAAATCCAGACAACAACACCTATCGACTGGTGCATGGCGAGGGAGACAACCTGCCGGGTCTCGTTATCGACTGCTATGGTCCTACTGCCGTGATGCAGGCTCACAGTGTGGGTATGCATGTATGCCGTATGGAGATTGCCAAGGCGCTGAAGCAGGTGATGGGCGATGAGCTGCAGAACATCTACTACAAGAGCGAGACCACCCTGCCATACAAGGCAGACCTGCGCCAGGAGAATGGCTTTATCCTGGGAGGCGATGCCGATGACGTGGCTGTGGAGAACGGATTGAAGTTCCATATCGACTGGCTGCGCGGTCAGAAGACCGGTTTCTTCGTAGATCAGCGTGAGAACCGCTCCCTGCTCGAACATTACGCCAAGGGCAAGAGCGTGCTCAACATGTTCTGCTATACCGGCGGTTTCTCAGTCTATGCCATGCGCGGCAATGCCAAGGCGGTTCACTCCGTGGACAGCAGCGCCAAGGCGATCGAGCTGACCAATGAAAACATCGCTCTCAACTTCCCTGGCGACCCACGCCACGAGGCATTCTGCGAGGATGCGTTCAAGTATCTGGATGAGCACGACCAGCAGTATGATCTCATCATCCTCGATCCTCCAGCCTTTGCCAAGCACCGTGCAGCGCTGCGCAATGCGCTAAAGGGATATACCCGTCTGAATGTAAAGGGCTTGCAGAGAATCAAGAAGGGTGGAATCCTCTTCACCTTCAGCTGTTCTCAGGTGGTTACCAAGGATAATTTCCGCAACGCTGTGTTTACTGCAGCAGCCCAGGCTGGAAGAAAGGTTCGCATCCTGCACCAGTTGCATCAGCCAGCCGATCATCCTATCAACATCTATCATCCTGAAGGCGAATACCTGAAGGGACTCGTGCTTTATGTGGAGTAAGCTCTGACAGCGTAAAAAGAGTAAAATCTCTATGTCAGAGTATATACGATGAAGAATGTAGAGTAAAAATACAATGAAGAAATTTTCAATCATGATATGTCTGGTTTCAGCACTTCTGCTGGGAATGGCCAGTTGCGGCGATTCACAGCAGAAGCGACTGCGACTGAGCAAACAGGAGAAGGCCCGACTCGACAGCATTGACCGGGCTTCGCTCAAGGTGGGTGTGATGCCTACGCTCGATTGCCTTCCGGTATATCTGGCTTACGAGGACAGCATCTTCCTGAAGCAGGGAGTAACGGTACATCTCTATCGCTACAATGCGCAGATGGACTGCGATACAGCCATCGCCCGAAAGAGGGTAGAGGGTACGGTGACCGACCTGGTGAGAGCTGCCCGCCTGCAGAAGCAGGGTACACAGCTCTTCTATCCTGTCTCTACCAATCTGTACTGGCAGCTTATCACCAACCGCAAGGCGCGTATCTCGGAGTTGAAGCAGCTGTCAGACAAGATGATAGCCATGACCCGTCATTCTGCCACCGATTATCTCTCTACGCTTGTCATCGACAGCGTGAAGACCAAGTATGACGTATATCGCGTGCAGATCAACGACCTGAACATCCGCCTGCGCATGCTCCTCAACAATGAGATGGATGCCGCCTGGATGCCGGAGCCATACGCCACACAGGCAAGAATGGCTAAGCATGTGGCACTGGCGGATAGTAGAGACAAGAATCTCCAGTTGGGAGTGATTGCCTTCCGCAGCAAACTGAAGGCGGAACCCCGAAGAAAAAAACAAATCGACAGATTCGTGAAAGCTTACGACATCGCTGTAGATAGCATCAATAAGAATGGCGTACAACACTATGCCGCTTTACTGACCAAGTATTATGGTATTGATGCCCAAACCGTTAGCAATCTGCCAAAATTAAAGTACAGTCACGCTATGGAGCCTCGCCAGCGAGACCTTAAGGTGGCAGATATTAACAATTAAACAACTACAATTATGTCAGAAGAAGTAAATTTGTCAGAAGAGTCTAATAGCCAAGAAGAAGTTTTGGATCAGGATTTTTTGTTGGAGAAGGTAGATGAAATGCGTGATTTGATTCATCAGCAGCGTTTCGCCGAATGCAAGCCAATGCTTGTAGTAATTTTTGAAAACTGTCCGAACCATAAGCAGTATATGCGCCGTCTGATGCATGGTTTGCTGACAACCGTTCTCGCCAACATGAGTCTCTTGCAGCGCAAGAAGCTGCCTGATGATATGCTTGGCATTCTCAAGCAGTATGTCAAACCATCAGAGGTGCTTGATATCCCGGAAATGACACCCGAGGCTAGAACGAAGTTCGTCTTCGGCGCTATTTCTGAGCTTGACCAGCTTTTGGAAGATATCGAGATGGATATCCGTTCAGAACAGGGTATTTTCAAGGATTTGAAAAAGCAGGGCGAGGCGATAGATATCAAAGAGGTGAAGTCAACCCTTGAGAAATTCGTTTCCCGAGAGGCGATGCTTTTCCTGAACCACGACCTCTCGAAGGAGGAGCAGGACCAGGCTTCAGCCCGTCTGTATCAGGAGTGGGAAGAGTATCGCGAAAAGATTTTCGACAGATTTGTCTCTTCTGGATATTGGAATGATGAGGAACGTGCTGTTGTCAAAGACACCATCCTTTCGCCTACAGTTGATTCCTTGACCTCTCAGCTTCTGGTGAGTGCCATCACGCTCTCTGCCGCCACCGTTTTCGATATGGGTAAATTCACTTTGCTCTACGATATTTACCGTCAGACAGATGACGATGAGGTGAAGGTGCGTGCCCTTCTGGGATGGCTGCTGGTTTCCATGAATTCCAGCTACTACGAACAGCAACCTGATTTTCGTAGCTTTGCAGAGCAGTTGACCGAGGATTGCAAGAATGATCAAGACTTGCTTGCCGATATCATAAAAGCCCAGAAGATGCTTGCCGTGACTGTATTCAGCGAGCAGAAGTCTATCGACTATACCAATGATATCATGTCATCGCTGTCAAAACGTTTCCTCGGCGACCTGAAAAATAAGGTAGCTGATTTGCTGGACGCTGATGAAGATATGAGAAATCTCTTCGGAATCGATGAAGACGAGGAAACTTCGGAAGAGGAGAGTCCTATCCGTTCTGTCGATATCAATACCGACGAGGATGGGGTCGATAATCTCAACGTGGATGTGGATAGCCCGCTCTCTATGGATGAAATGATGGATAAGGGTATTGACATCCTCTTGCCGCAGTTTAAGATGTTACGAGACCAGACTGATTTCTTTACTCATCTGTACAATTGGTTCATGCCTTTCTATCTGAAGAATCCTCATGTAACCGAGGCTCTCGGATTCGTAGATGAGAAGAGAAAGTTCTGCAAGGCTTTCTGTTCTACTGCAAGATCTTGTCCTGCCGATGCCTATTCCCTGGCAAACCTGATCATCTCTCATCCTAATGAGATACCGGAGAATATTGTTGACTGTTACGATGACCCTGAGGATGAGGGAGATGGCAGCGAACCTGCAGATGAGGAAGAGATTGTTAATGAATTTTTTAATGAGCCTGAAGAGCATCGTGCAAAGCGTATCCGTATCAACTACATCCGCAATCTCATGCGCTTCTCCAAGTTTTATAAAGAGAAGGATGAACTCTTCACTATCCTCGACGAACTGGATGATGACAAACCAGCCTATGCAGTCTTAGCGGGTCCTCTTTTCCAGGATGAATTCTTCGATAAGTATCGCATGGCTATAGCCCGCTATTCCTTCCGCCGCGAGTTCCCAGACATGGTTGAAGTGATGCTGGAAGGTGTACCATGCGACACGTTGGAGATGCACTTCATGAAGGGATGGGTATGTATGCAGAAGGAAGACGATCATAGTCTCCGCATGGCTGTCAGTCACTTCAAGGAGATGCTGAAGATGCAGCCAGACATGAAGCAGGTATATCTCCAGCTGGGCATCTGCTATCGTAATCTCATCCAGGTGGATGAGTATCTGGAGAATTTCGACAAGCTGATGGAGTTCAAGGATTCATTCTCAGAAGAGGAACTCTTCGAGTTGAAACTGGATAAACTGAAGTTCATCGTCATGAACAACAGATTTGAAGAGGCGATGCCGCTGGCTTACGAGCTGGATTATACCCATCCGGAGAATCAGATGGCGGGAGCCTTGCTCACACAGCTGCTTATCAAGATAGGTGGCGAACATGCGGAAGAGAACTTCCAGAAGGCTCATCAGCGCCTGGATGAATATTTCGCCGAGGTGAACGAGCTTTTCGGTAGTTTCGATAAGATGAAAAAATCAGGTAAGGATACGAAGAATATGATGATGCAGGCGATGGATCTCTTCTTCAAGATGATGAAGAATGATAAGCTTGCCGAAGCTTACAATAACTATTCGCAAGGTCTCCTGGCATTGATAGAACATCAGCCGAAAAAGGCTTTGGGACCTTTCTTCAGGGCTTATGCCTATTATGTAGAAAAGGATGAGAATGTATTCTTTGAAGCCCTTAAGGAAGACTATAAATGGTTGAAGAACTATGGATGTTCTTACACTGATTTGATGATTATCTATAATCAGGTAGTGGCTGAACACCAGCAAACGGAAGATGAATTAAAGAAGTATGCCGATAAATCAGAATAGAAATAACAATAACAAGACACAGATAGATACCAACTACGCCCACCTGCAACCGCAGGCGGTGGAGTTGGAGAAGGTGGTTCTGGGTGCATTGATGATTGATACCGATGCTTTTTCGGTAGTATCCGAGATGCTGAAACCCGAAACCTTTTATGATCCGAGACATCAGAAAATCTACGAGGCGATTCAGACCATGAATATGGAGGAGCGCCCCGTGGATATCATGACCGTTACGGATGAACTCACCAAGATGGGCGCCATCGAGAAGATTGGTGGAGCCGGTTACCTGATGGAGATTTCCTCGCAGGTGGCTTCGGCTGCCCACATCGAGTACCATGCCCGAATCCTGGCGCAGAAATATCTGCAGCGACAGCTCATCCATTATGCCGGCGACATTGAGACCCAGGCGTATGATGAAGGTGTGGATGTGGACGAACTCATGCAGCATGCCGAGGGTGAGCTTTTCCAGCTCTCTCAGGGTAATATGAAGCAGGATTACACCCAGATTGATCCGGTTATCAAGGAAGCCGTGGATATCCTGCAGCGTGCCGCCCAGAACAAGGGCGGACTCACGGGTATTCCTACAGGTTACCAGCAGATGGATGATATGACTTCCGGATGGCAGCCTTCCGACCTGGTGATCATCGCCGGACGTCCTGCCATGGGTAAGACTTCCTTCGCTCTGAGTATCGCCAAGAATGTTGCGGTGGATCACGGGGTGCCTATCGGATTCTTCTCGCTTGAAATGAACAACGTTCAGCTGGTCAACCGTCTTATCTCGAATGTCTGCGAGATTTCGGGTAAGAAGATCCTGAACGGTCAGTTGGATCCAAGCGAGTGGGAGCGACTGGACAAGAAGATCCGTTCTCTCACGGGTGCACCTATTTATATAGATGATACTCCGGGCCTCTCTGTCTTTGAGTTGAGAACCAAGGCGCGCCGACTGGTGAGAGAGAAGGGAGTGAAGCTGTTGATGATCGACTACCTCCAGCTGATGAATGCCAACGGTATGAAGTTCGGTAGCCGTCAGGAAGAGGTTTCCACCATCTCTCGTTCCCTCAAGGGACTTGCCAAGGAGTTGAATATCCCGGTACTCGCCCTCTCTCAGCTCTCGCGTAACGTAGAAAACCGTGAGGGTCTCGAAGGAAAGCGACCTCAGTTGAGCGACCTCCGTGAATCCGGAGCCATCGAGCAGGATGCCGATATGGTACTCTTCGTTCATCGTCCGGAATACTATCACATCTATCAGGATGAAAAGGGAAACGATCTTCATGGTATGGCGCAGATCATCATCGCCAAGCACCGTAAGGGTGCTACCGGAGATGTACTCCTGAACTTCCGTGGCGAGTTCACCCGCTTCCAGGATCCTACCGATTCCTATACTCCAGTACAGGAGGGTGGTGAAATCATGGGTTCCAAGATGAATAGCGGGGCTGCTGATGGGATGATTGCCAGTGGTGCCATTCCACCTCCGCCGATGACTGGACCTGACGGTCCGTTACCTTTCTAGTTGAAAAGAGAATAATTTCGTACCAGAACGTTCTTTTTCAGAATAATCTGGCATAAAAACGGCACATTTCTCTAGATTTTGGGTAAAAAATAGGTGGAAAATGGCAATTTGAAAGATTTTCTATTAAAAAAGTTATAAATTGTTTGCGTATATCAGAGAAAATGATTACCTTTGCCAGCGATAAATATATAACGTATAAAAATAGAAAAATATGAGAGCATTAGCGTTGAATATTACAAGCATTATTATTATTCGACTTCGACTGCAGCATGTAGGCGGAAGTGATAAGGTGTGCGTATAGTTCAGCGGTTTGGATATATTGAGCCTTTCTACACTTCCGTATATGGGAGTGAGAAAGGCTTTTTTAATTCCCAGCTCTTTATGCCCTTGCCAAAAGTAAGGGCGCAATGTTGCCCCTATAAGGGCAAAAGCTTTAATTAATAAGAGAAATAAAAATATTTAAGAGATATGAGTGACAGATTATTTATTTTCGACACAACCCTTCGTGATGGCGAACAGGTTCCAGGATGCCAGTTGAATACCGTAGAGAAGATTCAGGTGGCTAAGGCGCTGGAGCAGTTGGGCGTTGATGTCATTGAGGCTGGATTCCCTATTTCAAGCCCGGGTGACTTCAATTCCGTAGTAGAGATTTCCAAGGCTGTAACATGGCCTACCATCTGTGCGCTGACCCGTGCGGTGGAAAAGGATATCGACTGTGCTGCCGAGGCGTTGCAGTATGCTAAGCATAAGAGAATTCATACGGGTATCGGTACCAGCGATAGCCATATCAAATATAAGTTCAATTCCAATCGCGAGGAGATCATCGAGCGTGCCGTGGCTGCTGTCAAGTATGCCAAGAAGTATGTTGAGGATGTGGAGTTCTACGCTGAGGATGCTGGTCGTACCGACAATGAGTATCTGGCTCGCGTGGTAGAGGCTGTCATCAAGGCAGGTGCTACTGTAGTTAACATTCCTGACACCACCGGCTATTGCTTGCCGGATGAGTATGGTGCCAAGATTAAGTATCTGATGGATCACGTTGACGGCATCGAGAATGCATGCATCTCTACCCACTGTCACAACGATCTCGGTATGGCTACAGCCAATACCCTGCAGGGTGTATTGAATGGCGCCCGCCAGGTGGAGGTGACCATGAATGGTATCGGCGAGCGTGCTGGTAATACTTCGCTCGAGGAAATCGCCATGATTCTGAAGTGCCACAAGCACCTCAACATTGATACCAACATCAATACCACCAAGATTGTTCCGATGTCTCGCATGGTGAGCAGCCTGATGAACATGCCTGTTCAGCCTAACAAGGCGATTGTGGGCCGCAATGCCTTCGCTCATTCTTCTGGTATCCACCAGGATGGCGTGCTGAAGAACGTTCAGACATACGAAATCATCGACCCTAAGGATGTGGGCTTGGATGATAACGCTATCGTATTGACAGCCCGCTCGGGTCGTGCTGCCTTGAAGTATCGCCTCCACGTAAATGGCGTGAATGTAGATGACGAGGAGAAGCTCGACAAGATCTACAAGAAATTCCTCCAGTTGGCTGATAAGAAGAAGGAAGTTACCGACGAGGATGTACTGATGCTCGCTGGTGCTGATTCTGCCGACAAGCATGGTGTTCAGCTCGACTGGTTGCAGGTAACTACCGGCAAGGGCGTGAAGAGCGTGGCAAGCATCGGCTTGAACATCGCAGGTCAGAAGTTCGAGGCTGCTTCATCGGGTAATGGTCCGGTAGATGCTGCCATCCGTGCCCTCAAGAAGGTCATCACCAAGGAGATGAACCTCAAGGAGTTCACTATTCAGGCGATTGACAAGGGTTCAGACGATGTGGGTAAGGTTCACATGCAGGTGGAGTACGATGGTCATGTATATTATGGCTTCGGCGCAGATACCGATATCGTGACAGCTTCTGTTGAGGCTTACATCGACTGTATCAACAAGTTCAAGGTAAGATAAAAATAATTCAGATAAATATATAATAAACAGGATATTATGAATACATTATTCGACAAGATTTGGGACAAGCACGTTGTCCAGATTGTAGAAGACGGCCCTACACAGCTTTACATCGACCGTCTCTACTGTCACGAAGTAACATCACCTCAGGCATTCGCTGGTATGCGAGCACGCGGACTCAAGATGTTCCGTCCAGACCAGATTTTCTGTATGCCTGACCACAATACTCCAACACACGATCAGGATAAGCCAATCGAGGACCCTATCTCAAAGAAGCAGGTAGATACCTTGGCAAAGAACACCGCTGATTTTGGCGTAACTCACTTTGCCATGAACACCAAGGACAATGGTATCATCCACGTAGTAGGTCCAGAGAAGGGTCTTTCTCTTCCTGGTATGACCATCGTTTGCGGCGACTCTCATACATCTACCCATGGTGCTATGGGTGCCGTAGCTTTCGGTATCGGTACTTCTGAGGTCGAGATGGTGATGGCTTCACAATGTATTCTCCAGAGCAAGCCAAAGTCTATGCGCATCAGCATCAACGGCAAGCTCGGCAAGGGTGTTACCGCCAAGGATGTTGCCCTCTATCTCATGAGCCAGCTTACTACATCCGGTGCTACCGGTTACTTCGTTGAGTACAGTGGCGATGTAGTGAAGGATATGTCTATGGAAGGTCGTCTCACCCTCTGCAACCTCTCTATCGAGATGGGTGCCCGTGGTGGTTTCGTAGCTCCTGATGAAACTACATTCGAGTACATCAAGGGTCGTGAATATGCACCTAAGGGTGAAGAGTGGGACAAGGCTGTGGCTTACTGGAAGACCTTGAAGAGTGGCGATGATGCTGTATTCGACAAGGAGTTGACTTTCGAGGCAAAGGATATCGAACCACGTATCACCTACGGTACCAATCCTGGTATGGGTATCGGTATCACCGAAAGCATCCCAACTCTCGATGAGATTCCGGAGGAAGAGCAGGCTGGTTTCAAGAAGAGCCTGAACTACATGGGCTTCCAGCCAGGCGAGAAACTGGAGGGTCATCCTATCGATTATGTATTCCTGGGCGCATGTACCAATGGTCGTATTGAAGACTTCCGTGCCTTTGCTTCCCTGGTTAAAGGAAAGAAAAAGGCAGAGGGTGTAACTGCTTGGCTTGTACCAGGTTCTTGGTTGGTTGATAAACAAATACGTGAAGAGGGAATTGATAAGATTGTTGAGGCTGCCGGCTTCGAAATCCGTCAGCCAGGATGTTCTGCCTGCCTGGCAATGAACGATGATAAGATTCCTGCAGGCAAGTACTCTGTAAGTACATCCAACCGTAACTTCGAGGGTCGTCAGGGACCTGGTTCCCGCACTATCCTTGCCAGCCCATACGTAGCAGCAGCTGCCGCTATCACTGGTAAGATTACCGACCCAAGAGAGTTTATGTAATTTTTAATTAATAATGTACAATTAATAGTGTACAATTGATAAGTACAGTTATGAAACAGAAATTCAATGTAATTACATCAAGCTGCATTCCTCTTCCTTTGGAGAATGTAGATACAGACCAGATCATCCCAGCCCGTTTCCTCAAGGCTATTGATAAAGAGGGTATGGGCGACAACCTCTTCCGCGACTGGCGTTACAATGCCGACGGAACTCCAAAGCCAGACTTCGTGATGAACGACCCTTCTTACAGTGGCGTCATCCTCGTAGCAGGCAAGAACTTCGGTTCTGGTTCTTCCCGTGAGCACGCAGCCTGGGCCATCGCAGGCGCCGGCTTCCGAGTAGTTATCAGCTCTTTCTTCGCTGATATCCACAAGAACAACGAGTTGAACAACCTCGTGTTGCCAGTAGTGGTAAGCGAGGAATTCCTGAAGGAACTCTTCGAGAGCATCGACAAGGATCACAAGACAGAGGTAAAGGTAGATCTTCCTAACCAGACCGTGACCAACCTTGCTACCGGCAAGAGCGAGCACTTCGAAATCAATGGCTACAAGAAGCACTGCCTGGAGAATGGTTTGGACGATGTGGACTTCCTCGTTCAGAACCGCGACAAGGTAGAGGCTTGGGAAGCTAAGAACAAGTAATCAAGTAATTATGAACGTTAACGCAAAGAGAGATAATTCTCGTATCAGGGAGATTGAGATCATGGACTGCACGCTGCGCGACGGCGAGCAGACCAATGGTGTCAGTTTTCTCCCTCACGAGAAATTGATGATAGCAAGAATGCTGTTGCATGATATCAATGTTGATCGCATTGAGGTGGCTTCAGCACGTGTGTCGGAAGGCGAAAAGGATGCTGTCGCTCGTATTTGCCGTTATGCCAAGACCATAGGTAAACTGGATTCCGTTGAGGTATTGGGATTCGTGGATAACAACAAGAGTGTGGATTGGATTGCCGAATGCGGCGGTCATGTCATCAACCTCTTGGCGAAGGGTAGCTATAAGCACTGCACCCAGCAGCTCAAGATGTCGCCTGAGGAGCATCTCGCTCATATCAAGCAGACCATCGATTATGCTTTGAGCAAGAATTTCACCGTAAATCTCTATCTGGAGGACTGGTCGAGCGGTATGCGCGACAGCCGTGACTATCTCTTTATGATGATGGACAAGCTGGTGAAACTGCCTATCAAGCGCTTCCTGCTTCCTGATACCCTGGGTATCCTGAACCCATTGCAGTGTGTGGAGTATATGCGTCAGATGGTTCGCCGTTATCCGAACTCTCACTTCGATTTCCATGCCCACAACGACTACGATTTGGCAGTGAGCAACTCGCTGGCAGCCGTATTGAGCGGTGCCAAGGGTCTCCATGTCACCGTGAATGGCTTGGGCGAGCGCTGCGGCAATGCGCCATTGGCGAGCGTACAGGTGATTCTGAAGGATATGTTCGGGGCAAAGACCAATATCAAGGAAGACCGCCTGAACGATATTTCCCGATTGGTTGAAGGATACAGCGGCATCGCCGTGGCTCCGAATACCCCTGTGGTGGGCGATAATGTCTTCACTCAGGTGGCTGGTGTGCATGCCGATGGCGACAACAAGGACAAGCTTTATTGCAACGACCTGGTGCCTGAGCGTTTCGGTAGACATCGTGAATATGCATTGGGTAAGAATTCCGGTAAGGCGAACATTATCCAGAACCTTAACGAACTGGGCTTGGAGTTGACGCCGGAGCAGACCAAGGCTGTGACCAAGCGTATCACCGAACTCGGCGACCGTAAGGAGCTGGTAACCCAGGACGACCTGCCGTACATCGTGAGCGATGTGCTGAAGCATAGCACACCTGAGGATAAGGTAAAACTGGTCAGTTACATGGTGTCCACTTCCTATGGTTTGAAGCCTATCGCCAGCGTGAAGGTAGAAATAGAGGGTAAGGAGTATGAAGACCGTAGCTCTGGTGATGGTCAGTATGATGCCTTCGTCAAGGCGCTTCGCAACATCTACAAGGTGAAGCTCGGCAAGACCTTCCCTACGCTCGACAACTATCAGGTAACCATCCCACCTGGTGGCCGTACCGATGCCCTCGTTCAGACCGTCATTACCTGGCGTGAAGGCGACCGCATCTGGCGCACCCGCGGCTTGGATGCCGACCAGACAGAGGCTGCTATCAAGGCAACGCTCAAGATGCTCAATATGTATGAGGCAGATAAGAGCGATGAACAGCCAGCATCGCCTCGAAATTTAGATATGGAATAAAAACAATTAAAAAATCAGATAAGATGAAATTAAACATTGCAGTTCTCGCCGGTGATGGTATCGGACCAGAGATTATGAAGCAGGGCGTAGCAGTTATGCAGGCCATTGCAGAGAAGTTCAACCACGAGTTTACTTACAATGAGGCTATCTGCGGTGCTCACGCTATCGACGAGGTAGGTGATCCATTCCCAGAGGAGACCTTCAAGACTTGTATGGATGCTGACGCAGTGCTCTTCGCAGCCGTTGGTGACCCACGTTTCGATAACAACCCTACAGCCAAGGTTCGTCCTGAGCAGGGCTTGCTCGCTATGCGTAAGAAGTTGGGGCTCTTCGCCAATGTTCGCCCAGTAGCCACATTCGATTGCCTGCTCCATAAGTCACCATTGAAGGATGAGCTCCTGAAGGGTGCTGACTTCGTAGTCATCCGCGAGTTGACTGGTGGTATGTACTTCGGTGAGAAGTATCAGGATAACGATAAGGCATACGATACAGATATCTATACCCGTCCTGAGATTGAGCGCATTCTGAAGGTAGCTTTCGAGTTTGCCATGAAGCGCAACAAGCACTTGACTGTAGTAGATAAGGCAAACGTATTGGCATCTTCTCGTCTCTGGCGTCAGATTGCCAAGGAGATGGAGCCACAGTATCCTGAGGTTAACACCGACTATATGTTCATCGACAATGCTTCTATGCGCGTGTTGACAGAGCCAACATTCTTCGATGTCATCGTTACAGAGAACACCTTCGGTGATATCCTTACCGATGAGACCTCTTGCATCACCGGCTCTATGGGCTTGCAGCCATCTAGCTCTTTGGGCGAGCACACCCCATTGTTCGAGCCTGTTCACGGTTCATGGCCACAGGCAGCAGGCAAGAACCTGGCTAACCCTGTAGCTCAGATTCTTTCTGCAGCCATGTTGCTCGAGCACTTCGGTTTGAACGAGGAGGGTGCCTTGATCCGTAAGGCTGTAGATGCTTCTCTCGATGCCAATGTCCGCACTCCTGAGATTCAGGTTGAGGGTGGTGCTCACTATGGCACAACAGAGGTTGGCGAGTGGATCGTTAACTGGATCAAGAATGCTTAATCTAGATTGTTTTTTAGAAGTATTCTTACAAGATAGAATTTTGATTTGAATAGCCTTAAGGGAAAGATTATTTTTCCTTAAGGCTATATATATTTATCCTTAAGGGAATTTATTTTTTTCCTTAAGGATAAATATCGTATCGCTGAAACCCGGAAAAACAAGGAGTTTTGCTTCTGTTTATTTTATTTTGAAAATTCTAAACATCTTTTATCTTTCCTTTTTTGGCTGATTGCATAACTATTTGTATTTTTGCAGCATGAAAAAGAAAAGTATCATATTATATATAGGTTGTTTGCTGGCTACACCTCTGTTTGCCCAGCAAAACAATTTGACGGCTGATTCTAAGGTTGATGATGTAGCATTGTGCGATTCCAAGGCTCAGAACAAGGCGCTGCGCGATTCCCTGGCGGCAGCTACGAGCGTGCTTGCTTATCATCCTGACAGCATCGATCTGCGCCTGAAGAAGGCTGCGTGGAATATCCAGCTGGAACAGTGGAGTTATGCCAAGGATGACCTGGATAAGGTGTTGTTCCTCAACAATACCAATATAGCAGGCCTCTTCTACCGTGCGTTTGTTAACGAAAAGCTTCTGCGCTATAACTTTGCCCGTCTCGATTATCAGAACCTCCTGGTTCTGGTGCCTGGTAACTTCCAGGCACAACTCGGTCTGGCGTTGCTGAATGAGAAGGACAAGCACTATACCGAGGCGTATGATGGCATCAACAATCTGATAGAGCAATATCCGGATAGTGCAACTGCTTATGCAGCACGTGGCGGCATGGAGAAGGAGCGTGGGCAGCTGGAACTTGCCGAGTATGATTACGCCAAGGCAATCTCCCTCGATGAGGATAATGCAGATTACCGCATCAACCGCATCGATCTCCTCATCATGCTCAACAGAAAGTTGGATGCCTATCGCGAACTGGAAGCCTTGCAGAAGAAGGGTGTTGCTCCTGGTCGTCTGCAAGACTTCTACCGCAGATTGCGTCGTAAGAAATAATCATTGATGAGCTGTGCTACCCGGATTACTTCCTCGTCTCTCATCGTAGAGTTGCAGGGAAGGCTCAGCTCCTGGCAGGCGATGTTCTGGGTGATCGGCAGTTGATAATGTCGAAGCTCAGGATATCCCAGTTGCTCATTGGGTGGAATAGGGTAGTGTATCGCAGTTTCTACAGATTCATCCTTCAGAAATTCCCTCAGTCTCATCCTTTCTTCGGTAATGAAAGGGAAGATATGGAGAACATTGCTGAATGGATCTTCCAGTAATCTCTTCGGGATGCAGCGTTCCACGATGGCAGGGTGCAGATAATCCATATAGAGCATCGCCTTCCTGCATCTGGCGATATGCTCATCGTGGGGATGTCTCAGCTTTACATTGAGTACAGCTGCCTGAATCTCGTCCATTCTGGAATTGATACCCTGATATTCAAAATCAAATCTGCTGGTTCTTCCATAATCGTGGAGGGCTCGGATAGCCTCTGCCAGCTCTTCGTCATCGGTTGTCACGGCACCCGCATCGCCCAATGCTCCCAGGTTCTTGCTTGGGTAGAAACTGTGGGCGCCGGCATCTCCTAGAGCACCCGTGTGGCAGATACTTTTCTGGATGGCGTAATTACTGATGATATCTATCTGGTCCTGATAGGTGATATTTTCGTCTATCTGATTTTGATAGGTGATATTCTCGTCTTCCTGATTCAGCTTTCTTCTGATAGCCTCTCGCGCAGAGCTGTTGACGTATCCGCATCCGAAAGCCTGTGCGTTGTCTTCGAATATCAGCAGATCGTTCTCCTTGCAGATCTCCTGGATTCTTTCCGTCCAGGATAACTTGCCGTAGAGATGTACCAGCATGATGCCCCTGGTTTTATAGGAGATGTTGCTCTCTATGAGATTCTCGTCGATTTGCAGTGTCTCTGGGTTGGGTTCTACGAGGATTGGAACCAGTCCCACGCTTGTGATGGAAAGAATGGTGGCGATATAGGTGTTGGCTGGCACCAGAATCTCATCACCATGGTGGAGCTTGCCAATAGCCATTTCTCCCATCAGAATCAGTTTGAGAGCATCCAGTCCGTTACCGCATGATATGCAGTACTCGGTGCCGATGAAAGTGGCATAATTCTTCTCAAACTGCTTCACGCATCTTCCCTGTAAGTACCATCCGCTACTTACTACCTGATTGATTTCTTTCTTGATCTCTTCTTCGTATGGGGCATTGATAGCCTTCAGGTCAAGATACTTGATGGCTTTCTTTTCGTTTTCTGTTTCCATTTCCTTTATTTTTGATGAATAGTAAGAAGCAGGGAATGCTCGGTGCTGTCAATTATGCTGCTTTTACAAGCTTCCCGCAGAATCAGAGCCTGATTGGGATGATTGAGCGTGATGGTCCTTGCAGATGGCTGGTTGAACTCTATGCTCTTGACTTTGTGCTTACTGCTCTTGATATATTCTAAGGATAAGTCTTTATCTATAACCTGGATGGTGATTTCTCCAGCCAGTGCAATCAGCATCACAGGACTTTCTTCCAGTTCCATGGGAGTCTCGGGCTGTATGGCGCCAAGATGAATCCATTCCATTCTCTTGATATCAAATGGGATATGGGTATTTTCCTCGGCGACGGTAAGGCTGCCGCGAGGATCATATATCTTGGGAAGTTCTATGATTTCTATTTTCTTCATATATATTAGAACGCAGGATAGCGGGCGATATTGTATAAATTGAAAGGAAAAAAGTAAGTTGTTGGAAAAATAGAGGAATATAAAAAAGTAAAGAGCAGCTATCTTCTCAGACAACTGCTCTACATTCAATAGGTATTAGTCTTCTTTAAGGTAAAAAGATTGTATTCAGGATAACGGTTGCAAAGGTAGCAAAAATATTTGGTTTAAAAAAATAAATTCTAAACTATTTTTAAAAAAAATGCTTTTTTCTTCAATTTGCGCTGTTTTTCTTTTGTTTTTCCCCATCAATTCTACATTTATTTAATTAATAACTAGTGTGAATGGGATTCAGTAGGGAAGATATGGAAAACAAAAAAGGAAACCCTTTTTAAAGGATTTCCTTTTTGCGAGGTGTCTAGCGGAGTCGAACCGCTCTACACGGTTTTGCAGACCGTTACCTAACCGCTCGGTTAAGACACCTTGTAGAGTTTTTTGTTTGCAAACACCTGATAGATGTTTGATAAAACTTTCGAGGTGTCTAGCGGAGTCGAACCGCTCTACACGGTTTTGCAGACCGTTACCTAACCGCTCGGTTAAGACACCTTGTAGAGTTTT
>OWHU01000003.1_pt1 | contig 159718 bp, 128 predicted proteins | sample 1732671 | NCBI WGS metagenome assembly OWHU01 (sample SAMN05065740, study PRJEB22554) | human gut metagenome | biome: ENVO:2100002; feature: ENVO:00000062; material: ENVO:00002003 | host: Homo sapiens | place: USA
GTAACATATTTAGTTTAACCATCCTAAAGGTGACAACTTTTTCACGTATAAGACAATATTCCAAATATCGTAAGCCGTGAAACAAATGATGGCTAATGCAACATATACAAATAATATAACTGCATACTGTACCCAAAACTTACATTTGCGTTTCCCATAAGTTTCATTCTTATATTTTGCAAATTCAGAATTGGATATGTAGTTTCTTGAAATGTTCTTCCAATAATCAAATTCTCTATTCGTATCCGACAAATCAATTGTATCTACAATAAGTTGCAATAATGCAGATGCCAAGAAATACACACCATAACCATAAAACACATACTTGACCAAATGATTGTCATTCAATTTGTTTAATTCTGTGATTTTTGATAGAAGTGTAACGCCAACTAAAAGAAGTGCTCCCAAGACATCACGACTCAAATTTGATAATACGGAGCGGATTTTTTGATTACATTGCTCGCTCATACCCTTTATGTCTTTGAGCAAGTCACGCAATTCTTTGTAATACTCATCCTGACGTTTATATGTCGCAAAATTGTATCTTTCTTTTGCCTGTATCAACGCATCATAAATAACAGAAGACAATCCAATGACAAATGGCACATTCAAATCCAAATCTAATGTTATTCTATCCAATAGAAGTTTGTGTCGGAGATTACAATCTTTCTCGTATACCCAAAGTACTGCATCTTTAAGCCTTTTCTGATATGTCATCAAAGGAGTTGGCAATGATGATGTCTTACCAAACGTGCATTCCAATCTTCTGACACCACGGACTACTATTTTGTCGTCTTCATGAAGTTCATTGCATAGAGAATAAGCTAATACCAATATGCTGTTTCTTATAAAGGGTCTAGACAGTTCAGACTCTGCACCAAAATTTACATAATGGCACGATGGTTTTATCAATGTTTCTTCTGTTCTAAAAGAATGACATTCTCCTGTAATTTCTTTTTCTACATATTTAAAATCGTCATTGGATAGATAGTTACTGCCATCACTTGACACGGCAAATTGATTTCCTCCAAACTTTTCTGAAATCCCATAAACCTCAATCGAGTACTTATTATGGTTAAACGGATGGTCTGGGCTAATAGGATTAGAATGATTTACCCAGATTTTGAATCGTTCTTCAGATAGAAAGAATGTATTGATTATACCATTTTCGTCTTTTGATAATGCATCTTTGTTGATATGGAGTTTCCATTCACATCCATCAATCAATTCATCCGCAAAATTATCCAAATCAACATTCTCGCCTAATACGGTAAAAGTCAGAAGTGGCTTTATTCCCAAGTTGGAACTTTCTGCAAACAAATCCTCGAAATAAGATTTGTTTATGGAATCAGAATAAGTTCCTTCCAAAGTCAATGACACCCAAGACTCCACCCATTGCGATGAGAGATTCTTTATTGTAAACAGTTTGTCTAGAAAAGATGCATACATAGTATTTACTGAATTTCTTCAATATTACTTGTTCGTATTCTTATCTCATAAACACCATTGGCATTTGCTGTGTTTGGAATGTAAATACCATGTTCTTTTGGTGTTCCTTCCCATTCGATTCTCACACCTTCTGCCGTTTTGCGTATGTTCTTGGTGACAGAGGAAGGAATGGCAGTACTTTTTGGTGTGAATGTTTGACCTGCAATCCCTTCATTTTGAAGGAAAGAATGAAAAGAATTCTTCAAGGTCTCACGTCTGTCCGTGTCAGGGTCTTGAATGACAGCCTCGATAAATTCAGCCGTATCAAATCTGTCATGGTTTAACAGATATCCCTTGGCTCTATTTTTATACAAAGAGATCTCTTGCTTGGGATCTATGGAAACTTTGTTTTGCATAGCCCATCTTCTGGCAGCAGACAAAGCTTTTTTTGTTAAGTCTGTATCAGTTTCTCTTGGGTTTACACCTAAGAAATTTCGAAAATAATTAGTGATATAATTATCTGCCCCACGTGCTCCACGATCAGTTGTCAAAACATCCCATGCAGCTCTGTTTGAAGTATCTATCAAAGCAACCTTTTGAATGGCTGATTTATCTTCAGAAAAAGTATTTTTTACTTCTTCTAAAAGTGCCTGATTACCTTTCAACTTGTATTGATAAATTGTTTTATGGTCTATTTTCACCAAGAACAAAAGTTTCCGTGCACCTATTGAAGCAACAGAGACTATGAAGACCCCATCACTTGTATTGTTGGTATGAGCCAACTTAAACTGATGAGCAATTTCTTTAGATAATCGAACAAAGTTGTCATCATCAGCAGAAAGAATCTCAACAGCTTTAGGACGAAGCAATGAATCCGCAACAAATACATGTTGTCTTCCTTGAGCTGCATCACTAAGACGGGCTTTGAAGAATTTCTGTTGACTCTCAGTTATGATAACTTTATCCAAGAAAATCGGTGCTATTTGATCTTTCAAGATAATATGGAAAATCAATTTTTCTATTTTGATAGCATCCTTTTCTGCTGTAGTGAGCACACTTTCTCTTGCCATAATCCAAATTATATTTAAGATATTCAATGACTGCAATTGTCTATTTTCCAAACTCCTTAATTCTCTGTTCCTCCTTCAATGAGCAGACAAGCAGCTGTCCGTGCTTCTCGGCTACGATATAGCCATCCAAGCCTTGAACTACCACCTTACTTTCATCGGCTGCATGAACCACGCAGTTCTTGCATTCATACAATCGGATTTCCTTACCTACCTTGGCATTGCCATTCTCATCCTGTGGAAGCAAGGTGCGGAGGCTATCCCAGCTACCTAAGTCGCTCCAGCCAAACTCGGCTGGCAAGGTATAGATTTCCTTCGACTTTTCCATTACGGCATAGTCGATGCTTATCTTCTCGCAGGTTGGGAAGAGTTTGCCGACTACCTCTTTCTCCTTTTCGGTATAGAAAGAAGGAGCCATCTCGTCCATAATGCTGGCAAGGTTTGGCTGGAAGGTGCGGATTGCCTTACTGATGGTATCGATGTTCCATACGAAGATTCCGGCATTCCAATAGTAATTGCCAGCAGCAAGGTATTGCTCGGCAGTCTCCTGGTTTGGCTTTTCCTTGAAAGCTTCCACCTTGTAGATTTCATCTACGGATGTTGACTCTGCTGCGGCGATATAGCCATAGCCTGTCTCTGGGCGGCTTGGCTTGATACCGATAGTAACGATGGCGTTCTTATCGGATGTATAGCTCAATGCCTTGCTGAGCACTCGCTGATACTCCGAGGTATTGATGACGAGGGCATCGGATGGTGTCACCACGATGTTAGCAGCTGGATGCTTCTTCTGAATCTTCCAGCAGGCATAAGCGATACATGGGGCGGTATTGCGAGCCTCCGGCTCTGATAATATGTTATCGACAGGCATGTCAGGGATCTGCTCCTTGACAATGCGAATGTATTTCTCGTTTGTTACGACCCACATGTTCTCAACAGGACAGATTGGCTTCAATCTATCTACTGTTAACTGTATGAGGGAACGGCCGACACCCATCACATCAATGAACTGCTTTGGGTAATCGGGGGTTGACATAGGCTAGAAGCGGCTGCCTACGCCGCCGGCCATAATAATGATTTGTATGTCGTTGAAATTATTCATAAGACATTAAAATTCTTGATATATCACTAGACTTCACCTTAAAAGGGCAATTCATCCTTACTTGGCAATGTCGGGGTTGTCAATATTGTTAATCTTTTCAATATGGCATTTTCTGATTCTGTAATCTTATATAACACATCACGAATTGTATTATACAGTAAATCCAACTGTTGATACTCATCAGAATTCACCTCTTCAGAATATGAAAATGTTTCAAACTGCACATTGTTATCATTAAAGAGTTTTAATATATAAGATGAAATATTAACAGAAAAGTCATAATTTGCACAAATCCATAAAGTACATCCATCTATGTCTGTATAGAAATCGCCATCAGCTTCATTCCAACTTAGTTTTCTATTCTGAGTTGCCGTAATCAACATCTCAACCATTGCTTTATATTGTTCTGGTTTCATTGCTTTATCAATTTAATTACACTTTCTATTTTCTGAAGTAATTTCCAGTAAGGATTAGCTTCCAATTCGTGGATTTCAATTTTAGACACATCCTTTTCTGTCATATGGTTATGTTTCACTTGAGATAAGTAACTTTGCATCAATGAATCCGTTGCCTTATCTAATTTTTTCAGCGATTCTTCATGAGACAACGATACTGAATTTGTCAATTTCATAAGTCCTTCCAAATAATGGATGTTGAACAGACGAGTGCTTAGTTCTATAGAAATTTTACTAGCTCTATCTTTTAAATACACACTCAACCACATCAAACCAACAAATATTGGTATCATCACAGTATAAGGCAAAAACGATAGCCATGAATCAAATCTTTTAGGACATGTATTATAAACATTCAAGAAATCTATATAAAGAACTCCAAACAAGAATATAAGAACCGGTATTAACCCTAGAGAAATCCGATACTCCCATTTTATTTTATTCTTTTCATCTTCGAGAACTTTCGCATAATCCTTCAATTCATTGAAGGAATCCTTTATTTTGTTAGAGATATTCTGTTCAACATTAGCGTCAGACTCAGCCTTAGACATTGTTCCCTGAATCTCGTTATAGGAAGCATTTAATTTATCCAACTCTTCTTTCAACTTTTGAATCAAGTCTTCATCCTGAGGTTTTTTCTTGCTCTGTCGCTCTATTTCCGCCAATAGACTCTGCCGACTGGACATTATCTTACGCATTTTGGTTTTTTCACTGTCCAAATCTATCGTTTGAGAGGTTTTGTGTTGTACCGTCAGCTTCACCTTTGGCAAGGAAATGATATATGCTAAATACTCGAGAGTCTCTTTGATAAGCACACCATACTCTCTCTTCAGTTCAGGGGTTACAACGCCGTTATATTTTGCATCAAAATGCATCCAATGACTTTTCAGGGCTAATGGTCCATGCGATGATTCAAGAGGGATGCTGCCGAGGTCATAATCTGACAACCGATTATTTGCCAACAGAAAACGTTGCTCCAGATGATACTGGGCAACATTATTTGCCTCATTTATAGCTTTATATTTATCACTTTTCAAAAAATCTTGAATAAGTGTCAACGCTTCATAAACCGCTTCTTTTTTTATCCGCATAATTTTATATATGTAAAATTCAATAAAGTTACATATTACCTGATTGCCTCAATAGGTTTTATTTATGTTACCCATCTAGCAAACCACCAATACAACGTCCCCACGATACTTCAGGCATGTCACCACCATAACCGCCAGCGACAATCGTTATGGCGGCTAACTTGCGAGCATCTAAGTGGGTATGGAAGTCATACGTGCTCCAAAGAGGCTTCGAACATTTCTTCCTGATATTGGCGGAGAAGCAATAAGTACTTTTTCTTTCCTACCTTACCTTTGTCCTTACCCTATACCCAAGCCCTAAATCCCTACCATAGGGATTAGGGATGTAACCGCCCTTAGTGCTATATCTGCCCCACCTGTCCCTCCTCAGCGGGAGGATCCTTAACCCACTCCCAAGCCCTCGCCCTTTCCAAAAGGGCAAGGGATGTAACCGCCCTCCGGTGCTCAGAACCGCTACGCTTTAGGGTTGGCGGACCAATCAAAGGTCTCGCCAGGTTTGCGGGATGGGACCGCCTTACTATAGCTTGCTGATTGGGACAGCCAGAATAGTTCCTCATTGCAGTATCGCTCTGCACTTGTCGTCGCTCGAATGAGGAATATTTTGCTTGAATCAAAACTGCTCAATTATCCATGAGTATAAATATCACCAAAGCTGTACTCAATAAAAATAACTTCAAAAGTGTCTTTTTGGCGATAGCCAAGAAACACATGGTTATCACCTGTAGCACGAAATACCAAAAGTTTATCCATACCAGCAGGCACTGATTGCTGTGCCGTTCTTGTCATACTCTTTACATCCATCACTTCCCAACCAAAGGAATGCTTGGCAGAAACATTAACGGCATCCCAATCCAACTGACTAAGTTGTTTTAATCGTCCTAAGAATTTTATGAAGAACTTACCGTCTTTCTCGCCATTCGTATAACTAATGTCTTTGAGTTCTGAAAAACCAAACACAACTTTTGCAGGAGTTCTTCCAACAGGTGAAGCTATAGGCTGCTGTTTCTTTATCTTAAACTTTCCACCCATAACTTCGTCTTATTGTAATTGTGTCTTGAAAAAAGCCTTCATGCTATCTTGCGAAATAACAGTACCCTTGTCATGAGGCAAAGCTTCCTGCCAAGGTTTTTCTTGATGCGTCTTATTCATCAATCCTATTGCAGAGAAATCACGATAGGCTTCATAAACCTGCAGGAACAACTCTTCTTCATCATCAGATAGCACTATTGGAGTGTCTTCTTCAGAAGGAAGAGTATGTGCACCAAATTCGGCATATGTGTCATATACAACTGGCACAACAGGACCATACATCCAAGACTCTACGTTTTCTTCGAAAAGAGGAGTTCCGAATGCTGCCAAATGATAACCTTGCTGATAATAAAGAAGCTTTTGGAGTTTTAAGTTTGTCAAACACTCTCCACCATTGGCTTCATCTTGCTGGGCCAAGAATATCAATTTCTTTGCTATATCTATCGCTTTGTATGCCATAATTCTCAATATTTATTGTTTTCAAGGCAAAGATACATTATTTATATAGCATTTCCAAGGAAATTCAACAATTTTAACGTTTCCTTTTAGGATACTTGCCCTTGTATCGTAAGATACTTGCTGCAAGGGCTATCATAAGAACTTTCAATAATGCAACTCCGTACTTTACCCTATCATCTTCTCCAGCTAGCTCAGAAAGCTAGAGGGAGTTTTTTTATTAAATATGTTAAATGGTTTCAACTGCCGGATATAGCTCCGCTTCCCCTGAGAAGATGACTCTTCCCGAGTTATGAGAGTTGTGATATGTATCACAGCATTGAAAAACCAATAGACTCACTTCCACTAATCTTCAATACTATTATGTCTTTCTGCCTGCTGCATACGAAATGCAAACCGAGCTGCTTGAAGCAAATTATATATCATATACCATCCTGCTTGCCTGAAAGCCATCTTTTAAGTTCTTAAATCGTCTCGTTCTTCTGAATCTCTACTTAAGAGATACTGAATCGCGCTGCAAAAATACGAATTTTATTGCAAATAAGCGAATTATGCCTGTTAAATTTTTGATTTCGTTCAGCAAAAAGCAACTTTTTTTTTGAGTTGATTTTGGATGAAATCTGATAAGTCTCTGATTGAAAGGAAGTTCTCCGTTTTTCTGTATCTCCTAAGTAGAGATTCTGAAAAATGGTTCAAATTGGTTCATTTTATCCTGGAATAGTTTTTTCTTCTCTTTTTTAAATTATAGGGCGGCTAGGTTTCTGGCGGTGGTATCATCTACTTCTATCATATTGTTTTTCTAAAATCATCCTTCAATAGTCTTTAAGATCCTTTCGGTTCCCCTTACAGGGGACAGAAACCTTCTTTACCATTAAAGAAGGAGTTTTTTCTACCTCTCCGTCTCTCCTGCAAGGAGAGCTCCACTTTCTCCCCAAGCCCCTCTTCCTCAGGAAGCGGGGATGTAACCGCCCTCCGGTGCTCAGAACCGCTACGCTATAGGGTTGGCGGACCAATCAAAGGTCTCGCCAGGTTTGCGGGATGGGACCGCCTGGGTATAGTTTGCTATTATCTTGCTAAAGGTGCTGGATACTACACCTATTTTAAAACCACCCTGTCTTGTAATAAGTCACAAAGAGAACGCAATGTCTTTAATGTATAAGGACGAATCGTCAAGTCATCACAGATTAACTTCTTATCCTTACCCAAGAAAAACATACCACAATGATCATTAAGACCTGCTTTAACAGGATATATTCTTAATCTATCATGTAAGTTTGCTAAATACCTTGGCGTAAAAAGAGCATAACCCACATAATGGCTTTCTGTCCTTTTAAAAACATACTTACCTTTTTTATTCAAATGCTTTTGGTCTATAAAAGACAGCCTGGACAATGAGACATATGACTCAACCTCACCATTCGTAAAACGTCGAAGATTAAATGCCGCAAAATTCAACTGATGGGTATTTTCATCATAAAAGGCTGGAGAAGACAACAATCGAGCTATCTCCTCCATATCTTTCAAAACTGGTTTCTCAAATGTTATATCACATTCCATTAGGCAATGTTCTTTAAGACTTCCAAAAATTTAGGGAGTTCCGAAAGTGGGAGGATGCCCTCTTTCTCTATCTCTCCATAATTGACATCATACACTATCCTATCACTAAGAATAGACAAACAGGCATCTCCTTTGGAGGTCTTCCATTGCATTAATATATAGCCATTGGTATTTGGGAATATTGCTAATCCCTGAAGCAATGATTCGCTACAGGATGAAACAACCTTCTGAGAATAATCACATGCTTCTGATGATATGGAAGGGGAACCTGCGTAATCCCAATTCGCTGGCAAATCTCGAAGTTCAAGAATTCGCTTCTCAAGTCGTTGCCTTAACGAAAGGCTTGGCTTCTTTTTCAGCTGTTGCTTCAATAATCGCAAAGCTTCTGCCATAGCATCAGTCACACTGATGTTATTCTGCTCTGCAATTGTTGCATAGCCTTGATATAATGTATTATCGAGTACCAATGTTGCCATAATCGTAATATTCTAATTCTTGGCTGCAAATATAAGTTTTTTCTTTGAAACTACCAAATTTTGGGGGGAGTTTTTGCTTCTTGCCTATCATGCTCTCCAAATACCCACATAGTTCATCTTCCCTATTGCTATAGTCGCAATAGGGACTATCGTCGTTAAGCATATCTTCCATACGAGAATCACCCTAGGCTAACGTTAAAGAAAGATTTTTTCTACCTCTCCGTCTCTCCAGCAAGGAGAGCTCCACCTTTCTCACCAAGCCTCTCTTCAATAGTCTTTACGACCCCTTCGGTTCCCCTTCTAGGGGACAGAAACCTCAGGAACGAGAGGATGTAGCCGGCTACGCTATAGCCTCCGCCAGAGTTTTGGCATCGTCAGCGGAGCCTGTGCCCACAAGGGGCTGCCGATGATTGTTTACGCAATAGAATTGCGATTGTTTGTCGGCTGGCGCAGAGAGCATCTCATACGAAAACGCTTATTACAAGATTCAGCTTATTGTTCTTTGAGTGAAGGATTGCTAAAGGGCATTCCATATTGTTCTTTTTCACCTTTTTTGTTCCTCATTGCAGTATCGCTCTGCACTTGTCGCCACTCGAATGAGGAATATTGTTTATTCTACTTTTGAGAGGATTACCTCTGGGGAGGTGCCCATCAGGGTTACAGCGGAGTAATCCATATTACGTGTAATCATACGATTGCCTTCTTTACTAACTGATCGGAATTTCCGAACAGTTGCTGACAGCATCAATTCTCCTTGCTGATAAATATTAGTAATGTGCTCACTAATATAGCGGCAAAAGTACGATTTCATTTCATCACCAATACAACGTCACCACTATATTACAAGTAGTTACACCTATCAGCTTTTGAAAAAAGTTATTTTTGTTCCCCATTGCAGTATCGCTCTGTGCTTTTTTCGACTCCCCTGTCCCCCTCTTGCGAAGAGAGGGGGGGGGCCTTACCCTATACCCAAGCCCTAAATCCCTACCATAGGGATTAGGGATGTAACCGCCCTCCGGTGCTCAGAACCGCTACGCTTTAGGATTGGCGGACCAATCAAAGGTCTCGCCAGGTCGTGCGGGATGGGACCGCCTGGCTAACGAAAAGGGTACTAGTGCATCAATCGCTCCATTAGATTAACTTTTTATAAACAGGTATTGCTACCTTATCCATTTCTTCTTTCGAAACCTTAGATACCCTCTTCTGTAACTATCTTTGTTATCATCTTATCAATGATCTTTCCCATAATTCTTTATTTTTATTTCAATTACGCCTACAAATATAAGGGTTTTCGGTGAAACTACCAATTTTTTTTTTTTTGGGGGGGAGTTTTTGATTCTTGCTCTAATCACCCCCAGATTTAAGTAGCAGATTGTCTTTCGACAATATCTGCAACCGAGAAGAATAAGTTTTCGAAGTATCGTAAGTCGGTATATAGTATGCAAGACATCCTAAAGTGACTGCTTACCAATCTTTTTAATCATAATCTTAACAATTCCCTCAAATCTACCTGATACTCATTCTGCCTATCAGGAACAGCAACATAATGGATATTAACGTCTGGCAATGCCAAAGGCGCATAATACTTATTGGCGATAGAAGATGAAATCAGTTTGTGCTTCTTCGCACACAAATATCTAGAGAAGCTGGCATCACGACTCGTCAACTTGCTTGCTACGACCAATTGGCTACCTGTGGGTTCGTAGGATACAATCACTCCATGGTATTCCCATTCAGGAAGAGACTGTAGAATGCTAAGCTGAGCCTGCAAGCGCAATAATGTTCCCACAATCTGTTCCTTGGCATGGCTGATTTGAGCAACGCCAAAGGAGCTCTTCAGTTCGCAAACAAACAAGCATTTCCTGCCATCAACCTCCGCAAAGAAGATACCATCACTATTGAGAAGCATGGGCTCCTGACAACCAGCCTTACTATAAAAGGAGACCGAATCACCTGCCAGCTCTCGCGGAAAAGCATAACCTTCTCCACCAGAAACGACAAGTCGTCTAAAGTCCAAGTTTGATTTGGGAGCCGTTTCTACTATCTCGCACTCATCCTTGAAATACAAGGTAGCATAAGCAGGGTAAAGCTTGCCAAACTCTTCTATCGTTGCATCCATATCACTCACTTTTTATAGATTAGATACTATGCCAAGTTGCTCAGCTACTTCTGAGATGTCAGCCGACAAGTCCATCTGGTCTTTCACTGTCTGTTCGAAAGAACTGAATGGCAAGCCTTCTGCCAAATCTTGCTTCTCGATGACAACCTTACCCTCTTCACGCTTAAAGTAATAGGCTCCCACCTGATGGTCTGTGAGATACAAATTCTTATTGTGCAGATGAGCTTCACAGAATTGCCCGAAAGAAGCCTCCGAAGCTTGCTTGATTTTGCCTAAAAGCAGCAACTGGTTCATTCGTCCCAACATATAGTCGCTATGGGTAGTCATCTGGATGAGCATGCCCTTGTTGCAACATCTTGCTAGCATATCCATCACCAAGAATTGCTTCTTCGGATGAACATGAGCCTCTGGTTCCTCAAACAGCAAGCTGTTATACTGGCGATTCTTGCCATTTTGAAGCATCAACAAGAATGGCATCAACTCCTTGACAGAAGATGCTGCAGCACTTACTGGTATCAATTCACCAGATGCGAACTGCAAGAACACGCTACCATTCTCCAACACTATCTTGCCATCTACCAACTTAGCGATATAGTTTGCATAGAATTGATTATCTGCTACTGCAATGCGAGAAGGAGTTTTGAGATCATCCAACTGTTGTAAAAAGTCACGATACATTCCTATAGGAGATGTTGTATTAGCACCCATAAAGGCTGCTCTAGCAGGAGGGAGGATCAAAGGCTGAATTAATGCAATTCCCAAACACTTATCTGTTAAATATGAGGAAAGAATAATACTCATCATAACCTTACTATCCATATCCTCAGGGAATATCATAGAAGCTTCATTAACTGCATAGCGGCAAAAACCATTGACTAAATCATAATTCTGCCGTCTCAATAAAAGCCCCATCTCATCATCAATCCCTTCGAACACATAATTGACCGCACAATCAAAATTAGTATTACCCAATAAATATCCCAAGTATGCACTAGTATTTTGGTTAAGCCATGTTCTGAAATCCTTAAATTTAAGAGTGAGTTCGTCCTTTTGGCTTCCGTTAGACTTCATTCTGATAAATTCAGAAAGTCTCTCAGAAGTCATAGCAGTAAGAAGGTTATACCACAATAATGCCGTATAACTCTTACCCAGTCCTGATTCACCAGTATAAACCAGGAAAGGCTTAAACTCTATCTCAGAATTCTGGATAGGACCTAACTTATCTATAATCACTCGGATATTCATGTTGCAACATTTTATGAGTTCTAATTTTCTGCAAAGATAGGATATTTCCTCGAAACTACCAAATTTTGGGGGGAGTTTTTGCTTCTTGCTCTAATCTCCCCCAGATTAACGTATATCACCAATACAGCGTCTCTACTATATTACTAGTAGTTACACCTTTCTATTTTTGGGAAAAAGTTATATTTTTGTTCCTCGTTGCAGTATCGCTCTGTGATTTTTTCGACTCCCCTGTCCCCCTTTTGCGAAGAGGGGGTCCTTACCCTATACCCAAGCCCTAAATCCCTACCATAGGGATTAGGGATGTAACCGCCCTCCGGTGCTCAGAACCGCTACGCTTTAGGGGTGGCGGACCAACCAAAGGTCTCGCCAGGTTGTGCGGGATGGGACCGCATGGGGACGGCAAAAAATATAAGTTTTTTTAATTACTCCAACAGATACTTAACTATCCAAGGTTTCAACTCAGGAATGTCAACTTCTATCGTGTCCCAAAGGCTTTCGGGATCTATTGTATAATAGCCATGCACAAGGACATGTCAAATATGCTCTAACCTTCCCCTATCTCTAACTTTTTCTCTCATAAATCAAGAATTTATCTTGGTTGGCTGTTTCTTGAGCAAAAGGGAGGAGACGATTAGCCTCTACTATATCCACCTTGCGATGAAGCAAGTCTTCCAAATTCAACATAATACCTGCTATTTTCATCAGAGAAATTCGATTATGCTGACGATCATACTCTACAAGAATGTCTATGTCACTATCAGTAGTTTCTTCTCCTCGTGAGCATGAACCAAAGAGCCAAGCCTTTGTTATTGGCTGGCTACCAAAGAAATCTTGTATCTTTGGAATCATATTTTGTACATTCTTACTAATCATAACAGCGTAATTTTATTGTTTTTAATGGAGCTTATACTCCATTTCTCTGTTCATTGTGCAAATATAAGGGTTTTCGGTGAAACTACCAAATTTTTGGGGGAAGTTTTTGCTTCTTGCTCTAATCTCCCCCAGATTAACGTATGAATCCCTCCGTTCAATGGTCTTTACACCCCCTTCATTTCCCCCGTTTGCGGGGGACAGAAACCCTTTAGCCAAATGAAGCTCCACATTCTAACCAAGCCTTCCCTTCTCAGAAAGGAAGGATGTAACCGCCCTCCGGTGCTCGGAACCGCTATGCTTTAGGGTTGGCGGACCAATCAAAGGTCTCGCCAGGTTGTGCGGGATGGGACCGCCTTACTATAGCTTGCTGATTGGGACAGCCAGAATAGTTCCTCATTGCAGGAATGGCTGAAGGAAATCGACTTCCATCTCTAGAAAATGCTCCTCATCTGAAAACAGATGGGGAGTTTTTATAAAATATATTAAATGGCTTCAACTGCCGGATATAGCTCCGCTTCCCCTGAGAAGATGACTCTTCCCGAGTTATGAGAGTTGTGATATGTATCACAGCATTGAAAAACCAATAGACTCACTTCCACTAATCTTCAATACTATTATGTCTTTCTGCCTGCTGCATACGAAATGCAAAACGAGCTGCTTGAAGCAAATTATATATCATATACCATTCTGCTTACCTGAAAGCCATCTTATAAGTTCTTAAATCGTCTCGTTCTTCTGAATCTCTACGTAAGAGATACGGATTCACGCTGCAAAAATACGAAATTTATTGTAAATAAGCGAATTATACTTGTTAATTTTTTAATGTTGTTCTACAAAAATCAACATTTTTTTGAGATGATTTCGGACGAAATCTGATAAGTCTCTGATTGAACGGAAGTTCTCCGTTTTTCCGTATCTCTTACGTAGAGATTCTGAAAATTGGTTCAAACTGGTTCATTTTATCCTGACCCTATTTTTTCACCTCTTTATATAAAAGGTGTAACACCGACATCATCGTGAAGACGGATAAAGCGGATTGCAAATCTGCCAAATAAAGACAAAAGAAAGGGTGTGCCATAAGTCCATGACACACCCTTTCTTTTGTTTCCATTGAATATTAAACCCTGTTTCCCTCTTTCGGGAAAACCACGGTAGGCTTGAAGGTCTTAGCCTCCTCAAAGTCCATCAGGGCATAGGCGATGATGATGACGGTATCACCTACCTGCACCTTGCGGGCTGCTGCACCATTCAGGCAGATGCAACCGCTGCCACGCTCACCCTTGATGATATAGGTCTCCAGGCGCTCGCCATTATTGTTATCCACAATCTGCACCTTCTCTCCTGCTATCAGGTTAGCAGCATCCATCAGATCCTCATCTATCGTGATGCTACCCATGTAATTCAGGTTAGCCTCAGTTACAGTCACACAATGGAGCTTACTCTTCAATACTTCAATCTGCATAATACTTTTTTTATCCTTTATACTTGATATGGTCGATGAGACGGATAGGAGTCTTGCCGCAATATACGGTGATGCAACCTACCACGTAGGCGCTATCCTCCCATGATGCCACATCCTGCAGGCTGTCGCCATCCACAATCTGGAAATACTCCACCTCCAGACCCTCTACGGCATTGATGTCGCTCACTACCTTGTCGTGAGTTTCCTGCACAGTATGATTCTTGGCAAACTCTACGCTCGCCTTCAGAGCCTTGTAGATATTCGGTGCGATGGCACGCTCATCAGCAGAGAGCAATGTATTGCGGCTGCTCTTAGCCAAGCCATCCTCATCACGGATGATAGGACACTCCACAATCTGCACATCACTGTTGAGGTACTTCACGAGCTGCTTGATGACAGCAATCTGCTGCCAATCCTTCTCACCGAAATAAGCACGGGTAGGACGAACGATAAAGAACAGGCGACTAACTACCTGGCATACACCATTGAAGTGGCCCGGACGCTTGGCACCCTCCATCACGGTACTTACCGGAGGGAACTCGAAGTGGCGGGTATCCGGTGTAGGATACATCTCCTCTACAGAAGGAGCAAACACATAGTCAGCGCCACAAGCCTCAAGGAGCTTGCAGTCAGCATCGAGTGTACGTGGATAACGCTCCAGGTCACCCTTGTCATTAAACTGAGTAGGATTCAAGAAAACGGAAACTACCGTAACACCGTTTTCCTCAACACTGCGCTTTACCAGAGAGGCATGACCCTCATGAAGCGCACCCATAGTTGGCACAAGGCCGATTTCCTTTCCCTCCTTGCGACGATCGAAAAGTTCGTTCTGGAGGTCAACAATCTTATTGATTACTTTCATCTTCTTATCTGTTTTCGGGTGCAAAATAACAACTTTTTTCTCAAATAAGAAAGAAAAAACCTAAAAATATGCGAATTATTGCCGAAATTATTGAATTTCAGAAGAAAAATACGCTTTTTTGGAGTTTTTTTTGTACCTTTGCACCTAATTCGTAAGAATAATAATTAAATTTATGGCAAAGAAAGTATTATTTATCAATCAGGAGATCGACCCATACGTAGCCGAGACCCACATGTCTATCATGGGACGCGAATTACCTCAGAAAATGCAGGAAGCAGGCTTTGAGATTCGCACCTTTATGCCTAAATGGGGCACCATCAATGAGCGTCGCGGCCAGCTGCACGAGGTGATTCGCCTGTCTGGTATGAACCTTATCATCGATGATACAGACCATCCGCTGATCATCAAGGTTGCATCTATACCAACAACACGTCAACAAATCTATTTCATTGATAACGACGATTACTTCACCCGCCGCCAGATGGCAGCCGACGAGCAGGGTGTGGAATATAAAGATAATGGGGAGCGCGCCATCTTCTTCGCACGCGGCGTACTGGAAACCGTGAAGAAGCTTCGCTGGCAGCCAGACGTCATCGTGTGTCAGGGCTGGGTAAGCGCTGTGGTTCCTTTCTATATCAAGACGGCATACGCTGAGGAGCCTTCCTTCGCCAACTCAAAGGTGATCATCTCACTCTATACCAACGAGCTGAAGGGCGAACTCGGCACACACTTCAAGCGCTGTGTGGAGTTCCGTGATGCCAAGTCGGAACTGCTCGCTGACTACAAGGAGGACTTCGACTTCATCGAGTTGGGCAAGATGGCCATCGACTACAGCGACGGCGTGATTGAAGGCGAAAGCCTGTCAGACAGAACTCTCTTGGATTATGCCAATGAGAAGAGCAAGCCAACCCTCGCTTATCCTGGCGATGACTTTGCGGATGCCTACAAGACATTCATCAACGAAGTATGCCCTGATGAGGAGTAAGCTTCAGAAATTAGACACATTTCAAGGATAATGAAGATTTTAAGACTATTTACAGCGTTATTTATAGCAGCGATGACTATTGCTGCATGTGATGACACCACCGACAACATCGGATCGTCGATCACCAACGACGTTGATAACATCTCTATCAAAGACCAGGTGTTCAACGTCACCTCACGCTCCATCGTTTCCGGCCCGGTTCTGAGCCGAAACAATACGGGTATGATCGGTAATGTGAAGGATCCTGAGACCGGCACCTACGTAGCTGGCGACTATATGACCCAGTTTGGCGTATTGTCATCATTCAGTCTGGACACTTTGGAGTACATCCGCAATGCACACGATGGCAGGATCGAGGCAGACTCATGCTATCTCCTGGTATCATACAAGACTACATACGGTGATACCCTCGCACCGATGAAGGCTACTGCCTACGAGATGAGCAAGCCGATGAGCGAGAATCAGGAGTATTACTCAGACTATGATGCCTTCAAGGACAACTGGGTGAGCGAGAACAACTATAAGTCGAGCACCACCTATAACCTGAACAGCACAACGATGGCTTTCAAGATCTATCTGAACAAGCAATATAAGGCAAAGGATGGCAAGACCTACAAGAACTATGGTTCTTACTTGATGAACACCTTCGTGGATCACCCAGAGTACTTCAAGACCAACTGGGATTTCCTCAACAAGGTTTGTCCGGGTTTCTATATCAAGAATGCCGGTGGTATCGGAAACGTAGCCAATATCTGGAATACTGAATTGCAGTTCTACTACAAGATCCAGAAGACGGTGAAGAACTCTGCGGGCAACGACAGTATCGTAACAGGTCTCGCCTTCAACCGCTTTGACGGTACAGAAGAGGTGTTGCAGCTCAACAAGATTACCAACGACAGCAAGACTTTGGCTAATCTGGCAAAGGATGAGAGCTGCACGTATCTGAAGTCACCAGCCGGCATCTTCACAGAAGTAACGCTGCCAGTAGAGGATATCATGAAGGGGCATGAGAAGGATACGCTGAATACAGCCACCATCTCTTTCCCTAGAATGAACAATGTAGATAACAACAACGACTATCAGTTCAGTGTTCCTTCTACTATCCTGATGGTACAGAAAGACAGTCTGGATGCCTTCTTCGAGAAGAACAAGCTGACAGACAACCGCACCTCCTATACGGCTTCTTATAACAAGAACTCTACAGGCGTGAAGAATGCCTATACCTTCTATAACATCAGTAACCTGGTTACTGCGATGTACAGGAACAAGGACAAGAGTGAAAACTGGAACAAGGTGGTGCTGGTACCTGTGACCTTGACCACAAGTACACAGAACAATGCTACCGTGATTACCAAGATTAATCACGACATGCAGCTCACCTCTACCCGACTGATCAAGGCGACGGATGATCCAGACAAGGATTACACCACCAAGGACGGCAAGCGGGTGGCTACAGGTCCTGTTCAGATCAAGGTGATCTACAGTAAGTTCAAGGAATAAATTCATGGCAGATAATTTCCTTGAACGCCACCGCGAAGATTACGAGCAGCGCAAGGCTGCCTGGCTGAGACGCAAGAAGCATCTTCCCAAAATCAAGAAGCCTGCCATTCAGCGTCCTGATGATGAAGCTTTATAAAAGATTCTATATGAAAAAATCCCAGCTGGAAGTTCTTTTCCAGCTGGGATTTTTTCATATCCTCAGTTTTATCTTCTTTCTATTTTCTATGAGAGAATGGTGAACTTGGCAAACTTCAGAAGCAACTGCTTGGTTCCTGCATTCTGGAACTCTACGGTAGCCTTCGTGTTCTCGCCGGTACCTTCTATCTTCAATACCCTTCCTATTCCAAAACGCTGATGCTCGATTCTACAGCCCTCGCTGAGAGAACCAGCAGCTGAGGAAGCTTTAGAAGCTGAAGAACCAGCTAATGCAACGGATGAAGAGCTAGCGGTATCACCCATGATTCTATGCACCGCATTCACAGCTCTTACAGATTTAAATCCTGGTTTTGGATCAGCCATGAACTGCGAAGCTACAGGCTTAGAGTTTTGATAATCACGTCTATAGCCTGACCGGTCTCTATCCCATGGCATTCTTCCGCCATAGCCACCATCAGAACCATATCTACTACTTGAGCCATAACCACCAAATGAACTTCTTCCACCACCGAATGAAGATTCTGGAGTCTCTTCTCCTCCCTCAATCAGACTGGCATCAATCTCATCGATGAATCGGCTCGGATTATCAAATTCCATTTTGCCATATCGGAAACGGTTCTTGGCATTGGTCAGAATGCAATGCTTCTCGGCACGGGTAATCGCAACATAGAGCAGACGACGTTCCTCTTCCAGTTCCCTGACAGAAACTGCTGCAAGAGGACTCGGGAAGATATTCTCCTCCAAACCTACTACGAAAACAGTAGCAAACTCCAGACCCTTTGCCGCATGAATCGTCATGAGCGAAACTCTCGGTTCATCCTTCTCTCCCTCACTATCCGCATCCGTCAGCAGCGCCACGTCCTGCAGATAATCAGTAAGATAGGCTTCATCCATTCGTCCCTCTTCCTGGCGTCCAGCCACGAAGGTCTGCATACCACTCAGAAACTCCTCCAGGTTTTCCTGGCGAGCCAGGTCATCGGCATTCTTGCCCGACATGATATCCTCGCTGATTCTACTCTCCCTGATGATGGCATCACCCAGTTCATAGACATCCAGGGTATGCGAACGGTCGATGAACGAAGAGATAAGCAGGCGGAAATTCTCGAGTTTCGTCTGCGCTCCCTTGTTGACATTCAGTCCGTAATGTTCTATATTACCTATCACCTCCCAGAAACTCACCTGATTCAGATGCGCACAATCGGCAATCTTCGTCACGGTAGCAGCACCGATGCCACGAGCCGGATAATTGATGATACGCTTGAAAGCCTCCTCATCGTCTGGGTTGGCAACGAGGCGGAAATAGGCGATGATATCCTTGATTTCCTTACGCTGATAGAAACTCAATCCACCATAAATACGATATGGAATGCCCTGCTTCCTGAACTCCTCCTCGAAGCTTCGGCTCTGGGCATTGGTACGATAGAGAATGGCAAATTGATCGTATCCGCAATCATCCTGCCGCTTGATGCGCTGGATATTCTTCGCCACGATCAGAGCCTCCTCCTTGTCGCTGTAGGCAGGCTTATACAGAATCTTCTCTCCTTTATCATTTTTGCTGAACACCTCTTTCTGAATCTGATTGCGGTTATGATGAATCAGACTGTTGGCAGCCTCCACGATGGTTTGAGTAGAACGGTAGTTCTGTTCCAGTTTAAATAGTTGGGTTCCAGGCAATTGCTTCTGATAATTCAATATATTATCGATGTTGGCACCACGGAAGCTGTAGATACTCTGCGAATCATCACCCACGGCACAGACACGCAATTTTTCCTTACAGAGTTGCATTACGATAGACATCTGCACATGGTTGGTATCCTGATACTCATCCACCAAGACATAATCGAACCTGCCGGCATACTTCTGTCTGATTTCCTCGTGATCTCTGAAAAGCTGGAAAGTAAGCATCAAGAGATCATCAAAGTCCATCGCATTCGCCTGACGGCAACGCTGCACGTATGCCACATAAATCTTTCCGATGGCAGGCATCTTGGCACGCTTGTTCTGCTCCAGGATGGCAGGGTCGCTATCGTAGGCTTCAGCAGTTACAAGGTTGTTCTTCGCCATCGAAATCCGGGCGTGAACGGCAGCAGGCTTATAGGTCTTGTCATCCAGTCCCATCTCCTTGATGATTGCCTTCAGCAGTGAACGTGAGTCACTTTCATCATAGATGGTAAAGTTATTATTGAAACCGATATGCTCAGCTTCAGCACGGAGAATACGGGAGAATATGCTATGGAAGGTACCCATATAGAGATGCTGGGCGAGGTCATCGCCCACCAGTTTTCCGATACGTTCCTTCATCTCCCTTGCCGCCTTATTGGTAAAGGTAAGTGCCATGATGCTCCAAGGCTTCATGCCCTGGCTCAGGAGATAAGCAATCTTATAGGTAAGCACACGCGTTTTGCCCGAACCTGCACCGGCAATCACCAGCGAAGGTCCGTCAATATACTCTACCGCAGCACGCTGCGCATCATTCAAGTCGTTCAATAAATCCATGAATCAATATTTGCAGGAAAAACTATAAACTATCAACTGTTAACAAACAATCACTTCCCCCTATATCCACCTACAGCCGTGCTTGGGTCGTAGTCTTCACCCTCACGAGGGAACGAAGGGATGAATTTCATCTGATGTTCAATCTGTCGCTGGCGCTTCTTCATATAAGCGCTCGGATACAGGGAGCTGAACTTTCTAGGATTAGGCAGCGTAGCAGCTATCAGGGCACACTCGCCACGGAAGAGATCCTGCGCTTTCTTGTTGAAATGATACTCAGCCACCGCATCGACACCATAGATACCCGGTCCCATCTCGATACTGTTGAGATAGACCTCCATGATGCGCTGCTTGCTCCACATCATTTCGATGAGAAAGGTGAAATACACCTCAAATCCCTTGCGGGTCCAGGAACGGCCCGGCCAGAGGAATACGTTCTTGGCGGTCTGCTGACTGATGGTACTGGCACCATGCACCTTACCGCCACGGGCATTGTTCTTGGCAGCACTCTCGATGGCATTGAAGTCGAAGCCATGATGCTTGAGGAATCGGGCATCCTCGCTCGCCATCACCGCCACAGGCATGTGAGGGGATATCTTATCCATAGAAACCCAGTGATGATGCAAGGTAATACTTTCACCATCAGCTACTTGCTGAAAACAGCGGATAATCATCAACGGAGTAACATATACCGGAACAAAACGGTAGGCTACTACAGCAAGAATGGTGGTACTGAAAAACAGCACCACCACCCATCTTACGATATTTCTGATCTTTTTTAGAATCATCTATCTTCTTTTTCCCTTATCGGGAACCTCATTCGTTTTTACTTCAATGTACCATTGTTAGCAGCATTCACCATTGCCTGGCTAGCATACATGTAAACCTCTACACGACGGTTCTGAGCGCAGGCTGCTGTAGTATTGACCACAGGATTAGCTGAACCCAAACCCTCTACGCTCTTGATCTGGCTGCTGGTAACACCGCATGACTTCAAGTAGGTAGAAACGGCATTGGCACGATTCTGGCTCAAAGGCAAGTTGATGCCATCATTACCGGTAGCATCGGTGTAACCCTGGATAGCTACCTCGCAGTCGGCATTGTTCTTCAAAACCTGGGCAAACTGAGCCAAGTCGTTCTTAGCGCTTGCATTGAGCGCATATTTGTTGGTCTGGAAGAGGATACCAGAATCGAAGGTTACCTTGACAGCTGTCAAACCATTGGCATCTGTAACGGTAGAAACCTGCGCATTCTTCACAGTCTCTGCCTCTGCCTTAACCTTATCCATGTGCTTTCCAATCAAGTTACCCGCTGTACCACCAACAGCAGCACCGATAGCAGCACCTACCACTGCACCAGTACCACGATGGCTGTTATTGAGCAAGCCACCAACCAAAGCACCAAGAGCAGCACCAGCACCTGCACCAGCAGCAGTACCAGTCTTCTGACTAGTTCCACAACTTCCCAAAACGAGCAGCATTGAGAGCGCTGCAGCAGTAAATTTCATCTTTTTCATACTATAATTCTCCTATATTTATGTTATTTAAATGCAAAGATACGTCTTTTTTCCCCAATATGGAGGGTTTTCTAATATTTTTTTGTAATTTTGCATGCAAATTTAAGGGTATTTGTCCAAATGGCGAAAGGAAATCGCCTATTTCGGGGCGGAAATTCCCTATTGACCGTGTTTTCACGTTCAAGATACATCGTGTTTTCACGCTCAAAATATCAAGCAGAATTTAAAAACAAAATATATAATTAGTAATATGGCTAAAGAACTTAAGAATTTAACCAAGCGCGCTGACAACTACAGTCAGTGGTACAATGATTTGGTAGTAAAGGCTGACCTCGCAGAGTTGTCACCAGTTCGTGGTTGTATGATCATCAAACCATACGGCTACGCAATCTGGGAGAAGATGCAGCAGCAGCTCGACAAGATGTTTAAGCAGACAGGTGTACAGAACGCATACTTCCCTCTCCTCATCCCGAAGAGCTTCTTCTCTCGTGAGGCAGAGCACGTGGCAGGTTTCGCCAAGGAGTGTGCTGTGGTTACTCACTATCGTCTTCGTTCTACAGAAGATGGTACAGAGGTTGAGGTGGATCCTAATGCCAAGCTCGATGAGGAGCTGATCATCCGCCCTACTTCAGAGACCATTATCTGGAACACCTATAAGAACTGGATTCATTCATGGCGTGACCTCCCTATCCTCTGCAACCAGTGGTGTAACGTGATGCGTTGGGAGATGCGTACCCGTCCATTCCTCCGTACTTCTGAGTTCCTCTGGCAGGAGGGTCATACTGCTCATGCTACCAAGGAAGAGGCAGAAGCAAAGGCTCAGGAGATGCTGAAGGTATATGCTGAGTTCGCTGAGAAATATATGGGTGTGCCTGTATTGCAGGGTGTGAAGAGTGAGACAGAGCGCTTCGCCGGTGCTCTCAACACTTATACCATCGAGGCAATGATGCAGGATGGCAAGGCGCTGCAGAGCGGTACTTCTCACTTCCTGGGTCAGAACTTCGCCAAGAGCTTCGATGTTACCTATCTGAATAAGGAGAACAAGCCTGAGTATGTATGGGCTACTTCATGGGGTGTTTCTACCCGACTGATGGGTGCCCTCATCATGGTTCACAGCGATGACAACGGTCTGGTATTGCCTCCAAAGCTGGCTCCTATCCAGGTGGTAATCATTCCTATCAACAAGGGCGACGAGCAGTTGGCTCAGATTACAGCCAAGCTGCAGCCAGTTATCGACCAGCTCCGCGAGTTGGGCATCAGCGTGAAGTATGATGATAACACAGCTAAGCGTCCTGGCTTCAAGTTTGCTGACTACGAGTTGAAGGGTGTACCTGTTCGTCTCGCCATGGGTGGCCGTGACTTGGAGAACAACACCATCGAGATCATGCGTCGTGATACCTTGGAGAAGGAGAACGTAAGCTTCGACGGCATCGTAGAGCGCGTGAAGGATATGTTGGAAGACATCCAGAAGAACATCTTCGAGAAGGCTCGTGCTTACCGTGATGCTCACGTATATGAGTGCGACAACTACGAGGAGTTCAAGGAGCGTGTAAAGAATGGCGGTTTCTTCCTCTGTCACTGGGACGGTACAGCCGAGACCGAGGCAAAGATCAAGGAGGAGACTCAGGCTACCATCCGTTGCGTGCCATTCGCTTACGAGCAGACTCCAGGTGTTGATATGGTGAGCGGCAAGCCTGCCGTAGCTCGCGTGATCATCGCAAGAAGTTATTAATTCACCCCGGTGTCAGGGGGAACAAATCCTGACACCCTATATATTATAAAAATATGAAGCAGTTGATACTCTACATCATTTTTCTGATGTCCATGGTCTTCTCAGGCTATGGAGAGGTATCTGCTGCTTCTATTTCTTTATCCCATCAGGATTCTTTAGCTGTTGAAGCTGCTGATGCTGCGCACAAGAAGGATGGACTTGCCAAGGTTACACCCCACCAGCAGGAGCAGGATGCCCAGCTGGAAGATGCATCCAATGCCGCCTATCGGGTATGCAGCAGTCGTCCACAGCGTTTGTTGCCAAGTGGCAACATACATGGCAACCCATCTGCAAGCAGTAGATTGCTAACCCATAGAATCCGATTTTTATCATCCCTTTTATCAGTCATAGAAGGTGCGAAGGAGCCTTTCCGTCAGGAAACTGCCCCTATCCACTTTGATGTCGCCAGCAAGTATTATGTCATTTGTCTGCGGCATCTCATCTGTTAGTTCTTCTTTTTATATAATAACCTGTAAAGCTTTTGCCCTTACAGGGCGACAGGTTTGTACCCGTTAATACCCAGGGCGATGCCCTGGGCTAGGAGCTTCTGCCCTTTCAGGGCGTATGCATGGCATACGATTATTTACAAAAAACAGATTTATATATATATTTAAAGAAGAAATAAGATTATGGCTAAGATTAATCATTTAGATATGGGTGCGGAAGTATTGGCACTCGACGATGTACAGGTAAAGAAGGGTTTCATGGGTTTGACCATCAAGTTGATCTACAAACCAACCAACAGTGCTATCAAGATCAAGGAGAAGGAATACTCTGTAGAGGATGGCAAGAAACTTATCAACATCCTGAGCTCTGCCCCTAGCGAGGTAGAATCTTCTATCCAGAAGTTTCCAGTATCAGCCATCAGCATGGGTAATATGAAGCTGCAGGCATGCCTCTCTGACGACCATCAGTTTGTAGCCACCCAGCTCCTTGCCTTCAAGGATTTCGGCTACCAGCCAGTTACAGAGATGGTAACCTATACAGGCAAGACAGCCGAGGCATTCGCCCAGCTGTTCTAATATCCAACTGGTATCATATAAATTAAAAGGGTGCGTCACAGATTGATGACGCACCCTTTTTCTTTTCATATACGGATTCTTTCTTATTCCATACAACAAGAGAAGCGGTTAGAATCCCCATTTTTCCTTGACCGTATTCGGATCACAAGAAGCATTTTCTACACTTCTCTCAATATCATCCGGAAGATTGCAGAAGAAATCGAGTCCTGTCAGCTCTTCCAGCTTCCTGATATTGACCACATGACCCTTTACCGTTTCAGCCGAACCATAAGCGTTGTGGCGGAACCAGAAACCGATAGCCTGATAACCTTTGGCATTCTTCAGAAGAACCGCACAGAAGAAATACTTCGGAACGATATAACCATTCTTCGTATAATTCAGAATCTGACCAGAAGAGTCGATGGTGCCACCTTTGCACACATAAAGTGTATCTTTGGCATGAGATGCCTGGGTACTCATATCGTAGGTAAGGAAATTACGGACCAGCTTCTCCATATCTTCCCAGATACCCGCATTGAAATTATGCATCTGCGGATACATATTGGTCATATAGAAGGTCTGTCCATTGGCATCCTGACTGTAAACTCTATCCTCAGAAGCTACGATGTGACCACGATCATATCCACTTCCGCTAAACTCCTTGCTAACCGGTGGTTGGCAATCGGCATCTACATCCGGGTCTTTCTGGAACGGATCCCCACTCCATTTCTTGCCCATCCAAGTAGCACCTTCCCACTGCTTTCTGGTCCATTTTTTCTTATTATTAGACTGGCAAATCTGATAGCAGCACCATCTTGGCGACTTCTTATCCAAATCGTAGTAAGTGGAATAGGTTACGCCATAGTCAGCCGTTCTGCGAACGAGCACTACATTTCTAGAAGTTCCATTCGCCACAATCTTAGGGAATTCCAACCCTGTTGCTTCTGTTGGAACAGAAGCAGAAACTACATTCTTATTCGCATTCGAATCTTTCAGAGAGCCCTGGTCATCACCGTCGCTACTGCACGCAGAGAAAGCCAAGAGGAAACTCAAGGAAAGAAGATAAAACCATTTTGTCTTCATAACTACAATTGAAAAGCGAGAACATTACCTACTCAGCAACGTTCTCGCTTAACCTTATTTATTTATTAAACTTACGTATCAGATTACTTTCCCTTAGAGAAGAGGAATGCACCACCTACCTGAGGAGCGTCCTTGTAAGATGTATGATAACCGATGATGGTAATCTTATCACCAAAGTTCAAGCCAAGCTCACCAGCCTTCTTGCTTTCACCATCCCAGCCTGCAGTCAAGCCATAGACGTAAGCAGAACCAGTTGCATCTGTCAAACCGAAGTTACCGTATGTCTTCAAATCATTTCTCTGACCGGCAAACTCTGTGATGGTACCTTCCAACATATAATATACGTTTTTGTCATCTTTCTTAGTCAGGAAGTCAGCTACAGAAATCTTGGTTACAACCTTCACAGCCTCCAAAGTAGCATTCTTCATCTGACCTGTACCATTATAGATGTCCTTCACACCAGTAAGTGTTACAACATCGCCTACCTTCAAGCCCTTCTTCTGGAAGTCGCCCTTAGCACCGATACCGTAAACGTATGTTTCGCCAGTAGCATCCTTGATGTAGCAATTACCGTATGTTGGATTAGCAACCTTGGTAATGACACCAGTCAGACGATAAACGGTAGAACCCTTCTCAGCCTTGTTGAAGTCAGCAATAGGGCATTCGATGATAGAACCCAACTGATAAGCTACAGCAGTAACAGTAGAGCTTTGCTTACCCTTAGTAGAAGTGAAACCGATGCTGGAAGAACGAGCACCACCTGCATTGGCATTGGCATGGAATGTAATCTCAGCCTTTGTACCACTGGTAACGATACCCTTAACAGACAACCAGCTCTGATCAGCCTCAGGGATATCAACAGTTACGCCTTCACCCTTTACGGTCAGAGTAACCTTGAAGTCCTCACCAGCCTTGTCCAAGGTATCCTTATCGAGTTCTTCAACCTTGATCAAAGACTTGGTATAGCTCAAAACGGTTACATTTTTCAACTGAGGTGAACCTCCATAAGTGGTTCTAGGACCCTGGATGGTAACCTCATCACCTTCCTCCAGCTTCAAGCTAGCGAAATTCTGCGCACTACCATTGGCATCCAGTGTACCATAAACATATACTTCACCGGTAGCATCCTTGATATACCAGTTACCATATACGGTATTGGAAAGCTTGGTGAGCGTACCCTTCACCTTATAAGTCTCACCATCATTACCTGCCAGGATTTCAGCACAGGTAGAGAATGGAGGATTCAATACACCCTGAATCACGGTGATGTACTGAGTCTGAGCACCACTTACCAACTTGAAGGTACTATTGTTAGCACCCTTTGTAGCAGCAGCATTGAAGACAACATGAGTTGTACCTGCACTACCACCCTTGCAAGAAGAAGAAATCCAGGCAGGAATAGAATCCACAGGATTGCCCTTCTTATCGTTGGTAACAAACTTCCAGTCAGCAGCAGAAGTAACATCAAATTCAACCTGTCCACCCTCTACCGGAATAGAGAGAGAAGACTGAGAAAGCTGAATGCCATCAAGCTGACCTAAGTCCTTATCATCGCTACAACTTGCAAAGAAGCCTGCTACGGCGATCATTGCGATGAATAAATATTTAAATTTCATAATTTCGATACTTTATTAATTAGAAGATGTAACGGAGACCCACTGATGCATACCAGCACTGACCGATAGCGTGATTTGGTACGAAAGTCTTGGTGTTACCATTGATTGACTTTGGAGTAGAGAAGGTTGCATAACCATCTGCATCCTGACCCTCGTAACGCAAGATACGTGGATCTGAACCAATCTCTGGGTTCAAGTACTTCATGACACCCCAGCTAGAATTGAAGAAGTTGAGTACGTTCTTCATATCGAAGCTCAACTGGATTGTGTTGGTGTGACCAGCCACATCAAACTTGAAGTCGTGCTTGTAGCTGAAGTCGATACGATGTACCCAAGGGTTGTAAAGGCTGTAAGCCTCTGCATACTCACCCTGATGGTTCTTCAGGTAGCTGTTGGCATGTACATAATCCATAAAGCGGGTCTTATCATCCTCTGACTTGAAGCGGAACTCATTATCAGCTACCTGCTTGTCGGTTGGAATATAGATAGCATCATAGTTATAACCATCACCATTGATATCGTTTACAGTCATGTAAGAGTAGTTGTAACCACCACGCCATGCCTCATAGATGAAGCTATAGTGGTTGTTGCTCTTGTCGTGGATCGTTGCAGAAGCAATGATACGATCAGGAGTTACATTCTGTCCGTTGTGCAACTTGATGTTGTTAGGACCATATACTGTAGAGATATAGTTCAATACAGAAGATGCGTTAGATCCAGGAAGTGAAGTAACCTCCTTAGATACAGTATGAGTATAGGCAGCCATCAAGTTCAACCACTCCCATGGCTGAGCATTTACCTGTGCAGAGAAAGACCAACCGTAACCACAGCTTGTGTTCTCAAGTACATAAGCACTTGTACCTACGGTAGAACCCTTAGGATATACAGGACGGTTGTCGGCACCATTGAAACGTGGGAAGCCCTTGGCATCCTGTACGCTCCAGTCTGTCAATGTAGCTGCATTCAATGTCTTGTTGAAGATACCCTCAACAGAAACAGACATTGGGAATGAAACAGGAATCTGATAATCGACAGCGAAAGATGTCTTCCAAACCTGTGGCAACTTGAAGTTTCTATCTACAGCAGAGATTGCTGAAGGAACAGAACCCTCTTCAGGAGTGATGTTCTCTGGGTAACCCATAGAAATCAACTTGTCACGGAGAGCTGCTGCTGTTGGCTTACCATCCTTATCAACAACCAGACCACCTGCAAATGGAGTCATATCTACACCCTCTTTCTTACCTGTCTGAGGATTCCATGCCTTGGTTGCATTCAGCTGTGCCTGATACTGTATCATACCAGAGTTGGTTGGCAAGTTGGTGAAGAATACCAATGGCAAACGGCCCTGGAAGAAACCAGTACCACCACGGAACTTCAATGTCTTGTCACCAAATACATCATATACGAAACCGATACGAGGAGAAACAGTCAAAGAGCTGTTTGGCCACTTGCCAGAGTCGATGTGACGACCGTTATAGTCGAGACCGAGAATGGCATTGTTAGTCATCAAGTCAGAATTGTCGAAGAACAGACCATCCAGACGAAGACCATAGGTCAGCTTGAACTGAGGAGTCATCTGCCACTCATCCTGAGCGTAGATACCAGCCTTGTTATACTGTACGCGGGCAGCAGGATTGTTGTTGCCACCATAACCATAGGTCAAACATACAACCTCTGGAATACCACCATTCAGGAAGTCGTCGAGACTCTTGTAACGATAGTAACCAGTACCATTACGCTGATAAGCATTGTCAGCCATCTGGTGCTCATAGTTGAGACCGGCGATGATCTTGTGCTTACCGAGATAGTAAGTTACGTCGTCCTTGATATTCCATACAGTATTGTGTACGGCATTATTCCAGGTAAACAACTCATAACCCAAAGCCATATAGTTGTTGGTACCATCAGCATCAGCAGTTCCATCTACACTCTTCTGTCCGCCATCGAGGATATCGATGAATGGGAACTCAGAAGAATTGGTGTAACGGCTATCATCCAACTTAGAGTATGTGAACAAGAACTGGTTAGACAGATTATCTGTGAAACGGCTGTTCAAGTCAACAGTCCAAGAGTTTACGAGGTTGTCATTGGCATACATACTGTTGGCAAATGACATAGAGTACTGAGACATACGGCTACCAGATGCACGTGTACCACCATCCATAGATGATGCGTTAGGAGCCTGCCAAGAACGGTTCTTGGTATAGTTGTAGCGTACAGCCAAGTGATGCTTGTCTGTGATGTTCCAGTCAACACGGAAGAGGAGCTTGTAGTTGCTCTCGTCTGCAGGGAAGTTGGTCCATGAACCTGTATCGTAACCATACTTATCCTTTACGAAATTAGAAACTCTCTCCAAATCAGCAAGCTTGGTACGAGAGATATAGTTCACAGCATCACCGATACCATCCTCAGAACCTCTCCAGCGGTTTACCACTGTAGGAGTCTTGACCATTTCACCGTTAGCGAAGAAGAACAACTTGTTCTTGATGATAGGACCACCGAGAGAGAAACCCCAAGTAGTCTGCTGATCCTTCTCACGTGCACCAGAAATCTGCTCACGCTCGATAGCATCACCACGCATGTTCTCATTCTTGTGATATACGTAAGCGCTACCCTTGAAGTTGTTGGTACCAGACTTGGTAATAGCATTGACACCACCACCTACGAAGTTAGTCTGACGAACATCATAAGGAGAGATAACAACCTGCATTTCCTCGATAGCATCCAGAGAGATAGGAGCACCACCACCAGGAAGCTTTGAGCTCAAACCGAAGTTGTTGTTGAAGTTTGCACCATCCACTGTGAAGTTGGCTGTACGGCCATCAGCACCAGCGAATGACATTCCGTTTCCACCATAAGGAGAAAGACGGGTGATATCTGTAATGCTACGGCTAACAGTTGGCATGTTAGCAATCTGTGCATTAGAGATGTTGGTAGAAGCACCAGTCTTCTCTACACTGAACTTGGAACCCTTTGCTACTACTACAACTTCGCCAAGCTGCTTAGCATCCTCATCAAGAGTTTCTTTCAAGTTGTAAGTTTCACCAAGCTGAAGGGTGACGTTCTTTACGACCTTAGTCTTGTAGCCGATGTAGCTGATCTTGACTTCGTAAGGTCCGCCGACACGCATACCATTGATCGTGAACATACCATCAATGTTGGTTACAGCTTTGTAACGAGTTCCAGAAGGAACGTGAACGGCCTCAATCGTTGCGCCAATCACGTCTTCACCACTTGCAGTCACAGAACCACTTAAACCAGAAGTAGTAATCTGTGCCATGGCTGTAGTAACCATAAAGGCCAGCAAAGCCATTAATAAATGCAATCTTTTCTGCATACCTTTTTTATAAAAATTAATTAATAATACGGGGAAAGGATCCCCAAAGATCGTTTTCGAGTGCAAATATAAACAAAAAAATCGATATAAATGTTACATCTGCATTAAAAATGATGTTTTATAACATAAAAAAAATCTGCGTTAAGCAAATAACGCAGATTTTCTTTAATTTGTTATTAATAACGGGGGTTTGCTTATAGTTTTTTTTGAGGGGTAGCGGCTACTCCTTTCGCTGCCAGATACTCATTACCTTGCGACGGATGGCTACTATATTCAGAACCGAAACTACCAGGAAGAGAGCAAAGCCTAAGGCTATGGCTGGCAGCATTGTTCCCTCTTCGATGTCTGGGAAGAGTGCCTCGATGAAATCCATGTAGTATCCTCGCAGGAAGAAGAGGATGATCCAGGCGATGACCAGAACCACGATGTTCAGAGAGATGGTGAGCACCTGGTATGGCTTCGCTACATTGCCCGGACTGTAACCTATCAAGAGCAGATTCTCCAACTTGGAAGAGTTCTTCTGCACCAGGAGATAGATGCTGAGCATCAGGATATAGAAACTCAGAACGGAAATCACAAGGCCGATAATCATCACCATCGATACCATCATACGGAGGAAATAGGTGGTCTTCTCGGCATCAAGCTTATCAGTCTCTACCTCATAACCGTTGTCATCTAGATATTTGGTGATATTCTCATCGCCCGGATTGCCTACCTCTACAATCAGACGGGTAGGATCGCTCTTCTGGTTAGGCGCAAACTCCTGGTTGCTCCAATCCATAAACGCCTGTGGCACGAGAATCGTGTTGAGACGGGAGGAGAATCCAATGACCTTTCCCTTGAACAGTTCTTTCTTGCCACCAGCCTGAATGCAGATATTGAAATCGATCATTCCCATCAGACCATCACTGATCTTAGGGAGCGAATGGCTCTGGGCGAATCCGAAGTTATACATATTAATATAGGTACGCGGGAGGATGATTGGCACCACCTTCTCGCCAGGTGTATATTTCCAATCCTTGAGCGGAACATCCACGAAACCATCAGGAACACTTTCGAAGAAAAGTTCACTGTTCAATACATTCACACCATTTACGCCCATCTGCGCATCTACCTTGTACTCGGTAGAGGTAAACTTGCCTATCTTCTTCACGAACTTCTGGTCGCTGACATCATCCATCTCTGCTCCCGAAAAGGTATTGGAGCGGCCGCTGATGGTATTGCCCATACCTATTTTCTTGCTCATGATGAGATAGTCGGCTTTCATAAAACTGTCTTGCTGAGTGAAGACAGGCAGCACATCCTGATAAAACTGAAAACCGAAAAGTACGATGAGCATACCGAAGAGATTAGCAAAGGCGAAGCCTGCAAACTGAGGTATGCTGATATGCTGACGAAGTAACTTCCAAACGAGATTCATAATCTAAATATATGTTCATAGTTTAAGTCCATGTGCTTACCGATACTGGTCACGATGACGCCAGCCCCCTGCTCCTTCGCCTCCTTCATCATGATTTCGCCCATGATGCGGGAATTGTTGTCGTCGAGGTGACTGATCGGTTCATCTGCAAGAATGAAATCGAAAGGCTGGCAGAGGGCACGCATCATCGCAACACGCTGCTGCTGACCGAACGACATCTTCCCTACCTTGGCATCCACCTTATCGGCGATACCAAGCATATCAAACCACTGCAGAATCTGCTCGCGGCTCTTGAAACCGGTAATCTTGTTCTTGATCTCTACATTCTCCATCGCCGTAAGCTCTGGAAAGAGACGGAGTTCCTGAAAGAGATGACTGATATGACGCTTTCGCATCTCTACCCAATCGGAAACCTTATAATTGGCGGTAACATCATTATCAAACATCACGCTTCCGCTGTAGTCGTGACGATAGCCGAGCACGTAGCTGCAGAAAGTACTCTTTCCGCTACCACTCTCAGCCTCTACCAGATAGAGATGACCTTTCTCGAAGGTAACATCCTGCTTCCATATCTCCGAATGCAGGTCTTCACGCTGGGCGAAAACCTGAGGAAGAACGGAATGAAGCTGAATCTTTTCCACTTTATTTTATTGTTTAATGTTTTATCTTTTTACTTTAAAGTATAAACCACAGAAGTAAGATTTCCGAAGACTGGAGCAAGCAGACCAGTAACAGTTGAGATGGCATCATCCTTGCCTGTGCCGCTGCCATCAGAACTCTTGGCGAGATTGATGACCATCGCCAGCTTCTGTCCCACGATAAGCTTCTGAATCTTGGCATCTATCGGATGATTGCTTGGTTTCACCGCATACTGAGCTGTCAGCTCATCGCTGCCGCTAAAGAACTGCTTATCATCGGTTACGCCGAAATAGAAGGAAGTCTTGCCATCGGTATAGAAATAGGAATTCTTACCCCAGTTGGCTATCTTGGCACCAGCAGGACATGAAGTCTTCCAGTAATCTACATCACCCAACCACTTGCTATGCGCCAACTTAGCAGCCATCATCATCTTCAGGTCTGCATCGCCCAGTGTAGGCAAGACGATGGCCATATCGCCATCTACGCTTCGCATGATGTTATCCATATCCACCGCCTGGTTGATACCCATCAGGAGGGTCTGAAGACTGCGGTTGCTCTGCATCATCGGCAGGAACTGTTCACCATTTACATTCATGAAGATACCTGCCAGGGCATCATCCGGCATCGATTTCACATAACTGCCCTTGATAGGACGATAGTTTTGTGCCGCCTTCTGCAGCGCCTTGTCGATGGTTTCATTAAAGGAGAAAGTCTCACCCTGAATCTGCAGGATGCCATCCTTTACCTTCATATCGGCAGCGATGACCACCTGCGAAGGATCGGTATCCTTAGGAGCACCCAGGGTAAATGGAGCTACGAACTTCTCAGGCAAAGCCTGTGCCTGAGCCACCATAGCCATAGGAGAAGAGAGGGTCTGCAGACGCTCGTACATAGGAGAAACGGTGATGCCATCCTCCTCTTCTGCTTTCAGATACTTTACCATCTGCTGCTGGAGCTGAGCCTGGGCATCAGCCACCACAGGACCCATCACGAGGAGCGCCTGACCGGAGAAGCCCACAAGCCACGAATCCTTCAATACTGAGAAATGAAAGCCTTTGCGCTCCTTCACATCCGAAGCAATGCGCTTCTTGGCAAGCGAGGCAAGCCAGTCTTCCACATCCCCTTCATCGCTCACCTTGGCACAGAGACCGAGGTTGCCATCGGCACTCTCGAAGAGATAAAGTTTTTCAGAGATATCGATGCCACACTTATCTACATCATCCACGTGGAGCAGAGACTTGAGCATACCCGCCTTGTCTTCCGCGTTCTTATCGGAAGCCATCTGCTGCAAATCCACCGAGATAAGAGCTGTACTTTTCTTAGGAATGGCATTGAGATAATCGCTGCCAGAGCATGAGCTTAACACTACAACGAGAAGTGCTAAGCTCATCAAAACCAAATTCTTATACAATCTTTTCATCACAAAAACTAACACTTATATAATCTTCTTATATTCTTCTTGCAATATGCGCCATGTGAACAGCTACAAGTCCCGCCGTTTCCGTGCGAAGACGACTGGTACCCAGGGATACGCTCTCGTAACCATTCTCCAGGGCAAGACGAACCTCATCTATAGAGAAATCGCCTTCTGGGCCTACCAATACCGTGATATCATCAGCACCGGATTCCTGGGATGCAGATGAATCCTGAGATGCATCAGAATCCATACTGCACGAATTGATTTCCGTGAAGAAATCCTTCTTCTCTATTTCTTCATAGCAATGACAGATAAACTTGCGACCCGGACGAGGAGTCTGGATAAACTCCTTGAAGCTCTCCAACTCATTCACGACCGGTTTCCACGCCTTGTGACTCTGCTTCACGGCAGAGATGACAATCTTATCTATTCTAGGAGTCTTCACTACCTTTCGTTCAGAAAATTGACAATTGAGGAAAGAGAGTTCATCGAACCCGATTTCCGTAGCTTTCTCAGCCATCCACTCTATACGCTCCATCATCTTGGTAGGAGCAATGGCAAGATGGATATGCCCCTTCCATGCACGTTTCTGAGGCATATTCTCCTTGATTTCATAAAGACAGCGCTTGCTGGAGGCTGCTGTCACCTCTGCACGATAGAAAGACCCTTCCCCATCCATGAGGAAAATCTCATCACCACCCTTCAGTCGCAACACTCTCAGCGCATGGGTAGCCTCCTCTGCGGGCAATTCCACCTGGTTTGCCGCATCCGGCACATAGAAATATCTAACCTCTTTCATTCGTTATCAATTATCTATTATCAATGATCAATCAGTCAAGTTCTTTTCATCCTTTTCTTCCTGGCGGCGCTTCATCTCATCACGGATAAAGGAAGCTCCCTCGTAGTTTTCTTCTTCTACCGCTTTCTCCAGTGCTTTCTTGAGAAGTGAATCCGGTAATCCCACGATAGGAAGTGCCACACTCATCACATCCTTGCGGAAAGGTGTAGTGAATTTCTGAAGCACCTCCATATTGGTAAAGATCTCCAGACCGGCGGTCAACGCCAGCAGGACAGCCTCATCCTGAGGAAGAGAATACGCTGATCCAGAAGTAGCATTCACCAGTTTTGCCTTAGGACCTATGTTTCCATTGGCCTCGAAAACAACGTGATAGGCTTGAGGACCCTGTTCACAAATCATTCTAGCCAACACATCTACCAGATGCGGATGCTTGACATCCTTATCAAGCTGACGAAACTTGATTTCATTAGCCATCGGCTTATCTGTTACAATGGAGAGTGCACGTTCCTCCTCGGCATCAGTAAGAGTGACAACACAAGCCTCCTCTGCATCAGGAATTGCAAAAGCTCCCTGATAAACTAATTTTATTTTTTCCATTTTCATTATCCTTTCTTTGGTCTAAACAATACGGCAAAGGCTACACCGACCACGAGTGCATAACCTGCGAAGATAAACCAGCAAGTCTGCCAATCGCCCATCAAATATCCATTCTCCCAATGACAATAATGGTTGATTACCTGTCCTGCAAGAATTGTACCAACAGAGGCTCCCAAACCATTGGTCATCAGCATGAAAAGTCCCTGGGCAGAAGCACGCACCTTAGGTTCGCACTTCTGATCTACGAACAGTCCACCCGATACATTGAAGAAATCGAATGCCACACCATAGACGATGCATGAGAGTATAAAGAGGGTTACGCCTGGGAAAGCAGGGTTACCCAATCCGAAGAATCCGAAGCGGAATACCCATGCAAACATAGCAATGAGCATCACTACCTTGATGCCATAGCGCTTGAGGAAGTATGGAATCAGGAGAATGCAGAGTGCCTCTGCCACCTGGGAGATAGAAACCAGGAGAGTGGCATTATTGGCTGCAAATGTATCCAGCATCGAAGGATCACCCTTGAAACTGGTGATGAACGGAGTAGCATAACCATTGGTTACCTGCAGGCTCATACCCAGCAGACCCGAGAAGATGAAGAACATCGCCATCTCGCGGCTCTTGAAGAGCTTGAAGGAATCGAAGCCCCAGGTCTCCATCCAGCTGCGTGCCTCTTTCTTCACCAACGGGCACTGTGGCAGGCTGAAGCAGTAGAGGAAGAGGGCGATGCCCAATACTCCAGATACCAGGAACTGGAAGTGGGTATATTGGAACTTATGTGCATTTTCGGTAAAGAGGAACATAAACGAACCGTTATCCCAGGTTGCACAGTTGACAATCCACATGGTAAGGATAAATCCTACGGTACCGAAGACGCGGATTGGAGGGAAATCCTTCACGGTATCAAGTCCATGATTCTTCAGAATGGTGAATGCCGAAGTATTTGACAGCGCCAGCGTAGGCATATAGAAAGCTACGCTGAAGGTATAAATCGCCATGAAGACAGTCTCGTTAGGAGTAGCACTCGCCTCTCCCATCAGGAAAAGAGCTATCATCGACAAGCCGGCCAGGAGATGGCAATAGCCCAAGAGGCGTTGCGGCTGCACATACTTGTCAGCAACAATACCCATCAATGTAGGCATGAAGATAGAAACTATACCCTGGATGGTATAGAACCAGGAGATTTCAGCACCCATCCCGGCCTTGCCGAGATAGTTGCCCATAGATGTGAGATAGGCTCCCCAAACTGCGAACTCCAGAAAGTTCATCAGCGCCAAGCGAACTTTTAGATTCATTTTCTTATTATTATATTTCCTTATGGTTTTAATATTCTTTTTCTGTCTGCTGCGTCCTCCTTCTCAAGGGATACGCCATTGCAGATTATATCTTGCAAAGATACACAAAATCTCTTAAAGAACGCAGATTTTTTAAGAATATCCGCCAAAAAGCTAGTTTATTTAACAAATAATATGTAATTTTGCAGCCGAAATCAAAACAAAAGATAAAATGTTATTAAAGTTTTTCCTAACGTGTAATAAGATTGGTGCCTTTACGCTAGGTGGAGGCTACGCCATGATACCTATCATGGAGAGAGAATTCGTGGATAAGAACAGATGGATGGACAAACAGGAATTTATGGACATCATGGTGGTGGCTCAAACTACCCCGGGCATCTTCGCCATTGATATGGCGAGCCATATCGGCTACAAGATGAAGGGTGTATGGGGCGGCATAGTGGGGGCTGTCGGCATCGCCCTGCCTTCCATCATCGCCATTCTCATCATCGCCATGTTCTTCCAGCAGTTCAAAGACAATTACTGGGTGGGCAAGTTCTTTGCCGGCGTTCGCCCTGCCGTGGTGGCGCTGATTGCGGCTCCTTGCTTCAAGATGGCAAAGACGGCGAACATCAACCGCTACAACATCTGGATTCCGTTTGTATGCTGTGCGCTGATTGCTGCATTCGGCATTTCGCCTATCTACATCATCATTGCTGCCGGCGTGCTTGGCTGGCTTTACGGCAAGTACAAGAAGCAAAGCTAATCATAAAGTTAAAAATTCAACGCTAAAAGTTCAAAGTAAGAAAAATGCTATTTCTAAAGTTATTTATCATATTTACCAAGATTGGTACATTTAATTTTGGTGGTGGATATGCGATGCTGTCACTCATCCACAACGAAACCGTAGTAAAGAACCATTGGCTCACCAATGCCGAGTTTACGGATATCGTGGCTATCAGCCAATCTACTCCGGGCCCTATCGGCATCAACTGCGCCACATACGTGGGCTATACCGCTTGTCTTCATGCCGGTTATCCTACCTGGGCAGCCTGGGCGGGCTCCTTCCTGGCATCCCTTTCCATCATGTGGCTGCCATTTATCATTATGATTCTCATCAGCCGTTATCTGATGACTCACAAGGATTCCAAGATTGTAAAGGACGTCTTCGCGGGTCTCCGTCCTGCCATCATCGGACTGATTGCTGCAGCAGCTGTGCTCTTGATGAATAAGGAGAATTTTGGATCGCCAACAGAAGATCCATTTGCTTTCGGTGCCAGCGTAGCATTGTTCCTGGGTGCCTTCTATTTCACCAAGGCCAAAAAGGCAAATCCGATATTGCTGCTTTTCATCTGTGGAATCATTGGATTGTTTATCTTCTAAACAACCCACCCTTCTAAAACATCCCATACGTCCAGAGCCAGCGGTCATCGGACGAAGAGAAAAGTAAAGGGCTAAAGCCTTCAGAAAAGGGCAAAAAAAAATTGATTGTCTCCCGACAACCAATCTTTTATTAACCTTAATAATCTAATACCATGAAAAACACGTTGCAAAATTACAAATAATCCTGCAACTTTCCATATTTTATTGCAAAAACCTACAGAGATTTAACTTTCTTTAAAGGTTTCTCCATTCCATTTAAAGCTTCTTTGCAATTTTATTGCATTTACTGCCTTTTTATCTTCAGCAGAAAGCAATGGCAAAGACAGGCGTACAACCAGCGAGTTTTCGTTCTGCAAAAGCAAGGCGCTCACCATTCTTGGTTCTATCATCGCCTTCAGTTCTGCAAAGCGAGTTTCGCTCATCGTATCCGGTTTCTGGATAAGGCTTTCTGCCAAATCCTCCATCCGCTTACCATCCAGGAGCCGAGTGGCATCCATCTTCTTCCAATCCTGATTATAGAAATAGAGCTCACTCTCCTTCTCGGGACCAGCGAAAGTCTTGACTACACAGAGCACAGAATCTCCGTTTTCCACAGGCAGCTTCTTCATCTGCAAGGTAGAAGCCTTGGTCATACGGATCTGCACGAAGTCCTGGGTCAGCGTATCCATCACGCTCACCTCTTCCAGGAGATTCTTCACTTCAGCCTTCACTCCCATCTCCTGCAACTCAGCAAATTCGAGTCGCATATTCTTGTTGAGACAAGGCATTACTTCATCAGGCATCGAAACCAGCAGGTCTTTCATCGACTTTGCCCCGACACCCAGGCTTGCAGTCAGCAAGCAAGCGCATAATATATATTTTATCTTCTTCATCACTACAATTCCTTAGACCACTTCTTTCCCCAAGGGGTAAAGAGCCATGCAAGAAAGGCCAATGCTACTATTGAGCACACGGCAAAAGTTAAAGCCAATGTATTCATTTTTGAAGCCTTTAAATTATTTACTAAATTTCGCAAGTAAGCCCCATACGCCCTGAAAGGGCAGAAGCTCCTAGCCCAGGGCAACACCCTGGGGATAATATAGAGATGGTAATTACGCCCTGTAAGGGCAAAAGCTTCCATACTGCAGCTATATTTTTAAAGCTTTTGCCCTTACAGGGCGCAGAGCTACAACAACTATTACCCAGGGCGCTGCCCTGGGCTAGGAGCTTCTGCCCTTTCAGGGCGTGCCGGGAAATCGTCGCATAAATCATTACCCATCCTTCCATATTTCTCTATTTTCCGACAAAAGTACAGAAAATAAATGTAATCTGCAAATGATTTAATATTTTTCTTCTGATTTTTAACCTAAAAGAAACGAAAAAGGAGGAAAAAGTTCTATCAGAAGAAACGAAAAAGAGGAAAGTGCTCTATTATGAAACACTTTCCTCTCAAATTATCTAATCTATTAATCGTACTTATCTTCTTCAGAAAAGATTTACTCCTCTACAGCAGCCTGCGCCGCAGCCAAACGTGCGATAGGCACACGGAATGGAGAACATGAAGCATAGTTCATACCAACCTTAGCGCAGAACTTAACAGATGAAGGCTCACCACCGTGCTCACCGCAGATACCTGTGCGGAGGTTAGGACGGGTAGCACGACCATTCTCTACTGCCATCTTGATGAGCTGACCAACACCCTCCTGGTCGAGAACCTGGAATGGGTCAACCTTCAAGATCTTCTTCTCCATGTATGCAGGGAGGAATGAAGCGATGTCGTCACGAGAGTAACCGAAGGTCATCTGTGTCAAGTCGTTAGTACCGAATGAGAAGTACTGAGCCTCTTCTGCAATCTGACCTGCAGTAAGGGCAGCACGTGGAATCTCAATCATTGTACCGATCTCGAACTCTACCTCTACGCCGTACTCGATGAATACCTCCTTAGAAGTAGCGAGGATGATAGCCTTCTGCTGCTTGAGCTCCTGAACGGTACCGATAAGAGGAACCATGATTTCAGGACATGGGTTGTAACCTTCCTTCTTCAACTCGCAAGCTGCACCGAGGATGGCACGAGTCTGCATAGCTGTAATCTCTGGGAATGTGATACCGAGACGGCAACCACGATGACCGAGCATAGGGTTGTTCTCTGCCAGAGAGTTCACACGCTTCTTGATTTCCTCTATGCTTACGCCCATTTCCTTAGCCATGGTCTCCTGACCAGCCTTATCGTGTGGTACGAACTCGTGGAGAGGTGGGTCGAGCAAGCGGATGTTCACGTGGCAGCCATCCATAGCCTTGAGGATGCCGTAGAAGTCAGCCTTCTGATATGGGAGGAGCTTGGCAAGAGCCTTCTCACGACCCTCAACAGAGTCTGCCAGAATCATCTCACGCATGGCAACGATCTTCTGATCATCGAAGAACATGTGCTCTGTACGTGTCAAACCGATACCCTTGGCACCGAATGCACGAGCTACCTCAGCATCGTGTGGAGTATCTGCATTGGTACGGATCTCCATCTTAGTATATTTGTCGCAGAGGTCCATCAGCTCCTTGAAGTCGCCTGAAAGCTCTGCAGCCTTTGTCTCAATCTGTCCTGCGTAAACCTGACCTGTAGTACCGTTCAGAGAGATGTAATCACCCTCCTTGTAAACTACGCCCTCGATCTCAACAGTCTTAGTCTTGTAGTCAACGTTGATAGATCCAGCACCAGATACGCAGCACTTACCCATACCACGGGCCACAACGGCAGCGTGAGAAGTCATACCACCACGAGCGGTAAGGATACCCTCGGCAGCCGACATACCAGCGAGGTCTTCAGGAGAAGTCTCGATACGAACCATGATGACCTTCTTGCCATCCTCGTGCCACACCTGAGCATCGTCAGCGTGGAATACGATCTGACCGCAGGCAGCACCTGGAGAAGCTGGGAGACCCTGAGTGATGACCTTAGCTCTAGAGAGCGCCAGCTTATCGAATACTGGGTGCAAAAGTTCATCGAGCTTCTGAGGCTCACAGCGGAGGATAGCAGTCTTCTCGTCGATCATACCCTCGTGGAGGAGATCCATAGCAATCTTCACCATAGCGGTTCCTGTACGCTTACCGTTACGTGTCTGGAGGAACCAGAGCTTACCTTCCTGTACGGTGAACTCCATATCCTGCATATCGTGATAGTGGTGCTCCAACTTATCCTGAAGAGCGTCGAGCTCCTTGTAAAGCTCAGGCATAGCCTCTTCCATAGAAGGATACTTAGCTACGCGCTCCTCCTCAGAGATGCCAGCACGCTCAGCCCAGCGCTGAGAACCGATCTTTGTAATCTGCTGTGGTGTACGGATACCAGCTACTACGTCCTCACCCTGTGCATTGATAAGATACTCACCATTGAAGAGGTTTTCACCATTACCTGCGTCACGAGAGAAGCAAACACCAGTAGCAGAAGTTTCACCCATGTTACCGAATACCATCGCCATGACAGAAACGGCAGTACCCCACTCATCAGGAATACCTTCCATCTTACGGTAGAGGATAGCGCGCTCGTTCATCCAAGAACGGAACACAGCGCAGATAGCACCCCAAAGCTGATCGATAGGATTGGTAGGGAAATCCTGGCCCGTCTGCTCCTTGATAGCAGCCTTGAAGAGCTCAACGAGCTTCTTGAGCGACTCTACAGAGAGGTCCTTGTCGAGAGTAACCCCCTGCTCTTCCTTCACCTTTTCGATGATAGCCTCGAATGGGTCGATATCTTCCTTGTTAACTGGCTTAAGACCCATAACAACATCACCATACATCTGTACGAAACGACGATATGAATCGTAAACGAAATGAGGATTACCGGTCTTCTTGACCATACCCTCAGCCACCTCATCATTCAAACCAAGGTTGAGGATTGTATCCATCATACCTGGCATAGAAGCGCGAGCACCTGAACGTACTGAAACGAGGAGAGGATTCTCTACGGAACCGAACTTGCAGTTCATCAAAGCCTCTGTATGAGCTACAGCGGCAGTTACTTCGTCCTGAAGAAGTTCCTTGATTTTCTCCTCACCAACCTCATAATACTCGTTACAGGTATCAGTTGTGATGGTGAAACCTGGAGGAACAGGTACACCAATAAGGTTCATCTCGGCGAGGTTCGCACCCTTACCGCCAAGAACTTCACGCATCTTCGCATTTCCTTCGGCTTGTCCATTGCCGAACGTATAAACTCTTTTTTCGTTCATTTTGTTATAGGTTCAAAAATTTTATATAATTCTAGTTATTATCAATTTTTTGTTGATGATGCAAATATACAACATTTCTCTGAAACTACCAAACTTTTATACTCTTTTTTGCTATCTCGAGATTACATTTCACACTGTTGTCGCACACACGGGGCTATTTTTAACAATCTACTATCAATACGCAACGATTGAGAGGAATTTATAAGTTGACAAAGAAAGAGATTCTGACAGTTTGAGAGGCTGAGTTCCCCTCAAGACCCCCTTTTTGCTACGTCGCGACGCGGGAATTATTACGTCGGGACGCAGGAATTGCTACGTCGCGACGTAGGAAAATGGGCACCGGGAGAGGAAAGGTGAGGGTGTGTCATAAGAAAGTCTTCCGCCAGGCGTCCCGGCGGATTTGACCCCGGCAGGCGTCCCGGCGGATTTGCAATCCGTCGTTAAAAAAGGTTCGACCTATAGACAACGGGGGATTTGTAATCCCCCTATAAAAGAAAAAGCATACTCCTTTGCTGCGGATTACAAATCCGCAGAGCCGAAATAGGTTAGGACATTTTTTAACGCCGGATTGCAAATCCGGCGGGACGCCTAGCGGACTTGCGTTCTAGAAAAAGTCAAAAGGTCAAAAGGTCAAAAGTCACATTTGACAAAAGTGAAAATGTGAAAGGGAAAAAGTGAAAGTGAAAAAGTGAAAGTGAAAAGGTGAACGAGGTGAATGGTGAATTGGGTGAATCAGTCGGTTTTGCGAATGTGATTTTTCAAAGAACAGAAATGAGACGAATCCTAAACATCATATAACAATAATCAAATATCAAGATTAAGACTATTAAATACCATTAATTATCAAAAAAGCATTTAATAATGTACGCGCGTAAGTACTACTTTATTATATATAGAAGAAATCTTATACCAGAATATTCAAGAAACTGGCATCAACAATAATCAAGAAACTGGCATCAACCCATCTCTTTTTACGAAAAGTCACTTTTGACCTTTTGACCTTTTGACCTTTTTGCCATTCGCAGCATATTCATCAAATTCACCCAGTTCACCATTCACCTCATTCACCTTTTCACTTTCACCTCATTCACCTTTTCCTCTCGTCTTTCTCTCCCTTTCCCCTCCTATCTCCCCCACCATTCATTCCTCTCAACCTCACAACATCCGGGACAAAGACTGAAAAAATCCGGGACAACTCTTTCGTTTCTCGCAAAAATGTATTAACTTTGCAGCCATAAAAAAACAAATTTGAATTATGGCAAGAAAACGTAAACCATTACCTCTCTTGGAGAACATCACCATCGAGGCCGTAGCAGCCGAGGGTAAGTGCATCACTCGCGTAGATGACCAGGTCATCTTCGTGCCTTTCTGCGTACCTGGCGATGTGGTAGATTTGCAGGTAGTTAAGAAAAAACATAAGTATTGCGAGGCGAAGGTAGTTCGCTTCATCAAGAAGAGCGACGTAAGACAGGAGCCTATGTGCGAGCACTTCGGTATCTGTGGCGGTTGCAAATGGCAGAACCTCCCTTACGAGGAACAGATCAAGGCGAAGCAGAAGCAGGTGGAAGACCAGCTCACCCGCATCGGCAAGATTGAACTCCCTGAGTTCCGCCCTATCATGGGCAGCGTGAAGACCCAGGAGTACCGTAACAAGATTGAGTTCGGATGCAGTAACAAGCGCTGGTTTACTTCAGAAGAGTTGGCTCAACTTCCTCAGAAAGAGGATGATACCGTAACTTCACTCAAGGAGCGTCACGCACAGAACGCCATCGGTTTCCATATCACCGGAGCCTTCGACAAGATTTATCCTATTAAGAAGTGCTGGCTGATGGATGACCTCTGCAACGAAATCCGCAACTTCGTCTTCGAATACGCAGACTCTCACAACTATACCTTCTACGATCTCCGTGAGCAGCACGGATTGCTCCGCGACATGATGATCCGCAATTCGAACACCGGCGAGTGGATGCTTGTATTCCAGTTCCACTACGACGAGGAAGGAGATGAGCAGAGAGCCTTGGAACTGATGCAGCAGGTGGCAGACAAGTTCCCTCAGATTTCATCGCTCATGTACGTGGACAACCAGAAGGGAAATGATACCATCAACGATCTGGACCTCATCCTCTTCAAGGGTAACGACCACATCTTCGAACTGATGGAGGATTTGAAGTTCAAAGTAGGTCCTAAGAGTTTCTATCAGACTAACACCGAGCAGGCTTACCACCTTTATTGCGTGGCTCGCGAGTTTGCCAACCTCACCGGAAACGAGTTGGTCTACGACCTCTACACCGGCACAGGAACCATCGCCAACTTCGTGGCTCACAAGGCAAAGAAGGTGATCGGCATCGAATACGTGCCAGAGGCTATCGAGGATGCCAAGGTGAATTCCCAGGTAAACAACATTGAGAACACCCTCTTCTATGCAGGCGACATGAAGGATATCCTGACCAATGACTTCATCGCCCAGCACGGTCGCCCAGATGTCATCATCACCGACCCTCCACGTGCCGGCATGCACCCTGATGTAGTGAACGTGATTCTGAACGCAGCGCCTAACCGCATCGTATATGTAAGCTGCAACCCTGCTACCCAGGCTCGCGACCTGCAGCTGATGGACGACCACTACAAGGTAGCTGCTGTCCAGCCAGTTGATATGTTCCCTCATACTCCTCACGTAGAGAACGTGGTATTGCTCGAGAAGCGCAGCGATGCTGAAATCAAGCAGAAGAAGAAGGAGCGCAGAGAGCGAGAAAAGGCGATAGCTGAAGCCAAGGCTGCCAAGGAGGCAGAAAAGCTCGCCCAGGAAGCAGCCAAAGCGGAAGACCTGACAGAAGAAGAACTCGCTGCCAAGAAATAAACCTAAAAACAAAATAGAAATAAGATGAAAAAAGGTATCATCCTGGCGCTCATGGCTTTGACTACGGTCTCAGCCAGCGCCCAAAAGAAGCAGACCATCGAATTGCCTTCATGGTTAAGCAATGTGAAATTGTCGGGATATGGCATGATCCAGTACCAGTATAGCGGACAGAAGAATGCGGAATCCAACTCGTTCAACATCCGAATGGGCCGTATCGCCTTGGAGGGTCGCATCGCAGACGACTTCTACTGGAAGACCCAGATCCAGTTTAACGGCAACACCTCCAACCTGGGGTCCAGCCCAAGAATGGTGGATCTGTTTGCTGAATGGCAGAAGTTCGAGTACTTCAAGGTGAAGATTGGTCAGTTCAAGAACCCATTTACCTTCGAGAATCCGATGCATCCTATCGACCAGGGCTTCATGGGTTATTCACAGAACGTGAGCAAGTTGGCGGGTTTCAGCGACCGTGCCGGCGAGCACGCATCCAATGGACGTGACATCGGTCTGCAGCTCCAGGGTGATTTCCTCAAGAATGCCAACGGCAGAAACCTGCTGCACTACCAGATAGGCGTATTCAACGGACAGGGAACCAACACCAAGGACGTTGACAATCAGAAGAATGTGATTGGTGGTATATGGGTAATGCCTGTAAGCGGCATGCGCATCGGTGCCTTCGGATGGACCGGTTCTTATGCTAGAAAGGGCAACTGGACGGAAACCGTTGCAGACCCAACCTCTAGCGTAACTCCTGGTGCCACCAAAGAGATTACTCATACCAACGAGGTTCGCAGCCTCAACCAGAACCGCTACGCCTTCTCTTTCGAATATAAGAAAGACGGCTGGACCGTACGTTCTGAGTACATCCACTCTACCGGCAAGGCTTTTGCCAAGAGCATCACTAATTTCAACGATGCCAATGCCAAAGACTGCAATCTTAATGAAAAGATTGGCGACAAGGCACAGGGTGTATATGGATTGGTTATCGCTCCATTGGCTCAGCTGCCAAAGAACAGCCGTATCGACGTAAAGGCACGTTACGACATGTATCAGCCTAACGGCAAGAGCAACATGCAGAAGACCCAGTATGAGGCAGGTTTGAACTTCCACATCGGCAAGCGAATCAGCATCCTCACCGAGTATGCATTGGTGAATGACAAGACCCTCGCCAAGCACAATTACTCCATGGCAGACGCTGAGTTCTGCTTCCGCTTCTAACACGCCCTGAAAGGGCAGAAGCTCCTAGCCCAGGGCAACACCCTGGGTATTAAGGATATATATACAAAAGACGCCCTGTAAGGGCAAAAGCTTTCTGATATCTTTAAAGCTTTTGCCCTTACAGGGCGTCTTGTTGAATGCGCTTTTTTACCCAGGGTGTTGCCCTGGGCTAGGAGCTTCTGCCCTTTCAGGGCGTGTGGTGCAAACCATTACAGGGCATGTGGGGCGATCTCTCTAGAAAGAGTAAGAGAATCCGATAGACATGAACTCCTTGAACTGCCAATAGCTCTGATCATCCTTACGCTTTGCTCCATCATCGAAACGAGGATAGAGGAAGATATTAGATGAAATATAACGATTGAACTGGAAGGTAATCGTGTTTTCCCACTCTATCTCAGCACGCTTGTAAGTAGTGTATCCCCAGAGACGGGTCTTCCACTTCAGGTTCTCCATCACCTGCCAAGACAGATCGAAGGTACACTCAGAACCGTAATCGGTCATACCATGCTGTCCCTCCTTCAAACCATATCTTGTGGCAAGATCCTCACGGCCCACGTACTTCCAGTTGAACGCCAAAGGAGCCAGATGGGCACTACCCTTCAGTCTGTGATTCAACCAATCTACCGTATAATCCATACCGACAGAGAGGTTCAGATTGAATGGTGAGAAGAAATCGGAATAAACCTTCTTGTCATTACTCTTGTAACCATGGGCAAACTGCGTCTGCGCCACCATCTGGATGGTATAATACCATTTTCTGGATGTCTGAAGCCCCAACTTGCTGGTGTATCGGATCAAGTCGTCGGATGTCTTGAGCGAATGCACCGAGTCTCCTTTGGAAGTCTGGTAGCCCAATCGCATCTCCAGCTTATTCTCCCACTTCACCTTCTGCTTGTTGTTGTAATTCGCCAGCATCGTTACGCGTCCCAACAGGGAGTAGTTGCTCTCACCACCTTTATACCAGTTGTCAGATACATAGTTTTGCAGGAACTGCAGATAGTAATCTCCGCCGAAAGTCCAGAAGTTAGGTTTGAAGATCACGATATCCGATGGCGCAGTTTCCGGTTCGAAGACCTTAGGTGCCACCTCTTCTATAATGTCGCGCTTCGGCTTCTTGGCCTTTGTATCCGCCACGATTGGAGCGCCCACCTCTTCCAGATGTCGCTGCGTAGTCTTCACCAGGTCTGGTCGGCTGAGATAAACATCCATCAAGGTCTTATCGAGCATCACGCCAAGCGAATCGCCTCCCCCTCCATCAGGACGGAGGCGCAGGAAATGATTGGCAGGCGAGCGATAATACGTGAGTGGGGTGAAGAGCATGGCATATCGGGAGTCATCCAAAGACATCTCTGTAGAGTCGATACGCTCCCTGACGTGAGCCAGCGAGTCCACATAACTTTTCACTATCGATGGAGTTTTCACCACCACATTATGCCTGCGGGAACGTTGGGCATCTGCCGTCACAGCACCCGCAAGCAAAGCTAAAATGAGTAATCCAAATCTTATTTTCATTCCTTCATATACTAATTTGGGCACAAAGGTAACAAAATAATTCTAAATTCAACGCCATTCTTTACAAATATTTTGGCTAATTCATAATTTTATCGTAACTTTGCACCCAAATAATTCTAATTTAAATTATAAACATCGTGGCTGATACAAAGTACATCTTCGTTACCGGTGGTGTGGTTTCTTCTTTGGGTAAAGGAATCATATCTTCATCCATCGGTAAACTTCTTCAAGCAAGAGGCTACAACATTACTATCCAAAAGTTTGACCCATACATCAACATCGACCCGGGTACACTGAACCCGTACGAGCATGGTGAGTGCTACGTAACGGTAGATGGTATGGAGACCGACCTCGACCTCGGACACTACGAGCGATTCACCGGTATTCAGACTACGAAAGCGAATTCTCTCACCACTGGCCGTATCTACAAGGCAGTCATTGACAAGGAACGTCGCGGCGACTATCTCGGCAAGACCATCCAGGTGGTGCCTCACATCACCGACGAGATCAAGCGCAACGTGAAGCTGCTCGGCAAGAAGTATCACTATGACTTCGTGATTACCGAAATTGGCGGAACCATCGGCGACATCGAGAGTGCCCCATACATGGAAGCTATCCGACAGCTGAAATGGGAGCTGGGCAAGAACGCAGTCAATGTGCACCTCACCTATGTGCCTTATCTCAAGGCTGCAGGCGAGTTGAAGACAAAGCCTACCCAGCACTCCGTGAAGGAACTGCAGAGCGTAGGTATTCAGCCAGATGTTCTGATTCTCCGCACCGAGAAGCATCTCGAAGAGGGAATCCTGAAGAAGGTGGCAAGCTTCTGTAACGTAGATATCGACTGCGTAATCCAGAGCGAAGACCTTCCTAGCATCTACGAGGTGCCTGTAAACATGCAGAACCAGGGCCTTGACACCGCCATCCTCCGCAAGATGGGAGAGCCTATCGGCGAGAAGCCTGCGCTGGGTCCATGGAAAACTTTCCTTGACCGCAGGAACAAGGCTACCGAGACGGTGAACATCGGTCTCGTAGGAAAATACGACCTGCAGGATGCCTACAAGAGCATCCGCGAGAGCCTCTCGCATGCCGGCACCTACAACGACCACAAGGTGAACATTACATTCATCAACTCAGAATATCTCACAGAAGAGAACGTGGCTGAACAGCTGAAGGGTCAGGACGGCATCGTCATCTGTCCAGGATTCGGCCAGCGCGGCATCGAGGGCAAGATCATCGCTGCCCACTATACCCGCACCCACGACATCCCTACCTTCGGCATCTGCCTGGGTATGCAGATGATCGTCATCGAGTTCGCCCGCAACGTATTGGGCTACAAGGATGCCAACTCGCGTGAGATGGATGAGAAGACTCCACACAATGTCATCGACATCATGGAGGAGCAGAAAAACATATCAAACATGGGTGGAACCATGCGACTCGGCGCCTATGAGTGCGTACTGAGACAAGGCAGTCGCGCGTTCAATATCTATAAGAAGGAGCATATCCAGGAGCGCCATCGCCATCGCTATGAGTTCAACAACGAATTCCAGAAGGAATTCGAGAAGCACGGCATGATGTGCGTAGGCCGCAATCCGGAAAGCGACCTGGTAGAGGTAGTTGAAATCCCGGGCTTGAAGTGGTACATCGGAACACAGTATCATCCAGAGTACCAGAGCACGGTATTGAAGCCACACCCATTGTTTGTTGACTTTGTAAAGACAGCCATCGCTAACAAGAAATAGCGCAGGCTGGCTTTAGGCAGCAGAATGGCACGGCCTTTGCTGTCGCTTCAGAGAAAATAAAACAATAAAAATAATAATGAATAAGAACAACATTATCGGTTTCCTCCTGATTGCCGTAGTGCTGATAGGCTTTAGCTGGTACAACCAGCCATCAGCCAAAGAGCAGAGAGCGGCATTCGTTCAGGACTCCATCGCCAAGGCGAAGCACGCCGAGATGGAAAAAGCCAGCAAGACTGCCGCTGTTAAGCGCCAGGCGAATGCTAAGGCTAAAATTGAGGCAGACTCTACAGCCCTCTTCTATTCGGCGCTGAAGGGTCAGGCTCAGAAAGTAGTTTTGAAAAACGAGAAGGTTGAGTTGACTCTCAATACCAAGGGTGGTACTGTCGAGAAGGCAGTCATCAAGGGATACGTGGGTCACAACCTCAAGGTGAAAGATGGTTCTGCCGACCAGAAGGACGTTACACTCTTCGACGGCAACGACCAGAGCCTCAAGTTCATGCTCGAGGCAAAGGAGGCCAACATCATCACCAGCGATCTCTATTTCACACCATCCAACGTGACCGACAAGTCTGTCACCATGACTGCTGTGGCTGGTCCAGGCAAGACCCTCAGCATGACCTATACTCTCGGCGACGACTATATGCTCCACATGAGTCTGCAGGCAGAAGGTATGGCAGGACTGTTCTCACCTAACTGCAACAAGATGAGCATCGACTGGAGCGACAAGGCGCGCCAGCAGGAGCGTGGCTTCATGTTCGAGAACCGCTACACCACCCTCACCTATCATGAGGCAGAGGGCGGCACCGACCACCTGAACGAGGGCAGCGAGAAAATCGACGAGAAGATTGAAGAGACTATCGACTGGGTATCTTTCAAGAACCAGTTCTTCTCAGCTATTATGGTAGCTAAGGACAACTTCGACAAGGATGCCTTCATGACCTCTATCCCTCAGGAGAAGGGTTCGGGCTACCTGAAGCAGTTCCAGGCTAAGATGAAGACAGCCTTCGACCCAACCGGTAAGAAGGCATCTGAGTTTGAGTTCTACTTCGGTCCTAACGACTTCCAGATTCTGAAGAATACAGAGAAGGAGAGCACCTTCGGCAAGGACCTGGAGTTCCAGAAGCTCGTATATCTGGGATGGCCTATCATCCGCTGGATCAACCGTTTCTTCACACTCTACGTGTTCGACTGGTTGAGCAATGTATTCCCAATGGGTATCGTATTGATTCTCATCACGTTGCTCCTCAAGCTCATCACCTACCCTATGGTAAAGAAGAGCTATATGAGTTCTGCCAAGATGCGTGTGCTGAAGCCAAAGCTCGAGGCAGCTACCGCTCAGTTCAACAAGCCAGAGGATCAGATGCAGAAGCAGCAGGCGATGATGGCAGAGTATGCCAAGTATGGTGTAAGCCCATTGTCTGGTTGCTTGCCAATGCTGATTCAGATGCCGGTTTGGGTTGCGATGTTCAACTTCGTGCCTAATGCCATCCAGCTTCGTGGTGAGAAGTTCTTGTGGATGAACGACTTGAGCACCTTCGACCCAATCTTCGAGTGGAACACCAACATCTGGTTGATTGGCGACCACTTGAGTTTGACCTGTATTCTCTTCTGCGTAGCCAACCTGTTGTACTCATGGATGACCATGCGCCAGCAGCGTGACCAGATGGTAGGTCAGCAGGCAGAGCAGATGAAGATGATGCAGTGGATGATGTATCTCATGCCATTGATGTTCTTCTTCATGTTCAATGACTACTCAGCAGGTTTGAACTTCTACTACTTCATCTCCTTGTTCTTCAGTGCCGCAATCATGTGGACCTTGCGCAAGACCACCAACGACGAGAAGCTCCTCGCCATTCTGGAGAAGCGCTATCAGGAGAACAAGAACAACCCTAAGAAGGCAAGCGGCCTCATGGCAAGAATGCAGGCCCTCCAGGAGTTGCAGCGCCAGCAGCAGGAAGAGATGCAGCGTAAGCAGGCAGAACTGAACGAGAAAAAGAATAATCTCGGAAAATAAAGTTTTATAGATAATAATGAAAGCGTAATGATTACCGGTAAAGGTATTCGTTACGCTTTTTTATTTTCCAAAGGATATATTTCGCTTTTTTTATTTTCCAAAGGATTTATTTCGCTTTTCTACCCTCGAAAAGGTATAATTTGTTAAATGATATTATAAATTATACCTTTTCGGGGGTATTTTCATTTTTTATTCGTATATTTGTCCCCGAAAGGGTATAATATAGTATTACTACCTGTATCATTTTACCCGAAAGGGTATAATATAGTATTACCACCTGTATCATTTTACCCGAAAGGGTATAAAATAAATAAAATATGAGCAATACATTATCATCATACGTCAAGGAAATGCGCAAGCAATTCGGATTGACCCAAGTAGATCTGGCGGCGAAATCGGGCGTAGGCCTCAGATTCGTAAGAGAACTGGAACAGGGAAAGGAAACGCTGCGACTCGACAAGGTAAACCAAGTCCTCCTCTTGTTCGGTCAGGAAATCGGTCCCGTTCCCATCAGAAAAGAATAAAAATAGAATTTTATGAAACAAGGAAAGATTTATCTCTACGACCAATACGTAGGCCTGCTGACGGAAGACGAAACGGGCTTTACCTTTGCCTACGATGCAGATTATCTGGCATCGGATGGCGCCGAAGCCGTGAGCCTCACACTCCCGTTATCCGATGAGCCCTACCACGATACCGTGCTGTTTCCCTTCTTCGATGGATTAATCCCCGAAGGATGGCTGCTGAATATCGCAGAAAGCAGTTGGAAAATCAACCAGCGGGATAGAATGTCGCTCCTCCTTGCCTGCTGCAAGGATTGCATCGGAGCCGTCAGCGTCATCCCCGCAGAAGAACCTCTTGTAGAAGAAACGAACAGTTAAATTGTAGAAGGAGCGAACAGTTCAGCTGCAGAAGGAACAAACGCTTCACCTCAAAACTAGAAAGGAAAAAGAAATATGGAGAAATGTCTATATTGCTATAAACCGCTCAAGCCAGGTCAGGTAGATTACCATCCTGCTTGCGCCAAGAAACTCTTCGGCACCAAGGAAGCCCCAGTCCTACCCTACGTAAGAAAGGAAATCGGCGACCTGGCTAAACAGGTCGTACGTGCCCAGACCACCCTTACCGGTGTGCAGGCGAAACTCTCGCTCGATGTGAACCCTGGCGGAAAGAACGAACCATCGCGATTTACCATCGTAGGACTCTGGGGCAAATACATCCTGAAGCCACAGACCGATCGCTATCGCTGTCTTCCCGAAATAGAAGACCTCACGATGCACCTCGCCGAAGCCGCCAAAATCAGCGTGGTTCCCCATGGCTTAATCCGCTTTGCCGATGGCGAACTCTGTTACATCACCCGGAGAATAGACCGACTGGATGATGGAACCAAAGTACCGATGGAAGATATGTGCCAGCTGTCCGAGCGCCTTACCGAATACAAATACAAAGGTTCCTACGAACAGGTTGCCAAACTCATCAAGAAGTATTCTTCCTTCTCGCAGCTTGATCTCGTGAACTATTGGGAGGTAGTCATCTTCTCGTGGATTACCGGCAACGCCGATATGCACCTCAAGAACTTCTCGCTCTATAACAACAGGAAACTGGGCTATGGACTAACCCCAGCATACGACCTGCTCTGCACGAAGATAGTGATGCCAGAAGATACCGAGGAACTCGCCCTGACGCTGAATGGAAGAAAAAGAAAGATTCTGAAATCAGATTTCATCAAGGTGATGACAGCCTCGGGACTCAGCGAAAAGGTAATCAACAACATCGCCAAGAAGTTCCGTCGCTCCATCGTGAAATGGCTCGACCTGATAGACGCCTCTTTCCTGCCAGACAGCATGAAGAAGGAATACAAAAAACTGATACTCAGCCGAGTCATGGCATTAAGATAAATTCTTTCTGTAATTGTTTCTGCCAAGCAGAACTAACAAGAAAAAAAAAGCAAGAATAGTATAAACAAAACAAGATATGAAGAAAATACTCTTATCACTTTTAGCAGCTGTTGGCTTATCAACCACCGGCTGCTCAGCACAGGTTGACAAATCGGCATCATCAGCAAAAACTGCTCCATCGGATGGTATCGTCATATTGGCTCCACAGGCCTTTATAGACCAGGCAAAGGCGGATACCACCAGCTTCCTTCTCGATGTCCGCACTTCCAAGGAATATGCAGAAGGACATCTGGCTGGTGCCCGACAACTGGATTACCTCAATACCGAGGCTTTCGATGACGGCATCAAGCAGCTGGATAAATCCCGCACCTACTACATCTATTGCAGAAGCGGAAAGCGGAGCCATGGTGCATGCCTGAAAATGAAGAAGCAAGGCTTCAAGGTATATGATATGGAAGGGGGAATCCTCAACTGGACAAAGCTCGGAATGCCGGTTGAAAGATAAAAAAGTACCTTTTCCAAAACGCCCTGTAAAGGCAAAAGCTTTAAAGAAACAGGCAATAAACAAAGCTTTTGCCCTTACAGGGCGACGGGTTTGCGTTCATAATTACCCAGGGCGATGCCCTGGGCTAGGAGCTTCTGCCCTTTCAGGGCGTATTGGGTAATTTCAACCGTACAGGTTGAATCTACTTCTTCAACACAGGCTCGCAGGTGATATCCACTCCGAGCTTTTTGAAGATCTTCTGATCCACATCACTCAGCATCACGGTGCAATGAGCCTGACAGCCACGGAGCTTTGGCAATTGCTCCAAAGCTTTCTTGCAGTTATCATCATTCTCTGAAAGAACAGAGAGGGCTACCAAAACCTCATCGGTATGAAGACGAGGATTATGACCGCCGAGATAATTAATCTTGGTATGCTGGATAGGCTCAATCATCGACTGAGGAATCAACTTCAACTCGTGGTCGATGCCAGCCAGATGCTTGGTTACATTCAAGATCAATGCCGCGCTGCAACCCAGCAACTCACTGCTGTGACCGCAGATAATCGTGCCATCCTCCAACTCAATCGCAGCAGAAGTATGACCCGTCGCCTTCTTGTGATCCTTAGCCGCTACAGTCACCTTGCGATAAGCCGTGGTAATATTAGCCTGCTTGAAGAGCATCTGAATCTTGCTGATCTCCGCCTCGTTGCACGCACCGGCAGCCAACTTGTTGGTAGCCGCATAATAACGGCGGATGATTTCATTCTTGGAAGCCTCGCAGCAAACCTCATCATCAGAGATGCAGAAGCCCACCATATTCACACCCATATCGGTAGGAGACTTATAAGGATTGCTTCCGTAGATACCCTCGAACAGGGCATTGAGCACAGGATAAATCTCTACGTCACGGTTGTAATTGATGGCAATCTTATTGTAAGCTTCCAGATGGAATGGGTCGATCATGTTCACATCGTTGAGATCGGCAGTAGCTGCCTCGTAAGCGATGTTCACCGGATGCTTCAATGGAAGATTCCATACAGGGAATGTCTCGAACTTAGCATAGCCTGCACGCACGCCACGCTTGTTCTCGTTATAAAGCTGGCTCAGGCAGACAGCCATCTTACCGCTACCAGGACCCGGAGCAGTAACAATCACCAGCGGACGCTCAGTCTCTACATAATCATTCTTGCCAAAACCCTCATCAGAAGCAATGAGATCTACATCGTGAGGATAACCCTCGATGAGATAATGACAGTAAGTCTTGATGCCCTCACGCTCCAAGCGCTGCTTGAAGGCTATGGCTGCAGGCTGACCATTAAAATGAGTAATAACAACAGAACCCACCATAAAACCACGGTTCTGGAACTCGCCACGCAGGCGAAGCACATCCTCATCGTAAGTGATACCCAGATCGGCACGCTTCTTGTTCTTCTCAATATCGGCAGCACTAATCACGATAACAATCTCGATGCTATCGCTAATCTTCTGAAACATGCGCAGCTTACTATCAGGCTGGAAACCTGGCAAAACGCGGCTGGCGTGATGGTCATCGAAAAGCTTACCTCCCAATTCGAGATAAAGCTTTCCATCAAACTGTGAGATTCTCTCCTTGATATGTTCGGACTGAATCTTCAGATACTTCTCGTTGTCAAATCCTAACTTCATATTGTGTTTCTTTCTTTGAGTTGAACTCTATATCCTTATCGTTAAAAAACAAATCGCCTGCAAAATTACAAAAAAGGATTGAATAACGAGATAAATATGAAGATAAAGTTTCTAAAAAATGACAGATAAGCCACAAGAATGAGAAATAAACTCGCAATCCTTTCGCCAAATCGAATTTTTGCAGTAACTTTGCACCGAATATTCAATAAAATCACAAAAATATGATTAAAGCAATGATTCTGGCTGCAGCAGCTCTCACCATAGGAGCAAATACAGCCGATGCACAGACTATGATTGAAAAGAACAACATCAAGGTGGAGAACCACCTGATGACCCCAGAAGCTCTCTGGGCGATGGGTAGAATCGGAGCCGCAGAAGCTTCGCCTAACGGCAAGCAGGTGGTTTACCAGGTAGGTTACTACAGTGTAAAGGAGAACAAGGGACACCAGATGCTCTTCATCATGGATGCCAATGGCAAGAACCAGAAGGCATTGACTACTGATGCCAAGAGCGAGACTGATGCTGCGTGGATTCAGGGCGGACAGAAGATTGCCTTCATCCGTGGCGGACAGCTCTGGAGCATGAATCCAGACGGTACTGACAGAAAGCAGCTCACCAACGACGAATTGGGCATCCAGGGATTCCGCTTCTCTCCAGATGGCAAGAAGGTAATCCTCATCAAGGAGTTGCCTTATCACGGAACCATCAAGAAGAATCCTTCTGATCTTCCTCTGGCTACAGGTCGTCTCGTTACCGACATGAACTATCGCCACTGGGATCACTACGTAGAGAGTATCCTTCATCCTTTCGTGGCTGATGTTGCTGAGGATGGCACCATCAACGCCGGCGAGGATATCCTGAAGGATGAGCCTTTCGAGTGTCCTATGGCTCCATTCGGTGGCATTGAGCAGTTGGCCTGGAGTCCGGATTCCAAGACCATCGCCTACACCTGTCGCAAGAAGGAGGGCGTGCAATATGCCATCTCTACCGATTCTGACATCTACCTATATAATATAGGTACGCGCGAGACCAAAAACCTCTGCAAGGAGGCTGGTTATGTAGAGCCTAAGATTGATGCAACCAAGAGCATGAAGAACCAGGCTGTAAATGCACCTGAGAATCTGAAGAACAATCCTGGTTACGACATCAACCCTCAGTTCTCTGCCGACGGCAAGTACGTGGCTTGGCAGAGCATGGCTCGCGACGGATACGAGAGCGACCGCAACCGCCTCTGTGTCTATGAGCTTGCTACCGGCAAGAAGAACTATGTATCAGAGAAGTTCGACTCTAACGTAGAGGGCTTCGTATGGAACAAGGACAACAAGAGCCTCAGCTTCATCGGTGTATGGCACGGAACCCTGAACCTCTATCAGGCTAACTTCAAGGGCGAAGTAAAGCAGATTACCAACGAGTGGGCTGACTACGGAAGCATCGCTCTTGCCAACAACGGCAACAAGCTTCTCGCTACCAAGGCTAGTATGAGTCACCCTACCGATATCTACATCGTAACACCAGGCAAGAATGCCAAGAGTACCAAGGTAGAGCAGATTACCCGTGAGAACGACCACATCCTGAGCCAGTTGAACATGGGTAAGTGCGAGCAGCGCTGGGTAAAGACCACCGACGGCAAGCAGATGCTGGTATGGATCATATTGCCAGCCAACTTCGATGCCAACAAGAAGTACCCTACCCTTCTCTTCTGCGAGGGCGGTCCTCAGAGTCCGGTCAGTCAGTTCTGGAGCTATCGCTGGAACATTCAGATCATGGCAGCCAACGGTTACGTCATCGTATTGCCTAACCGCCGTGGTCTTCCAGGTTTCGGAAGTGCATGGAACGAGGAGATTTCAGGAAACTGGACTGGTCAGTGCATGAACGACTATCTTTCTGCCATCGACGATGCAGCCAACAATCTTCCATACGTAGATAAGGATCGTCTGGGCTGTGTAGGTGCCAGCTTTGGTGGTTTCTCAGTTTATTATCTTGCAGGTCATCACAACAAGCGTTTCAAGGCATTCCTCGCTCACGATGGCGCTTTCAACCTTGAGAGCATGTACACAGATACCGAGGAGGCTTGGTTCTCTAACTGGGAGTATGATGATGCTTACTGGAACAAGGATCAGAGTGCCAACGCCAAGAAGACTTACGAGAACAGTCCTCACAAGTTTGTAGATAAGTGGGATACTCCAATTCTCTGCATCCACGGCGAAAAGGATTACCGTATCAATGCCAACCAGGGTATGGGTGCCTTCAATGCAGCCCGCATGCGTGGCATCCCTGCCGAGCTTCTTATCTATCCTGACGAGAACCACTGGGTATTGAAGCCACAGAACGGCGTGCTCTGGCAGCGCACCTTCTTCGGATGGCTGGATAAATGGTTGAAGAAATAACATATAAAAAAAGGCTTGCTTCGAAAATGAAGCAAGCCTTTTTTGTATATGATAGAATGTATTAGCTTACGCGATTCAACTTCTTGATGATAGAGAAGATGAAGAGGGCTGAAACCAGACAGATACCTGCGAGAACACCCCAGATGGCAATGAGGTTGAAGTTCTGACCCCACATGATGCCAGGAATCATAACCAACTGGTTACCGATGGCTGTTGCACCAAACCAGAGACCCATCATCAAACCAGCATACTTTGGAGGAGCTACCTTCGATACAAACGAAATACCGATTGGAGAAAGCAGAAGCTCTGCGAATGTAAGGATGAGATAGGTAGAGATGAGGAGGTTAGCACTTACACGTGTTCCCTCTGTAGCAGGATTGCCCTGTGCCAAAGGAAGCTCCAGCCCCATAGAACCTACAGCCATCCATACGAAACCGAGAGCTGCAACGAGCATACCCAAACCAATCTTCTCTGGCGATGTAGGCTCCTTGCCAATCTTGTGAAGCCATGAGAACAAAGCAACGCTCACTGGGGTCAATGCCACTACATAGCATGGGTTGAACTGCTGGAAGATAGGAGCCTCAACATCTACGGCACCTTCAAGGTTGCTGTACTTGTAGAAGAGGAAAGCGATGGCAGCAACAATGACACCAAGAGAGATGCCCTTACCCTTGCCAGTCTTGCTCTGTGCCAGACCGAAGCAACCGTAAACCACGAAGATGCAGGCTACGAGGTTGGTCACGTCGAATGCCATTGACTGCAAGCCCTCAGATGTCTTCTGAGTATAGTCGCGGGCAAAGAGTGTCAATGTATTACCATTCTGGTGGAAAGCCATCCAGAAGAAGATAACCACAGCAAATACGAGACAGAGGCAGATGATGCGCTCCTTGGTCTCAGCCTTGGAAAGCTCATTAGTCTCCTTAACCGGAGTCTTGTCATCCTTACCCTTGGTCTCAGAAGCAAGCACGTGCTTGTATGTAAAGCTGAAGGCATAGTAGATGGCGATACTAATGATAAGCGAAGCACATGCCACAGCGAATGCAAAATGGTATGAATCCTCCACTGATACGCTCAGACTCTCCTGCGCCCACTTCATAATCTTGATGGCTGCTGTAGGAGCGAACATAGCGCCAATGTTGATAGCCATATAGAAGAGAGAGAAACCGGAATCACGGTTGCTGGCATACTGTGGCTCGTCGTAGAGACGACCTACCATCACCTGCAGGTTACCTTTGAACAAGCCGGTACCCAAAGCGATGAGGATAAGCGAAATGCCCATGGCAGCAATGGCAACGGTGTCCTTGCCAAGAGGAAGCGAGAGCACCAGGTAGCCGATGAACATAATGAAGATACCCGTGGTAACCATACGTCCAAAGCCAAACTTGTCGGCTGCGATACCGCCGATGATAGGGAGGAAATAAACCATCATCAGGAAGGTAGAGTAAATTGTACTTGCCAATCCGGTTTCAAAACCGAAGTTAGCCTGCAAATAGAGCAAGAACACTGCAAGCATGGTATAATAACCGAAACGCTCACCCGTGTTAGCCAAAGCTAAGGCCCACAGACCTTTTGGTTGATTTTCAAACATAATTTTTTGTTATTTTATAATTTTATTATTTAGTTATTCTTTTCTCGCAAATTCTGTGCAAAGATACACAAATTATTCCATATTTCAAACTCAATGCCTAAAAATCGTTATATCAAATACCATTTTTATATTCAAAAACGTCTAAATTTCTAAAAAACAGACAAATAATGCAAAAGTTTTCCATTTCTATTACAACAAGATTGCGTTTTTTTTTGTACCTTTGCAGCCCGAAACCGTAAAGGTGTATTCCGACAGTATAAATATTGGATTAAAACAAAAAAGAAAGGTAAAAGGATATTTATGAGACAACTTAAGATTAGCAAGAGTATAACCAATCGTTCCAGTGAAGCACTCGACAAGTACTTGGTGGAGATTGGTAGAGAACCTATGGTCTCTATTGATGAGGAGATTGAGCTGGCCCAGAAGATTCGCAAAGGCGGTCGTGAGGGTGAGCGTGCCAAGGAAAAACTGGTCAAGGCAAACCTCCGATTCGTTGTATCTGTTGCTAAACAATACCAGCATCAGGGTTTGGGTCTGACAGACCTCATCGACGAGGGAAACATCGGTTTGGTAAAGGCTGCAGAGAAATTTGATGAAACTCGTGGTTTTAAGTTCATCTCATACGCAGTATGGTGGATTCGCCAGAGCATCCTCCAGGCTATCGCTGAGCAGAGCCGTATCGTTCGCCTGCCTTTGAACCAGGTAGGTGCATTGAGCAAGATCAGCGCCGAAATCAGCAAGTTCGAGCAGGAAAACCAGCGCAAGCCTTCTGTTGCAGAGTTGGCACAGATTACCAAGATGGAGGAAAGCAAGATTGACCAGACCATCAAGGCAGACAACCACCACATGAGTATCGATGCTCCATTCGGTAGTGATGACGATGACAATGCGATGGTAGATGTGATGGCTTCAGGTGATGATAGCCGTACCGACAAGGGTGTTGACTTCGAGTCTATGGCGAGCGAGCTCCAGCGCGTATTGGCAACAGTATTGAAGGAACGCGAGCGAAAGATTCTCTGCTACTGCTATGGCATCGGTTGCCACGAGAAGGGATTGGAAGAAATCGGAAGCGAATTCAACCTCACCCGTGAGCGTGTACGCCAGATTCGCGAGAAGAGTATCATCAAGCTCCGTGAAAGCGGAAAGATCAAGATCTTGATGAAATACCTGGGATAATTCTGAAACAGAAACCAAGAATTAAGAAACAGAAATTCTGAATTCTGAAACAGGAATTCAATCCATATCGAAGACGAGAGAAAAATAAATAAAGCTCAGTTGTGTTACCCACAACTGAAACAAAAAGGGCAATCAGTTGGTTCATCCCAATCTGATTGCCCTTTCTCTTTTTACACACACGCCCTGAAAGGGCAAAAGCTCCTAGCCCAGGGCAACACCCTGGGTTGTCATAGGCGCTAACCTGTCGCCCTGAAAGGGCAAAAGCTTTATTCACAATTAATTATTAACGAAGTTTCCGAACTTATCAATCAATCCGTTTACTCCATCTCTCACCGCCTCGAAATATGGATACTCATCTCTCAGACAGATTTCATCATAAAGGAAATCAGCCACGATGGTATCCTTACCGTCAGGCATCACGAGTCCCATCTTGCCATTCTTCTCTGCAATAACCGGCATGATGCTCAGGTCATCATTATAGATATAGCAAGTGCGGAGAAAATCATAGACAGGCTGAAGCATCACGTTGCCCTGATGATCTTTCATGCCAAATTTGCCGTTTTCCTCGAAAACCTCATGGTAACGGATATACTTCTCCTTCAAGCGATGATAATAGAACACCATCTTACGCTTGTCGTTCACAAAGTCGAGCATATACTGGAAGGTATCACAGTAGTTAGCCACCGAACGGACGAGAATCATCTTCAGATCCAGTCCATCCAAAGCCTTGCGATTCAAATCAATATACTTGGCAATCGCCTTCTCTTTCTCTGTGACAGAGAGGCTCGCCAGCTTTTCCTCAAACTTGAGCATAGCCTGTTTGGTTCCCGACATACCCTTGATATATCGGTGAATCTGCCTGCTCATTTCAGAACAGATAAACTTGTCTATTTCCTGCTGCTCAATTGGGTCAGCATATTCCTTAATCAATGATTCAGGTGTAGCGTTCATGGTTATTTCCTTTCTTTTTGTTTATGGAGATTCCCCCCGTGAACTTGGAAGGGAAATCTCCTGTTAGTATTATTTCTTCACATTAGGCTGCTGTAATCCATAGCCCTTTCTCTTATCTTCCAACAAGAGGAGGAAGGAGATGACAATAGCAATCACACCAAAGGCTGCAAATATGGTCATCGTCTCTGTATAGTCGATGACACCATCGGCACCCGTGTTAGCCTGATTCACCTTACCGATCCATACTGGAATAAGAGCCAGTCCGATATTCTGAATATAGAAGATAAGGGCGTATGCAGTTCCTAAGAGTTTCATTGGGATGATCTTTGGTACAGAAGGCCACATAGCTGATGGTACCAGACCAAAAGCTACGCCAAGGATGAGCATCATTACGATGGCAAGCACCCATGAGTTAAGTGGAAGGGCAAATACTACGTGTACCAGTGTCAGGAGGCAACTGCCGATAATCATCAGCGTGGCACCCTTGCCATACTTGTCGTATATGCTACCGAAGAACGGAGTGAGGAAGATAGTACCGAATGGCAACATCGCAGGAATCAGACCTGCCAAATTAGCATCGACACCATACTTGAAAATCATCAACTTGGTTGCAAACTTCAGGAATGGGAATACACCTGCATAGAACATCAGGCAAAGGAATGCCACATACCAGAAACCTGTTGTCTTGAACAGACCACCCAAGTCTGAAAACTTGAAACCTTCTTCCGGCTCAGTAGCCACAGCTGCTGCAGAAGCATCCTCCTTCTTGTCCATCACACAATAAACCAGATAAACCAGTACACCAGCGCAAAGCAAAGCTGCACCCAAAGCAATAGAAGCAGACACACCGCCCATTGACTTTGCAAAAGGAAGAGAGAAGCCCAGGGCAGCGGCTGTTCCCAAACGGGCCGTAGCCACCTGCACTCCCATTGCCAGAGCCAACTCATGACCCGTAAACCATTTCACAATGACCTTGCTCACTGTGATACCGCATATCTCGCAGCCCACGCCATAGATGGCAAAGCCAAGTGCAGCGATCACTACCTGTGTGCTGTAAGTACCGAAGAATGGTACTACTACCGAACCGCCAAACTCATGACCTACAGCATACCATTTCACCAAGGCTCCACCAAACATCAAAACAGTAGAGAGGATACCAGTGAAACGGATGCCAAACTTGTCGAGGATAAGACCACCGAAGAAGAGGAGCAGGAGGAACACATTGAAGTATCCATAGGCTCCTGAGAAGAAGCCGTACTCATCCGAACTCCATCCGAGTCCGAGACCATTCTCAGCCCCCTTGGCAGCTGTCAAGAGAGGCTCCAGTGGAGACATTACATCTGTAAAAAAGTAACCGAACATCATCGTGACGCTCACGATGAAGAGGGCGGTCCAGCGAGCTGACTTCGAGTCGCTCAATTTCATCTGAATTTTTTCTGTTGTACTCATTTTATATTATTACTTATTTTTCCATAACCATCGCCGGAAGTTACTTTCTCTTCACGTTCTTGGTACGTGTGATATCGAAGAGATAAGATACCTTGAACACGATCTGTCCGTAGTTACTCTTTCCGAAATAATCTCGTTTGGATGAACCATAGATATTGCCCAATCCATAATAGTAGCGAGCCTCAGCCAGAAAATGTCCCACTTTCGGGATGCTATACTCTGCACCCAAACCCAGGGCGATACCATAATCCAGCTTATTCTCTACTGCCATCGTATCTTGTGCCACTACCATACTTACCCGGTCATTATCTGTCTTAGGCATATTCTTCACGTCGAAGTTGGTAGTCTGAGAATCGTTAAGGTAGAGTCCGAACTGCGGACCGGCATTTACGAAGATGTTCAAGCCTCTCTCTTCCCTACCCCAAGCCAAGTGAGCGAAAACAGGTACCTGGATATAATTGATGGTACGGCTGTAAGCCATCGGCTGCTTGGTTTCGGTGATGATGACAGGCTGGTTGTCGATGTCGAGAATATCCTCTTTCCATCCCACCTTGGCATAGTTGACCTCTGCATAGATGGAACAGATGGTCTTGAAGTACTTCTCGCAAGTATATTTCATCGAGAGTCCGGCAGTCATTCCTCCATGCTGCTTCTGCTGAACCTCCGGTTCGAATCCTACAGAGCTGAGCACATAGCCACCGTTGAATCCGATGGAAAAATCGTTGCGATGCTCACCTATCTGAGCCTGTGCCGAGAGTCCTCCCCAAAGGAGAAGTCCCATCAACAGCGCCCCTATCTTGACTTTATTCATTCTTTCATTCCTTACTATAAACGATTAACTATAAAAAACTACCGGTCCTAGTAATTCACAGATTCAATCTGGTGATTGAAGGTATAGTGAATCAACTGGAAGTTCTTGTTCTTGTATCCACCCTTTGTCGTTTTCACGAAATGCAATGGAGTCTGCACTGGCTGATAGTTCACTTGCTGGCGTTCACCCGTAAACTCCTTGCCCTTCTTCTTGACACCCTGGATGAAGAACATACCATGATCATAACCCGTGATGGCGAAGCGAGGCTGCGCAATCATCATCGGCTGATGGAACCATCCCTCGTATGCCTTCTCCAGGTTCTGCGTTCTTTCGGCTACCGGATTGTAATAGAAGGTAGAAGGGATATAAGTATCGTACTTATAGAATCGCTCCAGATTGTACTTGGCGTACATCAACCACTCTGTATAGCCGAAGAGAGAGATAGATGCACCCGGATACTTGCTGTCAAACTCATCCAATTTGTTGAGCACGGCTGTCAACTGTGGCGAACGGCCCGTATTCAGTATTACCACATTCTGCTTGCTTGGCAGGAAAGCCTTGGCAAACTGGTCGATGCTTGAGCTCACATTGGTGATACTATAGTTGATGTTTCTCTTCTCCAACTCCTTGCGAAGTCCGAAAGTGAAAGCTCCCTTACGAGAAGTAGAATCATTGCAATCTACAAAGATTGGATGCACATTGGTAAATCTGTTCAGGAAAGCCTTGATGGTACACTCGTTCAATGTTTCAGGACTCTGATATACCTGGAAGATTTCCTTGTTGCGCTCCACATCGTCACCGCTGATGGAGAAAGGAATCACGAGCTTGATACCATAGGTCTTGCAGAAGCCGGCAAGCGGAGCCACCTGCTTGGAATAAAGCGGACCAAAGATGATATCACACGTATTGGCTCCCTCCTGCAACAAGGTGGCGCGGATATCAGCATCTATCGGCACGTTCCATGCATGTACATCGGTAGAGATGCCCTTCTTTTTCAGATAATTGCAAGCCATCAGGAGTCCACGATAATACTCCACCATACGCTTGCCATCACCATCCACATCATGCAAAGGCAACATCACGCCAATCTTCACCGCATCACTAGCCGCCACCTTCTGCTGAGCGGCAGCGGTTCCAGCTACAGCCGGTTTGCTGGAAGCAACAGCATTCTTATCCTCCTTCTGTGCCTTTTTAGGCGCATTAGGATTCTGCTGGTCGCTGGCAAAAGGAATAAAGAGGGTAGTTCCCTTCTGAAGCATGTAACCTTCCTGCTTCATCTCAGGGTTTGCCTCCATCAGTTCCGGCAGACTCAATCCATACTTATTGGCAATACCAAAAATAGTATCCTTTTTCTTCACTGTGTAGATGTCACGCCATTTCGTTGTCTGAGCAAAGATACCAACACTGAGCATGAGCCCCACAATCATCAAAAAATATCTTATGTTTCTTTTCATATCTTCCTGTTTTTAATGTTTATATGATCCTAAAATCTTGCCGTAACCGACATGATTTAAAGTTTTCTCCTGCAAAAATACAAAAAATCTCGCATCTAGCGCAATATCTCTCAGCTTTTTATTATCTTTGCACAAATAATTTGCAAAATGAGACAAAAAATAGGATTACTTGGTGCCTTATTGGCACTTTTTACCCCTCCAATGATGGCACAGGAAGAAATCGGAGATGAGGAAGACATAAAGACCAGTGTCCTCCTGATGCCGAACGCATTCTCGCCAAACGGAGATGGCATCAACGACATCTACAAGCCCAAGGAGGGTTACCAGAACATCAAGGAGTTTCACGCCTATATATATAATAGGTGGGGACAGAAACTCTTTGAGTGGAGCGACCCTGCCACGGGATGGGATGGAACATACAATGGAAAGCCGGTTAAGGAGGGGGTCTATTTCTGTCTGGTCAAGGCAAAAGGAGCAGATGGCAAGACCTATCAGATTAAAAGAGATGTCAACCTGCTCAGAGGCTATACAACAGAACAATACAGTAACAATTAAGTGAGCGGAAATTAGAATATGAATTCAGAAGAAAAGATAAATGTATGGGGCGCCAGAGTACACAACCTCAAGAACATTGATGTTGAGATTCCACGCGACTCCCTCACCGTGATAACCGGACTTTCGGGTTCGGGCAAGTCGTCGTTGGCTTTCGATACCATCTTTGCCGAGGGTCAGCGCCGCTATATCGAGACGTTCTCTGCCTATGCCCGCAACTTCCTGGGCAATATGGAGCGCCCGGATGTAGATAAGATTACCGGTCTGAGTCCAGTCATCAGCATCGAGCAGAAGACCACCAACAAGAACCCCCGTTCTACCGTTGGTACCACTACCGAGATTTACGATTATCTCCGTCTGCTCTTTGCCCGTGCCGGTACAGCCTACAGCTACCGCAGCGGTGAAGAGATGGTGAAATACACCGAAGAACAGGTCATCGATATGATTCTCGATGAATATGCCGGAAAGGCCATCTTCCTGCTGGCACCTCTGGTTCGCCAGCGCAAGGGACATTATCGCGAACTCTTCGAGAGTATGCGCCGCAAAGGTTATCTCTATGTACGTGTGGATGGAGAAATCCAGGAAGTGGTAAGCGGAATGAAGCTCGACCGCTACAAGATGCACAACATCGAGGTTGTCATCGACAAGCTCGTGGTGAAGGAAGCCGATGAGGAACGCATCCGCAAGAGCGTAGCTACCGCCATGAAGCAGGGCGATGGCATGGTGATGGTGATAGAGAAAGGGAAAAAGACGGGTAAGAACTTCTCAAAACGCCTGATGGATCCAGTTACCGGTATAGCCTACCAGGATCCGGCACCTAATATGTTCTCGTTCAATTCGCCGGAAGGTGCCTGCCCTCACTGCAAGGGTCTGGGAAAGGTAAACCAGATAGATATCAAGAAGGTGATTCCGGATGACAGCCTGAGCATCTACGAAGGTGGAATCGCCCCTCTCGGCAAATACAAGAACCAGATGATTTTCTGGCAGATTGAGTCTTTGCTCGAGAAATATGATCTGAAACTCAAGACTCCTATCGCAGAGATTCCGGGAGATGCTATGCAGGAAATCCTCTATGGATCACTGGAAAACGTAAAGATCGGTAAAGAAAAGGTGCATACCTCTTCGGATTACTTCTGCGCCTACGATGGCATCATCGACTATCTGCAGAAAGTGATAGAAAATGACGAGAGTGCTGCAGGAAAGAAATGGGCTGACCAGTTTATATCTACCATCGAATGTCCGGAGTGCCATGGACAGCGACTCAAGAAGGAATCGCTCGCCTTCCGCATCTGGGACAAGAATATATCGGAAGTTGCCAACCTCGACATCGACGAACTGCGCGACTGGCTCGAACAGGTGGAAGCTCACCTCCCTTCCATGAAGGCAAAGGTGGCTCACGAAATCATCAAGGAGTTGCGATCACGTGTCAACTTCCTCCTCGATGTGGGTCTGAACTATCTCTCACTCAATCGCCAGTCGGCGTCACTCTCTGGTGGTGAAAGCCAGCGCATCCGTCTTGCTACCCAGATTGGCAGCCAGCTCGTCAATGTGCTCTACATCCTCGATGAGCCAAGTATCGGTCTGCACCAGCGAGACAACGAGCGACTCATCAACAGCCTGAAGGAATTGCGCGACCTGGGTAATACCGTCATCGTAGTAGAACATGATGAGGATATGATGCGAGCTGCCGACTGGATTGTAGATATCGGTCCGAAGGCAGGCAGAAAGGGAGGCGAAGTGGTTTTCCAGGGTACTCCGAAAGAGATGCTGAAGACCAACACCATCACCGCCCAGTATCTGAATGGCAAGATGTCAATAGAGATTCCTGAGCATCGCCGCAAAGGAAACGGCAAGAGCATCACCATCCGTGGAGCCAGGGGCAACAACCTGAAGGGAGTGGATGTAGAGTTCCCGCTCGGCAAGCTCATCGTAGTAACGGGAGTCAGCGGATCGGGTAAATCAACGCTGATCAATGAAACCCTGCAGCCTATCCTCTCCCAGCACTTCTACCGTTCCCTGAAGAAACCGATGCCGTACGACAGCATCGAAGGCATTGAGAATATCGACAAGGTAGTGAATGTAGATCAAAGTCCGATCGGCAGAACCCCTCGCAGTAATCCAGCCACCTACACAGGTGTGTTCAGCGACATCCGCTCGCTGTTTGTGGGACTTCCAGAAGCTAAGATCCGCGGTTACAAGCCAGGTAGATTCTCCTTCAACGTGAAGGGTGGCAGATGCGAAGCGTGTGGCGGAAATGGATACAAGACCATCGAGATGAACTTCCTGCCAGATGTCTATGTACCTTGTGAGGTATGCCACGGCAAGCGCTACAACCGTGAAACGCTGGAGGTAAGATACAAGGGAAAGAGCATCGCCGATGTACTGGACATGACCATCAACCAGGCAGTAGAGTTCTTCGAGAACGTGCCTCAGATTCTCAACAAGATCAAGGCATTACAGAGCGTAGGATTGGGTTACATCAAGTTGGGACAGAGTTCAACTACCCTTTCGGGCGGAGAAAGCCAGCGTGTGAAACTTGCTACCGAACTTTCCAAGCGTGATACCGGCAAGACGCTCTACATCCTGGATGAACCTACCACCGGTCTTCATTTCGAAGACATCCGCATTCTGATGGATGTACTTCAGAAACTGGTAGATAGAGGCAATACGGTGATTATCATCGAGCACAACCTGGATGTCATCAAGCTCGCCGACTGGCTCATTGACATGGGTCCCGAAGGTGGACGAGGTGGAGGTCAGCTTCTCTTTGCCGGCACACCGGAAGAGATGGCAAAGAGCAAGATAGGCTATACCTACAAATTCCTGGCACCCTTGCTGAAGAAGAAATAATCAGTCTTTGCCGGCAAGAGATAAAAAAATCCCGATTTCCAAGACTTTGCTTATCTTATGCAAAGTTTAGGAAATCGGGATTTTATATTTTAATCTTCGTCTGCGAATTCATTCAAAGTATAAGCACTACTGCCATCGAAGCAGTGGGTACATACCTGGCACTTAGGCAAACCGATAGCTTCCACGAGCTGCTCGATGGTATTGAACTTCAGTGTAGTCAATCCAAGCTGGTTGGCAATCTCATCCACCATTCTCTGATATTCAGGAGAACCTGTGGTAGCATACTTCTCCAGATTCTTGTTGGCATCACCCTCAAACTTCTCGATGATTCTGCGGGTAATCAACTCCATATCACTCTTGGAAGAAGTAAAGTTGATGAAAGGACAGCCATAAACCAATGGAGGACAAGCGATACGCATGTGGCACTCCTTCAAACCAGCCTGATCGAAAAGCACCTTCACATTGTCGCGAAGCTGGGTACCGCGCACGATACTGTCATCGCAGAACAACACACGCTTACCCTTCAACATAGCCTTGTTAGGAATCAGCTTCATCTTGGCTACCAGAGAGCGCATGCTCTGGTTGCTAGGTGTAAAGCTTCGAGGCCAGGTAGGAGTATATTTGGCAATACAACGCTGGTAAGGCACGCCCTTACCGGCAGCATATCCCATCGCCATACCTGTACCAGAATCAGGAATACCGCTGCAGCAATCTACCTCTACATCATCTGTCTTGGCAAGATTGAAACCATTGCTAAAGCGAGCTTCCTCTACATTCTTGCCCTCGTAGGTAGAAGTTGGGAATCCATAATATACCCAGAGGAAAGAACAAACCTGCATTTTCTTGTTGGCAGGACGGATCTGCTCCATACCGTCTGCAGTAATCTTCACGATTTCGCCAGGACCTACCTCGTGTGCTGTCTCGAAGTCAAGGTTTGGGAATGAAGTGGTCTCACTGGAAGCTGCATAAGCACCCTCCTTCTTACCTATAATAAGAGGTGTACGTCCCCAACTGTCGCGGGCACAAATGATACCATCCTCTGTAAGGATCATCATGGTGCAGGAACCCTTGATATGATGGAACACGTTCTCGATTCCCTCGCGGAAATTCTTTCCCTGGATGATGAGAAGAGCCACCAACTCGGTTGGGTTGGTACTTCCTGAAGACATCTCTGCAAAGTGCATGTTCTTATCCAACAGGTGCTGAGTAAGTTCATCCTTATTTAATATCTTGGCTACTGTGCAAATGGCAAAGCGACCAAGATGAGAGTTCATGATCAATGGCTGCGCATCTGTATCGCTAATCACACCGATACCTGATGTCGCACCCTCGAATTTGTCAAGTGTAGGTTCAAACTTCGTTCTAAAATAAGAACTTTCTAAGTTGTGGATAGAGCGCACGAAGCCCTTCTCACTACTGTAGGTTGCCAAACCGCCTCGGCGTGTACCGAGATGTGAGTTGTAGTCGGTGCCGTAGAAAAGGTCTGCGACACAGCTTTTCTTGGAAATAGTTCCGAAAATGCCTCCCATAAGAGTATAATTCTATGTTTTATGTTTGAAATATGGGTGCAAAGGTAATATAAATCCAGAAAATATGCAAAACTTTTTGCGATTTTTCTACATTTTTATGTATATAGTTTCCCTTTGCACCCCTAATTTCTGCTAAAAATCGGCTAAATATCTACTAATAAGACGACTGCTCCTTAGAACTTGTATTGCAAACCCAGACTCATATCAAAGGTTTTAGACGTTACATCGTCATGATATGAGTAATGGGTATCACGCCAATAGTTGGACACATTGAAGTCCAGGTTCAGCCGATTGGACAGCGCCAGACCGAAGCGGGCATTCAGCACCAGCAGAGATGCATTTCCCTTGTCGCCCTGGGCATTGAGATAGAGCGGATCGGTCGTTGCCAGATCCTTTCCTTCATATCCCTTCCAGGTGAAGATGCGATAATAGTCGGCACCTATCTGGAAGGTAGCTACCTTGCCGAGCTCCATGAAACTAATAGCCTTCACGCTATAACCGCTACCCATGTTGTAGTCGCGGTCTATCACATTATAATAATCGGTCAGACTTCCACCCAGCAGGATACCATCCAGGAAGACACGCTGCTCAAACCTGGTGAGATTGCCCACCTGAGGAAAGCGGTAGATGATGCCAGGACCGAAAGAGGCTGCCTCGGATATGCGGTAAGGCACCAGACTGGTACCATCCTTCACCGGCTGCGAATCGTAATAGTTGAAGTGCTGGAAGATACCGAACTCCATCTCCGTGCCCTTGCTCACCTCCACCGGTACACTCCACAATCTTCCCAGAAGATGCAGACCGGTAATCAGAGGCTGGTTGCTGCTCAGGCCGAAAGTGGCATCCAATGTGAAGTAGTCGTATGGCTTGGTGGTTTCGCCATCAAACGGATCGCCATAAACCAGATTGAAACGGACGTATGGATTGCCCTCACCACGGAACAGCGTATTGTTGTCTGCGAGGTATCTGTAACCTGCCGATGCAAAGAAACTGACAGGACTGCGCTGGTAATCGTGATATTTATAATATTTGCCTCTCACCCGCCAGGCATCGCCACTCAAGATTCGATTCAACCCCTTGATCGGACAGATGAGGGTTCCCAGGAACTCTCGCATGAAACGAGGGAAACCAGACAGGCGGTCATCAAATACCAGATTGCTCACACGATGCGTCACCTCTCCGATGGCAATACCACCAAAAGTAGTAGCCATCAGGTCGTTGATGGCAGGCGGTTCTATCTCGCAGGTAGTCTCCCACATCAAACTTCCACAGAAAGAGTATGGCACTGATTCCCAGAAATTCATGCCATGACTTCTTGCAGCATTGAAATAGAGTCCGCCATGGTATGGATGGGCAAACAGATTGGTAGAGAACTGGTCGTTATCCCAAACAAAACCCGTTTCTATATTGTGCTTGATGCTATGGAAGGAAATCTTGGCAAACTCCTCGTTCATCACAAACTGGTCGAAGCATTGCACACCCACATTGATGGCAAAAGCTTCCAAGGCAGCCTTCCATGGATGCTTTTTCTGTCGCTCCGGATCATCGAAGGCAAAAATGGTTCCTTCCTTCCATGCCTCCATATCATATTCATTCTCCTTTCTGGCAGACACATTCCCAAAAGATGAAGTGCGCTGGAGGCGCACAGCCAAACCTGCTTCTACAATGGCACGACGGCGATACCTGCCACCATGATAATAATGGGTATCCCCATAGCCCACAGAGGCAAAGGCACTGGTGTATCTGCCCAACTGATAGTCGGCATTGATGCGAGCCTGCAGCGAATAGAGCCGTTCCGGCTTATCCTGAGAATGTTCCTGAAACGATTCAACGTGATAGAACCCCAGATCACCACTCAGGGAGAACTTAGGCGATAACTGGAAATACTGACCGATGCGATAGAACAAGGCACCCGAAAACTTCTCATCCAATCCGAAATAATGGGTTCCGATACCCAGGATATTATACGTACTCCGGTTGCGGAATCTTACGGCAAGATTGGCTTTGGTAGCAGAACCGCCATAAAACATATAGTCGATACGCGTCTTTGGGTTCACATTCACCAGTCCTATCTTATGGGCTACGGTATCCCGGCTATAGTTGATGACACCTATCTGCACACCACGAGGATGGTTAAGGCAAACATTAAACAAACCAATCTGAGAACCATTCAGGGTATCAGCATAATTGTAGCCACCCAACTGCAAGCCACGCATATAGGAAGAACTGACATTGGCTGCAGCAATCTGCAAGCCTCTCTTCATACCCATGGAAACATTGGAAAGTCCACTCAGCTGCACGCCGCGGAACGGAGAACTGGATACATTATTAAATAAAGACAACTGCACGCCATTGCCACCCTTCACCACATTGGAAACACCCGAAACCTGCACACCGCGCATATCATCGCCCACCGAATTGATGATACCAGCCAGGCTCACACCACGCATCTGCTGGCGAACCACACTGGAAAAGGCACCTATCTGGACACCTCTGAGTGTATCGGGCGAGCAAAACAGAGACACGTTGCCACAACTATACCCTTGGGCATAGACAGACTGACCTCCTAGCGAAAGTCCCATCAAAAGGGCTATGATCTTTCTCTTATTATCCATATACCTATCAAATTCAAAATGGCGAGAAGTCAGGATGACTTCTCGCCGAAAAATTGCATTATTCAATGTTGGAGCTAAATAATGCATCAAAAAATATCTTTCAGAGGAATATGCAGGCGAAGACTTCTCCCCCACACATTCATATAAAGTTCAATTGCTTTTATTAATCCAGGTTCAAGCTCTTCTTGATAGCCTCGATCTTATCCATTGCAGCAGCTGTGCAGCGGTTGTAGCAGCCAGCGCACTTGAATGAAGGATCCTTTACCTCAATATAGAACTTGATCTTAGGCTCTGTACCAGAAGGGCGAACGCTTACCTTGGTATTGTCATCGCAGAACCACTGGAGTACATTGCTTGTTGTAGGCATATCGAGCTTCTCTACACTGCCGTCAGCATGCTTAGCCTCCAAGCTCTGGTAGTCCTTCCAGGTAACAATCTTGCTGCCACCCAACTCCTTTGGAGGGTTAGCACGGAAGTCTGCCATCATCTGCTTGATCTCGTCAGCACCAGTCTTACCTGGGCGAACTACGTTTACTGTAAACTCCTTGCTGAAGCCGTACTCTGCATAGATCTGCATCAGGAGATCGTAGAGAGTCTTGCCCTGATCCTTAGCCCAGGCAGCAATCTCGCAAATCAAGCAGATAGATGCAGGAGCATCCTTATCACGTACCTTGTCGTATGGCAAGAAGCCGAAGCTCTCCTCACCACCACCGATATACTGCTGCTTGCCCTCAGAGATAGCAATCTCGCGTGCAATCCACTTGAAACCGGTGTAGCAGTCACGCAACTCTACGTTATTCTTCTTGGCAATCTCAGCAATCACCTCTGTTGTAACGATGGTCTTTACGAGGAAGTCTGTTGGCTTCAACTTGCCCAACTTCTTCTTGTTCTCGATGATATAGTAGCAGAACATCATGGCTGTCTGGTTACCGTTGATGATCATCCACTCGCCCTTGTCATCGCGGCAAACGATAGCGAGGCGGTCAGCATCAGGGTCAGTAGCTACTACGAGGTCAGCGTTCAACTTTGTACCGAGCTTCATACCGAGAGTCATAGCCTCAGCATTCTCTGGGTTAGGAGAAACCACTGTAGGGAAGTTGCCATCTACAACCATCTGCTCAGGAACTACATTGATGTTCTGGAAGCCCCAAGAACGCAAGCAGAGAGGTACGATGACACGACCTGTACCATGCATAGCTGAGTAAACGATGTTGAGGTCTTTCTGACGGTTGATGACATCCTGGTCAATCATAGCAGAATGAACGGCTGTCATGTAGTCGTAATCCATCTCACCACCGATGATCTGAATCTTATCCCAGTTAGCCTCAAACTTCACCTGGTCGATAGTAACCTTATTCACCTCCTCGATGATACCGGTATCGTGTGGAGCCAGAACCTGAGCACCATCACTCCAGTAAGCCTTGTAGCCATTGTACTCCTTAGGGTTGTGAGAAGCAGTAACGTTGACACCAGCCTTGGCACCGAGCTCGCGGATAGCGAAGGAAATCTCTGGTGTTGGGCGGAGGCTCTCGAAGAGATAAGCCTTGATACCATTAGCAGAGAAGATGGCAGCAACAGTCTCAGCGAAGAGACGAGAGTTGTTACGGCAGTCATGGCCTACAACAACAGAAAGGTTCTCCTCACCTGGGAAAGCCTTGAGGATGTAGTTAGCAAAGCCCTGTGTAGCCATACCAACGATATATTTGTTCATTCGGTTGGTACCTGCGCCCATAATACCGCGCAAACCACCAGTACCGAACTCCAGGTTCTGATAGAAAGCATCTACGAGTGCTGACTTATCCTCAGCCTCGAGCATTGCCTTTACTTCGTTACGAGTTTCTTCATCAAAAGCAGGTGTGAGCCACTGCTGTGCTCTTTCTTCACACTGCTTAATCAATTCTGCGTTATTAGCCATAGTTTGATTCTATTTTGTTATTAATAATATTCAATCAGAGCGGTTGTGCCCGAAAACAGCACAATATTTCTCTTTTTGCGTACAAAGATATATAAAATATTCGAGAAACCAAACAAGATTGGAGTTTTTTTTGTATTTTTGCACATTGAAACAAAAAAGTAATAAAAAAGAGGCTTATGGAATTATATTATACTGGCGTCATCATCGCCGTTTCCACCTTTTTAATAATAGGACTCTTCCACCCTATTGTCATCAAGGTAGAATATCATACGGGCACCCGCTACTGGTGGGTGTTTCTGGTTGCGGGTATCATCAGCGTGGGTGCAGCCTTCCTGGTTGCGAATGTTCTCTACTCTGCCCTTCTCGGTGTGCTGGGTGCTTCCTGTCTCTGGAGCATCGGGGAACTCTTCGAACAGAAAGAACGCTGCGAGAAGGGATGGTTCCCTAAGAACCCGAAGCTGGAAAAGAAAGGATACTATAAAAGTTAATCGTTTACAGTTAATAGTTTATAGCTTACCATTTAGAAGATGAAAACTGAACTGATATTGGTCGGCAAGACCGTAAACAAGCATTTCATTGCGGGCATCAAGGATTATGCCGAGCGCATCACCCATTATATGCCCTTCAATATAACAACGATTCCTGAGCTCAAGAACACCAAGAGTCTCAGCGAACAGCAGCAGAAGGAACGGGAGGGTGAACTGATTCTGAAACTGATTCAGCCTTCCGATACCGTGGTGCTGATGGATGAGCACGGACAGGAGTTCCGAAGCATCGAGTTTGCCAAATGGATAGAGCGCAAGCAGGCTACAGCCAGGAGACTCGTATTTATCATCGGGGGTCCTTACGGATTCTCGCAGGCTGTATATGACCGCGCCAACGAGAAGATCTCCCTTTCCAAGATGACCTTCTCGCACCAGATGGTACGCCTTATCTTTACAGAAGCGCTCTATCGCGCATGTACTATTATAAAAGGCGAACCTTATCACCATGAATAAAAGGTAAAAAAAGAAAATGGGGAAAGAAAAATATATAGAGATCAAGGGGGCGAGAGCCAACAACCTGAAGAACATCGACGTGAAGATACCGCAAGGCAAGTTTGTTGCCATTACGGGTGTCTCCGGGTCGGGCAAGTCTTCATTGGCTTTCGATACCTTATATGCCGAGGGACAGCGCCGGTACGTGGAGTCGCTGTCTTCGTATGCCCGCCAGTTTCTGGGCAGAATGAGCAAACCGGAATGTGATTTCATCAAGGGATTACCTCCTGCCATCGCCATCGAGCAGAAGGTGATTTCCCGAAACCCACGTTCCACCGTGGGCACCAGCACGGAAATCTACGAATACCTGCGCCTGCTCTTCGCCCGTATCGGCAAAACCTATTCGCCTATCAGCGGACAGGAAGTGAAGCGCCATACTACCGAGGATGTGCTTGCCTGCACCCGACAGTTTTCCAAGGGCACCAAGTTTGTAATCCTTGCCCCTTTACATATCGTAGAAGGCAGAAGCCTGGAAAAGCAACTGGAGATGTATCTTCAGGAGGGATACGCACGCATTCTGGTGAAAGGTGAATTCATCCGCATCGACGATTTCCAGGGCGATGCCAAGCCGGAGGATATCTTCCTCGTCATCGACCGTGCTTCGGTAAGCGATGAGAAGGACGACATCAGCCGCCTCATAGATTCTGCCGAGACTGCTTTCTATGAGGGCGACGGTGCCTGCCGTCTCCTCTTCCTGCCGAGCAACATCAGCTACGATTTCTCTACCCGGTTCGAAGCCGACGGCATCACCTTCGAGGAACCAACCGACAACATGTTTGCCTTCAATTCCCCATTGGGTGCCTGCCCTACCTGCGAGGGATTCGGAAGCGTGATCGGCATCGACGAGAAGCTCGTCATCCCTAACACTTCCATGAGTCTCTACGATGGATGCGTGGTATGCTGGCGTGGAGAGAAGATGGGCATGTGGCTCAAGGAATTCATCCGACGTGCGGAGCCATACAACTTCCCGATCTTCAAGCCTTACTACGAGCTCACCCAGAAGGAGAAAGACTGGCTCTGGCATGGATTGCCTTCGGATAAGACGCGCGACCCGCACGACCGGGTGAGCATCGACGAATTCTTCAGAATGGTGAAGGAGAACCAGTACAAGATACAATACCGTGTGATGCTGAGCCGATTCCGAGGCAAGACCATCTGTCCGGATTGCCATGGCACCCGACTCAAGAAGGAAGCCAACTATGTGAAGATTGGCGGAAAGAGCATCACCGAACTGGTAGATATGTCGATTACCAATCTCAGCGCATGGTTCCAGAAGCTGGAACTGACAGAGCATGAGCGAGAAGTGGGCAAGCGACTCTTGACCGAGGTTACCCACCGACTGCAATTCCTTCTGGATGTGGGACTTGGCTATCTCACGCTCAACCGTCTCTCCAACTCCCTTTCCGGAGGAGAGAGCCAGCGCATCAACCTGACCACCAGCCTCGGTTCTTCGCTGGTAGGCAGCGTGTATATCCTCGACGAGCCAAGTATCGGACTCCATAGCCGAGATACCGACCGACTCATCAAGGTACTGAGAGAGTTGCAGCAGCTGGGCAACACCGTGGTTGTGGTAGAGCATGACGAAGAGATTATGCGTGCTGCCGATTATCTCATCGATATCGGTCCGGATGCAGGAAGACTGGGTGGAAGACTGGTATATGCCGGTCCGTCATCCGAATACTCATCCACCGACCCCGAGAAGCAGAAAGCCCTTCTGGAGAAATTCCCGGAGAGCCATACCATCCAGTATCTCACCCACAAGGAGGAGATTGCCGTTCCTGCCAGTCATCGTGCATGGAACAGAGCCATCGAGATCAAGGGAGCCCGAATGAACAATCTCCGCGGCATCGATGTAAGGATTCCGCTCAACATCTTCACCGTCATCACCGGCGTATCCGGTTCGGGCAAGAGTTCCCTCATCAAGGGAATCCTCTATCCTGCCCTCCGCCGCCATCTAGACCTGGTGGCAGATGCCCCTGGCGAATACAGTTCGCTGGAAGGCGATGTGGATGCCATCAAGCACGTGGAGTTTGTAGATCAGAACCCTATCGGCAAGAGTACCCGCAGCAACCCTGCCACCTATCTGAAGGCATACGATGCCATCCGCACCCTCTTTGCCAACCAGCCACTCGCCAAGCAGATGGGATTCACCCCACAATTCTTCTCCTTCAATACCGAGGGCGGAAGATGCGAGGAATGCAAGGGAGCTGGATACGTAACCATCGAGATGCAGTTTATGGCTGACCTCACCCTTACCTGCGAGGCATGCAAGGGCAAGCGGTTCAAGCACGATATCCTGGAGGTACACTACGGAGGAAAGAACATCAATGATGTGCTGAACATGACCGTGAACGAGGCGATAGAGTTCTTCAGCGATGAAAGACTCCAGCACCATGTGGGCGATTTCGATGCCTGCCGCATCATCGTCAGCAAACTCAAGCCTCTGCAGGAGGTTGGATTGGGCTATATCAAGCTCGGTCAGAACTCCAGCACCCTCTCCGGCGGTGAGAACCAGCGTGTGAAGCTCGCCTACTTTATCAGCAAGGAAGACCAGTCGCCTACGCTCTTCATCTTCGATGAGCCAACCACCGGTCTGCACTTCCATGATATCAAGCGACTGCTCCATGCTTTCCAGGCGCTGATAGAACGAGGTCATTCCTTGGTAGTTATCGAACATAACCTGGATGTCATCAAGTGTGCCGACCATATCATCGACCTCGGACCAGAGGGTGGCGACAAGGGCGGTAACCTCGTGATAGCCGGTACTCCAGAGGAAGTTGCCGCATGCAAAACCAGCTTAACTGGTAAATTTCTTAAGAATTATATAAAATAATGTAAAAAAGTAGCGCTATAATAAACTTTATATGTACTTTTGCATCCAATTAGCATATAATTAATATATAATAAGGTACATCAATAAGTAAATTTAATAAAGAAAGGATATAAAGATGAAAAGAATCATATTGGCTTTGACGATGCTCGTAGCTATGGTAGCAACAGCTTCAGCTCAGGCAGAAATCAAGTTTGAAAAGGTAGTGCACAACTTCGGTACCTTCGAAGAGACCGCTCCTGTGCAGAAGGCAGTATTCACCTTCACCAATGTGGGTAACAAGCCTCTCGTTATCAACCAGGCTATCGCTAGCTGCGGTTGCACCGTGCCATCTTATACCAAGCAGCCAATCGCTCCAGGTCAGAAGGGACAGATCAGTGTTACCTACAATGGCAAGGGTATGTTCCCTGGTCATTTCAAGAAGAGCATCACCGTTCGTACCAATGGCAATGTAGAGATGTCTCGCATCTATATAGAGGGCGTGATGAACGAGAAGAAGTAAGCTTGATATGATATTTTATTTTTCTGGAACAGGAAATACCAAGTGGGCGGCGTCGAAACTGGCGGCGGCTACTCGTGAAGACTTGATATCCATCGCTCCTTACATGAGGGCAGATGAATCAAGCCATAACTTAGCCGAGCCGTTTATTCTGAAAGAGAATGAACGGCTCGGATTCGTTTTCCCCGTACATGGATGGCGTGTGCCGAAACTGGTAAGGGAATTTATCTGCAAGATGAAAATTCTGAGAGAACCATCTGATGCCTCTGCCGAAAACAAGGCGAAAGCCGATGACTATCTGAAGAATCGCCCCTTCGCCTATTGCGTCTGCACGGCAGGCGACAGCATCGGACTAACCATCGAGAATCTCAACGAGGTGATTTCCCAGAACCCATCGCTTCAGGCTCTGGGCATTACGGAAGTTTCATCCTCCTACTCTCTCATCATGCCGGAATCGTACATTGGTCTGCCGTTCATGGATGTGGATCCGAAGGAGCGTGAAATCCGGAAGAAGGAGAATGCTGCACAGGAACTTGCCGTTGTCTGTGAGGAAATCTTCGACCGCAAGGAAGGCATCAGCCGATTGGTCAAAGGCCCTATCCCATGGTTCTTCACCAAGGTGGTAGGTGGTTTCTTCGAGAATGTACTCATCACCGACAAGCGTTTCCACGTAGAGAAAGACCGTTGCGTGAAGTGCGGAATCTGTGCCAACGTATGTCCGGTAGGTGATATCAAGGGCGGACATGGCGAATATCCAGTCTGGCTGCACCATAAGGATTGCCTCACCTGCTTTACCTGCTATCACCATTGTCCGCATCACGCCATCGAGTTTGGAAACCAGACTCAGAAGAAGGGACAATACTATTTCAAATAGAATCCATAATATCAGTAACTAATCCATAATAATGATGAAAAAGATTATCCTATGCCTAACGCTCGCTTTGATGACTGCCACTACGGTGTTTGCAGCCAAGGCGAAACCAGGTATCACCCAATTGAAATTGGTGGATGGTACCATCGTATCAGCAACTCTCCATGGAGATGAGCATTTTTCGTATTACTCGCTTCTTGACGGCACTCCGCTGAAGAAGTGTGATAACGGGAAATACGAAATCATCTCTACCGAGACGCTCAATGCCCGAAAAACGGCAGTTTTCAATGCACTCAAGACAAGAGCAAGCGGCATTGGATCAACATATCCATCTTATTTTCCTCATACCGGTTCGCCTAAGGCGCTGGTTATCCTGGTACAGTTCCAGGATGTAAAATTCAAGAGCAGCGACCCCGTTGCCACCTTCAACCATTACCTCAATGCCGATTTCGGCACAGCAGTACCTAGTCAGGATGTTTCGGTATTCAACCAGGAAGATGTCAACTACGGTTCGGTAAAGGAGTATTTCAAGGAATGCAGCATGGGGCAATTCACCCCACAGTTCGACATCGTAGGTCCAGTTACTGTCAGTCAGAAATCTGCATACTATGGAGCAGATGATAAAAATGTTCAAAATGGTACAGATAAGAATTTCAAGCAGATGATCAGTGAGGCCTGCAACAAGGTTGCCGACAAGATTGATTTCTCTAAATATGATTCCGATGGCGACAAGTTTGTAGATTTGGTTTACATCATCTATGCCGGCTATTCGCAGAGTATCAGCGGCAATTCCGACGACTATCTCTGGCCTAAGTCGGGTACCGATAATTTCTATAAATATGATGAGAACGGCAAAGAGATTTCACCACTGAAGTACCTGATTTTCAACGGATGCAGAGTCTGTCGCTTTGGTCTCAACAACGAGTTGAATGGTTCGCCTGATTCAAAAACCCCTTCCATCAATGGCATCGGACTCTTTTGTCACGAGTTCTCTCATACCATGGGCTTGCCTGATCATTATGATACCGAGTATAAGGATGCCGACAACCAGTCTCCTGAGTTCTGGGATCTGATGGATGCAGGCGAATATACATACGATGGTTACTGTCCTACCCCTTATACACCATGGCAAAAGATGCTGATGGGATGGGCTACCCCTATCACGCTCGATGGAACACAGGCAGGACAATATACCCTGGAACCATACGACTTAGCATCAAAAGCTTACAAGATAGAGGCTGATGTGAACAAAGATAATTTCCGCATCAACGAGAATTACTCTTCAACCGAACTTAGTGATAAGAAAAAGAAGGAATTAAAGGAAAGGGCCAAGGGTGAATTCCTTCTCCTCCAGAACATCAGAAACGAAGGTTGGTACAAGCATCTTCTAGGCTATGGCCTGCTGGTATGGCGCATCGATTACAGCGATATCAACCAGGTACACCTCATGGACAGCCCTAACAACACCATCGGTATTCCTAGAGTAACCATCGTTCCTGCTGATGGTCTGATCATCAACCAGGCAAATGTTGGTAACAAAAAATATACTATAGACGAATACTGGGAGAACTGCGCAAACGACCCATTCCCTGCCTATGGAATCGGAAAGGATGGAAGCGACATCAACAGTCTGACAGAAGTGAAGTTCAACTGGAGCACGATGACTACCCGCCCACTCTACAACATCGCAAAGGATGAGACTACCGGCATCGTCAGCTTCGACTACCTCAAGGATTTCAAGGCTACGGGTATCGAGAACACCCTTCTTGACATGGATGCAACCTCCACCCCAACCGAATACTTCGACCTGGAAGGCAGGAAGATTGCCACCCCTCTCAAGGGACATCTTTACATCACCAATAAGGGAAAGAAGGTAATATACTAAGAGGAAAAAACTTCCTCTATGAATAGAAAGTTACGTTCAGCGTCGTTGAATGTATGTTCAACAGTGTTGAACTTAAGTTCAGCAGTGCTGAACATAGATTCAACACTATTGAACATAGATTATCATTAAGGATAAGAACAAATGCCATTAATGATGAAGACAATCATCATTAACAGTGAAAACAATCATTAAAAACATCAGATACAATTTCCATTAGGAACAAAACAAAAATCCCTAGGCGATATCAGCAATCGTCTAGGGATTTTTCATATCCTTTTAATAGATTCTAGGACCGAAGATGGTAGTACCCACACGCACCATCGTACTGCCGTGCTTGACAGCGATATGATAGTCGTGGCTCATACCCCAGCTGCGCTCGCAGAAGGCATCATCATCGGCGAAATACTTTGCTTTTACCTCATCGAAGAACTTGGCAGCCTCATCAAATTCAGAGGCAATCTGCTGTTCATCATCGGTATTCGATGCCATCATCATCAAGCCGCATATCTGCACATGAGGCATCTCTCTCCACTCGCCAGCCTCCAGGAGTTCACGGCAAGCATTGAGCGAAAGCCCCGACTTGGTATCTTCCTCGGCGATATGCAGTTCCAGCAACACCTTCACCACACGGTCGTGCTTGGCAGCCTGCTTGTTAATCTCCTTCAGGAGCTTCAAGCTATCCACCGACTCAATCATGGAGATATAGGGAGCAATGTACTTCACCTTATTACTTTGCAGATGACCGATGAAATGCCACTGGATATCCTTAGGCAGGGAAGCCACCTTCTTGGCGAGTTCCTGCTCATGGCTCTCGCCAAAGATGCGCTGCCCCTCGGCATAAGCCGCCTCAATAAACTCGTTGGGATGAAACTTGCTGATGGCTACAAGGCTAACCCCTGCAGGCAAGCTGCCCAACACTTCATGAAGATTTCCTTTTACATCATACATAGTTCTTCCTCCCTTTCTTTACTGATTCTGCTGCTCGTACTCAGGCACGTCGTTCTTCTCCTCCTTCTTGTCGCCAGGAGCGTGGTGCTCGAAAACATCCATCAGCTTGGTCTCGTTCAAGCCAACTACATCATAGTCGATCATAGTCTTGCCCATCACCTCGTCGATATAGCGGAGTGCACGAGCCAGAGACTTAGCCTGTACGAGATATGTAACGTTAGAGCGCTTCTCCTTTTCAGACTTTTCATCGATGGTGATGAACTGGAGCTTAGCCTTGTACCACTTGTCATCATCATCAATATCGCTGAAGAAGATCTCTCCATAGCAAGCCTTACCGATACCGCTGACCTTCAACTCGCCGCTTACATAGACAGACATCTCGTCGATAATAGCGCTCTCTGCCTCGGTGAAACTCAGGGCATCAACCACGTATGCTTCAGAAACCACCTTTTCTGAACCATCTTCCATTGTCTTCTGATATTTAACCTTTGTCTCAAACCAAGTGCTTGTTCTACTTCTCATAATTTCTTTTCCTTTTACTAATGTTTAAAATCTTTATTTTATTATCCTTTTCCTGACCACCTTTTCCCTTTCCACCTATTATATGATAGGCAGGGTGAAAGCGCCGAAAGATGATGCAAAGTTATAAAAAAGAATGGAGAAGAACAACAGAATAAAGAGTTTTTTACTAAAAAATCAAATTTTAACCCAATCTATTACGTATTTTCAATGAAATTACGTATCTTTGCAGTCGATTTGCGAGATATTGTTTCATCTGATAAGGCTGGGTAAGTACCGTGCCTGGAAGAGGAAACTGCTTGCTAGGGTTAATAACAGAAAGAATTATTTAGAAAAGATGCCAGAAATATCTGTACGCGGTCTTGAAATGCCAGAGTCACCTATCAGAAAGTTGGCTCCACTGGCTGCCGCAGCAAAGAAACGTGGAGTTAAGGTTTATCACCTCAATATCGGTCAGCCTGATCTGCCTACTCCACAGTGTGGTCTCGATGCGCTGAAACACATCGACCGCACCATCTTGGAGTATTCTCCAAGTCAGGGCTATCTCAGTTATCGTGAGAAGCTAGTAGATTATTACAAGAAATTCAATATCAACGTAACTGCCGATGATATCATCATCACATCGGGAGGTTCTGAGGCTGTGCTCTTCTCGTTCATGAGTTGCTTGAACCCAGGAGACGAGATCATCGTGCCAGAACCTGCATACGCTAACTATATGGCGTTCGCCATCTCGGCAGGTGCCAAGATCCGTACCATCGCCACTACCATCGAGGAAGGTTTCTCCCTGCCTAAGGTGGAGAAGTTTGAGGAACTCATCAATGAGCGCACCCGTGCCATCCTGATTTGTAACCCGAACAACCCTACCGGCTATCTCTATACCCGCAGAGAGATGAACCAGATTCGCGACCTGGTGAAGAAGTACGATCTCTACCTCTTCTCTGATGAGGTTTACCGCGAGTATATCTATACCGGCAGCCCATACATCAGTGCGATGCACCTGGAGGGTATCGAGCAGAATACCGTGCTCATCGACTCTGTATCCAAGCGATACAGCGAGTGTGGTATCCGTGTGGGTGCCCTGATTACCAAGAATGCCGAGATCCGCAAGGCGGTGATGAAGTTCTGCCAGGCCCGTCTCTCTCCTCCACTGATCGGTCAGATTGTTGCCGAGGCTTCACTCGATGCACCCGAGGAGTACTATCGCGATGTATATGATGAGTACGTAGAACGACGCAAGTGTCTGATCGACGGCCTCAACCGTATTCCGGGCGTTTACTCTCCTATCCCAATGGGTGCCTTCTATACCGTAGCCAAGTTGCCTATCGACGACTCCGACAAGTTCTGCCGCTGGTGTCTGGAAGAGTTTGAATATGAGGGCGAGACCGTGATGATGGCTCCAGCCTCAGGTTTCTATACCACTCCTGGTGCCGGCCGCAACCAGGTGCGTATGGCGTACGTCTTGAAGAAGGACGACCTGAACCGCGCATTGATAGTTCTTGCCAAGGCACTTGAGGCTTATCCGGGAAGAGTGGAGGATGAAGGACTGTAAGGAAGTGAAGAACAAAGAGTGAAGAGTGAAGAATTCAATAGTCTAAGCTAATCATAAAGTTCAAAATTCAAAGTTCAAAATTCAAAGTAAAGATGAATTTTCCTCTGTTTATAGCAAAGAGATTATATAGTGATCAGGGCGACAAACGTAAGGTTTCTCGCCCTGCTATTCATATTGCCACAGCCGGTGTTGCCATCGGACTTGCCATCATGGTCATGTCGGTATGCGTGGTGCTGGGATTCAAGCACACCATCCGCGACAAGGTGATTGGCTTCGGAAGCCATATCCAGGTGGCCGACTTTATGACCCTGCAGCAGCAGAACCAGTATCCGGTGGTGATGAACGACTCGATGGTGAAGGTGCTCCAGAAGATTCCGGGCGTGAAACATGTACAGCGCTTTGCCATGAAAGAAGGAATCCTCAAGACCGACAACGATTTCCTGGGCGTAGTGCTCAAGGGTGTGGGACCGGATTTCGATTCTACCTTCATCCATCAGAACATGGTGGAAGGAAGCATACCGAAGTTTGATGACAAAGCCAGCCATAACCAGATTCTGATTTCCAAGCTGATGGCAGACAAGTTGAAGCTGAAGAACGGCGAGCGCATCTTCGCCTACTTCATCGACAACCAGGGCGTGAGAATGCGCCGGTTCACCATCGCGGGCATCTACGAGACCAATCTCAAGAAGTATGACGAACTGATGGTCTATACCGACCTCTATACAGCCGTGAAGCTGAATGGATGGGAGGATGACCAGGCAAGCGGTGCCGAGCTGACCGTGAAGGACTTCGACAAGCTCAACGAGACGGAAGACTATGTTATCAATAAGGTGAACCGTACCGTAGATCATTACGGAGAAACCTACAGCAGCGCCACCATCAAGGAGCTGAATCCGAACATCTTCCAATGGCTCAGCCTGATGGACCTGAATGTATGGATTATCCTGGGACTGATGCTCATCGTGGCAGGCGTAACGATGATCAGCGGATTGCTCATCATCATCCTGGAGCGCACTTCGATGATTGGAGTGATGAAAGCCCTGGGTGCCCGCAACAAGACCATCCGCCACACCTTCCTCTGGTTTGCCGTATTCATCATCGGCAAGGGAATGTTACTGGGCAATGTCATCGGACTGGGACTTCTTGCCCTGCAACATTTCACGGGAATGGTGAAGCTCGATGCCCAGACTTACTACGTAAGTACGGTACCGGTGGAGTTCAACTGGCTCTTTATCGTGGCACTTAACGTAGCCACCCTCCTCATCAGCATCTTCATGCTGGTAGCGCCAAGTTACCTCATCTCTCATATCCATCCAGCCAAATCTATGAGATACGAATAAGATTCATGGCTGATGAATAAATGATTCACGATAGATGAATAAGTGTAAAATTATCCCATTATTGTCACTAGTAAATGGCAATAATGGGATAAAACTATATATTTTTACCTAGTTTCTAAAATATTTTACGCTAATCTATAAAATAATGCACATTTTATTTTGCGGTGTGCAGTATTTTCTGTACCTTTGCACAAAATTTTGTAAATTGTGCAATGAATTCAATACCAAGTTTTAACTCGTATATTGAGAGAAGCATCATCAAGAATTGGCACTTGGATGCGCTCACCGATTACAAGGGCGCTACACTCCAGTACCACGATGTTGCCAGAAAGATAGAGAAACTGCACATCCTGTTTGAAAACAGCGATGTGAAGAAGGGCGACAAGATTGCCGTCTGCGGTAGAAATAGTAGCCAGTGGGCAGTAGCTTTCCTGGCTATTATCACCTATGGTGCAATCGTCGTGCCTATACAGAACGAATTCAAACCAGAGCAGATCCACAACATCGTGAACCATAGTGAGAGCAAGCTCCTGTTTGTGGGAGATGTGGTGGCTACGGAGATTACTCCCGATGAAATGCCTACACTGGAAGGCATCATCTATCTGCCGGATAATTCACTCGTCATTTCCCGTTCAGAGAAACTGACTTATGCCCGCGAGCATCTCAACGCAATGTTTGGTCATAAATATCCCAAGTACTTCCGCCCTGAGCATGTGAAATATCACGTGGATGATCCGGAAGAACTGGCGATGATCAACTACACCAGCGGAACTACAGGTTTCTCCAAGGGTGTGATGTTGCCATACAGAGCCCTCTGGGGTAATCTCGATTATCTGATGGATACGGTAAGTCCCAAGATCGGCAAGAACTGCAACATCCTCTCTACCCTTCCGATGGCTCACATGTATGGACTCATGACCGAGTTCATCTACAATATGGCAATGGGTAACCACATCTTCTTCCTCACCCGCCTTCCGAGCCCTACGCTCATCTCAGAGGCGCTGGCAGAAATCAAGCCAGACATCATCTTTGCCGTACCACTCGTGGTAGATAAGATCGTGAGAAAAGAAGTGTTCCCACATATCCAGACCAACCGTGCCCGACTGCTGATGAACATGCCTGTCATCAACAAGCGCATCAAGGAGAAGGTTCGCGAGTTTGTACTGCGCAAGTTCGGCGAGCGTCCTTACGAGGTGGTTGTGGGTGGTGCTCCACTCAACAAGGAGATAGAGAACTTCTTCATCAGCATCGGCTTCCCTATCGCCATGGGTTACGGTACTACGGAAACTGCTCCGCTCATCACCTTCGCCCATCAGGACAACTATGTAGCAGGCAGCTGTGGTGTTGCCGTGAAGCACATGGAGGTGAAGGTACTGAGCGATGACCCTGAAAACGTGGCAGGCGAACTGGTTTGCCGCGGCATCAATGTGAAGAAGGGCTACTACAAGAACCAGGAGGCTACCGATGCCGTGATTGATGAAGATGGATGGTTCCATACCGGCGACCTGGCTACGATGGACTCCGACGGACATTTCTTCGTAAGAGGTAGAAGCAAGAACATGCTGCTCGGTCCTAACGGACAGAACATCTATCCGGAGGAGATTGAGGATAAGCTCAACTCTATGGCTATGGTCAACGAGAGCATCGTGCTGCAGAAGGACGACAAGCTCGTGGCACTCGTTCATCCGGAAATGGAAGAGAGCAAGGAACTGGGATTCTCAGACGAAGACCTCGCCAACATCATGGAGCAGAACCGAAAGGAGCTGAATATGCAGATGCCTAGCTTTGCAAAGATATCACGCATCCAGCTGCACGACACCGAATTTGAAAAGACAGCCAAGAAGTCTATCAAGCGTTACCTCTACCAGGACGTGATATAATACGTGAAACAAAGCGTAATCCTGAGATAGAGACTTTAAGTACGAGAAAAAAATAAACTTAGAAAATCGTTAAATAATAGAATATGGAAATTCCTAGCTTTAACGCACTTATCCAGCAGAGCATCATAGACCATTGGGATATGGATGCCTTGACCGACTACAAGGGAGCTACCTTGCAGTATCACGATGTAGCACGCAAGATTGAGAAGCTGCACATTATGTTTGAGAACTCCGGTGTAGTAAAGGGCGACAAGATTGCCCTTTGCGGTAGAAACAGTGCCAATTGGGCAGTGGCTTTCCTCGCTACCCTAACCTATGGAGCCATCGCCGTACCTATCCTGCATGAGTTCATGCCAGAACAGATTCACAACATCGTGAACCACAGCGATGCCAAGCTGCTCTTCGTGGGCGACGTTGTTGCTACACAGGTAGATGCAACCAAGATGCCGGGTCTGGAAGGTATCATCTACATTCCAGATTACTCGCTCGTGGTTTCACGTACCGACAAGTTGACTTATGCCCGCGAGCACCTCAACGAGATGTTCGGCATCAAGTATCCTAAGTACTTCCGCAAGAACCACGTCAACTACTATATCGACCAGGATCCTGACGAGTTGGCTATGATCAACTATACCAGTGGTACTACCGGTTTCTCCAAGGGCGTGATGGTTCCATACCGTGCGCTGTGGGGCAATGCCGACTTTGCCGAGAATGTATTGGGCAAGAAGATCAAGGCTGGAGATTCAGTCATCAGTATCCTGCCGATGGCACACATGTATGGTATGGCATTCGAGTTTATCTTCGAGTTCATCAAGGGCTGCCACATCTTCTATCTCACCCGCATCCCTAGCCCAGCCATCATCGCCGAGGCATTCGGACGCATCAAGCCAGCAGTGATCATCGCTGTGCCTCTGGTTATCGAGAAGATTATCCGCAAGAAGGTATTCCCTAAGATTCAGAACAACCGTATGCGCATGCTCCTCCACATGCCTGTCATCAGCAAGAAGGTGAAGGAGAAGATCTGCGACCAGGTATCCAATGCCTTTGGTGGCAACTTCTATGAGGTGATTATCGGCGGTGCTGCGTTCAACCAGGAAGTTGAAAGATTCCTCCACGGCGTGGGCTTCAAATATACAGTGGGTTATGGTGCTACAGAATGTGCGCCTATCATCTGCTACGAAGATTACAAGAACTTCGTTCCGGGCTCTTGCGGTAAGGCTGCGCTCCACATGATGGTTCGCATCGACAGTCCGGATCCGGAGAACGTACCAGGCGAAATCCTTGCCAAGGGTCCTAACGTGATGCTAGGTTACTACAAGAATGAGGAGGCAACCAAGCAGACCATCGACGAGAACGGATGGTATCATTCCGGCGACCTCGGAACGATGGATGGTGACGGCAATGTATTCATCAAGGGCCGCAGCAAGAACATGTTGCTCGGTGCCAGCGGTCAGAACATCTATCCTGAGGAAATCGAGGATAAGCTCAATTCTCTCGCCCTCGTTGCAGAGAGCGTGGTAATTCAGAAGGGCGACAAGCTGGTAGCTCTGGTTTATCCAGACTTCGACGAGGCTCAGTCTCTGAACCTGGGCAGAAGCGAACTGGAAGAGATTATGGAGCAGAACCGCCAGGAGCTCAATGCGATGGTTCCTGCCTACAGCAAGGTAAGCGAGATCCGCATCCACGATGAGGAATTTGAGAAGACTCCTAAGAAGAGCATCAAGCGATTCCTCTATACAGCAGAATAATAAGAAAACTCCTGATAAAGGAATAAAAGAGATACAAATACAAAAAAAATGGTGTAGCTTCCCAAAAAGAAGTTACACCATTTTTTATGATTATCATTACACCAAAGTGTTTGATCGGATGCGAGACAATGTCTCAGGTGTTATCTGCAGATAGCTAGCGATATACGTAAGCGGCGCACGGAGCACCACCTGCGGATTCATCTCGCACAAACGCTTATACTTATTAGGCGCAGTTTCGAATCGCATCAGGTCGGCATGTACCTGCGACTGAATCAAACTCTCTTCCAGAATCTTACGGTAAAGCATCTGGATGTTTACATTTCTCATGGCAGCTGCCTCGAGCTTCTCCTTCGGCAAAGCATACACCAAAGTAGGCTCCAAAGCCTCAACCTGGAGGTAGGAAGGGGTTTCTCGGAACAGACTCTCAATACACATGAAGATAGTATGGTCAACACCTAAGTGTTCTGTTACCTCCTTATCATACTTGGTATAGAATTGGCGCACCAATCCCTTCTCTATGTAAGAAATGTTTCTGCACACTTCACCCTCTACCAGAATCTTTTCACCCTTGCCATACTTGATTGGCTCCAGGATAGATTCCAGTACATCCAACTCGTCATGAGTCATCGTACTATACCTACGGGCAAGCTCTCTGGCTATGTCTCGTTTAGGGGTGATAACCTTAAAATCACTCATAATTTAAGTTCCTCCTAGTTATTAAAATTTATATCGTCGAATCTCTTAGTCAAGCTTCAGCACCGCAAGGAATGCCTTCTGTGGCACCTCTACGTTACCAATCTGCTTCATACGCTTCTTACCCTTCTTCTGCTTCTCCAGCAACTTACGCTTACGGCTCACGTCACCACCATAACACTTGGCAGTAACATCCTTGCGCACCTGCTTCACAGTTTCACGGGCTACGATTTTCGCACCGATAGCAGCCTGAATGGCAATATCAAACTGCTGACGTGGAATCAGATCCTTCAGCTTCTCGCACATTCTGCGACCGAAGCTCACAGAGTTGTCGCGATGGGTCAAAGTACTCAGGGCATCCACCGGCTCTCCATTCAAGAGGATATCCAGTTTCACCAGGTCGGAATGACGGAAGGAATCGATATGATAGTCGAACGAAGCATATCCCTTGGAAATACTCTTCAGCTTATCGTAGAAATCGATAACAATCTCGCCCAATGGCAGCATGAAATGCAGCTCCACACGGTTACCACTCACGTATTCCTGATTGATAAGCTCACCACGCTTGTCGAGACAGAGCTTCATGATAGGACCGATATAATTGGTAGCTGTGATGATGGTAGCTCGGATATACGGCTCCTCGATATGGTCGATGAGCGTTGGATCTGGCAGTCCCGATGGGTTATGTACCTCTTTCTCACCACCTTGCTTGTCATATACCATATAGGATACGTTAGGAACGGTGGTGATGACATCCATGTTGAACTCACGGTCTAGACGCTCCTGTACAATCTCCATGTGGAGCAGACCGAGGAATCCGCATCGGAAACCGAAGCCCAGTGCCACCGAACTCTCTGGCGAGAAGGTAAGCGAAGCATCGTTGAGCTGCAGCTTCTCCAATGAGGCACGCAGATTCTCGTAATCGCTAGGATCGATAGGATAAACGCCGGCAAAGACCATAGGCTTCACTTCCTGGAATCCTGCAATCGCCTTTTCACAAGGACGCGCGATGTGGGTAATGGTATCACCCACCTTTACCTCGGTAGCATTCTTGATACCCGAGATGATGTAACCTACCTCACCGGCACCCAATTCCTTGCGGGGAATCATATCCATCTTCAGTACGCCAATCTCATCTGCATCATATTCCATTCCGGTGTTGAAGAACTTCACCTTGTCGCCCTTGCGGATCACACCGTTCTCTATCTTGAAGTAGGCGATGATACCACGGAATGAGTTGAATACAGAGTCGAAAATCAAAGCCTGGAGTGGTGCCTTGTCATCTCCCTTAGGAGCCGGAACACGGTTTACCACCGCTTCCAGAACGTCCTCGACACCCTCGCCGGTCTTACCGGATGCACGGAGGATATCCTCGTGCTTGCAACCGATGAGATCCACAATCTCATCTTCCACTTCCTCCGGCATAGCCGAAGGCATATCTATCTTGTTGATGACCGGAATAATTTCCAGGTCATGCTCAATAGCCATATAGAGGTTGGAGATAGTCTGGGCCTGGACACCCTGGGTGGCATCCACAACCAAGAGCGCTCCCTCGCACGCTGCGATGGAACGAGAAACCTCGTATGAGAAATCGACGTGTCCCGGAGTATCAATGAGGTTGAGGATATAAGTGTCTCCATCCTTTGCCTTGTATTCCATCTGGATGGCATGGCTCTTGATGGTGATACCACGCTCTCTCTCCAGGTCCATATCATCAAGCATCTGACCCTCAGTAATCTTGATGGTCTGAGTTTTCTCTAACAATCGGTCTGCCAAGGTACTTTTACCATGGTCAATATGTGCAATAATGCAGAAATTTCTTATCTTATTTATATTCTCCATACAATTTTCTCTCTTTGGAGTGCAAAGATAGTATTTTTTTTCGTATCTTTGCAAAAAAAATATATAATAATGATGAAAAAAGTAATTTATAGCATATTTTTAGCTAGTTTGGTCGTATCTTGCACTGAAAGTCTGGAAGATAAGGCGGTTCGTGAGGCTAAGGAATACACAGAGAAATACTGCCCTACCCCATACGTAAATGACAGCAGAACAGACAGTGCCGTGTTTGACAAGAACACCCGCGTGTTCTCTTATTACATGACACTTCGCAACAAAGCGGACAACAAGAAGGCGATTGATGCCAACAAGGATAAGCTCCACAAACTTCAGAAAGAGGCATTAGACAACAACCCTGGTCTGAAGGTTTACAAGGATGCCCACTTCACCTTCCGCTTCGTTTATTATTCAGCTAAGAATCCGAAGGAGATTTTGCTGGATGATGTCTTCAAGTATTAGAAAAGAGGGTGTGTCATGGATTGATGACACACCCTCTTTATTGTATTAATATCCCATTTCCTGCAAGGCTGTAGCCAGCTGGTCTGGACAGCTCGTAGGCTTGTTACCACAAGTGATACCCTTCAGTCGGGCGATGACCTCCTTTGCCTTCATGCCACGAATCAAGGCACAAACACCCTTGGTATTGCCATCGCAACCGCCGATGAACTGGGCATCCTGCACTTTTCCATCCTCATCAACACTGATACAAATGTACTTAGAGCAGGTACCATGAGTCTGATAAGTAACCTTGGTCAACTTATCCTGTTTCTCTTGCTGCAACATAATTATTCTGCGTCTGCAGGAATCTCAGGCTTCATGTTGGTATAGACAGTCTGAACATCGTCAAACTCCTCCAACTTCTCAACCATCTTGTCGATAGTCTCGCGCTCCTCAGCAGTAACATCCTTCAAATCGTTAGGAATGTAGGTGAACTCAGCACCAGTTACCTCGAAGCCCTCAGCCTCCAGGTGCTTCTGAATCTCGCCGAAGCTTGTAGGAGCACCGTAGATAGTGATTTCATTGTTCTCCTCATCCTCATCGAACTCGTCCTCTACGCCGTAGTCAATCAGGTCGAGAATCATCTCGTCCATATCCAGACCTTCCTTCTTCTTGAATGTAAACACAGCCTTGTGGTCGAAGAGGAAAGACAAAGAACCTGTTGTACCCAGGTTACCGCTGAACTTGTTGAAGATAGAACGAACGTCAGCCACTGTACGGGTTGTGTTATCTGTCAATGTATCAACGAAGACAGCCACTCCGTGAGGGCCATATCCCTCGTATGTTACCTCCTTGTAATCGCTGGTATCCTTGCCACAAGCGTTCTTGATGGCACGAGCGATGTTATCCTTAGGCATGTTCTCACGCTTACAGTTAGCGATGATAGCACGCAATGATGGGTTGTTCTCTGGTTCTGGACCGCCTGCCTTCACAGCAATAGCAATCTGCTTACCCAACTTAGTAAATGTCTTGGCCATGTGGCCCCATCTTTTCAGCTTTGTAGCTTTACGATATTCAAATGCTCTTCCCATTGGAATAAAATTTTAAATGTTTATCGTTTTTGTTTATAATATTATCTCAATTCTGCGTCAATCGCATTCTGCATTATCTCAGTTCTGCGTTGAGCTTACCTGTGAGGTTGGCAATGAGTTTCTTCATGATGGCATCAATCTGCTTGTCGTTCAATGTCTTCTCCTCATCCTGCAGGATGAAGTTCACGGCATAGCTCTTCTTGCCCTCTGGCAGGTTCTTACCCTCATATACGTCGAAGAGTACCACGCTCTTCAGGAGCTTCTTCTCTGTCTGATGGGCAATCTGCTCAATCTGTGCAAACTCCACGTTCTTGTCAACGAGCAGCGCAAGGTCGCGGCTCACAGATGGATACTTGCTGATATCTGTGTAAGTAAGGTTCACCTTCTTCACGGTCTTCACCAGATTATCCCAGTGAACATCAGCATAGAATACATCCTGCTCGATGTCGAATGCCTTCTTCAGCTTGTGGCTCAGGATACCCATCTCTACCAATACCTTGCCGGCACGGGTCTCGTAGTTCACGCCCTTGGCAAAGATGTTGTTGTCGCTGTGCTTGATTACGAGGTTGTTCTGTGGCATACCCACACGGCGAAGGATATTCTCTACCACAGCCTTCAGCTCGTAGATGTTGCTCTGCTCATCTGCATGAGCCCAACTGCCCTCTACGCGCTTACCGGTGATGAAGAGTGACATGTGAGCCTCCTGAGAGTAAGCCTTGATAGGACTCTCCTCGCTCCACTTCTCCTTATTATATAAATAGGTATTACCCACCTCGAAGAACTTCAGGTTCTGGCTCTTGTGGTTGATGTTACGGGCTACGCTCTCCAAACCGCCGAAGAGCATGGTCTGGCGCATTACGCCGAGATCAGCACTCAATGGGTTCATCACCTTCACTACGTTCTCCATTGGATACTTGTTCAGCTCCAGGTCGGTATAGTAGCTGGTCTTGCTCAGAGAGTTGTTGAGAATCTCCATGAAGCCCTCGCCTACCAACTGCTCAGCCACGAGGTTCTGGCTGTGATAAGCCTTGTCCTCATCACCCTGAACAGTCAAAGAACTCTTCAGCTGAGTAGGAATCTCCACATTATTATATCCATAGATACGGAGGATATCCTCTACCACGTCGCAAGGACGCTGAACATCCACGCGATAAGCAGGAACCAGGAGGTCGATGCCCTCAGCATCTTCCTTCACGATCTTCATTTCGAGAGATGTGGCAATGTTCTTGATGGTCTCAGCACCAATTTCCTTACCGATGAGGCGATGCGCATACTCATAGTTCAGGCGAACTGGGAAATCCTGCATTGGCTCTGGATATACATCCTTGATCTGCATGGAAATCTTGCCACCAGCCAACTGCTTGCAGAGGATGGCAGCCTGCTTCAATGCATAAATCTGTCCGTTTGGATCTACGCCACGCTCAAAACGGTAGCTGGCATCTGTGCTCAAGCCATGACGGCGAGCGCTCTTGCGGATCCATGTTGGGTGGAAGTAAGCACTCTCCAGAACCACGCTCTTGGTGGTCTCGTAAGTACCGGAACCCTTACCGCCGAAGATACCGGCGATACACATTGGCTCCTCGGCATTGCAGATGCTCAGGTCGTGCTCACCCAGGGTGTGCTCCTCGCCATCCAGGGTCACGAACTTGGTGCCCTCTGGCTGAGTGCGGACTACAATCTTATGACCGGTAACCATATCGGCATCGAAGCAGTGCAATGGCTGGCCGTATGCCATCATGATGTAGTTGGTGATATCCACGATATTGTTGATTGGTCTGAGGCCGATGATGTTCAGCTTATCCTGCAACCACTTTGGGCTTTCCTTCACCTCGCAGTCGGTGATGCTAACGCAGGCATAGCGCTTGCAAGCCTCGGTGTTCTCAATCTCTACATCGATAGGAAGATCCTCGTTATCTACTACGAATTCATCGCAAGATGGACGATGCAGACTGGTCTCATAACCATTCTGCTTCAACCAGGCATAGAGGTCGCGGGCCACACCCCAGTGGCCGAGTGCATCGGCACGGTTGGCTGTGATATCAATCTCGATGAGCCAGTCGCTCTCCAGGTGATAGTACTCAGCAGCAGGCTGACCTACAGGTGCATCCTCTGGGAGCACGATGATACCGTCGTGAGAAGTACCCACGCCAATCTCATCCTCAGCACAGATCATACCCAAGCTCTCTACACCGCGGAGCTTGCTCTTCTTGATGGTAAAACTCTGGTCGCCGTCGTAGAGCACGCAGCCCAGGTCGGCAACGATTACCTTCTGACCCGCAGCTACGTTAGGCGCACCGCAGACAATCTGCTGTGGCTCACTCTTGCCCAAGTCAACGGTTGTTACGTGGAGGTGATCGCTGTTAGGATGCGCCTCGCATGTCAACACTTTACCTACGTAAAGACCTTTCAGTCCACCCTTGATAGACTGTACTTCCTCCAAAGCGTCCACTTCGAGTCCGCAAGAGGTCAGCGCATCGGCAGTCTCCTGTGGTGTCAGGTCGAAATCGACGTATTCTTTAAGCCATTTGTATGAAACGTTCATTATAATGTTTTTTTATTATTTTCTCTTTATCAAGCGTTTGGGAACCTCCTCGTCATCACGCATTTGTGGCACAAGAGCCCTAAAACTTTGCAAAAATACAAAAAATAATGGAGATAAGCAAAAAACATCCGCCATTTTTGCACTATTTAAAAGAAATGAGTGCAAAAATGGCGGATAGTCTTTTGATGACGGCATCAGGAGCACTTCCCGAGGAATTATTCAAATACTTCGTCGATGGCATTCACCTGCTCAAAGGAGTCTTGCTCGCCACCGCTGCCCACATGGTAGCATGGGTTGTAATCGGCAGGGATATCAAACTTCACCTCCGGACTGTAGCCCAGCGAGACATCGGCATACACCTTCTTCATGAAGATAGCCCAGATAGGAAGCGCCATGGTAGCACCCTGACCCATACTCATGGAATCGAAGTGGATATCGCGATCCTCACCGCCTACCCAGCAGCCACTTACCAGCTGCGGAGTAAAGCCGATAAACCATCCATCACTGTTGTTATTGGTGGTACCCGTCTTGGCACCTATCTGTCCCTCCAGCTTATAACGGTAGCGCAGTCTTCCTGCCGTACCATTATCCACTACGCCCATCATCATGGTGAGCATCTTCATGGCATTGTCGGCACTGATCACCTCATTCATTCGTGGCTGGAAGGTGGCGATGGTGTTACCCTCGTTATCCTCGATGCGGCTCACGAACATCGGAGCCGTACGGATACCATGGTTGGCAAAGGCTGTATAGGCGCTCACCATCTCACTCACGCTCACCTCACACGGTCCGAGACACAAGCTCAGAGAGGCGTGAATATCAGGGTTGTTGATACCATAGTCATGCAGCAGCTGGACAAACTGCGATGGATTCAGCTTACTCATCAGATAGGCACTGATCCAGTTGTTACTCTGTGCCAATCCCCAGCTCAACGGAACCATCTGTCCGTATCTCGAATGGTTGGCATTACGCGGCGTCCACGGTCTGCCAGCCACCATATAGGTCTGCTGGCGGTTAGGTGCCTTATCGCAAGGCGAGAAACCGTTTTCCATCGCCAGACTATAGAGGAATGGCTTGATGGTAGAACCCACCTGTCTTCTTCCCAGACTTACCATATCATACATGAAGTGGGTATAGTCCAATCCACCCACGTATGCCTTCACGGCACCCGTCTTAGGATCCATGCTCATGAATCCGCTGCGCAGGAAGGTCTTGTAATAGCGGATGGAATCGAGCGGACTCATCAGCGTATCGATGTCGCCATGATAGGTAAACACGGTCATCGGAATCTTCTTGCGGAAGGTATCGTGAATCTCTTCTGCCGAGCATCCCGCCTCCTTCATCTGTCGGTAGCGCTCGCACTGGGTAACGCTGCGGTTCAGGATAGCCTTGATCTGCTTAGGGGTCAGCTTGTCGCTGTATGGCGAACTTGGCTTGTTTGAAATCTCCTTGCTGAAGGCTGGCTGCAGATAGCGTGCCACGTGCTGATACACAGCCTCTTCGGCATATCGCTGCATACGGCTGTCCACAGTGGTAAACACCTTCAATCCATCGCTATATACATTATATGGAGAACCATCCTTCTTGAAGTTCTTGTTGCACCATCCATACAGAGGATCAGTATTCCAGAGGATGGAATCGGTAACAAACTGAGCATAGTTCCACGATGCATAATCCTTTCTTTCCGGACGGGTAGCCATCAGATACTTGCGCAGATATTCGCGCAGATAGGTAGCCGAACCATCCTTATGGTCGGTACGGTGGAAATTGAGCGTGAGCGGTTCTGCAGAATACTGGCTGTATTCAGCATGATCCAGATAGCCCGCCTTCACCATCTGCGAGAGCACCACGTTTCTTCTGTCGCGGGCACGCTCCGGATAGCGCACAGGGTTGAAGAGCGAAGGATTCTTGCAGAGACCGATGAGCGTAGCCGCCTCGGTGAGGGTAAGATCCTTCGGTTCCTTATTAAAATAGGTATTCGCTGCCGTCTTGATACCCACGGCATTGTGCAGGAAGTCGAAGTAGTTGAGATAGAGTGCCAGGATTTCCTGCTTGGTATAGTATCGCTCCAGCTTGATGGCGATGACCCACTCTATCGGTTTCTGCAGCAGTCGCTCCAGGGTGCTCGATGCCTTTTCGGAATAGAGCTGCTTGGCAAGCTGCTGGGTGATGGTAGATCCACCTCCGGCATTGGTCTGTCCCAGGAGTCCACGCTTCACGATGGCACGACCGAGCGCACGGAAGTCGATGCCCGAATGCTCATAGAATCGTTCATCCTCCGTGGCAACCAGTGCCTTTATTAAATAAGGTGACATCTTCTTGTAAGGTATCACGATACGGTTCTCCTTATTCAGGTTCCATGTACCCAGCACCTTTCCATCAGACGAATACACCTGAGTGGCGAATCTGCTGATAGGATTCTGCAAATCCTCGATGTCCGGCATGTAACCGATCCATCCGTTCCAGATGGCAAAGAAGGCCAGCATAGCCGACACGACAAAGGTGGCAAAAATGCCCCATAACGTATAGATAAAATGTTTTCTCATCTCTATTCTTCATTTATTTTGTGCAAAATTACTAAAAAGTTTCGAAATCTCGCACATAAATCAAAAATTATATGTAACTTTGGGGGCGATTTCAGAACATTCAATCAAAATTCGTATGGAAAAACATAATTTTGTGACGATTGCCGACCTCTCGAAGGAGAAAATCATGTACCTCCTCGAAATGGCGCAAGAGTTTGAAAAACATCCCAACAGGGAGTTGTTGAAGGGAAAGGTCGTAGCGACCCTTTTCTTCGAACCTTCTACTCGTACCCAACTCAGTTTCCAGACAGCTGCCAATCGCCTTGGCGCACGTGTCATCGGCTTCTCTGATGCCAAGACATCCAGCACTACCAAGGGCGAAACGCTGAAGGACACCATTCTGATGGTGAGCAACTACGCCGACGTCATCACCATGCGCCACTTCATCGAGGGTGCAGCCCAGTATGCCAGCGAGGTAGCTCCTGTGCCTATCGTCAATGCCGGTGATGGTGCCCACATGCATCCATCCCAGTGCTTGCTCGACCTCTACTCTATCTTCAAGACCCAGGGAACCCTGGAGAACTTGAACATCTATCTTGTGGGTGACCTCAAATATGGCCGCACCGTTCACTCACTTATCACCGCTATGCGCCACTTCAATCCTACCTTCCACTTCATCGCACCTAAGGAGCTTGCCATGCCAGAGGAGTACAAACTCTACTGCAAGGAGCACAACATCAAGTACGTGGAGCACGAGGATTTCAACGAGGATGTGATTGCCGACGCCGATATTCTCTATATGACCCGTGTACAGAAGGAGCGTTTCAGCGACCTGATGGAGTACGAGCGTGTGAAGAACGTGTATATCCTGAAGCGAGACATGCTCTGCAAGGCTAAGGAGAACATGAAGATCATGCACCCACTGCCACGTGTCAACGAGATTGCATACGATGTAGATGATGATCCACATGCATACTACATCCAGCAGGCTCAGAATGGTCTCTATGCACGTGAGGCTATCTTCTGCCACTGCCTCGGTATCACACTGGAGGATGTGAAGAATGACAAGACCATTATTGAGTAGTTTATAGTTAATAGTTTATAGTTAATAGACAGATGGGAAACAATAAAAGTCAATTAGTGGTTGCGGCTATCGAGAACGGTACCGTAATCGACCATATACCAGCCGAGAAAACCTATCAGGTAGTCAATCTGCTCCAGTTGGAGAAGATGGACACTCCTGTTACCATCGGCTACAACTTGCCTTCCAAGAAGATCGGCAAGAAGGGCATCATCAAGGTTGCCAACAAGTACTTTACCGATGAGGAAATCAACCGCCTCTCTGTGGTGGCTCCTAACATCGGACTGAGTATCATCAAGGACTACGAGATCGTGGAGAAGAAGACCGTAGAGACTCCAGATACGCTCAGGGGCATCGTGAAGTGCAACAACCCTAAGTGCATCACCAACAACGAGCCTATGCAGACCCTCTTCCACACCGTAGATAAGGTACTCGGTATCGTACGCTGCCATTACTGCGACAAGGAGCAGCAATTGGGCAAAGTGGAGCTTTGTAAGTAGCATCAATCACATAAAATAAATAAGAATGGTTAAAGATCAAGAGATTTTCGACTTAATCGAAAGAGAACATCAGCGTCAGCTGAAAGGCATGGAGCTGATTGCTTCTGAGAATTTCGTGAGTGACGAGGTGATGAACGCTATGGGTTCTTACCTTACCAACAAGTATGCAGAGGGTCTGCCAGGCAAGCGCTACTATGGTGGATGCCAGGTGGTGGATATCGTAGAGAACCTTGCCATCGAACGCGTGAAGAAAGTCTTTGGTGCTGAGTATGCCAACGTGCAGCCTCACTCTGGTGCTCAGGCTAACGCTGCCGTATTGCTCGCCGTACTGAAACCAGGTGATACTTTTATGGGATTGAACCTCGATCACGGCGGTCACCTTTCTCATGGCAGCCACGTCAATACTTCTGGTATTCTCTACAATCCTATCGGCTACAACCTGAACAAGGAGACGGGGCGTGTGGATTACGACGAGATGGAGAAGCTGGCTCTGGAACACAAGCCTAAGCTGATTATCGGTGGTGGTAGTGCCTACAGCCGTGAGTGGGATTATGCCCGCATGCGCAAGATTGCCGATGAGGTGGGTGCCCTCCTCATGATTGATATGGCTCACCCTGCAGGTCTGATTGCTGCCGGTCTGCTCGACAACCCATTGAAGTACGCTCACATCGTAACTTCTACTACTCACAAGACTCTCCGTGGTCCTCGTGGCGGTATCATTCTGATGGGCAAGGATTTTGACAACCCATGGGGATTGACTACCAAGAAGGGCGAGGTAAAGAAGATGAGCATGCTCTTGAATTCTGCCGTATTCCCTGGTCAGCAGGGCGGTCCGCTGGAGCACGTCATCGCTGCCAAGGCTGTTGCCTTCAATGAGAACCTGCAGCCATCCTGGAAGGAGTATGCCATGCAGGTGAAGAAGAACGCAGCCGTTCTTGCTGACGATCTGATGGGTCGTGGTTTCGGTATCGTAAGCGGTGGTACAGACAACCACTCTATGCTCGTTGACCTCCGAAGTAAATATCCAGACCTCACAGGTAAAGTAGCTGAGAATGCGCTTGTTGCAGCCGACATCACTGTAAACAAGAACATGGTTCCATTCGATAGCCGTTCTGCCTTCCAGACATCAGGTATCCGCCTGGGTACAGCTGCCATGACAACCCGTGGCGCCAAGGAGGATATGATGCATCTCATCGCAGAGCTCATCGAGGAAGTATTGAATTCACCTGAGGATGAGAAGGTCATCGCCCGCGTTCGTGAGAAGGTAAACGAGACCATGAAGGATTATCCTCTCTTCGCTTACTAAGCAAAGGAAAATTCAATTTGATATATATATACAAAAAAAGACTGCGGGTATCATGTTCGCAGTCTTTTTTAATTCCGTATCATATTTTATTTTTTAGTTTCAAATCATATTTTAAACTTCATCATCAAAAACAAGAAAACATTGTTATGAGAAAATTAAAAAGCCTCCTGCTGATGGCATTGGCATTGCTTCCAGCAAGCAAGACTCTTGCACAGACCAACGCACAGATTCTTTATGATTTCGGTACCGACCGCAAGTATGTAACCCTGACTTTGGAGATGTTCAAGCAGGACAAATGGGGAAGCACCTACTTCTTCGTTGACCACGACTTCAACTACGACAAGATGGACCCTAAAAGTCCAAACGTAGCACAGGGCGGCACCTATACCGAGATTTCACGTGCCTTGAACTTCTGGCAGAACAGCAGTATGAAAAACTGGAGCCTGCACGTAGAGTACAATGGCGGTATCACCAAGAACTACCCTATCAACAATGCCTGGCTCTTCGGTGTGGAGTATCTGATTCACGATGCTACCTACAAGAACACCCTGAATCTGGACGTTCTCTACAAGACCATCCGCAAGACCGACCAGAATGTTCCAATGCAGTTGACTGCCGTATGGACCTGCAACGACCTTTTCGGAGTAAAGGGACTGAAGTTTGACGGCTTCGCTGATTTCTGGTGGGAAACCCACGGAACCGTAGATGGCGACGGCAAGGCTAAGACCCGCCACACGGTATTCATCACCGAGCCACAGCTCTGGTACAATGTAGGCCAGCACTTCGGCTGCGAGAACCTGAGCCTGGGTGGTGAGGTTGAGATTACCAATAACTTCGGTAGCACCGATGGAGCAAAGGTTCGCCCTTGCCTGGGTGTGAAATGGGACTTCTAAAGCTCCGAAAATATAGGCAAGAGATTCTGGAAAAAGAGCGTCTCTTGCCCAAATCCAAGCAACTTTTGCACTCCGTTATATATTAATCATATATATTAAAAAGAAAATATATAAAAGAAAAATATAACAAGTATGTAACGGGGTGCAAAAGTTGCATTTTCTAAAAAATTCTCCCGATTATCTGCCAACCTTCAGACCTCCGTCAGAGATGCTTCCAACGCCGTCCTTATGACGGGTGTATTTACCGGTAACACCGCTCAGATGCACGCCACCAACACCATCCAGGTCCACATTCAGCACCTGGCAGTCAACCTTGGCGCTTACCTTACCCACGCCATCATTGTTGATCTTCAGGTTTCCGCCCTTGAAGAAATCGAGCGTAACGGAGCCTACACCCTCGTTATCCACCTTCAGGTCGCTCATCGCCACATTGCCAACCTTTACGGAGCCTACACCTTCGTTGTCAATCTTCATCACGTCGCCCTTGGCATCATCGATGCTGACGGAGCCTACACCCTCATTGGTAACATCCAGCTTGTTGGCAAGAATCTTATTGATGCTGACAGAGCCTACGCCCTCGTTATCGATTTCCAGGCGGTCGCTGTTGACAGACTTGGCATAGAAAGAGCCTACGCCTTCCTGGGTAATCTTCACCAGATCAGGACTGGTGATATAAATCTTCAATCTATTCTTCTCAGAATTACAGCTGGCAGGCACCTTGAGTCTTCCCGTCAGACCGATCTTCACCTCGCCGTCTCGATACACCACCTTGATTTTCTCCTTGAGTTTCTGAACGAACTCAGCATCCTTGATGGCAGAGTAATCCAGTCGAACGCTGCATTCATCGCCGTCGTTCTGTGTATAATAGACACTGGCAACCATATCTACGTCGATAGCCTTGAAAGGCTTCTCTCTCAAATCATCCTGCGTAAACTCCAGGCTTCCTCTCATTTCAGAAGAGGTAGTAGAACCCATACTGCAGGAACAGATGCCCATAGAGGCAAGAAACAAAGTTGCCGAAGCAACCCAAATACTCATTGTTTTCATACTTTTTCGATTTTAAATTTCCTATATTCTGATGCTTAGACGCAAAAGAAACCCGAAAGGTTGCAAAAAAGCCCAAAAAGATTGCAAAAAGAGCCACAAATGCCTTGCAATAGAGCCTTACTTACCATCCAATTAAGCCTCAATTAAGGTTTACGTTAGGCTTAATTGAACGTTACGTAAGGCTCTTTTGGACAGCAAGTAAGGCTCTTTTGAAACAAGAAAAACATGCAAAGGAATGAAAATATATCCCCAAAAACTTGCAAGTTCAAGAAATAAATCGTATTTTTGCCGCAGGAATTTTAAAAGCAATACACTATGACAGCATTAGAGTTACAATCAGAATACCAGTCACTCGTCAGCATAATAGCTAACGAAGACTACGAGACAATTAGCAAGGCAGTCAAAGCACTCAAGAAAATATTGTCTCCCAACAAAACAAAGGCTAAGAAAATAACCAAGGCAGACTTAGTTATAGACCCAAGAATTGCAGCTATGACCAAAGGCATTCATACGCCTGAGACATTCGACTACAAAAATGAATACTACAAGGACTATATAAAATAAGCTGATATGATACAGGTTTTCTTAGATACAAACGTGATAATTGATTATCTTGGAAACAGAACAGGGTTTTACGATGATGCAGCAATCATCATGAGCTTAGCAATCAACCAAAAGATAGAATTACACGCAGCAGCTATGTCTTTTGCAACCGCAAGTTATATTTTAAGCAAGAAGAACGACAACGACAGAATAAAAACGCTGATTGCAGATTTCTGCAAAATTTGCAAAGTGGTTGCTACAGATAAAGAGTGCGTGAATTATGCGACTCTATCCGATTTTGAGGATTTTGAAGATGCCATGCAATACAAATGCGCACAGAAAGCAAAGGTTGACTACATCATAACCAGAAACCCAAAAGATTTCAAGACAGCCAACATCAAAGTTAGAACTCCCAAAGAATTCCTGGAAGATATTATAAATCAGGACTAATCGTATATTTGCGCCATATTTTAAAATATCAGAATTATGATTTCAGAAAAAGAATTAAATAGCTATAGGCTGACAAGCATGGAAGAACCAACAGATGAAATGCTGGCTCAGATTATGCACGAGGCAGCTGAAATATACAACAGAGAAAACGAAGAAGCTTACAGAAGTTATTTTGCCAATATGCAAAAACAGGCTAAAGAACAACGACAAAAATTCAATTTGATACCATAAGAAACGTACCCGGATTTTAGACATTTTCACAACTCCGTTACCGTCAACAAAAGGTAACTCCATAGTACTCAGCACTAAAAGATTTTCCACTTTAAGAATATTTAACCCGTAAATCTACTCTATTTGCAATAATTACAGTATATTTGCACCGTGAATTTGCAGATAGAAGAGTAATGGCTTAGCATTCGCACTTTGCAGTTGCCCTAACCACCTGCTAAGAAAACATTTATTATTCGAACTGAACTTAAAGATAAGTGTCCGAACTGAACTTAAAAAGCGATTATTCGAACAGAACTTAAATAATAAGTAAAAGTAAAGGTAATAATGAAACACAAGGTAATGATGAAGTAAAGATAATAACGTCTAAAATAAAATTAAAACTATTAATAGATATGAAGGTAATCAATTCCAAGCTTGCTGCCATCGGTTTGGCGGCATTTGTTTTCGCATCATGTAGCGACAGCAATAGCGATCCTACTGGTGGCCCAGACTCTAAAGTGGATGTTGCAGAGACTATCACTGCAAATCTTACAAGCAGCTCTGCTGCAGAACTCGCAGCTCGCGTTTCAAATTACAAGAACACAACAGCTAATGCCAGAAAGTTCTTCTTCTCAAGAGCAACTCAGACAAGAGCATTTGCTTCTGCCGACAAAGTTACTATCCCTGCTGTTCCTAAGGATGCAAGACAGTGGAGCGGTGCAGAAGACATGACTCCAGGCAAGACATATTTGATCACCAGCAAGACTACACTCGACATGAGCGGTCACAAAGTAGCTGGTACTACCATCTTCGTAAAGGGTAGTTCAAAGTTGATTTTCGACAGTTCTATTGCAGGCTGTACCATTTACGTTGACGGCGGTGCCACATTGGAGTACAAGGGCAAAGGTGCCTTGGAAATTCCTGCTGACGCAACCATCATCAACGATGGCGGTTCTATCATTGCAGAAAACGATATTACCGTAGCTGGTAAGCTGTACGCTAAATATACAAATGAAAAGGGCGGTATCGGTTCTATCAACGCTTATGACAAGAACGACAAGAAGGCCATCATCACACCAAAGCACAACATCACATTCAAGAATGGTTCTGAGGCATACATCGGCGGTTCTATCCGCGCCGTTGAGCTGAACATCGAAGAAGGCGCTACCGTAAACGCAACCAAGCACATCATGAACGCTACAACAGTTAACGTAAATGGTGCTTTGCAGTTCGGTGGATTCTTGAGAACAGAGACCTTGAACGTTAAGGGCGAGATGAAAGCCAGCGAGAATTCTGCCATCAAGGCTTCAAAGGTATTCAACGCTGAGGCAGGTTCAAACATCACTGCAGATTACATCAACGTTACCAACGAGCAGAAAGATGCTACTCTCAATCTGAAGGGTAACTGCAAGATCAATATCAATAACAAGAGCGATATCTATACCAACAATATCGTAACTGATAACGCAAGTGCTGGTCAGATTACCTTGAACGATGACAACGCCATCGCTGTTATCAAGGCTAAGAAATTCACCAACAATGGTGACAACCAGATTAAGGCTTTGGCTACATCTGGCAACAACGCAACCTTCCTTCTCCAGTTCACAGAGTGCTATACTGGTACAACTAAGGAGAATACTTTCGAGGATCTCGACATTGCAGCTTCTTACCTCGACTACGATAAGGCAACTAATGGTAAGGGTGTCAAGGAGAAAGCAGATGGTCCAGACTACAAGGCTTATGGCTTTGAGTGGGCAGGTGATCCTGCAACTATCATCGCAGCTCCAAAGCTTGACTTGGTTGCAGAAGACAAGAATAAAGACAATGACATGTCTGCTACTTGCATCCAGCCAGGAGTAAACGGCAAGTTCTATGTAGCTTACCATACAAACGGCAAGGCTTCTAATGGAGCTATCGAGGCTATCAGTCTGGCAAACAACACCTTGACTATCAATCAGAGTGTAGAATCAGACAATGCAACCAATGACTACAACCACATCCTGGTAGATGGCAACACCCTTTGGGTAGCTGGTAGCCAGAGTGGAAACAAGAGCCATGCTGATGAGGTAACAGGTGTAGGTCCTTTCATGGGACAGATTTCACTGAACAGCGATGGTACATTCGCTAACAAGATTCAGATTTCTGCCATCAACAGAAAGACCAAAGGTATGGATGCCAACTGTGTAGCTAACTTCAAGAATAACCACATCGTTGCTACAACAAATGGATTCACTATCTTCAATGCAAAGATGAACAAGTGGAACGAGGGTAGCACAGAGGGCAAGTATCTTGTTGCAGCAAACGGCAAGCTCTACGCATTGACAGTTGATGGCACACTGACAGCATATAACGACAATGAAATGCAGGACGTTGCAGCAACATATAATGTCGGTGCAATCTCTCCTAAGGGCAACAAGGCTGTGATTGCAGTAGATGAAGCCAAAGGTGAAATTTACGTCTGCAAGGGCGAGAATGGTATCTCAAAGATTGCTGCCGATGGTACAGTTAGCCAGTTCTTCGATTGCCCAACATTCAAGGCATCTAATAAAGCTGAGAACTTGGAAGCAGGAAAGGAATACGTGAAGGGTTGCGCTAATGGAGTTTACGTTACAGCTAACAACGTATTTGTAGCTTGCGGTTCATACGGTCTGGTTGTTCTCGACAAGAATGGCAAAGAAGTTTGCCACCGCAAGGCATACAACGGCAAGTCTGCCAACTTCGTAACAGGCGATAACGACAACAACATCTTCGTTGCATATGGTCAGAGCCGTGTACAGGTATTCAAGCTTACAGATACCAAGAAGTAATACGAATAAAAGAAATAATCCTTGCTCTCTCCCACTCCTCTGTGAGTGGGAGAGAACATTCACCTTATTAGAGCTAAGTTGACTAGCTGAAACAAGAAATACGTTCAACAAGAATGTTAACGATAAAAGTTAAGTAAATGAATATGAAAGCTATAAATATTAAACTTGCAACGTTCTCATTTGCTGCAATGCTTTTGGCATCTTGTAGCGATTCCGGCAACGATTCTGTCATAGACCCTATCGGTAAAGCTGCTACTATCGTTGGTACAGACGTAACCGCAGAGTATGCAGACCAGCTGGCATCCAGAGTATGGAACTATAAAGGTGCATACGCTAATACAACTACAAAAACCAGAGCTCTGGCAACCAGAGCAGATGCTACAGAGCCAACCGTTCCTGCAGGGACTCCTAATCTTTCTTCCTTAGCAGATAAAAAATGGGACGAACATCCAGGAACCTATGTAGTACCAGCTGGCGAAACCCTCAAAGCAGATGGTTACAACATAAAAGGAATGACCATCTATGTGAAAGGTACATTAGAATATAGTTCTGCCAACGGATCAGGTGCCACAATCAATGTATTGAGCGGAGGTAAACTGATTGCGAAAAATCACACTGAAGTATTTGGAGATACAAAGGTATCCAACTGGGGCACAATTGAATTTCCAGCCAACCAAAAAGAATATATCATCAAGAATACATTTTATCAGAATGCTGGGGATTTAAATATAAAAGGACACGATTTGAAAATGGTAGAAGGCTCTCAGCTCTATGTCCAAAACTCCCTCTTTGCTGATAAAGTTACTATGTCCCAAAAAGCCAACCTGTTTGTAACAGACAATGCTACCTTGACTGGAGCGTTCGAAATGTCAGACCAGTCATACGCCTGGGTAAACATCATGACAACTACCAGCGTGAAGATTCAAAATACAACAGAGCTCCATAGCGGTTGTTCCCTCAAGGTAGAAGGAGATGTTAACGCCACCTATGGCACAAATCTCTACGTCATGTATCTGAAGGCAAAGTACTACAAGCAAGATTCTGGTGCAAAACTCCACTTGCAAAACCAGAGTATGGTTGACATCGAAGGCAAATACATAAATCTGAACAATGGTCAAGGTCATGCAGACTTACAAGACAAGGATGGTGTAGCTGTGATCAAAGCAGATGCCTTCTACTACAATGCGCCTGAAAAACAGGGTGATAGAAATCCGGGTGGAGCCAAGACGGTAGATTGCTCTATTTTCTCCACACCAGGAGATAATGCCCATATCATCGTGGATGCAAATGCTGTCTATGGAAGTGAAGGGGCTACCACTCCGATTACAGATGACAATACAACTATTGTATGGAACAATAATGCCGATGTCCTCTTCAAGGATGATCCAGAAGCTAAAAACTACGTCATCAAGAAAACAGAGTGCAATCCTAACGGTTACAATGCAGACAAAGAGCCTACAAAGGAGCCTACACTCAACTTGATTTCAAGTATCGACTATAATCACGACCATGACATCTCTGCGACTTGCGTACAGGTACACAATGGCAGATTGTATATGTCTTACCATACCCGTGACAAGAAACACGGTGGCTGTATTGAGGTATTCAGTCCTGTAGAAAACAACAAGATAGCACTGGAGCAGTATCTCTGCGATGACCAGAAAGACCTCGACTTCAACCATCTGCTGGCTGTCAAGCTCAAGTCTGGCAAGCGCATGGTTTACTTATCAGGAAGTTCCAACAAGAAGGGTGCTATGCTCGCATACCTCCCTATCCAGGACAATCATCTGCTGGCAGACCAATCAAAGTCTATCACATCAACCATCAATGGCAAGGACACCGTGATCTACGAGAAGCCATTGCAGTTTATCCAGATGAATCCTGCAACAGCAGAATTTGCGAAAAAGGGTTATGATGAGAATTGCGTGGTCTATAACGACGAAACCAACCATCTGATCGTTGCAACCACCAAGGGCTATCTGGTTTACAATGCAGATACCTATAATGAGCTTGACAAGATCAACAAGCCAGGAAAGGTAAAGCACATAGCTATCGGTAATGGCAAGATCGTTACAGTTTATCTGGACAGAGCTGCAACCAACGAGACAGAGGCTATCCCTGCTACCGTGGAAATCTTCGACCAGAAGGCAGAAGACCTCAGCAACCCAATCAAGAGCTTCGCTATCAGCACCATTGAACCAAACAACGGTAAAAACGTGGTTCGTGTAGATGATAACAAGATTTACGTTTGCCGCGGTGCAGCCGGTATGTATGTTTACGATATGGAAGGCAATGAACTCTGGCACTACCAGATGCCTAGCCCTACTATCACGGAAGGCGAAAATGCCGGAAAGTATAAAGGTCATGCCAATGGCTGCTACGTAGGAAAGAAGTATGTATATATCGCATACGGCGGATTCGGACTTGTAGTTCTCGACAAGGAAACTCACAAGGTGGTTGCACACCGCAACCTTGCCCACTCTGCCAACTATGTTATAGAATATAATGGCTATATCTACGTAGCCTACGGACAGAGCAGACTGCAGGTATTCCAACTCAAGAATGCCGATCCTGAGGTTTCTTATACTAAATAAGGAATCTGATATATATTCAATTCATAAGAAATAGATAATAATTATCATTGAGCAATAGAATTCAAAAGACACTGGTTGAATGCAGCTGCAACAGCTTGCAGCTGCATTCATAGTGTTTAAACTAAGAGAATGATGAAGCGAAAATTGATACTGTACATAACTATAGTTCTTCTGATAAATATTGGAGGAGGGGGTGTTATGGCTCAAAATCTGAAAGAACAGGCAAAGAAGAAAGCATTCAGCCCGAAGATGCTCGTTTATGAAAATCTGAAAAATGAAAATGTACTCAAGCACTTCAAGAATCGCTTCGCACAACTCGATACCCTACTCAACCACCCTATATGGGTACAGTCGCCGGTCATCAACCTGGGACTCAACAGTCAGCACACGGCTGACATCAGAAACACAGACTCGCTCTACTGGGCTAAGACTGCCCACGAGCAACTGGCAATAGCAAGACACCACGGACTGGAAGTAACCGGACAGGTGTATGCCAGACCCGATGCCTACTTCGACGCCGACAACGACAACGAAGACCAGGTATCCAAATACAAGGTAAAGACCCAGGCAGAACTGGGATGGAACATCATCAACAGCAAGTTCTACCAGGGCAAGGAAAAGAAAGCCAAAGTAGCTTTGGCTAACGAACTCTCCAGGCTGCAAAGCAAGAAGAGAATGACAGCAGACATCTATGAAAAGGCAGCTGAAGAGCTGACCGAACAATATAACTTCTACATCGGTACCATCATCGCTCACCGACTGGACAACCTCGACATCATGAACGAGGCATACCAATACATGCTGGAGAAAGACCGAATCAGCAACGACAAGATGCTGAAGGTGATGAACGAGAAACTGGCAGCAGAATACGATATCTCCATCCTCTGCTCCAACCGCGACATCTCCAACAAGCCCATCTACCGCATGAAGCCAACCCGGATTCTAGTAGATACAACAGCTCTCTGGCACCACATCGACGAGGAAAGCATCGACGCAAGAATCGTGATGGTAAGAGAACAGATTGCCGACAACGACAGCAAGTTGGCTAATTACTTATCGACGACAAGAATCACGCCTTTCGCCAGATGGTCATCCTACTGGCAAAGCAACAACAAGATAAGCAACAACGCTGATATCGGAGTGCGGTTCACCATTCCGATCTACAACGAGAATCCACGCAAGCGCAAGGCTCTCGAAACAGAAAAGGAAATCATCAGAAGCAGCAGAAGCACCGATGTCAAGGAAATCAAGCAATCGGTAGGCATCCTGCTGAAGAGAATAGAGAATTTGAACCACGCCATCGCCACCGAGGCGTTCCATATAGAACAGACCGGCAAATACATCGATATGAGAAGATTTGCCTACAAGAACCAGAAGCAGGGGTACAACTACCTGATGAGAATGGACGAATATACGGGATTCCTCGAAAGCATGGAGAGAATGTATAAGCTGATGTTAAACCGCGGACTTGCCATCATCAATATCGAGAAGGCAGTCAGCATCTACGACAACAATACTATTTTCAGGGAAATAGAACTATGAATGAGTTTCAATTTAATAGCACGCCGCAGGAACAGGCAATGTCTGACATGCTCAAGTCGCAGAGCCACCGACTGGCAAGACAGCAGATTATCTTCGCACTGATCTTCCTGCTCGTCATCGCACTGGCGGCATACTATATCATCACAAGAATGATATGGGTCATCTACGACGGATACATCACCATTGATGAGAACCCGATTTCGGCAGTTGACGACATCTACATTCTGAAGGTGAACAAGGAAATAGGCGAGGTGGTACACAAGGGTGACACCCTCTACTCCTACGTGCTGCTGGGAAACATCGTGAACCAGTATGACCCCAACATCCTGCCTTCGGCTGTAAAGGAAACGCACGATATGGAGGTACAGGCACAGTTGGCAAAGGAAGAAATTCCGGTGCTCCGTACCCGTCTGGCAGAACTGAAAAAGCAGAAGGCTTCAGAGAGTTCGGATATCTATTACGGACTCACCGACAACACCAAGCGCAATGCCCTGGATGCAGAGATTGCCGAAGTGGAAGAAGAACTCAGAAAGCAGGCAAACAAGGTGGAAATCTACGCCAAGGCAAAGAATACCACCTACAACTTCATGGCTAGAAGAGGTGCTGCCACCAACAATGCGGATATGCCCTACTCCAGCAACACGAGCATCTACAGCCAGAGACTGATACACTACTGCTGCGCTCCAGCCGATGCCTATATCACAAAGATCAATGTTAGCGACAAGTCGCTGGTATTCAAGAGTCAGGAAGTCATGACCATCCAGCATACCGACTACGCTGCATGCCATCTGGGAGTAATCATCTACGTGCCCAACGACAAGGTGAAGTATATGGAGAGTCCTGACGATGCAGACGTCATCATCAACAAGGATCTGGAGCTGAAAGCCAAGCTACAGATGGCGGGTCTGAGAGTAGAGGAAATTCCGAAGCATCTGCAGAGTAACTTTTCGCATGATGCCAATGCAGTGGTTGCCGTCTTCACCCTGAACCCTAACCAGAGAGTTCCGGCATGGGTGATGAGCAACAAGCTGCCAGTGAGAGTGAGAATCAACAAGATCAGCGCTATGCTCGATCCGAAACCACTGCCGATGTACACCATCCCAGTGGAAAAGAATCAAAATGTCGTAAGAAGTTCGAAGCTGATTTCGACCGACAAATCAAAATAAAGAACCAGAAGAAATGATTGGACTAAAAAGAAACAAACGTGGAGACATGGTGCTCACCATCGACAGCTATGTCGATATCGACTCGACACCAGATATCCAGTCCGACTACTTCGATTGCATATATATCAATACGAAGAGTGAGCGAACGTTCCAGGCCATCCTGTTTGGAGCCAGCCCTATCCTATCGTACAAATGCAGCTACAAGCCGATATTCGTCAACACGGCGGTATCGGGCAAGGGGCAGATCATCGAATTCCTCATCGATGCCTTTGTCAGCGATATGAGCAATGAGAAAGTATATGAGATCATTGACAAGATCAAGGCTGCCAAGGAGAAATATGGCATCAAGCAGGAGGTGGCACGCCCAACTCAGCCCAACGAGCTCTTCACCAACATTCTGAGGTTTCATCTCTCCAGAGACCAGAGAATTCTGTCTCACGTGCTTCTGGAGAAATCGTCATTGGGATACATCAATCCTATCTTCGAGCACTACCACAGCATGGGCCAGTTTCATCTTGCCGAGATGTTCGCCTACATGGATACGCTAGAGGAATATGGCGCACTGCGCAAGCACAAATACCTCATCAAGGAGCATCTCTGCCCAAAGTGCAACCACAGTCACCTGCTATACACGGAGTGCTGCCCGAAGTGCGGAAGTTCGAATCTGAAGATCCAGAACATTATCCACCACTTTTCCTGTGCCAACGTGGCTCCGGAAAGTGCATACAATGTGGGAGGAATGCTCATCTGTCCGAAGTGCCACAAGAGACTGAGACACATCGGTGTGGACTACGACCGACCAGCAGTGATCTATTCCTGCAACGACTGTGAGAACTCGTTTACCACTCCGATCACCAAAGCAACCTGCTGCTATTGCGAGAATACCTTCCCTGTCAATGCACTGGTTCCCCGTGATGTGGAGGACTACGAGATTACAGAAGAAGGTATCCGTACGTTGACCCAGAGCGGAATGCTCTTCAGCAACATGACCAATACTTACGATAACTATATGGAGTATAGTCTGCTGCAGAACCGTCTGCGCCGCCAGCTTCTGGAAACCTACCGCGAAGAACAGGTATCAGTAATCGTAGGTAAGATCTGGATTCTCAGCCCGCAACAGGAGACCGTCAAGATCAAGGAATCGATGCAGGCAAAGTTCTGCCGCATCTTCCACAGTCACAAGGTATCGTACAATAACAATATCTTCTACGTTACCTATACGGGATATGACGAGAAGTCTGAGAATGAAGCGCAGCAGCACCTGAGCAAGGACATGTCGAAGGCTATCCGAAAGGTAAGCAACATGATAGAACCCGATGAGCTGATCTGCTGCGTACTCAATACCAAACATAAGGGAATGAGCGGACAATATGATGACTTCTTCGACAAAATGAATCTCATAGAGCTGACTCCAGACGACTACTGCGGATATTCGGAGAATCCGATAACAGATGAAGATACCGTGAAGCAGCAGGAAGAGCGACTCGACATAGCTCCGGAAGAAGACGAAACCGACAAGGCTCTGAAGAGAGTGAAACTCTACAAGGAACTGGTAGGAATACTCGTCGCTATCGCCGGTATTCTCGTCCTCATCGCCATCATGGCACTCACCGTACTGAGATAAGAGAAGAAAGGAAACTGAAGAAATGTTTAGTATAGTAGATACGATCAACCGATTCTGGGACTGGATTGGCACACTCTCGTTTTCGAGCATTGCCAACATCTATTGGTTCCTCTTCTTCATCGAGGTTCCAAGATACTACCTGCTGGAGTATCTGGTGATCTTCAACCGGTTGATGACCCGAAACAAGAGATACAAGGAAAAGGAGCTTGCCCGGTTCTATCTCTATAGAGAAAACCCGCTCATCAGCATCCTGGTGCCGGGTAAGAACGAAGGCAAGAATATCTATAAGATGGTGAAGTCGCTGAATGAACAGACTTACCGGCACTACGAAATCATCGTGGTGGATGACGGTAGCAACGACGACACCAAACTGATATGCACCGACCTCTACCGTGCGGGACTCATCACGCACTATCTGAGATTGGAGACCCGAGGCGGCAAGGCTGCAGCCACCAACTACGGAGCGAACATGGCACGGGGAAAATACATCGTAAGCCTCGACGCCGACTCATCGCTCGACCGTGACGCACTGGAGAATGTACTCCTGCCCTTCTACCTCGACAGTGAGGTGAAAGCCGTGGGAGGTTGCATCGAGGTGAGAAACTACAAGGAGACGATCTGTTCATCGCTCCAGGCTTTCGAATACCTGAAGCGAATACAGGTGGGCCGCTCCGTAACCAGTGCTCTAGGTATCTACCACATCATCTCGGGTGCCTTTGGCGCTTTCGAGCGCAAGACCCTGAAGGAAGTGGGATACTGGGACATCGGTCCGGGACTCGACGGTGATATCACGCAGAAGATCCGCAAGGCAGGCTACAAGGTGAAATTTGCCGAAGATGCCATCTGCATGACCAATGTGCCAACCAAATGGTACAAACTGTACCGTCAGCGCATCAGATGGTCGAGATCACTCGTGAGATTCCGCCTGCGCAAGCACTTCGACATCCTGCTGCCTTCCAAGAACTGGAGCATCCTCAACTGGTTGTCGAATATGGAAAGCGTGGTGTTCGACTGCGTATTCAACTTCCTGTGGCTGGGATATATGATTCAGCTTGCCATCACCTTCAACACCCACATCGTGGATGTGCTGCTCTTGGGCTACTTCATCCGTGTATGCCTGTCGCAGCTGGCATTCATCCTGGTGCTGCTGGTAACGGAAAGAAAGAAAACCGCCTGGTTCCTCTATCGGTTTATGCCACTCATGTCGCCATACACAGGCTACTTCCTGCGCTTTGCCCGACTGGAGGCGCATCTTCAGGAACTGTTCTTCCGCACCTCTTACAAGGATGAGTGGAACCCGAAGAAGACATCGCGCTACGCACAGCTGGAAGGAATCTAAGGTAAAAAGTAAACCAGAAAATAGTAGTAATAATAATAATTAAAACAATATAGATATATGACAAACAAACCTTACGAGTTTAAGGTTGGAGTGATAGGACTGGGCTACGTAGGTACCCCCCTAGCATGCTTATTCTCAAAGAAATACGATACATGGGGTTATGATAACAATGCGAAAAAGGTAAACAGACTTGTCCAAACGCAGATGAATCAGAACAAAATGCTATCGAAGGCCTTGGCTCAGGGACTAAAACTGACTAGCGACATAGAAATGCTCAGGAAGTGCAATGTGTATATCATTGCGGTTCCTACACCTGTCAACAAGTCGAACAAGCCAGACATCAGCTGCGTAAGATGTGCCACCCGCTCCGTAGGTGCCATCCTGAAAGAGGGCGATATCGTGGTATATGAATCGACTGTATATCCCGGGCTCACCGAGGAAGTATGCGCTCCACTGCTGGAGGCAACATCCGGCTTGAAGCTCAACCAGGATTTCTATGTAGGCTTCTCTCCGGAACGCATCAATCCGGGCGATACCGTACACACCATCGAGAACATCGTGAAGGTAACCAGCGGTTCTACCCCCGAAGCTGCCGAGATCATCGATTCGCTCTACGCTTCTGTGCTGACCCACGGAACCTTCAAGGCAAAGAGCATCAAGGTGGCAGAGGCTAGTAAGCTGATGGAAAACTGCCAGCGCGACGTTCAGATTGCCTTCTTCAATGAAATGCAGAAGATATACGACAAGATGGGCATCAGCATCCAGGACGTTACGGCTGCTGCAAGTACCAAATGGAACTTCGTGCCTGCTACCCCAGGACTGGTGGGCGGTCACTGCATCGCTGTGGATCCCTACTATCTCATCAACAAGGCACAGGAGGTAGATGTGGTTCCATCCCTCCTCTCTACGGCTCGCGAGGTGAATGAGCAGATGGCAATATGGATGGCAGGAAAGATCAAGAGTGCCAGCGAGGTAAGAAACTTCGTTCCGGCAGAGACCAACGTTCTCATCCTGGGCTTCTCGTTCAAGCCAGACAGTGATGACATCCGTAACACCAAAGTAGCCGACCTGTATATCAATCTTCTGGGTACAGGATACAGAACCACCCTCTACGACCCACTGGTGGATACAGAAGAAGTAAAAGAAGAATATGAAATCAAGATTACCGACAACCCTTCCGTGCTCGATCAAAAGTATGAAATCGTAGTCATCGGTACCAATCATAAGATATTTAATAAACTAGACATGAATAAGATTCTCACCGATAAGGGTTTCATGTGTGATATCTACGGAATCCATAAGGTAAAGGCTTAGGATTGTCGCAATAAGTTGCGAGAAATGAATAGTAAATGTAAAGTATTAGTAGTAGATGATATTCACGAGAATATTGAATTAGTTGCTGATATGCTGAAAGGCTTAGACGTTGAGATTCAGAAAGCGGACGGTGGAGCTAAAGCTATCGAACTGGTAGATAGCTTCCAGCCCAACATCATCCTGCTCGACCTGATGATGCCCCAGGTAAACGGCTGGGATGTCATCAAGTACGTCAGAGCCTCTTACGACAAATCGGAGATGGCAATCATTGTGGTTTCCCTGCTCAACAACAAGGACAACATCGACGACTGCTATGAGATGGGGGTAAATGACTATATCTGCAAGCCTATCATCAAGGCACAGCTGGTCAGCTCTGTAGAAACCCATAAAGAAAACATAGTTGAGCCTACCCCCAAGGCAAGCCCAACTATGGTAGCATTGCATAATAAGAATAATGATGATAAGGCAATCTTCGGAATGTAATTGCCCCTACTGCATATCATAAGAAAAACGCTCTGCCGGGTCTATAATGCTTTCTGCAATATAGATTCGGCATGAGCCACACGTTCTCTGCCAGGAGGTTCTATGCCATCTAGCGGATAAGGGATTCCCAGCTTCTCATATTTATAGATGCCCATCGTATGATAAGGCAATACATCTATGCGCTGGATATTGCTGAGCGTAGAGAGGAAATCGCGCAATTCTTCCAGGTATTCATCCTTGTCGGTAATACCTGGAATAAGGACGTGACGTATCCATACCGGCTTGTGGATCTCACTGAGATAGCGGGCACAATCGAGTATGTTCTTATTGCTATGAAGCGTCAACTTGCGATGCTCTTCATCATTGATATGCTTGATATCCAGAAGAACCGTATCAGTAACAGCCATCAGACGCTCGAATTTCTCAAAGAATTTTCCTTCTTTCTTAAATGGTTGCGCCGAGGTATCAAGACAGGTATTGATACCACGCTGATGTGCTTTCTCAAACAGTTCGATGAGAAAGTCTATCTGCATCAGGGCTTCTCCACCGCTCACGGTAATACCGCCCTTGTCTCCCCAATAACTCTTGAATCGCTCTGCCTTGTCCAGAAGGTCATCAGCAGTCCATTCCTCTCCCACTCCCGTCTTCCACGAATCCGGGTTGTGGCAGAACTGACAGCGCATCGGACACCCCTGCAGAAAAATCAGAAAACGGATGCCTGGTCCATCTACCGAACCAAAGCTCTCTATACTGTGAACAAAACCTTTATGCATTCTTTCGAAGATCATATACTCCCCACAATGCAAAAAGACTCATAAATAAGGCTATAACACCTAAAAAAAGAAATACACCCATATTATTTTATCTTTTTAGAAATGATTAAAAACAAGAAGCCTAAGAAAGTAAAGAATAAGACAATAAGAACCCCTAGCAAATAAAGAGTTACTTTATCTATATCTTCCTTCATGATGCCCGCCAAAAGAACACCACCAATAACTAACTTGGCTATATCCAAACAGAACTTACTTGCTTCAGCAAATAAAGTTCTTTTTCCATCTTTTGATAAATTCATACGGCAAAGTTAGTAAAATTATCAATATCTTGCTCTATTTTGCAGTTAAATAAGCTAAAAATGCCCGCTAAATATCCTCGGAAAGAAAATCTAGCGGGCAATCTATATATCACAAAGAGACAAGAGAATTCTTCACTCTTCCCTCTTCATTCTTCACTTCCTTAGAGTCTCTCGTGAGCCTGACGAGCGATTACGTCGAGCTGCTGCTCGCGTGTCAAGTCGATGAACTTAACAGCGTAACCACTCACACGGATGGTGAAGTTCTGGTACTCTTCCTTCTCTGGGTGCTCCATCGCATCCTTGAGCTTGTCGATACCGAATACGTTCACGTTCAAGTGGTGAGAACCCTGGTTGAAGTAACCATCCAATACACCTACCAATGTCTGGGCACGCTCCTCGTCGTTGTGTCCGAGAGCACCTGGACTGATGGTCTGAGTATTAGAGATACCATCGAGGGCATACTCGTATGGCAACTTAGCTACTGAGTTCAATGAAGCCAAAAGACCGTTCTTCTCTGCACCGTAAGATGGGTTGGCACCTGGAGCCAAAGGAGCACCGGCTGGACGACCATCAGGCATGTTGCTGGTGAACTTACCATATACTACATTTGATGTGATAGTCAGGATAGATGTAGTTGGCTCAGAATTGCGGTATGTGTGGTGCTTCTTAATCATGTTCATGAAGGTCTTGAGCAACCATACTGCAATCTCATCAGCACGCTCATCATCGTTACCGTAACGTGGGAAGTCACCCTCGGTCTTGAAGCTGAGAGGGAAACCAGTCTCATCACGGACGATGTTTACCTTGGCATACTTGATAGCTGAGATAGAGTCAACCACGTGGCTGAAACCTGCGATACCTGTAGCGAATGTACGACGAACATCAGTATCGATGAGCGCCAACTCTGCTGCCTCGTAGAAGTACTTGTCGTGCATATAGTGGATGAGGTTCAATGTCTTCACATAAACGCCAGCCAACCAGTCCATCATATCCATAAAACGTGGCATGAACTCATCGTATGTCAATACATCACCCTCAACGGCGCGATACTTAGGACCGCACTGCTCGCGTGTCTTTGAGTCAACACCGCCAGAAACAGCGTAGGTCAAGCACTTAGCCAAGTTGGCACGGGCACCGAAGAACTGCATCTCCTTACCTGTCTGTGTAGCAGATACACAGCAGCAGATGCTATAGTCGTCACCCCAAACTGGGCGCATAACATCGTCGTTCTCATACTGGATAGAGCTTGTCTTTACTGAGATAAGAGAAGCATAGTGCTTGAATGCCTTTGGCAAGCGAGAGCTATAGAGTACTGTCAAGTTTGGCTCTGGTGAAGGACCCATGTTCTCCAATGTGTGGAGGAAACGGAAATCGTTCTTGGTAACCATTGAGCGGCCATCCTGACCCATACCACCTACCTCGAGAGTAGCCCAAACTGGGTCACCAGTAAAGAGCTCATTGTAAGAAGGGATACGGGCGAACTTAACCATACGGAACTTCATAACCAAGTGGTCGATGAGCTCCTGAGCCTCATCCTCGGTAAGAGTACCCTCGTTCAAGTCGCGCTGGATATAGATATCGAGGAAGGTAGAGATACGACCTACAGACATCGCAGCACCATTCTGAGTCTTCACTGCTCCGAGGTAACCGAAGTACAGCCACTGTACAGCCTCGCGAGCGTTCTTAGCAGGCTGGCTGATGTCGTAACCATACAACTGAGCCATCTCCTTCAATCCCTTGAGCGCCTTGATCTGCATAGACACCTCTTCACGAAGACGGATAACGTCGTCAATCATCTCACGGTCACCCATGTTAGCGAGGTCGTTCTGCTTCTCCTTGATAAGGAAATCGATACCATAAAGAGCCACACGACGGTAGTCACCTACGATACGGCCACGACCGTATGTATCAGGCAGACCAGTGAGGATGTGGTTATGGCGCACGAGTTTCATCTCTGGGGTATAAGCATCAAACACGCCGTCATTATGAGTTTTGCAATACTTGTGGAAAATCTCGTGCAACTTCTCTGATGGCTGGTAGCCGTATGTAGTACAAGCCTGCTCTGCCATCTTGATACCACCATAAGGCATGAAGGCACGCTTCAAAGGCTTGTCGGTCTGCAAACCAACAACCTTCTCCAACTCCTTAGTACCCTCGCCGATATAAGCGGCACCATAAGCTGTCAATCCTGAAACCACCTCGGTCTCCATATCGAGCACACCACCCTTGGCACGCTCTTCCTTCTGGAGCTCCTTCAACATACCCCAAAGGGTGTTGGTAGCCTGAGTAGGTTCTGCCAGGAACGACTCATCGCCGTCGTAGCTAGTGTAGTTGTTCTGAACGAAGTCACGAAGATTCACTTCACTCTGCCACTGGTTTCCCTTGAAACCTCTCCATTCTATTTTCATCATTTTCGTTTATCCTTTATTTTATAAGTTAATAAATATATATAATTGTACACACTGTCATTCTTCTAAACCAGTCAATTTCCACCTTATTATATATAGGTAATTTCCACCTTATTATATATAGGCAAATCCCACCTTATTATATATAGGGGGATAAAAAAGCCCGAACACGTTTGTGCCCGGGTTTTTATACACCTTGTCCGCAAGGTGTCTGTACGTTGATGTTACCGATGAGTCCATTCCCACCAGCATTATCTTTCTTGGCCTGATAGCCTATATTTATCGTCGTTGACTTGATCATTTCTGTTACAATTTGATTTCGAGTGCAAAGATACGATAATAAAACGAGAAAAGAGAAGAATGGAACAAGAATTTCTCCTCTTTTCACTAAAATCCTCATTAATAAGTATCAGACACCCCCAAAAAAGTCCATTATTAATCTGTTTTTATCGAAAAATACTCCTTTATGATTGATTTCGACACCTTTTTTCGCTCAAAAATCACTATCTTTGCACCGCAATAATAAACAATAATATTAAAACAAAGACAACATAATGACATTATCAACTTCAATCAAGACATTAGCCTTTGCCTCACTATTGGCACTGGCACCGGCTCAGATGATGGCGGCACAAAAAGGTGGCACCTTCACTACCGGCGACAAGACATTCCTTCTCAATGGCAAACCTTTCGTGGTTAAGGCTGCCGAGTTACACTATCCTCGTATTCCTCGCGCTTACTGGGAGCATCGCATCAAGATGTGCAAGGCTCTTGGCATGAATACCGTCTGCCTCTATGTGTTCTGGAATATCCATGAGCAGGAGGAAGGCAAATTCGACTTCACAGGCAACAACGATGTGGCTGCTTTCTGCCGCCTCGCTCAGAAGAACGGCATGTATGTCATCGTTCGCCCAGGTCCATACGTTTGTGCAGAATGGGAAATGGGCGGTCTGCCTTGGTGGCTCCTCAAGAAGAAGGATATCCGTCTGCGTGAGCAGGATCCTTACTTCATGCAGCGAGTAGAAATCTTCGAGAAGGAAGTGGGCAAGCAGCTGGCTCCACTCACCATCCAGAATGGCGGTCCTATCATTATGGTCCAGGTAGAAAACGAATATGGTTCTTACGGTAAGGACAAGCCATACGTAAGTGCCATCCGCGACATCGTCCGCAAGAGCGGATTCGATAAGGTGAGCCTCTTCCAGTGCGACTGGTCATCCAACTTCTTGAACAATGGTCTCGATGACCTGACCTGGACCATGAACTTCGGTACAGGTGCCAACATCGACCAGCAGTTTAAGCGTCTCGGCGAAGTTCGTCCTAACGCCCCAAAGATGTGTTCAGAGTTCTGGAGCGGCTGGTTCGACAAGTGGGGAGCACGCCACGAAACCCGCCCAGCCAAGGATATGGTAGAAGGAATGGACGAGATGCTGAGCAAAGGCATCAGCTTCTCTCTCTATATGACTCACGGCGGAACCAGCTTCGGCCATTGGGCAGGTGCCAACTCTCCTGGTTTCCAGCCAGACGTAACCAGCTACGATTACGATGCCCCTATCAACGAATGGGGATTGGCTACTCCAAAGTTCTATGAACTGCAGAAGATGATGGCAAAATACAACGACGGCAAGAAGTTGCCAGCTGTACCTAAGGCTCCGATGCAGATCATCAAGGTGCCAGAGTTCAAGTTTACCGAATACAAGCCATTGAGCTATGGTATCGGAAAGGAGAAGGAAACCCAGGCTCCTCAGTGCTTCGAGGATATGGATATGGGATGGGGTACCATGGTTTATGAAACCCAGGTTCCTGCCATCGAAAGCATATCAACCCTGACCGGCGAGTTCCACGACTTTGCTCAGGTATATGTGAACGGAAAGTATGTTGGCAAGATAGACCGTGTGAAGAATGAGAAATCACTCGAATTGCCAGCCATGCCACAGGGTGCACAGCTCACCATCGTGGTAGAAGGTATGGGAAGAATCAACTTCGGTCGTGCCATCAAAGACTACAAGGGTATCATCGGCAACGTAACCCTCACTACTCAGAAAGAGGATTGCGAACTTGCCCTCACCCCTACCCGATGGAACAACAGCAGCATCGCTGATGATTATCAGACAGCAGTCAAGGCACTCGCTATGCCAACCAACAAGATGCGCGGTCTCCAGACCAAGGCGGGTTACTATCGTGGCTACTTCAACCTGAAGAAGGTGGGCGATACCTTTATTAATATGGAGGCATTCGGCAAAGGTCAGGTTTACGTCAACGGGCATGCCCTCGGCCGCTTCTGGCAGATTGGTCCTCAGCAGACCTTATATCTTCCAGGCTGCTGGTTGAAGAAGGGCAAGAACGAGGTGATTGTTCTCGATGTTGTAGGTCCTAAGGGTGAAGCAGGAAAGCCAGGTTCTACCGTGGCTCCTACCGCTTTTTGCCAGGATCATCCGGAGCTCGACAAGCTGAATCTCGAAAAGAGCAACAAGCACAACGAGCCAGGTCATCGCATGGATCTCAATTCAGAGACTCCTGTATTGAAGGGCGAGTTCAAGACTGGCAACGGCTGGCAGACCATCAAGCTCGACAAGCCTGTAACCGGTCGCTACTTCGCCATCCAGGCAGAGAGCAGCCAGAGTGGTGACAGCCAGATTGCCATCGCCGAGGTTTATCTCCAGGACGCACAGGGCAACCGCATCGACCGCAACAACTGGGTGGCTTACTACGCAGACAGCGAGAAGGGTAACTCAACTCTCGACAAGATGTTCGACCTCCAGGAAAGCACCTACTGGCAGACCGAGAAGGGCGCCAACTTCCCACATCTCGGAATCGTGGATATGGGTAAGGAGGTTACCATTTCAGCCTTCGAGTATCTGCCACGTGCCGAGCAGGGGGCACCGGGCAGCGTCAAGGGCTTTAAGCTCTACGTTAGAAAATAAAAAGATAGTTCATAGGTTTGGTCAGCCACAGGCTGACTGTGGATAATTAACACATATAGTTTAAAATGTAGTATTTCTATTGGAGAATAGAAAGTTAGTTAGATTGCAAAAAAGAGGTAGATGTGAATCTGCCTCTTTTTTCGTTTATATAAAAACTCCTTTTTTCGTATATATTAAACTCCTTTTTTAGTATATAATAAACTCCTTCTCCCTCACTTTTTGTTTTTTTATACATTGATATGCCATTATGTGAATACTTTTGCGTATCTTTGCAGCAAAATACAAATACATTTTTTATGTTGACAGATATTGAAATAGCTAAATCAGTAAAATTGCGCCCCATCAATGAGGTTGCAGCTGAACTTGGAATCCATGAAGACCAAGTAGAGAACTACGGCCGTTACATCGCTAAGATTACTACGGACAAGATCGACACCAACAAGTTTAAAAACCATCATCTCATCCTCGTCACTGCTATCAGCCCTACCAAGGCAGGCAATGGCAAGACCACCGTATCTGTAGGTCTCGCCCTCGGTATGCAGAAGATTGGCAAGAAGGCTGTCGTTGCCCTGCGTGAACCATCTCTCGGACCTTGCTTCGGCATGAAGGGTGGTGCTGCCGGCGGCGGTTATGCCCAGGTATTGCCTATGGATAAGATCAATCTTCACTTCACTGGCGACTTCCACGCTATCACAGAGGCTAACAACATGATTGCTGCCCTGCTCGATAACTACCGTTTCCAGCACGAAGCTGAAGGCTTCAAGCTCAAGAAGATTCTCTGGCGCCGCGTGATGGATGTGAATGACCGTGGTCTCCGCCGCATCATCACCGGTATCGGTGATAAGAACGGTATCGAGACAGAGGCTGGATTCGATATCACTCCAGCTTCAGAGATTATGGCTATCATGTGTTTCGCAACAAGTGTTGACGACCTCCGTCGTCGCATCGACAATATTCTCCTGGGTATCACAGAGGATGACAAGCCATTCACCGTCAAGGATATGGGTGTAGGTGGCAGTATTGTTGCCCTCCTCCTCGATGCCCTGAAGCCAAACCTGGTTCAGACCACAGAGGGAACTCCTGCTTTCGTTCACTGCGGTCCTTTTGCCAACATCGCTCATGGCTGTAACTCTGTGATGGCTACAGCAGCAGCTCTCGAATATGGCGACTATGCCATCACAGAGGCTGGATTCGGTGCTGATCTCGGCGCAGAGAAGTTCTACAACATCAAGTGCCGCAAGACTGGTTTGCAGCCAGACCTTACTGTTCTCGTCGTTACTCTCCAGGCATTGAAGATGCATGGTGGCGTAGCTCAGGAAGACATCAAGAAGCCAAACGTAGCTGGTATGGAAGCTGGCTATTGGAACCTCGACAAGCATGTGAAGAACCTGCAGAGCTTTGGTCAGACTGTAGTCATCGCCTTCAATAAGTTTGCTACTGATACCGATGAGGAAATCGAGGTATTGCGCAAGCACTGTGAGGAGATGGGCTGCGGATTCGCTGTCAACAGTGCCTTCGCCGAAGGTGGCAAGGGTGCAATGGAGTTGGCAGAGCTCGTTGTGAAGACCATTGATGAGCATCCATCTGCTCCTCTCTACTTCACTTACGATGACGATGAGCCTGTAGAGAAGAAGATCGAGGATGTTGCCTTCAACCTCTATGGTGCCGGCAGCGTAACCTTGAGCGATTCTGCCAAGTCAATGATCGAGGAAATCAAGAAGTTGGGTGCCGAGAAGTTCCCTATCTGTATCGCCAAGACTCAGTATAGCTTCTCTACCGATGCCAAGGCATACGGTCCTACAGAAGGCTTCGAGCTCCACGTTCGCGACATCACCGTGAATATGGGTGCCGAGATGATCGTAGTCATCGCGGGTCCTATCATGCGTATGCCAGGTTTGCCAAAGAGCCCACAGGCTGAGCGCATTGATGTGGTTAATGGTGAGATTACAGGTCTTTCATAAATACGATAAAAGGCTGCTTCCCGCTTCGGGAAGCAGCCTTTTTTAATCTTATCTCATGCTGAATTCACAACCGCAATATAGCTGGTTATAGAATTCATTCTGTTTCAGCAATTCTCCTCGGCGGTTCTGCAAACCGCCCTTTCTCCAGTTCATATCCCACCACTCAACATCCGGGCATCCTTCTACCGCAATATGTCCTGCGGCATCTATCTGCTTGATGTTCTTCCATCTCGATGAAGCCAGCGTGGTGGTAAGCAGATGGAATCCATGTTCCTGGGCATACCTGGCAGCATGGGTCAGACGATATTGGAAACACACCGAGCAGCGGCTTCCCCGCTCCGGTTCCTTCTCCAATCCCCTGATGGTAGCCAACCACTCCTCATGGTCATACTCATCCTCAACATAGGGCACCTGCTGCGCCTCCAGGAATCTCATCAGCTCGTGCTTGCGGATATCGAACTCCTGCTGCGGATAGATATTGCTGTTACTGAAATACACGGTTGGCTTCATGCCATTGCGAAGCATACACTCTACGATAGCCGATGAACAGGGTGCACAACAGGCATGCAGCAACACCGACATTCCTTCAGCCTTGCTTCCATCCGGGAGAGTAAGTTTCACGAATTTATATTGTTCTTCTACAGGAATCTTCATTTTACTTTGAACTTTGATATTTGAACTTTATGATGAGTATTCTTGACGAATACCTTGCTTATTTCTAATGATAAAGTGAGCGGAAAAAGCGAGATTTCGCTTTTTGGACAAAAAAAACAAATGGAGTACAGTCTCTCGACACCCCCCATTTGCCCAAATATATGCGAAAACTGATGCAAAGATACGATTAATTTTTGAGTTACCAAATTTTTAAGCGATAATTTTTCGTCTAAATGAATAAATATCGATTTTTTAACCAAAACTTAACAGTTTGCATCAGCAAATTAACGTTTTTATTCAATTCTTCGGGAACTGTGAGATGTCTGACTACCAGTCTGTTTTCTAACCCAAATCACGCTTCAGGGTGATGACCGTCATCTCCGGCCAGGCACCCAGTCGGAAAGGGAATGATCCGCCCAATCCGGCAGAAACATAGAGCAGCTGCTTGCCCAGCCAGTATTCTCCACCCCACTCCTTGAAAGCCATGTGGGCAGGAGTGAAGTTACCTATCTTCAACTGTCCGGCATGGGTATGTCCCGCCAGGGTCAGATGAACTCCGGTCTTCTGTACTTCCCTTCTCCAATGGTGCGGATCGTGGGTAAGCACTATCTTGAAAGCATCCTTCGCCACTCCCTTCATCGCCTTCTTCAGGTTACTGCGATTGGTAAACGGAGGCTGTCCGGCATTCTCCACACCGATGATTTCTATCGAAGCCATACCGTGCGATACCGTAAAATGCTCGTTCATCAGCTGATGCCATCCCATCTCATTCTGCAACTGGAAGAGGAGTCGGCGGTTCTTTCTCAAGGCACTCAGACTATGATTGGTATTATATTCGCAGTAATCGTGGTTACCCCAAACCGAGAAGATACCATCGGGAGCATGCAGCTTCTTCAGATCTTCCACATAAGGTTCCACCTCATCGGCAGCATTGTTCACCAGGTCGCCGGTAAAGAGCATCATCTCCACCCCCTCGGCATTGGCTCTTTCCACCACCTTTTTCACGAAGTCGGCACCCTTCGGAAAGGTACCGAGATGCAGATCCGTGAAATGCAGAATCTTATAGCCATCGAAGTAAGGAGGCAGATCGGCAGAAGAATAAGTCACGTATTTCACCTCCAGTCGCTTCCATCCCTCTACGAATCCATAGAGGAACCATCCCATCACAGCCAGGGCAGGCAGGATGGCGAAGAACCAAGGCATGAGGAATTCGAAGAGGATGAATACCACCTTCGGCATCACAGAGAAAAGGATGAGAGAGAAAAGCACTCTCACCGATGTGCGATGAAACTTGCCCAACTGCAGTCCCACCTCAGCCAGGATGATGAGCAGAGAGGGAATCCACCAGAGGATGGCTAGCGGCAGAGGCCACTCCCCCACTCCGATATGCCACAGCCAGGCATCGGGCACCAGTGTCATAGCTCCGATGCCTACTATATACATAAGTGATCTGAAAAACTTCTTGATAACCTTATTCATCTACCTATTTCTATTAAGCTATTCGCTGCATCCCCAGTCAGGGCGCAACAACTTTCTGCAAAGGTAGTGTAAATTGAAGACACTACAAAATAAATGGGAATCTCAAAATTACATTTAACTTTCTTTTGCCAAATCAGAAGCAAGATTTCGCATCTTCGGGCATTTTATAGACAGAAAGATTTAAAAAGAAAAAGTTATGAGAAAGATCAATTTCAAGAAAATCGGGCTCGCAGTAGCCCTGCTGATGTCAGCATTCACCTTCCAGTCGTGTGATTCTGATGATGATACCAACTGGGATCAGGTTTTGCCTAATGCCCTGGTAACAGTCAAGCAGAATGCAGATGCCTGCTATCTGCAGTTGGATGACAACACCACATTGCTCGCCAAAAACCTCAAGACTCCAGTCTTTGATGGCAAGGAGGTGAGAGCACTCGTCAACTATACAGCTACCGATGAGAAGAGCGACAAGTATTCTCAGGTAGTGCATGTCAACTGGATTGACAGCATTCTCACCAAGAAGCCAGCACCTTATCTCTCTACTCCGGCAGAGAACGATGCGAAGTATGGCAATGATGAGGTAGATATCGTTCGCGATTGGGTAACAGTAGCAGAGGATGGTTATCTCACTCTCCGCTTCCGTGCTCTCTGGGGCGGTCAGAAGCCACACATCATCAACCTTCTCACTGGTGTGAACCCAGAGAATCCATACGAGGTAGAGCTTCGTCACAATCAGAATGGTGATGCCAAGTACCGTGTAGGCGATGCCCTGGTAGCCTTCAACCTCAACGATGCCCTGCCAGATACCAATGGCAAGACTGTGAAGCTCACCATCCGCTGGAAGTCTAGCAATGGTGACAAGAAGGTGGATTTCAACTACTGTTCGCGCAAGGCAATCACCAATGCCAAGCAGCTGGACGGCTACAGCCAGACAGGTAAGGCTATTAAGTAAAAGATTGATAAAGTAAAACGCCTATCCCCTGATGCTTCTCTTCAGAGAATCCATCAGGGGATTTTTTATGCTATCGAAGAAAAAGCAGAGAGAGGGGACTATTCACGATGCCTTGGATCCGGCTCCGCCACCATTGCCGGTTTTTCTTCCGGCAATTCATATCTTCTGATATGATGATCTTTCAGGAAGATATGGTTCAGCGTAAAGGCAAGCGACTCCAGCGTCTTCTCCCTGACAGCCGGTTTAAGCTCGCATTCCCAGATGACGATGGTATGCCATCCCATTTCTGCCAACCGATGCAGCACCTCATGGTCCCTCTCCCGGTTTCTCCTGATCTTATCCTGCCAGAACTGGGTATTCGATTTCGGCACCACATAATACTTACACCCTTCATGTCCATGCCAGAAGCATCCATTCACCAGAATGCAGGTACGATACTTTCTGAGCACAATATCCGGTTTTCCTGGCAACCGTGGATGATTGAGCCGATACCTGAATCCCCTAGCCCATAGGAACTTCCTGACAAGAATCTCCGGTTTGGTATCCCTGCCCTTGATTGCCGCCATATTATTGTGGCGCTGCTCTATGGTCATTTTATCTGGCATACGCTTTATTTATTAAGACATCTTTTTTCTAATCAAATCCCCCCTATCGATACAAAATTAATCTTTTCTCATGAAACCACAAAAGAAAAAGCCAAAAAACTTGCATAAAAGTAAGCCATCGGCTAACCCCAGTCAGACTCGTGGAAAACATCACAATGCAAAGATACAACATTCATAATCCGCCATTCACGGTTTCTCACGATTTCTCACGGATTTTCACGTCTTTTTCTGAAGAAGTAACTTACTTACGACCCGTAAGTGACTTACTTACGATGCCTAAGTGACTTACTTACGATACCTAAGTGACTTGCTTAGGATGCTTAAGTGACTTACTTAGGATGCTGGAATGAGACTTACTTTCGGGTGACAAGATGACACCAGTGACAGGCTTTTCTTGAAATCTCTCTCACGTAGGCGGGCGGGAAACCTTTCTGGAAAATTTTTCCTGCCCGCCCGCGTGAGAGAAAGTTTTAGAAAACAGGTGTCACAGGTGTCACCCGTCATCAGAATGGGAGATTGCCGCCGGCAATACTGATAGACAAGTTCACAGAGAACATCAGGATACGGGGGTAGCTGATGGGTTACTCGACTGGTTCCGCAAGGTCTGTGCAGCAGTACTTTAGATACCATGCCCCCCACACGCCCTGAAGGGGCAGAAACTCCTAGCCCAGGGTAACACCCTGGGTATAAGAGCAATCAGCCTTGCGCCCTGCAAGGGCAAAAGCTTCATATGTTTAGTCTATACACTTACTACCTTTGAAAGATTGCATCCATATGCCATTCCAAAAAGGTTTTATCTGGCATATGTTCAGCAGGTAGCACTAATTGCCTGTGATTTATACTACCAAAATATTTTTCAAAATAGCCCTTACTTTCTTGCTCCAAAATACGTGGCGAAAGAATAACCTTATATTCTTGATCGAAACCTATCAAACCTTTATCAAAAGCACTATCATAAAGCGAGGACAAACAAATTCCGTTTGAAGGATTCAATCGCTCCTTTTCATCCACAGCCCAAGGCTTGATATGGCTTGCCACTAGAAGTTCGGGAACATCTATCCCCGTAAGAGCACATTTCCCTAAATAATTTGAGAGGATAATAGAACGAAATACCGACTGATTTACCCTTGTTTTTACTGCTCTAACCTTGTCTTCTCCCTGCAAATTTTCTATATCTTTTAACTCAGCTACAAACTTTTCTTCAATAGACGAATTTTCAAGTTTTGCCAGGATCTTCTCACTCTCAAAGAGTAAGGTTTCACGATCATTATAAAATTCATCCCAATAGGGCTGACATTGTATTTTACCAGCCTCCAGACCATGACGTCCAGTTGAGATGATATATGGATCACAAGCCGCAAAATTACATAACCGCATAGCGACAGAATTATTTGTTCTACCCATCAATGCAGCTAACGCCTTCACTTCTTTGGTTCCTCGATTGAGTTTTCCAAATGGAAGTTTATAATAGAGATTCAGTACTACAATGTACTCATCTCTTGTCCAAGGTGTTCCTTTTTTCATAATCAACTTGCGTTTAATATTATAAGATACTTTCCACTACCCCAACATCCGCTGCAGCCCAGTCGAGCCACATCATCTCATCTGCGCTGCACCACTTGCTATCAGCGTGCTCACGCCTCCTGAACCCATTAGCATCGCCTTTTGGCGTACACAGAAAGGCAGTCATAGTTATCGAAAAATCAGGATACTCGTGATTCACAGTTACCAACTCCTCTCCTACTTCAACAGGATATTCCATCTCCTCCATCAACTCACGAGCCAACGCCTGTTGAGGAGTTTCACCAGGTTCTATCTTGCCACCAGGAAACTCCCATTTATAGCTGGTATATTCAAACTTCGTCTTGCCTTTCTGCATGCAGAGGTACTTGCCATTGTGGCAAACAACGGCTGCTACCACATTATAATGTTTCATTGTCTTATCAACTTAAAATATCATCTACTCGATTTAAAATATCATTTACTCCATCCATTGGAAATCTTCCTGCAATTCCTGCGGCAACGGATTATCCATGTGAATATCATACAATATGGAACCATTCGTCGTTGCATCCTTTCTTGGATTCTCCAAATGACCAGTTCCGATATAGGTATATGGCAGAGTAATACCATTCTCGGCACTCACCTTTCTCACAAATACCAATACCCTTTTGGCTGCCCGCTGCAAAGCCTCATCCTTGGCAGAAATACGGGCAATACTTTCCCATTGGAAAACATCTGGAGATAAGAACTTGTCATTATACTTCAAATGATCATCCAGAGAAGCATCCTTCTTTAAACCAGCAAAGACATACATATTGCCATTTTTATAGTATGTGCCATACTGATTGTGCTTCGGATTCTCCAATATTTTCAAGAGCACCTGATCCTGGCGATAATCCTGCCACAACAGAAAATCGTCTTTTGTGTCAGCATACCTTGCCTCATATTGCGTCAGCCCATAGTTGAGCAAATCTTGCAGATATGCCTCATATTCCTGTTCTCTTTCACCACACAAATGCACTTCACCCTCTTTTATCATCACCGCATTTCCATCTTCCAGGAATCGCAAAGCGTGCTCCAGTTGCTCATGCTTGAAACCAGGAATTTCCTCCTGGATATTGGCTTCTATATGCGATAACGTAGTCTCTCCGTTCAGTAAATTCTTGATTACCAAATACTCGTGTTCTCTTACCAAAGGCAAAAGACTTGAAAGATAGTTGATGCAAGCTATCTGCTCTTCTGAGAATACAGGCAAATCCTCTTCCTCTATACCCTTCAAGAAGCCATAATAAGAATTGGTTTTCTTGGAACCAATCTTTATCTTCATGAATTTCAAGAGATTAGGAGCATAATCACTATTCATATAATCCATGTGCGATGGATAAGACGGAGTCTTCAGATATGCCTTGAAATTCAGATAATCCATCTTCAGATAGTTGATGCGATTGAAATTCTCACTCTCTATCTTGTCGATGATTTCTTCCTTAGAAAGGTCATCGATGTGTATCTCAACGCCATAATCATCCAGACCCAAACTCTTGAAATCATTCCTTACCATAAACTTCAAGAGTTTCTTTTCCAAGATGGAATTGCGGGAAAGACTACCAAGCGCCAAGGCTATATGAACGCTACGCTTATAGCTGTTGCCGATGAAATCGAGTATCGTAACATAAGGCTTGTTGGCATACTTACGAAGTCCTCGACCCAATTGCTGTAAGAAGATGGTACTCGATTCCGTTGGGCGCAGGAAAAGCACCATGTTGACACCAGGAATATCCACACCCTCGTTCAGGATATCTACAGCAAACAGGATTTCCAAATCCCGGTTTTCATCTTGCAAATCATTATAAGCACGAATACGTTCACCGGTCTTGTTCTTACCACTCAAGAAAGCTGTATGATAATAATCACCCAGATTATCAGCCATCATTCTAGCATGCTGGATGTTTCTACAGAAAGCCAGAGCCTTCAGTTTCTGTCCTTCCATACGATATTTTTCAATCTGTTGATGGATAAACTCACAGTTTTCCGGTGTAGAAATCTGCGAAATCAAACGGCGTTCTCCTGAAGCTGTCAAGCCATAATCAACCAGTTCGTCACGAATGCCGAAATAATGGAATGGCACAATCAGATCATTGATGATGGCATCACGAAGTCGCAACTCGTATGGGATATTATTGCCGAAAATCTCTACTACATCCTGATTATCCATACGGTTCTCTGTGGCTGTCAAGCCCAGCAGGAACTCCGGCTCAAAATAGTCGATGATTTTCCGATAACTGTCCGCAACAGCATGATGACACTCATCAATGATGATATAATCGAATTCCTTCTTATCAAAGAGTTCGAGTGAGCGACACATAGATACATTGGTAGAAAACAGGAAATCTTCTTCTGTTTCCTTTGCTTCCGCATTATACAAGCCGCAAGTTTTAGAGCCACCAAATACCTTTTGGAATGTCTCTAAGGATTTCTTTAAGATAGAACCCTCATGCACAATATAGAGTAACCTGTCGGGATTGAAATTGAGCGCATCAAATGCTGCCAGATATGTCTTTCCGGAACCTGTAGCAGAAATCACCAAAGCCCTCTCCTGTCCGATGGCACGGTAACGATTCAATTCTCGAAGCGCTTTGCGTTGCATATAGTTAGGCTTGATATCGGAATTCGCCATATCGTAATCCATATCCCAACGCTCTATCGCAAAACTGAGTTTTGTAGAGTAATCCTTGATTCTATCCTGTGATAATTCATAAGTCTGGTTCCAAAGATTTTCAAACTCATTCATTGCATCAAGATAAGCCTCGGTATCACGGTCGCAGTTTACAACCAAATCCCACTCTATGTTTTTCAACAAAGCATAGCGGGTGATATTAGATGAACCCACAACCATCTCGATTCCATCTTCCATCTCGAAGAGATAGCCCTTAGAGTGGAATCCATTGGTAGAATAGTTTTTCTCATCATGGAAGCATTCATCATCCAGATGGCATTCAAAATTGGGATATCGGGTCAGGCTCATGAAAAAGTTCAAAGATTCTACGTCCGTGAAGTTCTGATAAGTAGAAGTGATGATTCTTCCTTTGGCTCCACGCTCTACAGCTGCTTTGATATCTTTAGACAGGAGTACCAGGCCGGCTTTCTTGATAAAGCTGACTGAGAAATCAAAAGCCTTGCAGCGACGCAAGTTCATCTGAATGGTTGACAAGAAGGTTGTCTCTGTATAATTGGTTAAAAATCTCGATTCCATAAGCCCCGCTTTTTATTTTCACGTGCAAAAGTACAAAAAAGAATCCAGTTACTTCACTGTTTCTAATGTTTTCTGATGTATCACGATATTTTTTTCCTTTTTTCTCTGGTTTTCAAGCTAAAAAAATTCTTGAAACTACTTACGACAACGTAACCAATCCTTTCACTATGGTTGGATGGGGATTACAAATCCCCAGGTTTTATCGGTCGAACATTTTCTATAGCGGATTGCAAATCCGCTAGGACGCCTGACGGAAAACATAAACCAAAATGTTTTTTCTATTTTAATGCCACTAATGCCACACACAGGCTAAGTATCTGATTTAATATAAGCTATTTTATCGAAAATTCAGAGAGAAACCAACTCATAATTGGTGCTTCTTCCACCTTCTCCCGTTGGTTTTAATATACCCTTGGCTATCAAATCCCTGATATCACGATTGGCGGTATCTTGAGAGCAATGATTAATCTTATACCATTTGGAAGAATTCAGCTTCCCTTCGAAACCATCAAAAAGCATATTGAGAACCTTACGCTGACGCTCGTTGATGGAAACAGAACGATGCGTATCCCAAAATCTGGACTTGCGTAACACTCCTTCAGTTTTCTCAAAAGCTGCTTCCAACGCTAACTTCAATGTCTGTAAAAACCATCGAATCCAAGGTGTCACGTCAAGACCTCCCTTCTGTGCCTGCTCCAAATATTGATAATAATCTTTACGATGATTCAGAATTTCAGAAGAAAGACTGTAGTATCGCTGGGAGGTCTGATCGGCACGGGATAACAACAATTCCGTCAACGTTCTGCAAATACGACCATTACCATCATCAAATGGATGAATCGTCACAAACCAAAGGTGCATCACGGCTGTCTTTACCAACGGGTCAAGCGTATTCTCAGAATCAAACCAGCGGAGAAAATCTGACATTATATCTGGTACATCCTTGCTTGCCGGAGCTTCATAATGTATCTTCTCATGACCTAATGGTCCTGAAACCACCTGCATAGGCTCTTCACCCTGTCGCCAATCGCCCACCAGAATTTTATGGATGCCACTTCTTCCAGTAGGAAACAGAGCTGCATGCCATGAGAATAAACGCTCGGCATCCAACGGCATATCATAATGCTGCACTGCATCTATCATTACCTGTACCACTCCTTCTGTATAATGATCGGAGTTTTTCAAACCTTCATACTCCAGTCCTAATTGACGGGCTACAGACGAGCGGACACTATCTCTATTCAATTCCTCACCTTCAATTTTTGCAGAGTGTACAATTTCCTGAGTCATAGACTCCAACATAGACAGGTTCTGTTCTTCAAAACCGAACATAGAAACTCTACCCAGCAATTTGCCTCTTAACAGATTGATTTCTGCCAAGATATTGCTGAAACTGGTATCATCCCATTGCATGTGGGGCCAACCTTCTTGCTGCCAAATATATTTTGTTCCTCTCATCATTGCCGCATTTTTAATCTTTCATTTTAAATGTACCTGCAAAAATAGACATTTTTATCGAATATTGCAAGTTTTGCGGAGATTATTTGGCTTATTCTCCGCAAATTTGCGGAGAATAGCAACAAAAGGATGAGAAAGTCATATATAGTCGTACAACTAAGAGGTGTATAGTCGTACGCTTTAAAGGTGTTGCCACTAGGCTCAGTAGACGTGCTGACTGCAGTCAGCAGACCTGCCGACTAGGCTCAGCACGTCTGCTGAGCCTAGTAACAACGTTCAAGAAGATACTTCCTTGAACCCCGAAAGATATATGCTTGTACCCCAAACGATACTTGCTTGTACTCCAAAAGATATATTCTTGAACCCAGAAAGAAACATCCTTGCAATCAAGAAGATACATTCTTATAATTAATATCCATAATCGTGGAATAAATACCACACAATTTTACATGTCCTCCATCGACAACCCCTGGTATCCGATATTGAAATTCTTGAATTTTCCTGTTGCCTGAAAGAAATGCTCGGCTTTATCTTTTAAAATACCGAGATTTATATCCTTAGCTTGGCGTTTCACCTCATAGAAAATGACTTTTTGCTCCAGTTCATCGGCAGCAATAATATCGATTTCATTCTCTCCCTTTCTGTCCCACCAGGAAGCAATCTGGGTATATTCTTCACTTTCTATCATCTTTGCTATGAAATATCTTTCCAGAACCTTGCCGGTGTATGTGGTGTAGCTCTTGTCCATGACCATCTTTAGTTTTTTATTGGCGCCAACCTCTATCATGTATCCATATTTGTAGATGTAGCGAAACCAGACGCGAAGGAAGTTGTCTTCTATCTGATAGCGAATGTTGCGATTGGTCTTTTGAAACATCGGTGTATAACGGGAAATCAAGCAATAGTCGTTCTCCAGTTTAGTGAGATAGCCTGAGAGTTCTATTTTCATAATACTTTCTATTTCACCACGGGTTGTGTAGCCTGATGCGATAAGTTGCAATATTTCAAAATAACGGGCATAGTCTTTGCCAAATTCTTCTATCAGCATATTTTTTCCTTCGTATATGAAATAAGAGTTTTTTGCAACAAACTTCTCTGTCATCTGTTCCTTGGTTGTGGCTCCTGCATCCATCATCATTTCCACATATTCTGCTACTCCGCCTGTATAACTGTAGAGAGCCAGTAGATCTTCGTTGGTATAGGCTAAATTATATGTAGAGAGAATTTCCTTGACAACAGAAGGAGGAAATGGAGTGACTTTTATTTCTCCAGTCTGCCTACCATAAAGTGGTTGCTTGTTGTTTTTAAAGATGATGTTCATAAGTGAATAAACAGAACCGCAAACCACGAGATTAATATGAGCTTCCTGTTTGTTTAGATCCCATATCTTTTGCATATCTGAAAAGATAGATGGATTAACCCGCTTGAAATCTTGAAATTCGTCAATGACGAGAGTGATTGGACGAATCTTAGATAGTTGAAGCAGATATTTAAAGATATCTGCAAAGCGTGTAACTTCGCCGAGGATAGGAAGCTGAAGTTTGTTCGTCATCTCTTCAATAAAATCTTTGCAGAGTTCTGCTTCTGATTTTCTTGCAACAAAGAAGTATAGCATATCCTGAACATCCTCGTATGCTTTTATCAATAAGGATGTCTTTCCGCTACGTCGGCGTCCTGTTACGATTGTAAAACGAGCCGTTTGCAAAGATAGATTTCTTATCTCTTGCAATTCTTTTATTTCGTTTTGTCTTCCGAAGAACTTCATTTTTTATAGTTTCTTTTTTAATGTTATTTTCGAAACCGCCGTTTCCGAAATAGCGGTTTCGAATGCAAAGTTAATAAAAAAAACTGAATATCAGCATATTTGCTTATCAATTTAAGCTTTTTTATTTGTTTGAACATTATTGATGTTTCCGAAACAGCGGTTTCGAATACAAATATTTCGTCAAGGACAAACCAACTCATAATTGGTACTTCAAGGGAAAAAATAATTTTCTGAATGAAAAATTTGGTAGTTACTGAAAAAAGCAGTAACTTTGCACATCCAAACGGAAGTTCAGAACATCAAGAAAAAGATTAGTAATTAAAAAGCAATATAAACAACCATAGTAAAGCAATGACAATGCACAAGAAACATCATTACCGCGAACTGCTCTCGATAGGATTTCCTATCATCATCGGACAACTGGGAACCATCATCCTGGGATTCGCCGACACGCTGATGATCGGTCATCACAGTACTCCCGAACTGGCGGCAGCAGGACTGGTAAACAATATCTTCGGTCTCGTTTTTGTATCCTATATGGGATTCACCTACGGCCTCACTCCTATCATCGGCAGACTCTACGGAGAGGAACGTACCGACGTCATCGGTCAGAAGGTGCGCAACTCCTTCCTTGCCAATATGCTGACGGGAGGCATCTTCACCCTTGCCCTCATCCTGCTTTATCTCAACCTGGCACATATCGGACAGCCGGAGGAACTGCTGGAGCTTATCCGCCCTTACTTTCTGGTGAATCTGGCATCGGTGCTCTTCATGGGTATCTTCTATACTATGAAGCAATTCCTTGACGGAATCGGACAGACTAAGGTGGCGATGTGGGCGATGATAGGCGGTAACATCGTGAACATCCTGGGCAACTGGGTGCTCATCTACGGTGTGGCAGGCTTCCCGGAACTGGGATTGCTCGGAGCTGGAATCTCTACCCTGGCAAGTAGAATCCTGATGGCACTGGCGATGGTTGGAATGGTAGTGACCTGCAGGAAATTCAGAACCTACAGTTATGACATTGTACACAGTTGCGTAAACAGGAAGGATTTCAAGGAGATGAACCGACTGGGCTGGCCGGTGGCTCTTCAGCTAGGTATGGAATCGGCTGCCTTTACGCTGAGTTGCGTGATGGTAGGCTGGCTCGGCACCATTCCATTGGCAGCTCACCAGGTAATGATTACCATTTCCCAGCTCTTCTACCTCGTACTTTCGGGTATGGCAGCAGCCATGGCCATCCGTGTGAGCCACTTTATGGGTCAGAAAGACTATGCCGCCGTTCGCCTCAATGCCTACGACGGATTCCGACTGAACCTGCTGTTCTCGCTCTGCATGGGTCTGCCGGTACTTCTGCTCCGCCACCAGATAGGTGGATGGTTTAATGATAACGTAGAGGTACAGGCGTATGTAGCTACGCTGATTATCCTGATGATGGTTTATCAGTTTGGCGATGGTCTGCAATACACCTTTGCCAATGCGCTTCGAGGCATTGCCTGCGTGAAACCGATGGTGCTCTATGCCTTCATCGCCTATTTCGTCATCTCATTGCCATTGGGTTATACCCTCGGTTTCCCTTGCGGCATGGGATTGCTGGGCATCTGGATTGCCTTCCCGTTCGGTTTGACCATTGCCGGCGAAATGTATCGGAGAAGATTTGAGAAGGAATTGAAGAAGATAGAAAAAAATAAATAAACCAAGTCGCCCTAAAAGGGCAAAAGCTTTGAAATTGAAAGCTTTTGCCCTTTCAGGGCGACTTTTATATACCCATGACTCTTACTCAGCGGTCTGCTCAGCACGATCATCTACATTCTCACCCTCTGTTGGAGCAAGAGTAGCCTTGAAATCTGTGATACCATACTTAGCGAGGATGTTGTACCACTGGAGGAGCTTCTTGATGTCGCTGTCGTGTACACGGTCGCGATCGTAGTTAGGAAGAACCTCAGCGAAGTAATCGTGAAGCTCAGCAGCAGGAGCCTTCTTGTAGTTGAAAGAACTTGGCTTGCCCTCTTCCTTCTTGCTTACGCTGTCGAGTACCTCCCACAATGGCACCTCGTCTGCATCTGTGTACATAGCGATGTCACCAAGGCTGGTTACACGGTCTGTAGCGAAAGCTGGCACACGCTTGTGAGTTTCGTCGAGAGTCTCAACGATAAGAGTTCTGTTACCTCTTGATACCAATTTGTAAAGGCCTGGTTTGCCTGCAATTGAAAGAATTGTTTCCATTGTCTATTATAATCTATTTTTATTTTTTAATATGATCAATTATCTGATGGATTGAGCAGATTGAGCAGATGCACTACCTGCGCTTCTACATCACTCACCCCATCATTCACGATTTCATAATCCGAACGGGCTATCAGCTCTTCCTGCGGCATCACGGCATCTATCCACTGCTGCGCCTTCTCCTGAGAGATATGATCGCGCTGCATGATGCGCTGCAGACGAACGGCAACGGGAGCCGAGACACATACCACCTTATCGAAATGGGTACGACGATGGAACCCACTATCAAAGAGGATGGCACTCTCCATCCACTCACAGTCGCTCTGCTCGAAATCACGAGCCACTGCGGGATGCACCACATCGTTTACCGCCTGCTTGTTTGCCTCGCCTGTCAGGATAAACTGGGCAAGCACCGGTTTCTGCAAGATACCGTCGGCACTGTACACCTCCTCGCCGACCAACTCCTTCAAGCCCGCCTGCAAGTCAGCATCCTGCCTCATCAACCGCTTAGCCCCGGCATCGCAGTCGTAAACCCTGATGCCGTGCTTCTCCAGGATTCTGCACACATAGCTCTTTCCGCTACCTATGCCCCCCGTTATAGCTATCTTCATAACAATGAATTGTAAATTATCAATTATCAATCATCATTGCTGTTCCAGCAGATAATCTACCGTTTCCATTTCCAGCGATGCCTTGCTTACCGAACGAGGCACACTACGCAGCTGCAGGGTACACTTATCTGAAGGATTGGCAGCGATTTCATTATAATCCACTACCACCGTAAACTGGCTAGGCTTGATGGTTCTGAAGAGACTAGCTCCGATGGTGAACTTCACCGACACCTTGGACGGGAAAGTTCTGAGTACCTTATCGGGCGGCATATTGATAGCCGTAATCGGAACATCCACCATTTCCTCGGTCAGAACATCCGGATATACAGCCAGTCGAACCATATCAGGCATTACCTTCACGCCTCGAATCTTCTTGATGCGCACATTTTCCCGGATGGTATCCTGGAGATTGCGGTAATAGAAAGGTACGATCTCTACAGACTTGACCTCATCGAGCTGTCGCTTGTTGGCATATACGGTAACCATAGAAGGGAAAAACTCGGTATGCGCCAGATAATATCTCTTGCTGGTCGTAATCTTTCCCCTGAACACCACCGGCACCTTCTTGGAAGCACCATAGGTGAAGTAGAAATCAAACTTGCCCGGCTTTACCTGCAGGAGTTTGCTAGAACCATAGAGCTGCGAGAGAATCTGCTTCTGTACATCAGCTACCGGAATCACACCCTGTCCCTCTGTTTCATCTGCATAGTTGTTAAACTTGAAATTAAGCGGACGGAAAGCATAGGTTATCAGGGTGAATCCCTTATCACGCACCGTAATACGCACAGTATCAGGCAAATCTCCTGTTATCACCGCATTACGTGGTGTTCCCACCAGGCGCATAGGAATCTTATATTCCCTCTCCATGGTCTCATTGAGCGTCATCATCAACCAGAAGGCGCCACTGAGAGCGAGAAAGAACAAAAAAATCAGAAACTCCTTATTCAGGCCACTGAACAGGAAGTTTCTGACAGCCTTCAATATGTTTCCAATACTATGCATCAGAATTCTATGAATAGACTACTGTGCGTTAGGAGTCTGGCTAGCTGCGTCTGCGAATACGTAACCCTTAGCTACAGTGATGACAACACCACGTGCAATCTCTACATCTACTGTATTAGCCTGGAGATCTATGCGCTTAACTGTGCCATACACACCACCGCCAGTAACCACCTTTGTACCCTCTGCCAAAGAATTCTGGAACTTACGTATCTCTTTCTGCTTCTTCTGCTGAGGACGAATCATAAAGAACCACATGATAGCGAAGATAGCTACCATCATAATGAGGAAACTCATACTGCCACCACCAGCAGCCTGCAATACTAAATTTGTCATGTCTTTATTCTAATTGATTAATGTTGTTTATTCTTGAATATCACTATATATGATCGAAAGTATTCATATATATAATGTACGCGCGTACATTATATATAAGTACTCTCTATATATTAGCCTTCCTTATGTCCATGAGAACCATGATGACCACCCTTGCGCTCAGGCAATTCCTTCTGGATCAAGCCACGAGAGATGAGGAAGCGGGCGATGGTATCGAGCATGCCGTTTACATAGCCACCACTGCGAGGAGTACTATAGAGCTTGGCAAGATCTACATACTCATTGATGGTAACCGTAGCAGGAATGCCAGGGAAAGTCATCAGCTCAGCAATGGCAATCTGCATGACTACTACATCCATATAAGCCAGGCGGTTGAAATCCCAGTTGCGGCAAGCATCGCCGATATAGTGCTGATAAGCATCGCAGTTGAGCAATGTAGCACGGAAGAGCTTGCGGGCAAAGTCGCGGTCCTCTTCATCCTTATATTCCGGAAGCAATTCCTGATCAGCCTTGCTGGTTGGCTCGAAGCGCTTGATGGTCTTCAGCACGAAGGTATCAATGATATCCTTGTCATCATTCCAGTAGAGGCTCTTCTCCTCAAGCAAGGCATCGAGATCATCATTGTTCAGAATGAAGGTCTTGTAAGCACGGCGCCAGAACTCGCGGTCGTATGCATAATCGGTAAGTTCTTCCTCATGATCCTTGGTCATGGAACCGTCAATATAGCTGGCATAGAGATCGCTGGAGACGATGGCAGTATAAATCTTGCGCACTGTTTCGATATCCTCTTCCCAAGAAGACTTCTTCACATCAGCCCAGTCGGCGAGCATCTTGTTCTCTTCCAACTGCACAGCAAATCTATTGTATGCGAATCTTGAAGAAGGCTCTGGAGCACCCTCACGCTGAGCACGAGCCACCTCTACCTCATAGCGCTTCTGTGCCTCCTGGGTAAGAGCTACAATGAGTTGCAACATATAGTTGTACAAGTCATACGACTTAGAAAGAGCAAACAACAGCTCCTTTTCAGCACTATCAATATTATGATTGCTGTTCTGATAGTATGCGTAGGTTAACTGCACAATCTTACGTCTTATCAAATCCCTATTAATCATTCTCTAATAATTTAAAAGATTTATTTATATAATTACCTAAAACAGTGCAAATTTACATATTTAATATATAATATGCAAGAAAAGGGGCAATAATTTCTATTTTTTTAAGGTTAGGAGATGAGTTTTAGATATTTAACGGGCATTTTGGAGAAAATATCGCCCAGAAATTTGCATATTCCAAATAAAAGTAGTAATTTTGCACCCGCTTTACGAGAAACACTCGCGAGGCATGCTTCAAACAAAGCTAATCCGTGTGATGGCGAGTTAAGGCAAAATTATTTTTTAACAACTTAATTTAGAGTAACACAAATGAAAGAGATTAATGTAACAGGTCAGAAGCGTACAGACCTTGGCAAGAAAGCTTCTAAGTCATTGCGTAAGGAAGGTTTCATCCCATGTAACCTTTATGGTGAGAAGAAGGATGCAAACGGTGCTCCTGAGGCTATGTCATTCGCAGTTCCATTCACAGAGTTGCGTAAGATCATCTACACTCCTCATGTATATGTAATCAACCTCATCATCGACGGTGAGAGCCACACAGCTATCATGAAGGAGATCCAGTTCCACCCAACAACAGATGCTCCTCTGCACGTTGACTTCTACGAGGTGAACGATCAGAAGCCTATCACTATCGGTATCCCAGTTAAGTTGGTAGGTCTTGCACAGGGTGTACGTGATGGTGGTCGTATGAACCTCTCTATCCGTAAGATCAACGTTACAGCTCCTTACCAGGTTATTCCTGAGCACCTCGATATCGACGTTACAGAGTTGAAGATTGGTAAGAGCATCAAGGTAGGTGACCTCTCATTCGAGGGTCTCGAGTTGGCTACAAGCAAGGCTGTTGTAGTTTGCTCTATCAAGATGACACGTAACGCTCAGCTCGCTGCACAGGCTGCTACTGAGGAGGAGGAGGCTTAATCGATAGTCTTCAAAGATTTTACGAACCTGAGTAAAGCATTATCAAACATTGGATAAATATTTGATTTGTGGGCTTGGTAATCCTGGCGACGAATACGCTGATACCAGGCACAACACAGGATTTATGGTATTGGACGCTTTTGCTAAAGCGTCCAATATTCATTTTGAGGATAAGCGATATGGTTTCGTTGCCGAGACTACGCTCAAGGGAAGAAAGATTATCCTGCTGAAGCCTACCACCTTCATGAACCTGAGTGGTAATGCAGTGAGATATTGGCTGAATCAGGAAAAGATTGACCAGAGCCGGCTTCTGGTGATCAGCGATGAACTTGCCCTGCCTCTCGGCGCTTTCCGCCTGAAGGCTAACGGAAGCAATGGTGGTCATAACGGCTTGGGACATATCCAGCAGCTTATCGGTCAGAACTACGCCCGACTCCGTATGGGTATCGGCAACGATTATCCTCGTGGCGGACAGATAGACTGGGTACTTGGCAAATATACCGAGGAAGATATGAAGCAGCTTCAGCCTGCCATCGACCTGGGTGTGGAGATTATCAAGAGCTTCGTATTGGCAGGTATTGATATCACCATGAACCAGTACAACAAGCTAGGGAAAAAATAATAATGAAAGAATCAGCTAGAATAGACAAGTGGCTTTGGGCAGCCCGCATTTACAAGACTCGCAGCATTGCTGCCGATGCCTGCAAGAATGGCAGAGTAACTGTAGGTGGCGTAACCCGTAAACCCTCCTTCATCATCAAGCGTGGCGACGTGGTGAGCGTGAAGAAAGCCCCGATAACCTACTCTTTTGAGGTACTCGACTGCATAGAGCAGCGTGTAGGAGCCAAAATGCTCTTCGGAGTCTATAAGAACGTGACCGATCCTAAGCAATATGAACTGCTGGAGATGAGTCGCATCAGCGGATTCGTAGATAGAGCAAGAGGCACTGGTCGCCCAACCAAGAAAGAACGCCGTGCCCTGGACGCCTTCGTTGATCCAGCCATGTTTGGATTCGATGAAGAAGACTGGGACGAAGAAGATTCATAAATAACCAAAAGAGGATATAGCATCAGTTATATCCTCTTTTTCTTTTCCCTAAAAGCCGATAGTTTGCAAGAAAAAGGGGATAATAATTTCTAAAAACATACGATATGGGAACAAATATGCTACATTTTGTAATATGATGGAAAATAAAGCTTAAAAAGTTTGGAGCGAATAGAGAAAACCTATATCTTTGCAACCAGTTATTTATGGTATCAGAGTATAAGCTGATTACCATCTTACTCAATCGTGAGTATTAACATACTATTAATTTTATAATTTAGAGATTATGAAAAAATTATTTGTAATGGCAGCTATGGCGCTGTCTTCAGTAGGTGCTTTCGCACAGCAGGCTGCAGGTACAACAACTCTCCAGCCTAAGGTAGGTTTGAACGTTGCTACAATCGGTGATAACGACTGGAAGGCTGGTTTCGCAGCTGGTGCTGAGTTGCAGTATCAGGCTGCAGACAACTTCGGTATCGCTGTAGGTGCACTCTATTCTGTACAGGGCTTCAAGGGAAAGGATGTAGATATTGACACTCCTATCGGAAGCGGAACTATCAAGAATGACTTTAAGTGGAATCCAGGCTACATCAATGTGCCTATCACTTTGAACTACTACCCAGTAGCTGGTCTTGCTCTCAAGGCTGGTTTGCAGCCAGGCTTCTTGGTAAATAAGGATGATATGGACGACGCAAAGACCGTAGATCTCTCTATCCCAGTAGGTCTCTCTTACGAGTACCAGGGTATCGTTTTCGATGCTCGTTACAACATCGGTGTAACTAAGCTTGCAGATAACTACGATCACTACAACAACGTAATCCAGATTACTGTAGGTTACAAGTTCACTCTCTAATCAGGGAAATGAAGATAGCGATTCCCCTTCGCTATTTAACATAGAAAAGAATAATCCCCGCTCCTCATCATGAAGAGCGGGGATTTCTTTTGTCATACCTATTTGAATTTTACCCTGAAAATCTATCTTTATCCAAACATTCCGTTAGAACATTCTACCAGGACCACCTCCAGGATGACCGCCATTGAATGGACGACCACGGAAATCAGGTCGGCCGCCAGGACCACCAGGACCACCAGGACCACCCTGACGTGCCTGCTTGCCTCCAAAGAGATTCAAGCGATATATCACATGCAGCATCGCATAGCTGTTGATGGCATTATACTCGGTATCCGTACGGGATGTAGCCGAGATGGCACGAGAGAAGGTGCTCTGCTGACGAAGGATATCGTAGAACTGAAGCATCACGGTCAGCGGCTTGCCCTTCAGGAAACCCTGAGAGAGCTGGGCATTCCATACAAACTCATCAGTATTCATACTGCTGTCATTATAGCCACGGCGACTGCTGATAGAGAGGCTTGAGTTCAAGCTGGTTCCCCAAGGAGCTGTAAGCGTCATGCTTGGTCCATAAGAGAACTGCCAGGTATCAAGGTTGCTGTTTGGCTGCAACTTGTTCTTGGCATGGTTATAATTCAATGTTCCATCGAGCGAGAGCTCCAACCAGTCGTTGCGATAACTGAAAGAGAGGCGTTCTCTCCAAGTGGTGCTGCGGGTGGTATTCTTCTGGGAATCAGACTGCTTGTCGAGACTCAGATAGCTCACGTAGTTGTTGTAACCCAAGTTGGTGTCGGTATTCAAGTTCCACACACCTGCACTATCGATAGAACAGTTGAACATGAAGGCTCCCATCACATTCCAGTTGCCATTGATATTCTCCGGACGGGTGATTCTTCCACCAGTCTTCTCATCGTAAGTCACCTTATTGCTGATGCTATTGTTGGTGGTTGAGAAGTTGATGAAGGTCATGACACCCTTGTTGTGGTTCTGCACGAAGTTGTTGTAGAACAATCGGAAGTTCTGGGTGAACGATGGCTTCAAGCCAGGGTTACCCATCGAGATGTTCAGCGGGTCGCTGTTATCTGTGATGTCAAGCAACTGAGAGATGCTTGGCTGCGAAGTGGTACCACGATAGTTGATTCGCAGGTTGCTCATCTTGGAGAAGCGATAGCGGAAATCGAGGGTTGGACTCACATTCACCACATTGCGAACGGTATCTACATGCACTCCCTGATAATCCTGGATATACTTAGACTGCTGTGGCTGAACCATCACACCGAAGTTCAGGTTGTACTTCTGACGGATGAATCGCATCATCACCTGGATATCATGATTGTAGTTGCGATACTCTGAGAAACGGCTCAACTCATCATCCTTGTAATCATTGAGCTGACCAGCGAACGGATTCAAGTAGCTATCCCAACCACGGTACTTCTGATCGCCACTCATCGCATACTTGCTGAAATCGTAGGTGCTGCGGTCGCTCTTGGAGTAGCTGTAAGTAAACTTATAGCTGAACTGCAGGAAGGTTGCCTTCCAAAGTGGCTCACTATAGGTCAACTGTCCCGCATAACTGTAATTCTTCGAAGGAGTCAGGTTATAGCGGTTGGTCTGATAAGTAGAATCCTTACCCTCTGCCGTCTGTACGAGATAGAGCTTGGCATTGTTGAGCGAGATGCTCTTGCTGTCATTATCAGTATATTTGGCATCTACACGGAAGGTGATGTTACGTCCCTTGTTGCCCAACTTGCGGTTGATCTGCAACATACCGTTGATATTGTTATTATCAGAATAGGTGATGCCATTGGTCAACTGGCTGTTCACCATAGCCTCAGCCTTGTCCAACTCCTCAATACCTTCCTCAGAAAGAGGGTCTTTGGAGGTAATGGTATAAGGATCCTTGTTGTAAGAAGCCGACTGGCTGCCACTCAATCCATCGCTGGTACTCCAGGAAATGGAAGGACGGAAGAGGATATTGGTCATGGAATCAGGCATCCACTCCAATCGGATGTTACCATTCCAACTGTTGCTGCGGGAGAAATTCTGGCTCAGGCTATTGCTGAAAGAACTGCTGCTACCCATGAAGTTCTCACTGGAACGACTGCTCCATACATCGCCATCGCTGTGATTCCAGCGGAGAGAGGTATTAAACTTGAACTTGTTCTTCAACTCATAGTTGTAGTTGGCAGCTATCATCTTGCTGGCATTCAAGCCATTGGCACCGCCGAATCCTCTACCGGGTCCACCGCCACCGAATCCACGGTCGCTGGTATTATTGGCATTGGCAAAGAGCATGAATCGGTTGTTGTCATTGAAATAACCACCCATACCACGCATATTGTAGCGGCTCTTGTTGCCTACACCCAGGTCGATGTTGGAAATCAAGCCCTTGTTCATACCCTTCTTCACACCGAAGTCGAGCACGGTCTGTTCCTCGCCATCATCAATACCTGTTACCTTAGAGAGATCACTCTTCTCATCGTAAGCCTTGATCTTGTCGATGATGCTGGTAGGCAGGTTCTTCAGGGCAGTCTTGGTATCGCCCGTCATAAACTCCTTACCATCCACGAGAATCTTCTTCACTTCCTTACCATTAATCTTGATGGTACCATCGTCGCTTACCTCAGCACCCGGCAGGCGCTTCACCAGCTCCTCAACCACCGAACCTTCCGGTGTGCGGTAAGCAGCCGAATTATAGACGAAGGTATCCTCCTTCAGGTTCACCTTCTGAGCCATGGCGGTTACCACGGCACCCTTCAGCATGATGGCATCTGCACCGAGAACCACATTGCCCATCGCTAGATTCTTGTCATCAGAAATCTCGATACGCTTTATGGTAGTCTTGTAACCTACACTCGACATTTTGAGTAAATACTTGCCATTGGCAGGAGCCTTGATATGAAAGAGGCCCTGCTCATTGCTGAGAGCACCCGACACATAGGTACTGTCGGTCTTGAGTAACTGAATCGTTACCTGTTCTACGGGATCCTTGGTATCACGGTCGGTAATCGCACCGGTAATCAAGCGATCCTGAGCAAAAGATGCCATGGTTACGAACACCAGGAGCATCATCAGAATAGATCTTTTCATTAATTATAGACGTTATTATTATTTCTTACTTATATATTTGACTTACTTACATGATTAGACCCGATAAAAGCGCAATTGTAAAAAACAGATGCTCTTTTTGGGGCATTCTGCTTCTTTTGACGCATAAAATATATCAAGGTTTAAACTTTTATAGATAAAAAAGTGCTTTTTATTTTGTTTTGTCTCTGATTTAACGTACCTTTGCAAGTGAATTTACAATGAGTTGCCCACAAAAGGTGACTCAGAAAGTCAGTTTCTTTTAAAAGTATATATGTTATGGATCAGAGAGTAATCATATCAACCCATCTGGAGAACGAACTGGTAAGCGCTCTCTCAGAATGCGAGCACGACAAGCTGTTTGTGCTTACAGATACTACCACACTGGAAAAGTGCCTTCCGGTTTTGCAGAAATTCTACTGCATGAAGGAAGCCAAGGTGATAACGATTCCGGCTAGCGACAGTCATAAGGACATCGAAAGTCTGATGATGGTATGGAAGGGACTGCAGGAAGGTGGCGCTTCACGTCACTCTTGCATGATCAACCTCGGAGGCGGTATGGTAACCGACCTCGGCGGTTTTGCTGCCAGCACCTTCAAGCGCGGCATCAACTTCATCAATATTCCTACTACCCTGCTGGCGATGGTAGATGCATCTGTGGGTGGAAAGACCGGCATCAACTTCGGAGGTTTGAAGAATGAGGTGGGTGTTTTCAACGATTCTAAGTTCGTAATTCTCGACACCGAGTTCCTGAAGACCCTGGATGCCGAGAACATCTGTTCGGGTTATGCCGAGATGCTGAAGCACGGCTTGATTTCTACCGAGGCAATGTGGGAAGAGCTGGTAAGCTTCGACCTTGCCAACCCAGACCTGAAGCAGTTGCAGCGCATGGTGGGCGACAGCGTGAAGGTAAAGGAGCGCATCGTAGAACAGGATCCTCATGAGAAGAGCATCCGCAAGGCTTTGAATCTGGGACATACCTTCGGTCATGCCTTCGAGAGCTGGGCGCTGAAGCGCAAGCCAATCCTTCATGGTTATGCCGTGGCATTCGGTCTCATCCCTGAGCTTTATCTCAGTGTGGCAAAGACAGGATTCCCAACAGAGAAGATGCGCCAGACCGTGACCTTCATCAAGGAGAACTACGGTACGCTGAATATCACCTGCGATGACTACGACGAGCTGATTGAGCTGATGCAGCACGACAAGAAGAACCAGAATGGCATCATCAACTTCACCATGCTGGGAGCCATCGGAGACATCCGCATCAACCAGACCGCTACAACAGAAGAAATCAAGGAAGCACTCGATTTCTTCAGAGAAGGATAGATCGCTTCGGCTTTCCGGTTTCGGTAAGCGGAAGATGATCTACATGAAGGAATTCCCTTGGAATCCAGTATTTATGATCAGATAAGAGGCGGCGGATAGTCGCCTCTACTGTTTTTATCTCTTTATCCTCTGACAAGAGAACGGCTATTTCTCCAAACTTTTCATCTTTCTTCTTGGCTAGCATGAAAGGCTTTTCCAAATGAGGTTTCAGAAATTCTTCTACTTCTTCTATCTGTATCTTGATACCGCCACTGCAGATCACATTATCTTTCCTGCCCTTGATGCGGAAACGAGTTTTTTCCACCTTATTATATATATAGGATTCTATTTCCACAATATCATTCGTTACCAGGGTTTCGGCACAGACCAGAGGGGCATCGATGACGAGACAGCCTTCTTCGGTCTGACTGATTTTCACGCTATCAAAAGGCTGATACCATTCGCTAGCCTCAGCGCCATTGATTCTTCGCAAGGCGATATGAGATAAGGTTTCGGTCATGCCGTAGGTACTCCAGATAGCGATATTGCCAGGAAGAGTCTGGAGTTCCTTTTCCAAGGATGCATCGATGGCTCCACCTCCGATAATCAGATGGCGGATATGAGTGAGTCGCTCCCGCTCCTCAGGAACCTGCAGGGTGTTATACACCTGCATCGGAACCATGGCGGCAAAAGTGATTTCCCCATTTACATCTTTTCCATTTACACCTTTCAAATCTATATCCTTCAGCGGATGACCACTAGGAGAAACAGAAATAAGATGGAGATGGCGCTCGATACTGCGCACCACCACCATCTTACCTGCGATATAATCAAGCGACATACAGAGCAAAGCGCTATCACCAGGCTTCAATCCCAGGAAATCACAAGTAATGCGGGCGGAGTTGAGCATTCGCTTCTTCTCCACCATCATCGGCTTGGGTTTTCCCGTGGAGCCACTGGTATGCACCAGTACCCGGTCGCTATCGTTATTCCATTCAGAAAGGAAATCTTCTAAAGTCATAATTTAAATTATACCCTGCTTAGCGGATTACAAATCCGCAATAGTTACCCAATGATGCGGCGGATTGCAAATCCGCCGAAACAAATAGGGGTAAAATACTATATTATATTATTTTACAACAAAGAGTTTATCCCCCCGGATTTCCAATGGCATTGGGATGTTATCAGTAAAGAGCTGACCGGTGCCTAAGCCCTGAGGCATCTCTACATTCGGACCATATACCTTGGCTGCATAATGTGCGATGGCATTCAGTCCGATGTTACTCTCCAATGCCGAGGTAATCCAACTGCCAATACCACGCTGGCTGGCCAACTGGATCCACTCGTTGCAACCATAGATACCACCATGGAGCGAAGGCTTCAGGATGATATACTGTGGACGAATGGTATCGAGCAATGCCTCCTTCATACTTCTGACATTCACACCAATCAACTCCTCATCCAGGGCGATAGGAAGCGGAGTTTCTCTACAGAGCTGCGCCATCTTAGGCCACTGATGCTGCTTGATAGGCTGCTCAATGGAATGGATATCATACTTAGCCAAAGCCTCCAACTGGCTCATGGCATTCTCTGGCAGAAAACCACCATTGGCATCCACTCTCAGTTCTACCTGTTCCTGGGTATAGACATCACGAATGCGCTTAATCAGATCGAGTTCCTTGAAGAAATCGATGGCACCGATCTTCAGTTTCACACAATGGAAACCCGCCTGGAGCTTCTCCTCCAGTCGTGCCAACATCTCCTCATAAGTACCCATCCACACAAGTCCGTTGATGGTGATACCCTCTTCTCCTTTTCCGAAAGGAGAGTCGAAGAGATCTACCAGGTTCTCCATTCCTGCAGGAACAGAAATAGGCAATCCCTGCTTCTTCGCTGCATCGAAGAGAGAGGCAAAGGCTGTCTCCAATCCGAAGGTGATGCTAGGGTAAGCACGAATCATATCGTATGGGATGCGTCCCATCTGCTCCACCATCTGACATACCTGTCGAAGGGTGACAGCATATTCCGGTTTGGCATCGCAACTGAGATCAGGGAGCGTAGCACACTCACCCACTCCCTCCACTCCCGGCAATTCATCCGATGTAAGGGTGAGATAATAACTGTGTCTCGTGGTATATACGCCACGAGACGTGCCTGCCGGCTGCCTGAAGTGGAGCGTGCGCTCCGAGATGTCTATCTTATACATTCTTTATATATCTATATATCAATACAATTGAATTCTTCACTCTTCACTTAACTTACTTTTTCTGTTTCAAGTCGTACAAGTCTTTGCGACGGTCACGAAGATTTCGAACGGCACCATAGGTATGAAGCTCGTTCAGAAGGTTCAAATCTACATCTGAAACGAGAATCATCTCGGTATTCGGTGTTGCCTCCGAACGCTTGCCGTCGTTAGGGAAGGCGAAGTCGCAAGGAGTGAATACGGCACTCTGGGCATACTGGATATCCATATTGTGAACACGTGGCAGGTTACCCACACTACCTGCAATGGCTACATAGCATTCATTCTCAATGGCACGGGCCTGTGCACAGACTCTCACTCTAGAGTAAGCATTCTGCGTATCGGTCATAAATGGAACGAAGAGGATCTGCATACCATCCTCTGCCATCAGACGGGAAAGTTCAGGGAACTCCACATCATAGCAGATCACGATACCAATCTTACCGCAGTCGGTATCGAAGGTCTGGATATGGCTACCACCGCTCAATCCCCAGCACTTCTGCTCATCAGGAGTTACGTGAATCTTCTCGTACATATCCACGCTACCATCTCTACGGCAAAGGAAACCGACATTGTAGAGGGAATCATCCTTGAGATAAGGCATACTACCCGTGATGATGTTGATGTTGTAACTGATGGCCAACTCGCGGAATCGGTCACGGATCTCATCGGTATATTGAGCCATCATGCGGATGCTCTGTGCCTCACCCAAATCGTTGAATCTCGCCATCAATGGCGCATTGAAATACTCTGGGAAGAGGATAAAATCGCTCTTGTAATCGCTCACGGAATCCACGAAGAACTCCACCTGCTCAAAGAGGTCGTCCACCGAAGCGTATGGACGCATCTGCCACTGTACCAGACCGATTCGCACGGTTGGTTTTCTATCTACATAGGAATCCGTAGGTGGCTGATAGTAGATATTATCCCACTGCAAGAGGGTTGCGCAGTGTTCGCTCTCCTCATCACTAGGAAGATAGTTGCGGATGACACGGCGAACGTGGAAGTCGTTGGAAAGCTGGAAGGTAAGAACCGGGTCATAGATTTCACGATTTCTTACGTGCTCGATGTACTCCTTAGGGCGCATCTTGTCGGCATACTTATGATAGTTTGGAATACGACCACCAAACATGATCGCCTTCAGGTTGAGCTTCTCGCAGAGTTCCTTGCGATACTCATACATACGGCGAGCCAATCGCAGACCACGATAATCAGGGTGGATAAATACCTCAATGCCGTAAAGGATGTTTCCATTAGGATCGTGGGTATTGAAGGTTTCATTACCTGTCACCTGAGCATAGGTATGGTCGCCTTTCACCATATTATAGTTGACAATGATAGAGAGCGCACAGCCCACAATCTTATCATCCACGATGATAACCACCTGTCCCTCAGGAAAGATAGTAATGAGTTTCTTAATCTGTTCTTTTGTCCAGAATACATCTGAGTCTGCGTAAATACGCTTAAACGACTTGGCGAGCTGGTCATAATCCTCCATGTGGAGGTTGCGCATGCTCACCTTTTCGATTTTTCGAGTTGGTTCCATAACAACTGTATTTTTATTATTATCTAAATCCGGGTGCAAAGATACAGCAAATTATAGATACGACAAAGAGTTTTCGCAAATAATTGATATTTACGAAAACTCTTTTCATATATTTTGCTGTAAGAAAGCCTTTTGGCTTAGAATTTAACGCAAAAACTTGGCATCTTCCTGCGGTATTGCCTCGTCATGATCATCGAGATAGAGCAACTTTACCGGATGATATTTATCACTTGCCACCGAGTATTCATCCTGACGATAATGGGTCTGAATGCCACCGATGCCCAACATGGTATGAAAAGCCGAAAGACTACTCTGTACCTGTTTTGACCGATTTTCTCCCAATGCCTTCAATATATCCGGATATTGTTTACTGAATCCTTCAGAAGTCCAGATGATGAAAGGCACATGCAGTTCGTAATCCGAAGCCTTCGGGGCAGCATGAAGGAAGAGGCAGCGCTCATCATCGAAAATATTCTCTCCATGATCGCTGGTATAGAGCATCGCTGATATAGGCTGACCATATACCCCATCCGTCTTAGTCTGTATCCCCTCCCATTTCTGCAGACGTTCAATGATACCATGCAGGATATAATCGGTATATCGGATGGTATTATCATAGGCATTCAGGAGGTCACGCCGATTCTCCGACTTTGCCTCACTCCTGCTATCGGGCTTGAAATAAGCGAAACTACGGGGATAACGCTCTTGATAATTGAAGTGAGAACCATAGGTATGAAGAACGACGAAGAGCTTGCGATAACGGTAATGGGCAGACGAGGAAGCATCAGCCTTGGGCAATATCTCATCCAGTTTCTGCAACAAATCCTCATCATAGTGACTGCCCTGGGCAGATTCTTCCTTCTTCAGAAAGTAATGCTCATCAGCCTGTTCTCCCAGAAAATCGATAAACGAATGATTGGGCAACTGGTTGCTGATAAACACGGTATGGAATCCGGCTTCCCTGAAGGCTGCCAGAATGCCTTTCTCATGAAAGAGCCGTGGGAAATCCTCTGCCGAAGCAGCCGACAGAAGCATCGGTACACTCTTGTGGGTGGTGTTGCTCTGCGTAGTTGCATCAGGGAAAGCCATGATACCCTGCGTTTTGGAAAGCAGAGGATTGGTATCACGAGGATAGCCATAGAGACTGAAGTTATGGGCTCTCGCCGTCTCACCCACCACCATCACATACACCTCAGGAGCTTCCACATCGTGCCCACTCCGGGCATCAAACCGGAAGTTACGGCTTGCCTCCTTGTAATTCTCCGATGCCGCATTGCGCTCGAAAGCCAGATAGAGATTGTAGCAGACGTTGACAGGATAGAGCTGATTGCGCATCCGGTAATCATCCACCACCACATAGCATGCCAGCAGACAGAAGAGGCCGATAGCCCCCACCTCCATCACCCATTTTCGAACGTGATGCTGAAAAGAGACAGATATCTGATGCTTCTTCCTGACATGGATGACAGCCAGAATGAGCAAGGGAAGATAAATCACAAAAACACCTACCACGGCAGGTACCAGATTGTCCAGCAGTTCCATCACCTCTCCTGGATTGGTAGTCACGAGATTCAGGAACATATCCACCGCTATCACTCCTGTACCGAAGAGATAGAGCAACACCAGCTGGAAGGCTGCGAAAAAGACAAAGAGAAATGCCCACCATACCATCTTGCCCGGACATCTGACTACGGAAAAGAACCACATATACAGAGCCAGAGGCAACAGCACATTGGCTGCGCCCGCCCAGAAAGACAATCTTTCGGTAAAGCACAGGGCGATGTTGGGCAGCAGCAATGCCACCACCGCATACCAGTAAAGGAAGGTACCCGAAGACACCTTATTATATATAGTATTACATATAGAATGATTCATAGACTACACCTTATTATATATATAGAGCATATCGTGAAAAGAATTCATAAGCATATCGTGAAAGCATCGTGAATGCATCATGAAAAAGTCTCATCAAAATGCCTCGTTGATATTGAAGAGGAAGCCAGACTGTCCCGACTTTCCAAATCCATAATCCAATCGTACATTCACATTCTTCTTGAACTCCCAGCGATAGCCTACTCCCGCATTCGGCAGAATCTGTCTGCTTCGCAACGCAGAGAACTTAGGGAAAACTGTACCTGCTCCAGCCCAGACCACAATACCATTTCGCTTCCAGACATGCTGGCGCAACTCCACGGTAGCCTCCAGGGAATGCTTGTCGCGATAGCGGCCCTCGTAATAGCCGCGCATCGAACTGGTACCTCCCAGTTCCGCCATCATACCCCATGAAGGATTGCCGAAATTGAGATTGGCTCCGAAATCCTCGGCAAGAATCGTTCCCTTGCCCAGTCGCTGATAGGCATCAAAACGGAAGTGAGTCGTACTGAAAGCATAATCATTACCCATAAATTTTGGTCGGAACATCTGCTTCAGATTCAGATAGATACCCCGGTGCGGATTGGTAAGATTATCTCGGTTGTCATAAACCAAAGATACGCCCACTCCTACATTCCAGGTATGCTTATCCATCCCCTGCAGCAATTCCGGGCGCTCTATCTGCTTGCCTATCACATAGTCGTAAGCTGCCATCGGTCCCACATAGAAGTTATCGGCTACCCTGAACAGAAAACTGGCTTCTGCCTGTGCCTGCCATCGCTTCATGTCGCTCTTGTTGTCATCGTTATCGCCCATCTCGTAACCGATTCCCCAGAAATCGGAAGGGAAGGAATAGAAATAGAGATGATAATCAATGCGGTAACGACCGGCAGGAGCTATATGATTGCCCCGAACACCCAACATATAGAAGCCCACCGAACTGACATCACCGAAAAGCGATACATTGGAAGGCGGCAAAATGCTATCGTTAGGATCGGTGCGGTAAAGTCCTGCAGCCACCATTCCCAGACCAAACTTGGTATCAGAAGCATAGTGAGGACCTCCAATTACGCTGAAGTCGAACCGCTTATGCTGCTTGTTCTTGTTGGCATCATTGAAGTAGTCTAGGAATCGCGTCATCCACGATTTCTTGACCTGCTGGGCTGTATCCACCTTCTCTGAAGAGAGAGTATCTGAAGAAATTGGCTCCGAGGCATAGCTGCTCAATGCCATCATCGCAAAAAGTATGGTTAGAATATGCTTCATAAAGTCAATATTTTCCTGTTGATTCTTTTTTCGTCATTTACTAATAAACCAGTGACGCATTATTAATATACCAGTGACACATTATTAATATACCAGTGACACATTATCTATCCACAAGGTGTTGCCTGGTGTTCCAATATAGGCACCGCCATCCGAAGAAGAGAACTGGAGAATGAGATGAGTAGGCGTTTCATCGGCAGCAGCCCATCCCACTTCTCTTACGGGCACACTCTTACCCTTGCTGTTGCGGGCATAATCGGTAGAACGGAGTCCCATCGTTGCGGCATGGTAGCCAGCCATGTGACGGATATCACCATAGTGGATGGTATAGGTTGCATCTTCCACCCATCCATTCGTACTCTTGCCGTATCGTACCACCATCGTACCCACTCGCTTGGCTGTGATATTACCCTTGGCATCCTCGTGACGCTTCTGAAGATAGAGCACCACGATGGCATGGTCTCTTCCAGCCACAGTAGAGGCACCACTGAATCCATTCTGTTTGATACGGTTGGCAACATTAGGAAGGGAGGTCTTGTAATCGAAACGCAAAGCCTTAGGACGAGCCGTAAACGGAATACCCCAGTTGATAGCCTTTGGACCATCCTTGGTACTGGTGATCGGTTCACGAACATTTCCCAGGAAAAGGGAACCAGCTGCAAGTACCTTGATATTGATAAGTCCCAACACCTTTACCTTTTCTATATGAGTCTCCAATTTGGCGCAATAGCCACTGCCGTGCCTGTCGCGATAAACCGAATTATTGGTCTTGTAAATGCCGGAAACATGCGCAAGAACATTGGATGAGCCCCAAGGAGACCCACCCTTATTGGTATATGGAGTATTGCCATGGATAGTCATATTAGGTCCTACGGCATAAATGGTTTTCTGATTACCACCAATGATAGCCGACTCTTTGATATTTCTGATTACCCAGTGGTCCATGTTTCCATATTTCAGAGGAACCACTTTTTCCTGTCCCTGCATAGGAAGGCATGACAAAATAGCAAGCGCTAATGCAATGCCGAAAATTACCTGTTTTTTCATATCTATTACTTTTATCTTTCTAAATGCTGCAAAGATAGAAAAACTTTTCGTACTTTTGGGTTTTCAAAGTACTAAAAAATGAAATATTAAGAAATAATAATATATTTAGGGGATTTTAATCGATGAAAAACAAAAAAAAGCCCCGCAAGAGCAAAAGCTTGGGATAGTGAAAGCTTTTGCTCTTACAGGGTGTCTATTAACGGTTAGAATACATGTTGTCGTAGTACTTCTGGTAATCGCCAGAGGTAACGTTGTCCATCCATTCCTGGTTATCAAGATACCATTTTACGGTTTCCTCGATACCCTCCTCAAACTGGAGTGATGGCTCCCAACCGAGTTCCTTCTGAAGCTTGCGAGAGTCGATGGCGTAACGCATATCGTGACCCTTTCTGTCGGTTACGTAAGTGATGAGGTCCATATCCTCGCCTTCCTTTCTGCCGAGCAGACGGTCAACGGTCTTGATGACCACCTTGATGATATCGATGTTCTTCCACTCGTTGAAACCGCCGATGTTGTAAGTCTCGGCAATCTTACCCTTGTGGAAAATCATATCGATGGCACGGGCATGATCCACTACATACAACCAGTCACGAACATTCTCACCCTTACCATATACTGGCAATGGCTTGCGATGACGGATGTTGTTGATGAACAACGGAATCAACTTCTCAGGGAACTGGTATGGACCGTAGTTGTTAGAGCAGTTGGTCACGATGGTTGGCATACCGTATGTATCGTGGAAAGCACGAACGAAGTGGTCTGAGCTAGCCTTAGATGCAGAGTATGGAGAGTGAGGATTGTACTTGGTTGTCTCCAGGAAGAACTCCTCGCCGTAAGCCTCGTGGTTCTTATCGCTGGATGCCTTGGTGGTGAAAGGAGCAGGAATGCCCTCAGGATGAGTCATCTGCAATGCACCGTAAACCTCATCGGTAGAGATGTGGTAGAAACGCTTGCCCTCATATCCCTCAGGAAGACTCTCCCAGTAAATCTTTGCCGCCTGGAGCAGAGACAGGGTACCCATCACGTTGG